>Ga0207674_10007614_pt1 | contig 12619 bp, 13 predicted proteins | sample KBSCornC72_FD_184303 | JGI IMG/M metagenome (GOLD analysis project Ga0207674, IMG submission 184303) | Corn rhizosphere microbial communities from Kellogg Biological Station, Michigan, USA - KBS Corn C7-2 (SPAdes) (version 2) | ecosystem: Host-associated > Plants > Roots > Rhizosphere > Soil ... | reverse complement strand
CGCGCATAGCATGTGTCTCACTCGCTGGGGTGATAACTCGCTCAAGTTCTGAAAATTCACTTCGAAACCCTCACGGCCTGCGCGTACCAAGAGTCGTTCTTCCGTGGGGTGAGGAACAATGCTGCACGGGAACCAGTCGCCGATTAGTTCGTCTTGCCGCTTGATCGAAGCGCGCTCGACGTTCAAGGCTCCCTCCGGGATGCCGAGCACCGGGATCTTGATCGATTTGCTCTTGCTCGTGCGAGATCCGCCATCACACGATCGACCAAGCGGCTGGTGTGATCATTGGCAGCATGACTGTAGCGAAGCGAGGACTGCACGCTCCGGTGACCGAGTAAAACGCCGACCTTGAACAGTGTCGCGCCTGATTGCACCAATCGCGACGCAGCGCTGTGACGACAATCGTGGAACTTGAAATCGCTGAGACCGGCTTGGATGACCGCAGTTTCCCAAGCACGCGTTATATCACTGGGGAACACGAGCGCTTGTCCGTCATCACCGATCCGTTGCTGCAGCAACGGCACAACGGCTTGCGTGAGCGGCACACCGCTAGCGTCACCGTTCTTGGTGCATGGAAAGTTGGCCCAGCGCCGCGCCAGATCGACGTCGCTCCACCGCAGTCCGCGCAACTCGCCTTTCCTCGCCCCGGTCGTCAAGGCGAGCAACACGACCAGATACAGGTCCTTGGCTTCCGGACGCCTTGCAGGCGGCGAAAAGCCGCGAGCGTTCGTCGTCGGTCAGGAGGCGGACTCGATGGCGCGATGGCGCCGGCTTGCTCACTGTCGCCACCGGGTTTGTCTGGCACGCCCGCAACTCACGGATCGCGATCTTGAACACGCGTGACAGTTCGAGCAGGTAGCGCATCGACCCGCATATGGCTCGCCAATGCGTCAACTCGAAGACGCCGCCGCCCGGCGTGCCCTCTAGTGTTTAACCCGACATCCGCCGCCTATGCTGCATGCGGTCGCCCAATCGAACAAGCATTATTCGGTGCTTGCTGCATCTATCTTGCGTTCATGGTCAGGGCGACGCGACGGCGAATCTGAGCGCATCAGTTCTCGCAGCGGCCCTCGGATCGTGTCCCTTATCGCGTCGCGTCTCCAGCCGCCCGCGGGTTCGCCTCGGCGATTGTGTTCCTGGGACCTGCCGGCTAACCGGCTCCATTCGAACGCTGCAGACAAATCACCCGGCGTACGTGTTCCTGCTCCCATGCTGAGTGCAGTGTCAACGACGGTCAAGCAATGTCCTGCAATTCGGACAGCGACCGTCACTCTTCGAGCCCTCTCCCGAATTGGATGATAGAGAAATGGCTGTTGCAAGTCATGTTGCGAACCGGATTTTGGGGACGCGCTCACGCCAGAGACGGGACCTACGCGAGCAATCATCGTTTCGCCGGAGGCGTTATTGGAAGTGTCAGTGGAAGCGCGCATGGCACAAGTAAGGGCGCAGTGCTGCAACTGACGCGTTCGCTATCGAACGAGTTCGCGCCCTTTAACGGAGCAGATCACCTACGTGTTGCGGCAGGCGGACAGCGGGACACCGGTACCCGATGTGTGCCGCGGCATGGGCATTTCGGAAGCGACGTTTTACGTATGGAAGAAGAAGTACGCCAGCATGGGGGTGAGTGAGCTGCGCAAGCTGCGCCAGCTCGAGGATGAGAATGTGCGGCTGAAGAAGTTGGTCGCCGACTTGACCCTGGACAAGCACATTCTGAACGAGGTGATCGCAAAAAAACTTTGAAGCCGGCACGCCGTCGGCAGTTGACGCAGTGGATCCTGGATCAGTATCGGATCAGCTGCGTACGGGCGTGTCGGCTGGGTGGGATCAGCCGCGCCGGTTGGTACAAGAAGAGCCGAGCGAAGGACCAGACCGCGCTGCGCATGCGGATCCGGGAGATCGCCATGAACCGACCACGCTTTGGCTACGAGCGGATTCACATCGTGCTACGGCGTGAGGGGTGGAAGGTCAATCACAAGCGTGTGCGCCGACTCTATCGCTTGGAGGGATTGCAGGTGCGGATGCGTAATCGGCGCCGCAAACGCCTGAGCTTGCATCGCGGTCCGGCACCGCGGCCGACGGCGGCGAGCGAGCGTTGGAGCATGGATTTCGTGCATGACCAGCTCGCCAACGGCCAGGCGTTTCGGGTACTGACGGTGGTCGACAACTGGAGTCGCGAGAGTGTGTTGCTGGAGGCCGGTTTTCGCCTTACCGGCCAACACGTCGCCGAAGCCCTCGGACAAGCCGCTAAGACACGCACGCTACCGCGGTCGATTACCGTCGATCACGGCACGGAATTCACCTCTAAAGCCCTCGATCAGTGGGCTTGGGAGAACGGCGTGCAGTTGGACTTCACACGCCCGGGCAAGCCCACGGATAATGGGCTCTGTGAATCCTTCAACGGACGGCTTCGCGACGAATGTCTGAACGTCAACGAGTTCGCATCACTGGATGAAGCACGTCAACGCATTGAGATGTGGCGGATCGACTACAACGACCATCGGCCACACAGCTCACTCGGCCATCTGACCCCGAGTGAGTTCATCAGAGCAGGTCAGAAAAAAAGCGAAGAAGTGGCCAATTTCTAGCGACCGACTGTCCACTTATTGGGCCGACGTCAAGGGCGCGTGATCCGCGGCGGGAAATCGCTAATCAGCCGGCCAAGGGAAACACGGTCGGTGGAAGTAACGCGAGCGAGGGAACGCCAAAAACAAAACGAACCCGTCGAACCATGTTCGGTGCTCGTTGCTGTCGACAAAGCTTACAAGCGGTCGACCGACGGAGTGAGCGGTCCTCGCTAACCTTTTGAATCGATTAAGGGGCCGGCTTTTTGCTTTGCCGAGGCCGCGTCCACTCAAGGTCGGGAGAAAACGAATGGTCAAGATGCGCTCGCTGTTTACGTTGATGCTGCTCGGCTTCGTTACGGCCGCTTCGGCGACTGTAATCAACTTCAGCTATAGCGGCGTCCCAAATTGCGACCCCAATTCGTGCACGGACGAACTGACCGGCAGCTTCGCCTTTGCCGATACCCCGCTTTCCGTGGATGTCGCCGATCTCACCGCGTTCAGTTTCACAGACACGTTGAGCTACACGAACCTGCCTGCGACGTTCACTGTTACCCGTAGCCTCGCAGATTTGCAGTCGTTCACAGCTACGCTAGACGAAGAGCAGAACCTGTTGACACTTAGTTTCAAGACCGACGTCATAAACGACCAAATTGGAGGGGTGGAGTTGACGTACACAACGGCGGCGGGCGCACAGGTCGTTCACTGCAGCGTTATTGAAGGTAAGGATGGACCAATTGAGGGCTGCGGCCTTCTCAGTACGGGCCCGCTGGTCACGAGCAACTCGGTGCCGGAACCGTCCATCATTCCGCTGCTCGTTATCGGGCTGGGGATCGCCGGTTTTGGCTTCGGCGGTATCGGATACGAGCGAATGAAGGGGCGACGCGGCGCGCGCAGCCTGATTTAGCGCAAATCGCTGCCTGACGATGGTCGTCCCCGGTGCCTTTCACGCGGGACGGCTGGATCTTTGAGCTCAAGCACGACGGCTTTCGCGCCTACGCGCATACCGGCGACGAACCGGAGTTCCGCTCACGCTCGGGCCGCTCGCTCGCCGCTGCCTTCCCGGAGATCGTCGAGGCGCTGCGCGGCCTGTCGGCGGCAGTGCTCGACGGCGAGCTGGTCGTTCCAGATTATTCCGGGCCCATCGTCACCTTCAAAGGGTAACTCCCCGCACGTGCAAAAACTGCTTGACGGTCCGCATATCGGACAATTCCGACATCTCGCGCCGCTACTGTCGCGGTTTTGGCCTACACCTGTATCAGAAACTGTCTCCTTGCCAGGGGTACCAAGCACGGGTTTGATCGCATTGCGGCCGCTTCGACCGTACCGAGGAGAAAAAGATGAACCGAGATCAGGTGAAAGGCACAGCGAAAGACGTCGCCGGTAAAGTGCAGCGCAAGGTGGGCGAAGTGACCGGCAGTACAGATCAGCAGATCAAGGGCGCCGCCAAGCAGGTCGAAGGGAAGGTGCAACGCGGTGCGGGCGACGTCGAGCAGGCGGCCGACCACGCCAACAAGGGCAAGGTCTAGCAATGGCCGACGACAAGACGAAGCGCTGCGAGCAGTATCGCGGACGAGTCTCGCGCATGCAAGATTACGAAATGGAATGTCTCGCGCAGAAGCACGCGTGACGCAAAACAGGAGGCGTTCGGCAACGTCTGCGCCGTCACGCGCGGCGGTCGAAGCCCATTGCGCAGAAGCACGTCGTCAAGCGGCACCGAGCAATTTTGACGTGCCGTTACACGACCACCGGAATCGTTATCAGATCAAGGAGAAGCGATGAATAGAATCGCGGGCAATCCTCGCGGTCCGAAACGACAGCGCGGGGGGATGGGGTACGTCTTGTTATGGCTACTTGGGGTCCCTATACCCGTCCTGATCTTGATATCTCTGCTTCGCGGTTGCGCGTAGCTAGTGTTAATACAGGAGAAACCCGTGATCGACGCTGTCGTGAGTGCCCCATCCGCCTCGTACGCTGACAGACTGCAGATGAGCGGCCTTTCAATTGTGGGCGGGTGGCTCGTCGCCCTGGGAATGGCATGGCTCTTTTATTTGCTCGGTTTGGCCGTTGGGTTCTCTAGTTTCGACGTGTCGGACCCGGCGGCCGCTGCCAAAGGCGTTGGAATCGGAACGACGATATGGGTCATCCTGACCTGGACCGTTTCGCTGTTTTTGGGCAGCATGTTTGCAAGCTGGATGGACGGACGACCCAATCCAACGATCGGCACCCTCCATGGGGTCGCCGTATGGGGATTAGCGATGAGCGTTACCGCGCTCTTAGCGGCTGTCGGCGCAAGTAATCTACTACAGGGAGGCGCGTCGTTGATGCGTGGCACCGCGACGGCGGGCGCCGTCGCCGCGCAAAGTGACATGGCTCGTCCTGACACACCATTGGGTCACGCGACGGGATTACTGGCAGCGCAAATCAACCGAGCCTTGATCCAGAACGGTCGACCCACCAATCCGGCCAGTGTGTCAGCGACGCTGTCAACGGGCGCGGCCGCGACGCCTCCAGCATCTTCCGGGACCGTTTCTGGCGGAACCGAGGGACGTTCATCCGGTAGCCAATCTTTTGATCCAGGGACGAGTTCAGGCATCGCCTTCGACTTACTGCGAGGAAATACGGATGACGCGAAAGCAAGACTGATTGCCGGCACCGGTATGCAACCCGCGGAAGCGGACTCCGTGATGCAGGGCCTATCCGCACAAGTTGAAAAATCCAAGGCGCAACTTAAACAGGCGGCCGACCAAGCGCGGCGATATACCGCAGCGGCGATGTGGGCCGCCTTCCTCAGTTCATTACTGGCCTTGATCGCTGCCGCGCTTGGAGGCTGGCTGGGAGCCGGGCATATTTATAGAGTTCACGACACACTGAGTCGTTAGGCACTTGGAGGAGCCACCGGTTCTGGCGCGAAGCGTCCTATCGTCCGGTTGGGGCGGCCTCAGATCTCGGTTGGCTCGGCGGTCTCAAGAGCGTCGTCACCTCGATCCCGACGCACCTCGCGGCGCTTCCAAGCTCTATACAGCCGATCGAGTTCAACGCGGCGGTCGTCGCTAGCGCGACAACAGCTTGCTCTCTTAGTCTCGCGAGGACGGTGGCATCGAGTCGCATTACAAAGCCGCAATTCGAACAGCGGACGGGTCGCATCCCCAGACGACGCTTAGCGGCTGCTCAGTCATCGCGCCGCAGAGCGCGCATTCGGCCATCAGGTCGAAGCCGGTCGGCTGCTCGGCGAGCAGGAGGTGGAAGCGGGCTTCACGTTGACCGGCAGGTTGGGCGCAAGTTAACGGCGCTACTTCGGGATCTCAGCTGGTGCGGGAATCAGCAATCAGGCGATCGATCCTGACCCGCGTCTCGATGAGCCCGTCGCGCAGCGCCATCAATTCGCTTTCCGTTAGCCGCATTGATGTGGTGCACTCCGGGCAGGCGAGCGTCCGAAGCCGCCACGCGAGTTCGAGGCCATACCGCGTGATCGCACCGCACTTCCGACATTCCGCCATAAGTTCGGCAACGCCCCGGCCGGCATTCACCATCACCGAAAATGCGCCTCGCTGCTTCTGTTCGTTCGAGTCGTTCGCGAGCATGGTCACACGTGGCCAATCGAGCAATCGTGCCGGGGAAAGCGCGGAGTCGGTCTTGTGTCGCTTTCTATACACAACGTAGACAAATGGCAATATTTCACGTGAGATTGTCGAGCTAAGTAACTGAAAATATTGGCGTCCCCAACCGGATTCGAACCGGTGTTACCGCCGTGAAAGGGCGGTGTCCTGGGCCTCTAGACGATGGGGACCAATCAGGCAATCGCGCGCGCCACGCCAGGCGCTGCGATCAAGTCGGTGGTGGAGGTAAGCGGGATCGAACCGCTGACCTCTTGCATGCCATGCAAGCGCTCTCCCAGCTGAGCTATACCCCCAACGGAACGCGAAATTATAGCGAATGGCGCATAGGGCCGCAATGAACGTGCATCCATCGCACGCTATCATCAGCCGGTGTCGTCATCGCTGCTTCCGCTCGCGTCCGCCGCGCAGATTGCGCAATCGCCGCTCGATGGTCGCGTTGTCCTCGTAACGGGCGCGACCGGCGGCCTCGGACATCCGCTGTCGATCGCCTGCGCACGCGCCGGCGCCACGGTCGTTCTGCACGCACGCATCGTGCGCAAGCTCGAAGCGCTGTACGACGAGATCGTGGCGCAGAAGCTTCCCGAGCCCGTGATCCTGCCGCTCGACCTCGCGCGCGCCGAGGCTTCCGATTTCGCGAACGTCGGCAGTGCGCTCGAAGCGCAGTTCGGCCGGCTGGACGCGCTCGTGCATACCGCAGCGATGCTGGGCTCGCTCGGTCCGCTCGAGCATCAGTCGTTCGAGATGTGGCTCGCGTTGTTGCGCGTCAACGTTGCCGCTCCGATGGGATTGACGCGCATCCTCATGCCGCTGTTGAACCGCGCGCCCGATGCGAGCGTCGTGTTCACGCTCGACAGCCGCGGCCAGGAGCCGCGCGCGTACTGGGGCGGGTATGCGGTGACGAAGGCGGCGATCGGGGCGCTCGCCCGTGAGCTTGCGGACGAGTGGGAAAATCGGCCGAACGTGCGCGTGAACGCGATCGTTCCGGGACCGATACGCTCCCCGCTGCGCACGCAGACGCATCCGGGCGAGGATGCAGCTCGCCTGCCGGGCGCCGACATGCTCGTTCCACTGTACCGGCACCTCATCGCCGGGCAGCGCAAAGAGGACAGCGAAGTGTTGATCGACGCTCAGCAATGGCTTGCGGGCTCGCCGTGCGCGACGTCGCTGCGCCCATAGCGCAGCAGCACGCGCAGCCGGCGGAAGTCGGCTGCGGGGAGCATGTCAGGTAACAGGATGATGGCGCGTAACCGCCAGCGGCCAAACGGGCGCCACACGATCGTGGACAGCCGAGGGCCCACGTAGCTGTCCCGATGGACGCGACCGGCACACACGGTGCCGTCGCGGCTCACCACGACCACGGTCAGGTCGCCGCGCAACTCGATCCCGCGCACGGCGCGCGGGCCGAGGCGCAGCGCGACAACGCGAACGCGCTCCACGGCCCACAGCACGATGAGCGCGACGACGAGCGTGCACGCAGGCCCGTTCAGTGGCAACGTGCCCACGACGCCGCAGGTTCCCAGTGCAAGCGCCGCGATCAGCGCCGATGCGGTAACGGAGGGTGCCAGGGAAACGCGAACGGGCGGCGGCCAGCGCATCCGCCGATGGAACCGCAACTTCGCCGGCGGTGCATTCAGCCTCTCGGCCGAGCCCGCTACGTCAGCTTGCTATCGCGGTCAGCGCTTTTGATCCGGCCGATCGGCGGAGTCGGCAGATCCCTTCGCAAGCATCATCCACGTCGACACGACCGTGTCGGGATTGAGCGAGAGGCTTTCGATCCCCTGCTCCACCAGCCACTGCGCGAGATCGGGATGATCGGACGGGCCCTGGCCGCAGATGCCCGCATATTTCCCGCGCGCCCGGCACGCGGCGATCGCCATGGCGAGCATCGCCTTCACCGCGTCGTCGCGCTCGTCGAATGTCGCGGCCAGCGCGCCGCTGGCGTCGCGGTCGACGCCGAGCGTCAGTTGCGTCATGTCGTTCGAGCCGATCGAAAAGCCGTCGAAGTACTCGAGGAAGCGGTCGGCCAGCAACGCGTTCGACGGGATCTCGCACATCATGATGATGCGCAGTGCGTTCGCCCCGCGCGACAGCCCGTTCTTCGCGAGCAACGCGATCACCTCGCGTGCTTCGCCGACGGTGCGCACGAACGGCACCATCAGCTCGACGTTGGTGAACCCGAGCACGTCGCGCACGCGGCGCATCGCCTCGCACTCGAGCGCGAAGCAATCGTAGAATTCGGGCGCCACGTAGCGGGAGGCGCCGCGGAAACCGAGCATCGGATTCTCCTCGTGCGGCTCGTATCGCGTGCCGCCGACGAGATTCGAATATTCGTTCGACTTGAAGTCCGACAGACGCACGATCACCGGCTTCGGAAAGAATGCGGCGGCGATGGTCGCCACGCCTTCGGCAACCTTCGCGACATAGAACTCGGTGGGGCTCGCATAGCCGCCGATGCGCTGCTCGATCTCGCGCCGCACGTCGGCCGGCTGCTTGTCGAATTCGAGCAGCGCCTTCGGATGAATGCCGACGTTGCGATTGATGATGAATTCGAGGCGCGCAAGACCGACGCCTTCGTTCGGCAAGCGGCGGAACTCGAACGCGAGCTCCGGATTGCCGACGTTCATCATGATCTTCGTCGGACACGGGGGCATGCGGTCGAGCGCGAGGTCGATGGTCTCGACGTCGAGCAATCCGTCATAGACGTGACCGGTATCGCCTTCGGCGCAACTCACGGTGACCGGCGCGCCATCGCGCAGCGCCTGCGTCGCGTCGCCCGTGCCGACCACCGCGGGAATGCCCAGCTCGCGCGCAATGATCGCCGCGTGACACGTGCGTCCGCCGCGGTTGGTGACGATCGCGCTCGCGCGCTTCATCACGGGCTCCCAATCGGGATCGGTAAGCTCGGTGACGAGCACGTCCCCCGGTTGCACCCGATCCATGTCGTGAGGTGTCTTGACGAGCCGCACCGGTCCCTGCCCGATCTTCTGGCCAATGGCGCGTCCGCTGACGAGCGCCTTGCCATGCGACTTCAGCCGGTAGCGGCGAAGCGCGCCGGCGTCGTCGCGCGACTTCACCGTTTCGGGCCGTGCCTGCAGGATGTAGAGCTCGCCATCGACACCGTCGAGCGCCCACTCGATGTCCATCGGACGCTGATAGTGCTTTTCGATCGCCATCGCGTGCCGGGCAAGCTCCTCCGCCTGCGCGTCGGTGATCGAAAAGCGCCTGCGCTGCACGTCGTCGACGTCCACCACGCGGGTCGAACTGCCGGCCGCGGCGCGCTCGCCGAAGATCATCCGTGAGACCTTGCTGCCGAGGCTCTTGCGCAGCACCGCCGGCCGGCCGGCCGTGATGTTGGGTTTGTAGACGTAAAACTCGTCGGGGTTGACGGATCCCTGCACCACGAGTTCGCCAAGTCCGAATGCCGACGTGATCAGCACGACTTTGTCGAAACCCGATTCGGTATCGAGCGTGAACATCACACCGGCGGCCGCCTGATCGCTGCGAACCATCCGCTGCACGCCCACCGACAGCGCCACGTCGCGGTGGGCAAAGCCGTGATGGGTGCGGTAAGCGATGGCGCGGTCGTTGTAAATCGACGCAAATATATTAGAAACAGCCTGCAATATGTTCTGCAAGCCACTGATATTGAGCAGAGTATCCTGCTGACCGGCGAAGGAGGCGTCGGGAAGATCCTCGGCGGTTGCCGACGATCGCACCGCGAACGATAACGAGTCGTTGCCGCCGGCCAGCGCCTCGTAGGCAGTGCCGATGGCAGCGACCAGCGGATCGGGCAGCGGCGTGCTGCCGATCCAGCCGCGAATCGCCTCGCCGGCACGTGCGAGCTCGCGCACATCGTCGACGTCGACGGATGCGAGCGTGCGCTCGATCTTCGCGGCGAGACCGTCCTGCGCCAGGAATTCGCGAAACGCATCGGCCGTCGTCGCGAATCCGCCCGGTACGCGGATGCCTGCATTGGCGAGCTCGCCGATCATTTCCCCGAGCGATGCATTCTTGCCGCCGACCTGCGCGAGGTCGCGCATGCGCACGCGCTCGAATGGAATGACACGCACGGGAGTCGACATGCGAACCAGCCTCGATGGAGATGACGCGAAGAACGCTGCGCCTCTTCCGCGCAGCACTGCCACGATTCTAGCAGCGGCGGTGCATCATCCCACGCTGCACGCGCGCATCACTCGACGTGAGGGCGCGAAACGACGTTCAGTCGTGCCGCGCGTCCGTGACGGGGATCGATGGCGATCCGGTTGCCGGCGCCAGATCTTCGCTCTCGGCGGGAAGGGCAAGATCGGCGAAGTTGCTTGCGTCGTGCCCGCCGGCACGGGCGCGCGCGGCGCGACGCAGGTTTCGATAAAGATCGGGATGCGCGTCCTTGAGATAGCTGATGATCTCGAAGTCGATGCGCTTGACCTGCGACAGATCGATCTGCTCGACGTGCACGAGTCGCAGCAGTTCCTTCACCGGCCGCGGCATCTCGCGCCCGCTTTCATAGCGCGACCCGCCGCTCTGCGTGACGCCGATTTGCGTCCAGAACTGCTCCTGATTCATGCCCAGCCGGCGCCGAATCTCGCGCGGATTCAGCACCCGATCGAAAAATTTCACGGAAAACTCCGCGTTGGTCAAAGGGTTGGAAGGCATTCTTACTATACCATTGGCATATCGCCACGCGTGCAATTTCCTGGTGCAACGAGGGGTTTCCGACCGCTTTCCTGTGGGCATGAATGCAACACCCGCGCTTGTACCGCGTCGGCCCCCGGCCTTGCGGCACAATGCACCCAACCCCACCCTTGCTCGATGATGCGCTACGACCTCCATTGTCATTCCACCCGCTCCGACGGCACGCTGTCCCCGGCGGCAGTCGTGCAGCGTGCCGCCGAGCGCGGCGTGCAGGTGCTGGCGCTGACCGATCACGACGAAGTCGCGGGCCTCGATGAAGCCCGCGACGCCGCGCGCGAAACCGGCATCCGCTTCGTCGACGGCGCCGAGCTCTCCGTGACATGGCGCGACACGACGGTGCACGTCGTGGCGCTCGGCATCGATCCCGGCCATGCCGCGCTCGCGAACGGACTCGATGCGATTCGCAAGGGCCGCGACGCCCGCGCCCGGCGCATCGGCGAATCGCTCGCCGAGGCCGGCATCCCCGATGCGTTCGACGGCGCGCTCGCGTACGTCACCAGCGAACGGCTCATCTCGCGTACCCATTTCGCGCGCCACCTGATCGACGCCGGCCACGCCCGCGACATGAAGGACGCGTTCAAGCGCTTCCTGACCAGCGGCAGGCCGGGGCACGTGCCGCATGCGTGGGCGACGCTTGCCGAGGCGTTGGGCTGGATCCATGCCGCTGGCGGCGCAGCGGTCATCGCGCACCCGGGGCGCTACAAATTGAGCGCCGCCGAGCTTCGTGCCCTGATCGCCGAGTTTCGTGACCTCGGCGGCGACGCGCTGGAAATTGTCTCACCGTCGCACACGCCCGGGCAGTACGACGACTTCGCGGCGCTCGCCCGCAGGTTCGGCCTCAAGGGGTCGTGCGGCACCGACTTTCACGGACCCGGCGAGAGCCGCTTCGATTTCGGCGAGCTGCCTCCGTTGCCCGCCGGCGTGGATCCGGTGTGGGCCGCGTGGTAAGGCGATGCCCGACCGGCGCACCGTCTTCTTCATCTCCGATCGCACCGGCATCACGGCCGAGATGCTCGGCAACAGCCTGCTCACGCAGTTCGAGGACATTCACTTCCATCGCGTGACGATCCCGTTCGTCGATTCGATGGAGAAGGTGGCCGACGCCGTGCGGCAGGTCAATGCGACCGCAACCGCCGAAGGACGCCGCCCGATCGTCGTGAGCTCGGTCGTCGACGAGACGATGAGCGAGACGATCCGTCGTGACGTGCAGGCGCTGACGCTCGACATGTTCCAGATCTTCATCCAGCCGCTCGAAGCCGAGCTCGGCGCGAAGAGCTCGCACGCCGCCGGCCGCTCGCACGGCATCGCGAACAGCCACGAATACTTCGCGCGGATGGAGGCGATCAATTTCACGCAGGCGTACGACGACGGCGCCGCGACCCGCGATCTCGACAAGGCGCAGGTGATCCTCGTCGGCGTTTCGCGCTGCGGCAAGACGCCGACGTCGCTGTATCTCGCGCTGCAATTCGGCGTTCGCGCGGCGAATTTCCCGCTCACGCCCGACGATTTCGCCGACCGCCGATTGCCGGCGTCGGTGCTTCCGTTTCGCGAAAGGCTGTTCGGACTCACGATCCAGCCCGAGCGGCTGCGCGAGATCCGCGAGGAGCGCCGGCCGGGCAGCCACTACGCGCAACTCGACAATTGCCGCCACGAGGTGCGTGGGGCCGAGCACCTGATGCAGCAGCATGCCATTCCAATGCTCGACACGACGTCGAAGTCGATCGAGGAGATCGCGACGACGATCCT
>Ga0207674_10007611_pt1 | contig 12620 bp, 17 predicted proteins | sample KBSCornC72_FD_184303 | JGI IMG/M metagenome (GOLD analysis project Ga0207674, IMG submission 184303) | Corn rhizosphere microbial communities from Kellogg Biological Station, Michigan, USA - KBS Corn C7-2 (SPAdes) (version 2) | ecosystem: Host-associated > Plants > Roots > Rhizosphere > Soil ... | reverse complement strand
GGAACTAAAAAAAGCATTGGCGGCGCTCTCCGCGGGCGACTCCGCCTTGCCCGAGAACTCGGCGTCTCCCCTCGTCGACTTGGCGGATGGGAACCCGCAGAAGTCACCACCCACGAGTACGACGGCGACCATCTAGTTCGGTCGACCACTGTTCGAGAGCCCGAATGGTCCCGTGAGGACGTCGCCTGGCTCGAGGCATCCGTCGCCTACGAAGCATCCCTGAACCGCTTCGGAATTCCACGCGCTGAGGCGGCAGACCCCGCGAACCAGTTCGCGTTCGAAGCAGACAGCATCCCCACTGTCGACTGGGCAGAAGCCGCAGTCGGCGCAGCGCAAAAGGCCTACTACGACCGCGACGACAAAGACCATCCCATGAATCGATCCGGCCACATGTGGTCTGTCAAGCGTCGGAAACCAGCTACGGAAGGCGGTGGGCGATGACGGAGCGCGTCGAAACCATCCGACTCACCGCCACCGTCGCGAACTATGTCGCTGGCATGCAGCAGGCGCAGAGGGAGACGAACAAGACAATCTCAGCGTCGCAAAAGCTCGCCAACCAGGGCGCGGCCATGACGAACCTGGGGCATACTCTCCTGCTGTTCGGCACGGCCGTGGCAGCCGGTGTGACACTGGCCGTGAAGACGTTCGCTGACTTCGACGCGCAGATGTCGCAGGTGAAGACCCTCTCGGGGGCGACTGCGGATGAGATGAACCAGCTCTCACAGGCCGCGGAGACCCTGGGCCAGAAAATCGGCATCAGCGCCAGCCAGGCTGCGGACGCCGAGATCGAGCTAGTCAAGGCTGGAGTCTCAGTCTCAGACATCCTGGGCGGTGCCCTTCAGGGTTCCTTGCAACTCGCCGCAGCCGGCCAGATTGACGTGGCAGACGCGACCGAGATCGCGACTATCGCCCTAACCCAGTTCAAGCTGACTGGCGCTGAGATCCCGCACGTCGCGGACCTGCTCACAGCCGGCGCAGACAAGGCTCTCGGTGGAGTCAACGACCTCGGCGAAGCTCTGAAGTCAGGCGGTCTCGTCGCATCCCAATTCGGGGTGTCACTCGAAGAAACGGTCGGCACCCTGTCTGCATTCGCGAACGCGGGTCTGCTTGGCGAGACCGCGGGAACCGATCTGCGTCAGTTGCTTCTAAAGCTCGCCAATCCGTCGCAAGAAGCCGCTGACCGAATGAAGGAACTCGGTATCAGCATCTACGACACCTCCGGGAAGTTCGTCGGACTGTCAGCATTGTCGGGTGAGCTGAAAGACAAGCTGTCGAGCCAGACCGAAGCATCCCGTAACTCGACATTGGCAATCATCTTCGGTTCCCGTGCGATTGCCGGAGCGAACGTGCTCTACAAGGAGGGCGCGACGGGCATCTCCGACTGGACGGAGAAAGTCAACGACACGGGTTTCGCCGCTAAGCAGGCGGCCGGGAAGATGGACAACCTCAACGGCGATCTGTCGAAGCTTGGGGCGGCATTCCAGACTGATCTGATCGAATCTGGATCGCAGGCGAACAACGTCCTCCGTGACTTGGTGCAGGGACTGACTGCAATAGTTCGTGTATTCGCCGAACTTCCAGGACCCGTGCAGGGTGCAGTGCTTGCGGTGGGCGCAATCGTAGCCGTGTTGGCGCTTGTGACCGGAGCTGTCCTGACCGGGATCCCCAAGTACGCAGCGTTGAAAGACGCAATGGAGATCCTCTCTATATCCGCCAAGGGAGCCGCACTGAGCATCGGTCTCATTGCCGGCGCGCTGTCTCTCGCTCTTGTAGTTGTAGGCGCTTTCGCAGCCGCACAGGCGCAGGCGCAGGCAGATCAGGACGCCTACCGCGATTCTCTGAACGAGACTACGGGCGCGATCACTTCATACTCGAAAGCTCTCGTCGCCCAGAAACTCCAAGCGGCTGGATTGTTCGGACAGGCCGAGAAGGCAGGGGTTTCGCAAAAGCAGTTGACTGACGCAGTGCTCGAGGGTGGCGCAGCTTATGACGCTGTGTCAAAGAAGCTCTACGACTATGCGTCGGCGCATGGACCCTCCGAGCGCGGATCTGACGCTCTCGGGCACACGACCACCGAGTTGAACAAGAAACTCGATGAACAGCGCGGCATCGTTGTTGAAGGCACAAAGGCGAAGAAAGACCTCATCGCCGCCACGCAAGAAGACACCAACTCGACCCAGGATGCCACAGCCGCCTACTCAAACGCGGCTTCTGCGGCTCAAAACCTCAACGATCAGATTTCGCAGCTCATTGACACGATCAACGCCGCAAACGGTGTCGGTCAGGATGCGGTGACGTCGAACGCTGCGTATCAGAAGGCGCTGTCTGACACGACGGATGCCGTGAAGAAGTACGTCAAGGAGCACGGGAAGACCCCGGCTGCACTTGATCAAAGCACCGCTGCTGGTTCTGCCAACGCCGCGATGCTGGCCGATCTGGCGAAGAAGAACGAGGATGCCGCCAAAGCGCAGTTCACGCTGGATGGCAACACCGACTCGTACACGGCAACTCTGACGGCCGGGCACGACGCGATCGTGGCTCAAGCGGAAGCTTTGGGCGCGACCGCTGATCAGGCGCAGGCCATCGCCGACAACATCGCTGCGATCCCCACGGAGAAGGAGATCAAGCTTCTTGTCGACTCGAAGGACGTGGCGGCGGCGCTGAACACCCTCGACCAACTGTCGGGCGCATCCCTGGTGCTGCACGGCACGAAGAAGGGCTTCGCTGACGGCGGTTACACGGGAGACGGCGGAAAGTACACGCCAGCCGGTGTCGTTCACCTCGGCGAGTTCGTCTCCACAAAAGAGACCGTCGCCAACCCCGCGAACCGTGCGGCGCTCGAGTATATGCAGGCCGGCGGGACCATCGGAAGTTATGCCAGCGGCGGTTACGTGTCAGCCCCAGCCGGGCCGCCATCGGCGACTTGGAGGGTCGTCGAGCAGCCGAGCAATGTCAACGTCGAGATCAACGAGGTGAGCGATCCGGTGGGTACCGCAAACGCCGTCATCCGTCGACTGAATCTGAGCCGACCGTGACTTTCTCCGCGGTACTCGGCGGGATCGATCTCGCGGGCGCATCGGGACCTGACGCCAATGGTGTCCAGTGGACCGTTGACACGTTCACAGGGTGGGGCGGCGTAGCTCCGACGATTCAGGTCGTGCAGAAGCCGCGGTCAAATGGTGGGTGGGCCGGCACGTCGTTCGGCGGTTCACGGCACATCAGCATCGGCGGGCTCATCATCGCGCCCTCGCAAGACATCCTGACCGCTGCGGTAGACAGTCTGATTAGCGCCGCATCACTCTCGACCACGCCGCTTACCGTGACCGAGCAGTCCCGCACTCGGATCATGAACGTGCGGCTCTCTGACGAAGTGATAGTGACCTATGTCACCAACGTGATCGCTACCTGGTCGATTCAGTTCGTCGCCGTTGACCCGCGCAAGTTCGCTACGGCGCTCAGCGGATTCACGATGCTGCCCGTTTCCTCCGGTGGTATCACGGTCCCCTTCACGCTGCCGACGCCCATCACATCGACGGTCATTTCCGGTTCGGTGGCGCTGTCCAATCCTGGAAATGCCACGGGTCCGGTCGTCATCCGCATCGATGGACCGTGCACTGGACCCCAGATCACGCACGTAGGTGTGACCGGTTCTTCGCTCACGTTCTCGAGCTCGCTTGCCCTCGGAACAGGTGAGTGGCTGACCATCAACATGGATACTCGGCAGGCGCTTGGGAATGACCAGGCGAACCGGGCTTCCTACATCACATCCCGCGGCTGGTCCGGGTTCGATCCAGGAGCGAACACGTGGGCATTCACTGCAGCCGTTTTCAACGCAGCCTCGAAGATGACCGTAACCGCAACGCCAGCATGGAACTGATCTGATGGCCCGCTCCTACATCGCCGTCGATGCCCTCACGGGCAAGCCATGGGGGGATCTGCCCGCTGTCACGATCGACGATGCCTCCTCAACTATCGGCAACTCAGCGACGGCAACTGGCACCTACCCGATTGCGTCAGATCAGACGCCGCAGGACTGGCTACTCGGTACGGTCCCGTGGGGTGTGGCGATCCTTCTCGTCTCAGATGACGCTAGTGACCCTCTCAACGGGTGGTACATCAACCGTCGCGTCCGCACCGAAGGCGACACGATGTCGCTGTCGCTGGTCACAGCCGAGGAGTACTTCAACCGACGTTACGTCGGGACTGTCACTTACACCGGGCTCGACCAGAACACGATCTGCACCTCGCTCGTGACGTCGTACGTGATAGCGCCGCCAGCCGGCGCGTCTGGTCTATCGGGTCTGCCCATGACAACGAACGTGGTCGGTGCGGCTGGGACCGCGCGTACTCGCGCCTACTCCGACTCGAATGATCAGACGGTGATGGCGGCGCTGCAGGAGCTGATGGGCGTGCAAGGTGGCCCGGAGTGGTCGGTAACGTGGAAGCATCTGACGTCGCCTGAGCGGTACTTCCCGCAGTTCAACGTCGGCACCCGGTTGGGATCTTCCTGATGGTGAGCGCCACGTTCGAAATGGGCGGGACGTCACCTGGCGGTTCGGTAACAGCGGTCACCTACACGGAGGACTACAGCGCCGGCAAAGGGGCGAACTTCGTCACCGCCGTCACGCAGACGCAGGCCGACAACAGCCGGCCGCAACAGTCGGTTTCATACGCGGACTCGCGCCGACCGGCGATCGAGCATCGCTGGAACCCATCGACATCAATCCTCGACACCGCAACCCTTCTCGCGCACGCTCAGCAACAACTGGCGATCATGCAAAACGGCACCAAGTCGCTCGAGCTCAAGTCCGATGCGACATCAGGGCCTGCACTGGGATCTGACTGGTTCCAAGGCGACACGGTTGGATACTCCATCGGTGGTCAAGACCAGAACGGGCAAGAGACCGTACCCGCATTTCCAGGCGGCCCCTCTGGGCTGCCAGGTCTTGCCGGAACAGCGCGAGTAGTCGGCTGGTCAATCGACCCAGATTCCCAGACACCGCAGGTGACACCCATTCTCGGAGGCGTGTAGATGCCCATTGGCGACCAAGTACCCCCTGGCAATGATGCTGTGTGGCGGGCCATCAATGACCTGAAGCAGTCCTTCCAGCAGCTATTTGCCCAGGCATCGGGAGCGAAGAACATCGCCACCGCCGTCCAGACAGGCCTCGGAACATTGGCTGGTTCGGGTACAACGTGGGCAGGCCCCGTCGCAAGTCCGTCGTTCGTCAACGGGTCAACCGGGACCTTCTCAACATCGCTGAGCTCAGTCGGCGCATACAACACAGACGTATCCCTCTTAGCCGGCGCTCGACAGACCGTCTGGCAGCACAACTCGGGTATCTACGGGTTCGCTCCGTCCTCCATCGCCACAAAAACCAACCTGAAGTCAGTGCCCTTCACCGCCGCTGATGTGCGGGCGGTTTCGCCATTCATGTTCCAGTACAAAGCGCAGCTCGCCATCCGTGAGGATCCGACGAATGAGCAGTATGACCCGGACTACGTTGTGCCATGGGAAATCGGCCTGATGGCGGAGCATCTGATTGACCACAACATGAGTTGCTTTGTCTTCTGGGATGAAGACGGGGTAACTCCTCGCGGCATCAACTACGACCTGTTCGGTGCGATCGCACCACTAGTCGTATTGGCAGACCAGGAAGCACGTCTGGTCGCTGCTGGAATCTAGGGCTTGAACGCGGCGTCGCACTCGGGGTGCGCGGGATCGGGCACCTGGATGTGCGAACAGATATCCGGGAAACAGGACGTGTCGTTCACCCCGTCGTTGCTGTTGGCGAAGCTGCCAGCTGGACAGTGAATAGCCCCGCCGCCCGCATTCGCCTTAGGCGCTGACTTAGCGGCGGCAGCCGCCGCGGCTGCGGCAGCGGCATCTGCCGCAGCCTTCTCATCTGCCGAGATGATCGCCTGCTGTTCGTCCGCGCTCTGCTGCACAGCAGCCAGTTCGTCCGGGCTCAACGTCGGTGCAGTGTCAGCCGGCGCGACGGTCTGAGTCGGTGATGGTGCCGGTGCCAGTTGTGCTGCGACTGCGGGGCCGAACGCGATAGCCGACACTGCGACCCCGACCGCGAGCACGCCTCCGATGATCCACGGTGCACGTCGCGTCGGCGTGGTGAGGCGATCGCTGGGCAGGTTCTGATCCATGCGGCGAACTGTACTCGCCTTCTCGTGCCATTGGAAGACCTAATAACTGACAACCCAATGATTGAGGTTTCGAATGACAGCACGTGTATGGCCCGTCGATGCGGTGACAGGGGCACCCTCCTACACGGGGCGGGCGCTTCGTCAGACACAAGTTGCCCCGCTGGTTGCGGGCGCGACTACTGCGCGACCTCTGGGCTCGCTGTCCGGCGTTCGCCCCGGAACTGCGTCGAACATCGTCACCGCGACGGGTACCACGTGGACGGTGACTCCGTTCGCAGGCATCATCGACGGCGAAGCCTTGGCGATTGCCGGTCCCTACCAGTACGCCTTCGACGCGAACGTGACCGGATCGGTCACCGCCGCCGCAGGGTCAGCTCGCGTCGACCGACTTGACGTGCAGGTGTCGGACCCGGCCGAGTCGGATGGGTCCTCCGTGCCGAGCATCGCGATCGTGAAGAACGACGGCGCACCCGGATCCGGTGTTCCCGTAGCGGCCCCCGCTCGAAGTCACGCGCTCGCTTACATCAACGTTCCGGCATCCGGTGGCGGTTCCCCGACGATCACATGGGTTGCCCCGTACGTATCCGCTCCCGGTGGCTTGCTCTACTGCAACACCTTCTCCCAGTTGCCGGCCACGGCCAACCTCGCCGACAAATGCCAGGCATACGACACGGGTTTCGTATACCGGTGGAATGGGTCGGCGTGGAAGCCGTGGGAGTCCGACTGGAACTCCTACACGGCGACATTGGTGAACTTCACCATCGGAACCGGTGGGGCGGCCCTGAACTCCACTGACTACAGGTGGGATCTGGGGCGACTGCGGATCAGGTTCCGCCTCTACCAGGGGACCTCCGGGCAGAGTGTAGGTGCTGGCATCACGGTGACGATTCCTTCTGGGGTGACGTTGCGTACTCCGTCGACTGCGAACTTGTTCATCGACGGTGGGGCAACCCTGTTCGATGTTGGTGTTGCCGTCTATAAGGGGTGGGTCCGTTACAACAGCACCGATACCGACAAGTTCGCCATCCTCTCCAACGCGGCGACGGTCAACGGGTCGCAGACCATCACCTCCACGGTCCCGTGGACGTGGGGTGCCGGTGACGGCATCGAAGGGGAGTTGATCGCCGATGTCGTCTGATAACGGCCAGGTGCCAGCAGATCAGCTCGAGGTCGTTGACGTTTTCGGTCAGCGACTCCGGCATGCGACGGCGAACTCGTGGCATCGGATGCAGGCCGCGGCAAAAGCTGCCGGGGTGTCGATCTGGATCACGAAACTGAACCCGGCCTCGTATCCGGGCATTCCCGACGATGGCGCGATTGGTGGCTACCGGGATCTGGCTGTGCAGAAGTGGCTGTACCAGCACCCCATCGGCCCAGTCCACATCGCCCTCCCCGGCAGTTCAACTCACGGCGAAGGAACTGACGCTGACATTAGCACCAACGACGGCAACCGGTGGCTGGGCAACCACGCACACGAGTTCGGGTGGACCCAACTGTTCGGCTCCGAGGCGTGGCACTACCACCACGACGGCGTGACCGCGACCGCAGCACTCAACAGCACCCCACTACTGACCCAGAAGAAGAAGGACATCGACATGCCCCGTACCATCCAGGTCACATCTGACTCGACCGCCGCCCCGAAATATCACGGCGATTACTACCTCATCCAGCCCAACAACTACGTGCTCCGCAAGATCGGCAACCCCACCGCCGAATCGGCACTGTTCGACGACACCCCCGACGTCGAAGCCATCTCGGACGTGCGGCTCATCAACCTCGGCGCGGATCTTCTGGTTCCGCAGATCGTGTTCGACGCGCTGAAGGCCGACAACCGCGCCAACGCATACCTGCTGGCCGGCGACTGGATTGGGAAGACCACCGCTGCCGACTTGAAGCCGCTGGTCAAAGTCTCAGCAGGGATTTGAGCCCGTGAGCATGCCCGACCAGTCGCAGTCGCAGATGAAGCCGCAGGACACCACGATCTTCCTGCTCGGTGGACTCAACGCGAAGATGGATACGGTCATCGTCGCGCAAGCAAGCTACGACACCCGGCTGCGAACAGTCGAAGCTGTCGTCGCCGGTCTCTCCGCGCACGACGTGCCCAAGACGCCCTGGTATGTCATCGTCGGCGGACTCTCTGGCCTCGGTTCGCTAATCGGGGTCGGCATCTTCCTCCTCAACTACTTCTCAAACCACACCCCCTAGAAGGAGATACATGTCCAAGATCGCCCAGTACGCCAAGTTCATCGCCGCCCTCATTGGCGCATTTGTAACCGCGTTCTCAACCCTCATCCCTGCAACCTGGTCGCCGTGGGCCACTGCTGCTGCCGCGTTCCTCACGGCCGTCGCCGTCATCCTCGTTCCCAACACGATCACTGACGCGCAGGCCAAGTCGATCGGTACGTCGACCGGCATCCCGAATTCCGGCGAGTGACCGGCGACCCGGAGCAGTACCAGGTCCCCGTCGACCCCATGGACGACCTGCAATGCGAGAGCTGCCAGTAGAGCCATGTGCCGCTGCCGACACCCCTGCACGGAAGCCCACTGCGACTGCGGGCCGACCTGCGACGCCTGCCGCTGCGAACAGCCCGAGACCGACTAACTAGTGCGACCCAAGTTCCCCAGCCCTCACGGGCTGGGGACTTTCGTCGTTTCAGCCCCAGGTATAGAACTGCACCGAGACGCCATCGGCCTTGCACGCCCGGTTGATGGACGCCAGATCTTGAAAGTACTGCGAGTGATCCACGAAGAGTAGGAACATCTGATCAGGAAGATTCGCGACTAGCGATTCGATCCGAACCTTTACATCCCCTGACCCTTCAAGTCCTGCCTCGTCGAAGCGACCGCGCATCGACTCCATGGTGGACTTGAACTCAGAGGCATTGCTCGAGTTGGAGCCCTTCACGATGCGAGCCGCGAGGTCCCTTGAAACCGCAGAAGCGTCGGAGCACGCCGCACGGTTGGGGTTCTCGGTTGGACTCGAGCTCGGGGTTGCAGCGGAGCATCCAGTAAGCAGGATCGCTACCGCTAACGCGATTGCTGCCCTCATGCCCCGACCCTTCTCGTAGTGGGTTGAGCATAGCGACGTCAGTGGTCGCTGGAATACTGCGGACATGACGACCCTAACTGACGACGAATCCAAAGTGCTTGAAGTGGCAGAGCGCCTCGAGCGACGCCGCGAGCAGGGCCTCGGAGGCGGAGACGGGATCGTGATCTCCGAGCTCCATCTGAAGCCTGCCCGATACACGCAAATCTTGATGCATCTGGTGCAGCGCCCCGATGTAGTGGCAGATCCTCGCTGGACGCAACTCGCGTATCGGATTCAGCGGGTCATGGCCGCCAACGAGCTAACGCGGTCTTCGCGATCGTTCAGAACACGAACCGCGTAGACGCGATTTTGGCCGCCTGGCTACACTTTCGGCTACACCGCATTTGATATTCAGTACACCCCCCGGGACTTGAACCCGGAACCCACTGATTAAGAGTCAGTAGATTACCCCCCGTATGGCCTTGCTTCCACTCCGTTTGGTGCGTTATGGTCTCCATATGCACCAAATACGGTGTATGAAAACAGCCGCTCGGCTACACCCGCGGCTACACCTGCCGGGCCGGAGGGAGGTACAAGCAGTGGAGTTCTCACGAACCCACCACAGAAGACCAATCCATGTCGGAGTCATCGCTGGTGACATGTGGATGGCACACGACAGATAGTCCAAAGGCGGCTCTGGGCCGCCTGCTCACATCTAGGAGGCAACGGTGGTTCGATACAAAAAGAACGAACCCCGACCGGGCCTCATTCGCGTCCCGAAAGACGAGACCGAGCCATTGAAGTACTGGCAGGCCTACGTGGAGCTCCCGAGCATCGGGGCGACACGGCGTCGCAGGACCAAACGTTCGCGAGATTGGGAAATCGCGAGCCAGATGCTCGAGGACATGCGGTCGGACTTCAAAGAGAATCCCGGCATGTCCACCCGCTCTTTGACGGTCTCAGCGTGGATGACCATCTACCTCAACCAGATCGCCTCAAAGAAGAGCCGACCCAAGTACCTGCAAAACACTCGCAGTCTCGTTCGCCTCTACATCGTGCCAGCTATCGGGCCGATCCGATTGGACAAGCTCACTCCCGCTGACGTGCGCAAAGTAGCGGACACCATCATGGGCAAGAAACTCTCGTCGACCACCGCCCACCAAGCACACCGGATTTTGTCCGTCGCTCTTGAGTACGCACTCCGCGAAGGTCACGTCACGCGAAACGTGGCGAAGCTCGTTGATGCGCCCCGCATCGCCACAACGGATCTCGTCGCGCTGACCGCCGACCAAGCCATCCATCTCATCGCCAGTAGCCGCGATGCAGGAGACCCACTGTGGACGCTCTGGGCAACAGTCCTGCTAACGGGTGCCCGCCAGGGTGAACTGCTCGGCCTCGAAGTCGACCGGGTAGCCGACGACCATATCGACCTGGCTTGGCAGCTTCAACGACTGTCTTGGCAACACGGCTGTGATCCATTCTGTGGTCGCAAACGAGGATCCGACTGCCGCCAGCGCCGCCTCGAAGCGCCGGCCGACTGGGCACATCGACACCTCATCGGCGGACTTTGGCTCACTCCCCCAAAGTCCAAGTCCGGAACCCGGATTATCCCCCTCGTTGATCCCCTGCGTTCGATTCTGCTATCTCACATAGACGAGATGGCGGGCCAGCCCAATCCCTTCGGCCTCGTCTGGCACACGCCGAATGGTGCTCCGATCGATCCCCGCGACGAGTCTGAGGCATGGCACGCCGCCCTATCGCGCGCTGGTCTTCCCAGCGTCCGACTTCACGACGGACGACACACAACGGTCGATCTGCTCTATGAGGCTGGGGTCGAAGAGGACCTAATTTCTGAGATCGTCGGACACTCCGCTCGAGCCGTCACCCGCGGCTACAAGTCAAAGTCGCGTCAGGTCAGGAAGATTGCAGCGATGCGCCAGCTCTCCGGTCTGATTGTTCTTCCTGCACGCAAAGCCATCGGCTAAGACGCACGGAGCGCTTCAAGCATCGTTGTTGAGACACCAAGTTCGGCAGCGATAAGTTCGAGATCGTCACCAGCCCAGTGAGACACCGAACGCAGCTCGTCGGGATGTATCAGATATAGGGCAGCCATCCGATTGGCCTGGAACTCGTGTCGCGGACGGTCGTCTTGGTGACCCAGGGCAGCGTGCTGGATTCCGTGCGCGACCGCTATGCGCTGGTGGACGCTACGAAGCCCGTTGCGGATGACAATGGTGTTGAACTCTGGCATCCAAAGTTCGTTCGCCGTTCGGATGCTGCGGAAGATGACTTGCACCCCCAGCGCCTCAGCGTGTGCGAACGGATCGTAATCCCGACCCCTAGGGAGCCTCAGGCTCGTCGGAATCGAACTCGTCATTGAGTCCAAGGGCTGCCATCGGGGTTGTGCCGTCAATATGTGCCTGATCGATCTGCTGCGCCGTCATCGCTTCCGCAGCCTTCTGCTTACGTTTCGTGTCTAGATCGATCGTTGTATCGTCAGCTTCCGACATCTCACTGGCAAGCGCTTCGGCGCGTCGGATCAGATCTACTAGCGAGATCCCCCAGACGTCCGCCAACTCGTAAAGAACCGTGATCGAGATGTCGCGCACGTACTCGGGATTTCCGCCGAGCAGGCGGTTGAGCTGCCCCTCGCTTACGGACATCGATTCGGCAGCCTTCCGTCGTGAGATCGACTTGGGCTCAGCATCGCGGAGAACGCTCGCCATCGCGAGGTTGATCGGGCTGAGTTTGGTGTCCATTCGGACAGGGTAACAGCCCGGATAGCGGGGATTTATAGCCATTTGGCGCATTTGTCGCTAAATGTGCTTGACGTTCTCCATTCGGAGAGTCATACTCTCCATGTGGAGAGAAGAAGCCGAGCCCAGATGATCGGCACCAATGTCGACGATGCGATCCGGAACGCTGGATCCTCGATCGACATTGTTCAGGAGGCCACCGATATCCCGACCTCCGAACTGAACGCCTCCCTCCAAGGGCAGCGCGCGTTCACGTTCGGGGAGTTGGTCGAGATCGGTGGCCTCCTTCACGTTTCTCCCTCTTTGCTTCTGAGAGGAATCGCGTGAACACCGAACTGCGATGGTCCGCCGAACGAGTGGCGGAGGAGATCGGACTGTCCTCATCGACCGTCTACAAGATGCTTCGGCATGGGGCCATCCCCGCCAAGAAGGCCGGCCGCAACTGGTTGGTCAGACCGGAGGACGTCTCCGAATGGGCGGACCGTCAGCCTGACTTCACACCGAAGCAGGCCGCATCGTGACGATGACCGACGCTCCGATGCTGTTCTCGGACCTGGACTTCCCCCGGACGCGCGCGACGGACCCGATTACGTCGCACGCGGCAGCCGACCAGTCGCAGGCAGGCATCACGCCCCTGCGACTGGCCGTGCTGCGACTCATCCGCCACAACCCCGGCG
>Ga0207674_10007610_pt1 | contig 12620 bp, 10 predicted proteins | sample KBSCornC72_FD_184303 | JGI IMG/M metagenome (GOLD analysis project Ga0207674, IMG submission 184303) | Corn rhizosphere microbial communities from Kellogg Biological Station, Michigan, USA - KBS Corn C7-2 (SPAdes) (version 2) | ecosystem: Host-associated > Plants > Roots > Rhizosphere > Soil ... | reverse complement strand
TATTATTGGTATCATCGCGCCTCTCATGAGGTTGGTTGGTTCTGGGCAGTTCATGTAGTTCATCATTCCTCTGAACAGTATAACCTTTCGATTGCCTTCAGAGTGCCGTGGATGAAAAATTTTACCGGGGGTATTCTTTTTTGGATATGGATGCCGTTAATTGGGTTTAACCCGGTAATAACTTTTTTCAGTATCGAGGTTTGCCTTTTATATCAAGCTTTCTTACATACAGAAGCTGTAAGAAAACTGCCGCAGTTCATTGAGTACATTTTCAATACTCCGTCACATCACCGCGTTCATCACAGCAGCAATTTCAAATACCTTGATAAGAACCATGGCGGAATATTGATTATTTGGGATAAACTCTTTGGCACATTTCAAAAAGAAGAAGAAAAACCAAGGTATGGATTGACAACAAAATTGGAATCGTACAATCCCCTAAAAATTACTTTTCACGAATGGGTGACGATGTTTAAGAAAATGATTCATAGTGGTTCATTTAGAAATGCCGTGAATTATCTTATTCAACCGCCGGGATGGAGCCACGACGGAAGCACGAAGACTCTAAAACAATTAAAAAAAGAAATTGCTGAGCACAAAGCTCTTCGGAAAAAATGCGATCGCAATTGCGCGGAATGTCCATTGAAGCAAAGAAAATTAATGCTGTTGAATACTTAACAAAAAAATTGTCACCCCCGGGTCTTTTGCGTAGCTTGATGCAGCTTCGAAAATTATCAGGCAAAAAGACCCCGGGCGGACAAAATGTCCATTGAAGCAAAGGAAATTGGATACCTAACAAAGACCGTTTCATGTCATTCGCGATCTCTTGCTGAATTTGATGCAGCTTCGAAAATTACCGGTCAAAAGATCCTCGGGTGGACATTAGATTTAATTACCGGTGGGTGCTGAAGGTTTTGAAAGAATATCATCATTGCTCACGCCTTTTTTCTTCGATACATTCTTGTTACCCCGGGGTCTTTTGCTGATTTTAATGCAGCTTCGAAAATCATCCAGCAAAAAGACCCCGGGTGGACATAAGTTAATTTCCGCTGGGTGCTGAAGGTTTGGAAAGGATATCGTCATTGCTAACGCCTTTTTTCTTCGATACATTTTCAGTGAGCTTTCCAAAATTCCAGGTAAGTGCAAGAACGGCACCCCTTCTTATTTGTGTATTGATATTGGTGCTATAGAAATACTCATCCTTCGTTACCGTTTTATAATCGCGGTTTTTCTCAAAATAGTTCACTGCCCTTAAAGAAATGTTCACCTTATTTTTAAATACTTTGTAATTCACTGCAACGTTGTGCCAGGTATTGAAAGGATATGTTGTCTGAATAGTTGGCTGATCCTGCCATAAACCAAGATAACTGCTTACTGTGAATTTGTCGCTGAATTTATAGCTGGTAAACAAGTTAAAGTTAACTCCGAAACCACTGTTTGACTGTGCATGGTTTGTATTATTTCTTACTGTGCTATAGCGGATCGAACCGTTCACGAAGACGTTCCATTTCTGAGTGATCTTCGTGTTAAAATCGAGGTTAAGGCTGGATTGAAATTCTTCGCCGATATTCAGGCTGGTTGTACTTGTGACTCCCGTTAGCGGATCAAAAAATGAATATTGTAATATTTTGTTGTTACTATAACTTCCTTCGAGATTGATCCCTGCAAACGTATTTCCTTTTGAAAATCGCACCTGTGCTGAAAGAGCATGGATGGTTTGCGGACCAAGATTAGGATTGCCGTACGAAATATTCAGTGAATCATTATTATTAACAAACGGGTTCAAGTCCCAGATATACGGCCGCTGCAACCTCTCTGTATATCCAAATACCAGCGTTGTTACAGATGTGACCCGGTTGGTGAATTGGATATTTGGAAGGAAGTTAGCATAGTTCTGCTTCACTTTTGTGTTGGATGAAATAAAATCTCCATTCACATCGGTATATTCCACGCGAACGCCGATCCTGAAACTTGATTTCTTTAACCTGAGGCTATACATGCTGTAAAAACTTACCACATTTTGCATGTACTTGAAATAATCAGTGTTCGAAGGATTTACTTTATAGTCGGAGCCCTCATTGTATTTCTCAAGACTTTGAAAGTCGGAATTTGCCCGGCGTAAGATCGCTTTTAATCCTCCTTCGATCTTGCCCTTTTTTAACGGAATGCTGTTATCTGCCTGGAGCGTGTATTGGTCGTTCCTTGCATAACTATCGTTTATTAAATATCGATCGGTGGTGCCGGGGTTGTCCTGATAACTATTCAATTTCGAATCACTCTTACCAAATTCACCGAGAAATCGCAGACTGAATTCTCTTTCCTTATTTTTTTTGAAATGTTTTATGTAATCAGTTCCCACATTGATACCGGGGTTATTGCTCTTGTTATCTAAGTGATAAAGACTAACTGTTGACGGATCTGAAACAAAATCAGTTGTGATCGTTTGATCACTCACCGTTTTATTCGACCAGCTGTCGATGTTGCTATATAAGCTGATCGTATTAAGAGTGTCAAGTTCCCAGCTTAATTCTGCATTCCCAAAACTCCACTTTGAACTATTGTATTGATTACCTTCCAATGTTCTTTGTGAATAAGCGATAGGGTCTGTTGGTATCGTACTATTGATGTTATATTGCGCCACCGGGTCCGAATAACCTGCGCTTAGAAAAACACTGACCCCGAACTTGCCGAATTTCGCATTTCCATTGACATTATAGTTACTAAGTTTATCGCTTGTCCGGTGAAACGACGAAAGAGTGCCGTTGTATCCAACCACTCTTTTCTTTGTGATGATGTTGATGATGCCTCCCACGCCTTCTGCATCATACTTGGCGGAAGGACTAGTGATCACTTCTATTTTCGATATCAATGTGCCCGGGAATCCCCGAAGCGCTTCTTTAACATTTCTTGCGAACATGGAGGTTTCACGGCCATTCAGCAATACTTTAAAGTTTGATTTTCCATTTACTTTGATGTTGTCGTCTCCATCTACGGTTACAAAAGGAGTTCTTCGTAAAATTTCAATGGCTGTTTCTGATTTGGATGTTGGATCATCACCCACATTAAAAACAATTTTATCATCCGCCTGCTCGATCAGTGGTCTTTGTGAAGTGACCACTACTTCTTTTAAAACGCCGGTGAGTCTTGACAACTGAACCGGTTCGATCTGCATATCGCCGGCCTTAGGGCTTACTGTAATGGTCATCTTTTTTTCTGCAAAGCCCGTGTGAGTAAATGAAACGATATAATTCCCCATATCTGGTTTATCCAACTGAAAGCTTCCATTATCCTTTGACAAGGTTGTTTGCAGCGCAGTCGTGTTATTGATCTTAAAAAGACGAACTGTAACAAGGGGCAATGGTTTGCTGCTGTCGGAAACTGTTCCTGATATTTTCAATTTGGTCTGTGCGAATACATGCTCAGGCAGGACAAATAAAAATATCATCACGAGCGTGGACAGTAAAAAAATTCTCATGGCTGTTTATTGCTGGTATCTTTTGCGGTTCAGGACGTAAGGCTAGTGATTTTTCGCGTAATAGGAAGGTTTATGTGATGAGAGGTTGCCAATAAATGACGTAGGGTAAATCTTTTAACTTTTTCTGAAGGAATTGCATTCCTACTGAAATTTCATGTCACCCCGGGGTCTTATTTAGCCCAATTGGACACGGGCGTATTTGAATCGAAAAGTTCATCAAGGTAATAATCCCGTCTATACAATTTATTACACGAATCACCTATTGCGTAAACACAAGGTGTATATAAAGAAATGTCATCAGGAAACATGATACTTTTAGGATCGCCTTTAGGCATCCGGGTTGTGTCATGATCTCTTCCAAGAATGCAATGACCCATCTCATGAAAAATAAGTGTTTCCAATTGTGTGTGGTTTTGCCAGCAATGAATATTAGGGTTTATGTAAATAATTTTTTGAAAATCATTACGGGAAGAAATAACATCTGAATATGCGCAGTACGCATTGGAAATTGATGAGTCATAAGTTATGATCAAATTATTGACAACGATATTATACCCTCTTTCAGAAGCCGCGGCAACAAAACTATCAACGTATGTCTGAAACTCTGCAGGAATACTTAATACAGGAGTAAAGTCGTTTTTATGTGAACATGAATACAAAAAGAAAAGGCCCGCAACAAATATTTTCTTGATCATAACTTTTCGCAGCTGCAAATATAATTATTCGTTCATTTTATGGCATGTTGGTCAAGCGAGAAACAAAAGATTTATGGTCACCGGCAGAGTTGTTTGATCAGATCCGCATAACCAGGAAATTCCTGCAGCAGTTTGTTCTTATCGGCTAATTCAAAATCATCAAAATCAAAACCGGGAGATACCGTGCATCCAGCCAGTGAAAAAAGATCGCCTTCCAACACTTCAGCTGCAAACCAGGTGTTGGCTGGAACGATCACCTGGAATGAACCATTAGTATCGAGTTGATTTCCCAAGATCTTTTTTTGATATCCTTTTTCGGTGTCAAGTAAATGAAGAATGATATTTCCACCGGCGTAATAATGCCAAAGTTCATCGCTCTTGATGCGGTGGAAAGCCGAAAAGTCTCCTGCAGATAACAGGTAATAGATAGAAGTGCAGAATCTTCTTTTAGCATTGAAGTTTTCTGAGAGACAGTTTTCATCAACAAAATCCCCGGATTTATATATCTCTTTATAAAAACCGCCTTCAGGATGTGGTTTTAATTCCAAGTGTTGGATGATGTGGTTAGTTGTCATATTAGAAGTTCTTCGTCTTAGGCAGGCGGTCGACACATAGAAGTATGTTGGCAAACTCAGGATACATTTGAGGTTGGCTTCTTCTCTTTGTAATATCCAAAAATAAAATCTCGATTTAAGACAGTCTTTACATTGTTTTCACTGATTCCAATAAGCTTCAATAAAGTAACGTCAAATATCAACTTGCACATAAAGACATAATAATCTAAGTGCTCTAGCGGGATTAAATTCATCCCTTCAATAGAATGTTTGTGTGCATAATAATTTCGCTGATCTCTTACTTTACTAGCGAAATCATCTATGTTATCAATATATTCGCCCATCAGTTGTCTATTCAGTTCGAACAGTTCCTGGATTCTTTTTTTAAACGACATTGTATTAAAATTACTGATGCACTCATTAAACCTAGCTCTAAAAAGTTCATCCATCTGAAACAATTTCTTTTGGTTTTTAAAGGTCCTATATTCATCGTCAGTAAAATTTTTGCCGTCAAAAAAAGTGGCATGGAGAGTTTCTAAGGCGAAAACAATATTTAAAAATTTCTGAACTGAGGTTAACCCTATTGAGTAAACAAATTGTTGATATAGACTCAGGCCATAAGTGACGTATTCTTTATTGCTGACCCACCATTTAAAAGATTGTTCAAACTCACCTTCCATTTCTCTGTACTGAAGAAGTAAATCGCCCAAGCCCAATTTTTCAATATTTGCTTTATTTTCTTGAAAAAATAGCACTGCGAAAATTTCTTTGCTTTCTCGTTCCCTTATAGAAAATTTTTTTATAAATACTTTGGAAACTGAAAAAAATGAAAATAGCGCTCGAATATTTTTGGAGTAAGTTACAGCTTCCTCGAAGGGTAGCGGAGAATTAAAAGTAGAATTTAGATAAACCGTCTGCGAAAATGAAAATTCTGCTGATTTAGTATGAGAAAAGCTTGACGTATAATCAAAAAATAATGAAGCATCGAATATACCATCTCTATAAATTTCTTTGGGATGTGTGCCTTCGTGCTGCAACGTTTGAATATTTCCATTTCCATCCCTTTCTTTCCTTTTAATACGGTTATAAAGGCTCGAGAAGAAAGATTCACTACAGTTAAAATTAAGCGATACTAAATCAAACTGATCGGTCTCGATTGTTAGGAAATGAGTTGAGCTTAAACAAACATATTCTAAGATGTACCTTGATTGAATCAAACCATCTGATCCAAACTCTTGCCCGAATGCGCTTAAAGCTGTAACACACTTTCCATCTTCTGTTTTACCCCAAATGCAATCAATGACGAAGTTGTGTTTCGATTTTAAAATGTGCTCTGTTCCGGTCAAACTTCCAAAAATTTTTAATTGAAGCCCACCACTAAAAGAATATCCAAGTTCTCCAAAACAAGATTGATGTTCTTTGTAAGGGAGGAACCATTTCCCCAATATGTTGAATTCCGTTGTTAAGTCCATATAACAAAATAACTAAAAAGCGTTTGATCAGAATTTGGGAACGGCAAGTTTGCGACGCAACTGGACAAGAAAAAGCCTCCAATAAAATCGGAGGCTTTGATATTTCACGTTTGACGTTTCACGTTTCACTCCCTTCGACAAGCTCAGGGTGACAGTGACTATTTAATAGCGGTAGTGCTCCGGTTTGAATGGACCCTTCTGGGGAATGCCAAGATATTCGGCCTGATCCTGCGATAACTCTTCCAACTCAACACCAATCTTCGCGAGGTGTAGTCTTGCTACTTTCTCATCGAGATGTTTGGGCAGCACATATACTTTGTTCTCGTAGTTCTTATGATTGCTCCAGAGTTCAAGCTGTGCGAGTACCTGGTTGGTGAATGAATTGCTCATTACAAACGAAGGATGTCCTGTTGCACAACCCAGATTTACCAACCGACCTTCAGCGAGTAAAATAACTTCTTTGCCTTCGATGTTATAAAGATCAACCTGCGGTTTGATAGTGTCTTTTGTATGGCCATAATTATTATTCAACCAGGCCACATCAATTTCAATATCAAAGTGACCAATGTTGCAGACGATAGCTTTGTCCTTCATGCTGCGGAAATGTTTTTCCGTGATCAGGTCGCGGCAACCAGACGCTGTAACAACGATATCAGCCTCTTTCACCGCATCAGCCATCTTCATTACTTTGAAACCGTCCATAGCAGCTTGCAAGGCACAGATAGGATCGATCTCAGTAACGATCACACGGCAACCTGCACCCCGCAAAGAAGCAGCAGAACCCTTACCCACATCACCATAACCACCGACAACAGCCACTTTACCTGCCATCATCACATCAGTTGCACGACGGATCGCATCTACTAAACTTTCCTTACAACCATACTTATTATCAAACTTGCTCTTTGTAACAGAATCATTCACGTTGATACATGGCAAAGGCAAAGTTCCTTTTGTCATTCTTTCATACAGACGATGGACACCTGTTGTTGTTTCTTCAGAAATGCCCCTGATATGCTGAACGAGCTCAGGATATTTATCAAGCACCATGTTGGTAAGATCACCGCCATCATCGAGGATCATATTCAAAGGGCGATCAGCACCACCAAAGAAAAGAGTTTGTTCGATGCACCAATCGGCTTCTTCGAGTGTTTCACCTTTCCAGGCAAATACACCAATACCTGCGGCAGCAATGGCGGCAGCAGCATGGTCCTGCGTTGAGAAGATGTTGCAGGAGCTCCATTTAACTTCTGCGCCGAGTTCAATTAAAGTTTCAATAAGCACGGCGGTTTGAATGGTCATGTGTAAGCAACCGGCAATGCGTGCATTTTTCAAGGGTTTGCTGGCGCCGTATTCTTTACGGATGGCCATCAGGCCTGGCATTTCTGCTTCAGCCAGGCGAATTTCTTTACGCCCCCACTCTGCAAGCGAAAGGTCTTTTACTTTATAAGGTAGCTTGAAGTCAATGGCTGGTGATGTTGTTGTTGACATTTCTAATGGTTTTAGATTTTAAAATTCTTTGTGTCCTTTGTGAACCCTTTGTGTTCTTTGTGGCCTGACAAACTTTAAAATTGGTGCAATTGGGTCACGAAGTACACGAAGAATCACAATGGACACAAAGATAGAGATAATAGGTAAAACGGCTATCAAACTTGAATAATTAAGAATAAAATTGCTAATATTACGTTTTTTATAGAACAATTATCTATTAAGCTATGGCAAAAGCAATTAAAAAAGAGGATTCTCCTACACCAGTAAACCTGGACCAGAAGGACCTTGCTATATTAAGGTTGCTCCAGCAGAATGCAAGGATAACTGTAAAAGAAATTTCTGATAAGGTTCATTTGAGCACAACCCCGGTTTATGAACGTATCAAATGGATGGAAGAAACGGGTGTCATTAAACAATATGCGACATTGGTAGATCATTCAAGAGTCAGGAAAGGTTTGATGGTGATCTGTTATGTTTCATTGAAACAGCATAACAAAACAGCCGGCGCGAAATTTATTAAGGCCATCAATGAAATGAATGAAGTGGTAGAATGTTATAATATTTCTGGCGAGTTTGATTTTATGTTGAAGGTTGTTGAAGAAAACATGGATAGTTACTATGATTTTCATGTGAACCGCTTGAGTGAGATTGAAAACATCGGCAATGTACAGAGCACGTTTGTGATGGGCGTGGTAAAGCAAACTCATGTAATGGTGTAGAGAAGCCCAAGTCCCATCCTCCGACTCCTTCCACGACGGGGAAGGAGCGGCGATGTATTGCGAAGCCAGGCTTTTTGTTCTTCCACTTTTGCAGCAAGACAATGCCGGGCTTGCCTCCCAGCGTCTGGAAAGAGTTAGATCTATCTTTATATTATGTATGCATATGACACAGTAACGGTCCCGGTGAGTGGATTAAATCAAACAAGCAATAAGCAATTGCTAACTGCCAACTGCCAACTGTTTCTCCATCACATAGTCATTCATGAAAAATCCGTTACCGATATCAAAATCTTTCTCTTCAACAATTGCAAATCCCAGTTTCTCGTAAAACTTTCTTGCTTTGTTTTGACGATGTACCTGGAGCTGTAAGGCAATGGCTCCTTTTTTCTTTATCTCATCAACGACGTAGTTAACGATGAATCTCCCCGTGCCTTTTCCTTGCTGTGATTGCAGCACATAAATCTTATCGAGCTTGTAAATATTGTGGCCCTTGTGAAGATACGCTGCGTAACCAACAGGCTCATCATCCTCATATACTAGAATGAACTGACTGCCGTCGTCCATTTGTTTCTTCAATGAAGCCGCGCTGTACATGTATTCCAGCATGTAATCAATTTTATCCTGCGATAAAATGGACGTGTAAGTTTGGGGCCAAACCTTGTAACACAACTCACGGATGAGCGGAATGTCATCAGCAGTTGCCTTGCGGATCGTAAACAAGCTTTGAGAATTAAATTGACCTAATGACTTAAATGACCCTACTGACTTCGCTGACTCTACAGCTCTCTTATCCAAATATTGCGATAACTGATAGGCTCGCTCGGATCGCCGTGTGCCTGCAGTTTGATTGGGGAAGCTCCATGCTTTTTATACTCCGGTGTTCCGATATACTTGGTTACCCCTTTTAATTCAAAATTATTTTGGACTAGCACTCCATTATGCAAGGCCGTAACTCTTGCAGGTGATTTCAATGTGCCGTCATCATTAAAACGCGGTGCCGTCCAGATGATGTCATAGGTTTGCCATTCCCCGGGTTTTTTGCATGCATTCGCTAAAGGGATCGACTGTTTATAAATGCTCGCAGTTTGTCCGTTAACATAAGTTGTATTGTTATAGCAATCGAGTACCTGGATCTCGTATCCTTCATCGCCGGCACCTGTAGAGGCCAGGAATATACCGCTATTACCTCTTGCCTGGTCGGATCCGGTAATGTTCGACGGAATTTTCCATTCAATATGCAACTGGTAATCGGTAAATGATCTCTTAGTCTGAATATTTCCTTTTGATTTGTCGACGGTCATGACTCCATCTGCAACTTTCCAACCGGCAGGACTCTTTGGATCTTTTACAGAGACCCACTCATCCAGGCTTTTACCGTCAAATAGAATGATCGCATCTGAAGGCGCGTCACTATTGGTTGCCCCCGGTGTGACTATTTTTGGAACGGGTGTCCATACTTCTGTTAATTTGGGATCTCCGGCCTGGGCATTCATGGTAACCGATAAAATAAGAGTTAATGACAGTAAACAAAATGTTCTTTTCATGTGGTAGTATTTAATATCGAATAATAGAAAAGTTATAGAATGTTTGTAAAGATAATTGTTGTGTGGTTACATTGGTCACAGTTGCCTTTGGCGGACCTTTCCGGCACCAGGCGACCAATTTGTCCAATTGTTCTTTTGTTCCTGTGGCAACGATCTCGACGCTATCATCCTCGCAATTCTTTACAGTTCCTTTTATGCCGAGCTGAATCGCCTTTTCCTGTGTGCTTTGACGAAAAAAAACTCCCTGCACTTGTCCTTCGACCCTTATTTTTATTGTTTGCATCAAACGAAGTTAGTCAATGGTGAATGGTCAATGGTGAATGGTGAATGGCCAATACTGCTTGAGTTAGCAGATCACAGCGATTATTTTAAGGTCATTAATGACTCAATGACTTCAATCACCCAATGACCTCAATGACTCGACGACCTCAATGACTTCAATGACTCAATGACTTCAATGACTCAATGACTTTAATGACTCAATGACTTTATCTCCTGAGCTTCTAAATTTATTTGTCTTTTTTCCCAAAAATCTTTTGGAAAAATCCTTTTTTCTTTTTCTGTTTATCATTCTTATCCATCTCGCCGATCTTTGGAGTTTCTGTCGCTGTATCCTTCTTTACCTTTTTATTTTCATCTATTACCGGTTGGGATTCTGCAGGGATATATTCTTTATTCGGCATATCAATAAAATCATTAGGGTGTCCCACGCCTTCATCTTCACCTTGCGCACCCGGTGGCAACGTGTCGATCATTTCCATAATATCGGCACTGTTGATCTCGTTTTGCATTTCAGCAGGAATAGAAAACTTTGCATCCTTGTCAATGCCAAGGCTTTTATCCGCTAAAACTTTTTTAAAGAAATATTCCCAGATCGGTCTCGCTGCTTCACCTCCGTAACCTAAATTATTTTCCAAACGAATGAACTGGTCGTCACAACCGATCCAAACACCACCCAACAGTTGTGGTGTATACCCCATGAACCATCCGTCTGTGTTGTCATTGGTTGTTCCTGTCTTACCGCCCATTTCAGCAACGCCTATTCTGCTTCGCAAACCCTTAGCTGTCCCGATGTCGACTGTGCCCTGCATCATGCGGCACATTCTATATGCCGTTGCTTCGCTGATCGCTTCTTTACGATTATTAGCATTGTCAAAACGTTTGATCACATTCCCATTCCTGTCTTCAATTCGTGAAATAAAATAGGGCCTTGTTGAAAATCCATGACCAGCAAAAATGGAGTAGCCCCACATCATCTCGTATAATGAGAGGTTACACGAGCCAAGAGCTAATGATGGAACCACATCAACTTTCGTCGGAATGTTTAATCGATGTAAAAACCCGGCAAACTGTTCCGGGCCGACCTGTTTCATAATAGAAGCGCTTGCACAGTTCAATGAAAAAGCGAGTGCACCGGCCATCGTGACCTGTGGCATTCCTTTACATTTTTTTCCAGCAGGGACCCAACCGCTACCAGGGAAAAACTGCGCTTCATTGTCAACCACCGTTTCTGGTGTGAACCCGCGTTCTTCGATTGCCTGGGTATATAACAACGGTTTAATTGACGAACCAACCTGTCTTTTTGTTTTTAAGCCCGCGTGGTCAAGTTTGTATGATTTAAAACCAATTCCGCCCACCCATGCTCTTACTTCACCCGTCGAAGGATCAGTGATCATGAATGCGCATTGCATCATTTGCCTGCAATATTTAATGGAATCGAGCGGCGTCATCACAGTGTCTTTCTCACGAGTGCTGTTCCAGGCAAAGATCTTCATCTGTGTTTTTTTCTTAAAGCTCTCACGGATATCTTTTTCGCTGAATCCATCATCGGTCATATTCTGCCAACGGTCACTTTCTTTCATATATTTCTCCAGGTAGTTCTCATGTCCTTTCCATACCGTTTTCATAAAGCCTTGTGCATTCAATGCCTTTTGCAAACTAGGCATCCATTGTGCCACGGCTTCTTCAGCATAGGTCTGCATTTTTACATTGATCGTCGTATAGATCTTCAATCCATCGTCATAAATATTGTAGGCTGTGCCATCGGGTTTCTTTACATCTTTCAGAACATCACTGATCTCACCTTTTAATACCTCCCGGAAATAAGGAGCATAGCCATTATTCTCATCCATCTTTTTATAATGGCTCATATCAATGGGCAGCATCTTGTATTTCTGACCCTCTGGCGCGGTAAGGAAATCATTTTTTACCATTTGATCGATCACCACGTTTCTCCTGTTAAATGCAGAGAGATAGTTTCTTCTTGGATTATAAACTGTATTCCCCTTCAACATACCAACAAGCAAAGCAGCTTCAGGAACGCTTAAACGATCAGGCTCTTTCGCAAAAAAGGTCCGTGACGCATTTCTTATTCCATAAACATTGTCGGGAAAAGGAACTGCATTGAGATAAAGAGCAAGTATTTCTTCTTTTGTAAAATTCCTTTCAAGTTTTACAGCAATGATATATTCTTTGATCTTTTCGATCATACGCCATGCCTTGTTCTTGCTACCTTGCTCAAGCAAGGCTTTGGCAAGTTGTTGTGTGATCGTACTGCCTCCTCCTCCCCTTCCAAGAGTTAACAAAGCCCTCATACTGCCCTTCATATCGATGCCCGAATGATGATAGAACCGCACATCTTCAGTCGCGATCAGCGCATTGATAACATGT
>Ga0207674_10007609_pt1 | contig 12622 bp, 7 predicted proteins | sample KBSCornC72_FD_184303 | JGI IMG/M metagenome (GOLD analysis project Ga0207674, IMG submission 184303) | Corn rhizosphere microbial communities from Kellogg Biological Station, Michigan, USA - KBS Corn C7-2 (SPAdes) (version 2) | ecosystem: Host-associated > Plants > Roots > Rhizosphere > Soil ... | reverse complement strand
CGCCGGATCACCGTCAATCTCGCGCCGGCCGATCTGCCGAAGGAATCCGGCCGCTTCGATCTGCCGATCGCCTTGGGCATTCTGGCGGCGACCGGGCAGATTCCCGCGCCCGCCCTCGCGCCGTACGAATTCGCCGGCGAGCTCGCGCTGACCGGAGAGCTGCGCGCGATTCGCGGCGCGCTGGCGATGGTGCTCTCCGCGCGTCGCGACGGGCGCGCGTTCGTGCTTCCGGCAGCGTCCGCCGCCGAAGCGGCGCTGGTACGCGGCGCGATCGTCCATCCTGCCGGATCGTTGCTCGAGGTCTGTGCGCATCTGACCGGTCGCACATTGCTCCCTTGTCTGGCGCCGCACCTGCCGAGCGATCCGGTCGCGGGCCCGGATCTGGTCGATGTGCGCGGACAGGCGCGCGCCAAGCGCGCGCTCGAGGTCGCGGCCGCGGGATCGCACAGCATCCTGATGATCGGTCCGCCCGGAACCGGCAAATCGATGCTCGCGCAGCGCCTGCCGGGCCTGCTGCCGCCGCTTGCCGAGGACGAGGCGCTCGAATCCGCCGCGCTGCAATCGCTGACGGGTCGCTTCTGCCCCGACGACTGGGGGCGACGCGCGTTTCGCGCGCCGCATCACACCGCGTCCGCGGTGGCGCTGGTGGGCGGCGGCAGCGATCCGCGGCCCGGCGAAATCTCGCTCGCCCATCACGGCGTGCTGTTTCTCGACGAGTTGCCGGAATGGGACCGGCGCGTGCTCGAAGTGCTGCGCGAGCCACTCGAATCGGGCCGCATCCATATCTCGCGCGCGGCCCGGCAGGCGACGTTTCCGGCCCGCTTCCAGTTCGTCGCGGCGATGAATCCCTGCCCATGCGGTTATCTGGGGCACGCCAGCGGCAGATGCCGATGCACGCCGGACCAGGTCGCGCGCTATCGGGCGCGCATTTCAGGTCCGTTGCTCGACCGCATCGATCTCCAGATCGAGGTGCCTTCGCTCGCGGCCGACGCATTGCCGGGACGGCGTCGCGCCGCCGTCAGCGCCGAGACGAGCGACGTGGTGCGCGGACGCGTCGCCGCGGCGAGGGCGCGGCAGCATTCCCGGCAGACGAAGGCGAACGCATGGCTGGACGTCAAGGAAATCGAGCAGTGGTGCGTGCCGAATGCCGACGCCGACGCGCTGCTGAAAAGCGCGTTCGCGCGGCTCGCGCTGTCGGCGCGCGCCTACCACCGCATTCTCAAGGTGGCGCGCACGATTGCCGATCTGGCCGACAGCGAGGCGCTGGCGGCGACGCACGTCGCCGAGGCGATCGGCTACCGGCGGTTCGATCGGATCGCTTAAAGCGCACGATCGAACGGCGCGGCCGCGAGCCAGCTCCAAAGCGCGGGTGCTCAGCGCACCAGCAGCGCCTGCCGTCCCAGCGAGGCGAGCGCCGCGGCGAGCGCCGCGAGCTGTTCCGGCTCGGGCAGCGCCGGCCAGTGCACTGCAGCGATCTCGGCGCGCGTTCGCGTGCCGTCGAGCAGCGGCAGGAGCGCGCGCTCGCCTTCGCGCAAGACGATCGGCTCGTGCCGCAAATTGGCGCTCGCCTCACCGCGCGGTGCGTCGCGCCTGGCGATGGCGCTTGCCTCGGGCCGCGGTCCGGAGACCAAGACAAACGGCGGGACGGCGCGATGCAGCTCCGCCGCGCCACCCACGTGCAGGCGCAGGATGTCGGCGGCGAGGAGCTCTCGCTCGGCCGGTGTGTGATGCGCGCCGCCGCCGATCGCGGCGGCGGCTTCCTCGTGCAGGCGGTCGAAGGGGATCGGGAGCGGCCATTGCGCGGCCAGCACCGCCAGCGCGGACTTGACGATAGGGCTCGACGCCTCGACGCTTCGTCCGTCGGCGAAGCGAAAGGTCTCGGCGCGATCGGATGCGAGGTCCACCGGGGTCTCGCCGCGCTGCACCGGTGCCGCGACGCGAAGCGCCGTCACGCGCACCGCCGAGAGCTTGCGATCGAGCGCCGCGCCCGCGCGGAGCAACAGGCTCTGCCGGAAGCTGCGGCTCTTCAGGAAATCGAGAAACTGCTCGCGGCGGATCAGCCCGGGCGCGATCCGGTTCAACGTCGCCTCGACCTTGGGCGGAAGCCCGATCGGCAGCATCGTCCTGACATCGCTGTCGCCCAGATAGCGCAGGCCGTGTGCGCCGATGCGCTCGACGAATCGCTCGAAATACACGGCCTCGTTGGCCTCCTCCAGATATTCGTGCAGGACGTAGTAGTCGGGCTTCTGCCGGATGTGCTCGGCAGCCAGCCGCAGCAGCCGGCCGTAAGCCGAGTCCCGCTCGGGTACCGCCTCGGCCAGGAAGTCGAGCGTCGCGCGCGCCTTGGCGATGCGTGCCTGCGGATCCTCGACGTCGCGCGTGTGGTAGAGCATCGCCTCGCGCACGGTGGAAAGCATCCGCCAGCCCGGCAGCGTGTTATAGCTGACGAACGCGATGCCGTTGGCAGCGAGCAGCGACGCGCAAAGCGCCAGGATCCTGTCCTGCACCGGCGCGGGCACCCACGAATAGATGCCATGCGCGATGATGTAGTCGAAGGCTTCCGCTTCGTCGAACGCCATGACATCGATCGCCCGCAGGCGGATGTTGGGCAATCCGAGCGCTTCGATTTCGGCCGCGCCGTGCGCGATCTGGACGGCGGACAGGTCGATGCCGACGAAGGTCGATCCCGGATAGCTTGCCGCCATCGGGATCAGGTTGCCGCCGGAGCCGCAGCCGATTTCCAGCACGCGGGCGCAGCCGACGTCGGGAGCGTCGAAACCGAACAGCGCCGCGACCGTGGCCAGATGATCGGGATGCGTCTGCCGCAGCGGCACGCTCTGATAGGGAAATTCGTCGTAACTGGTGCGAAGGGCGGCCGTCATGATCGCGCGTGCATTCGAGCGTATCATGCCGATCGTCGTCGGCGATGCCGCCGCGTACGCGTTGCGCGCCAAGGCGCGCGAACACCCCGAAGTCCAGCGATGAATTCAAACGACACCTCCCCGCTCGGCAAGGCGACCGGCTATCCCGATCGCTACGATCCGGGCCTGCTGTTTCCGATCGACCGGGCCGCGCAGCGCCAGGCGCTCGGACTTCGCGGAAAGCTGCCGTTCGCCGGAGCGGATCTGTGGACCGCGTACGAGATTTCTTGGCTCGATGCGCGGAACAAGCCCCAGCTTGCCATCGGCGAATTCCGCATCCCCGCGGATTCTCCCGCCACCGTCGAATCGAAATCGCTGAAGCTGTACGTGGGCTCGTTCGCGCAGGAGCCCGTTGCCACGCGCGAGCGCCTGGCGCAGACGATCCGCGTGGACCTCAACCGCATTTGCGGGGCCGGGATCGACGTCGTTCTGCATCCGGCGACGGCGTCGGCGGCGCCGGGCATCGCCGGGCTGCCCGGCGTCTCGGTGGATGACGAAGATGGCGCCGCCGACACGGCCGCCCCCGACCCCGGGTTGCTCGCGGTCGGCTCTGCGACCGCCGAAGAAACGCTGTCCAGCGCGTTGTTCCGTTCCAACTGCCCGGTCACCGGAGCGCCCGACTACGCCGACGTGATGGTGCGCTATCGCGGGCCGCGGATCGATCGCGCGTCGCTGCTTTCGTACCTGTTGTCGTATCGCCGTCATGCCGCATTCCACGAAAGCTGTGTCGAGCGGATCTACATCGATCTGTTGGCCCGATGCCGGGCCGAGCGCCTGACCGTCTATGCACGCTTTACCCGCCGCGGCGGCATCGACATCAATCCGTTCCGCAGCAATTGCGAAGCGCCGCCGGCCGCAGCGCAACGCACGCCGAGGCAATAAGCGCGGGCGCGACCGATGCGCTTCCCACGGCGCTCGGCCGATGCTGCAATGCGGTAAAATCGATCGGCGATGGATGCTCTCGCCGATCCCGAAGCCACGCTCTCCGACGCACCGGCCGACGCGCCGCGGCTGCGCGAGATCCCGTACAACTACACGTCGTTCTCGGACCGCGAGATCGTCATTCGCCTGCTCGGCGAGCCGATGTGGCTGCTGCTGGTCGAATTGCGCGGCGAGCGCCGCACCGGACGCTCGGCGCGCATGCTGTTCGAAGTCCTGGGCGACATCTGGGTCGTCCAGCGCAATCCGTATCTGCAGGATGACCTGCTCGACAATCCCAAGCGCCGCGCATTGCTGATCGGCGCGCTGCGCCACCGCCTGGGCGAGATCGACAAGCGCCGGCGCGCGATCGACGATGCCGTCCGCGATGTGAAGGTCGGGCGGCTGGTCGACAGCGCGTGCGCCGCGGTAGAAGCCTTCGAGACCTCGTTTCGCGACACAGCCGAGCTGCGCAAGCGCGCGCGGCGCGTGCTCTCGCGCTACACGCGCAAGGACAATATCGCGTTCGACGGCCTGGCGCGCGTCTCGCATGTCACCGATGCGACCGACTGGCGCGTCGAATACCCGTTCGTCGTCTTGCATCCGGACACCGAGAACGAAGTGCGCGGCCTGGTCCAGGGCTGCATCGAGCTGGGCCTGACGATCATTCCGCGCGGCGGCGGCACCGGCTACACCGGCGGCGCCGTGCCGCTCGACGCCAGGGCAGCGGTGATCAACACCGAAAAGCTGGAGCGACTGTCGGCGATCGAGAGGGTCGTCCTTCCCGGCCGCAGCGATGCCACGCCGGTGATCGACGCCGGCGCGGGCGTGGTGACCAAGCGCGTGATCGACGCGGCCGACGGCGCGGGACTCGTGTTCGCCGTCGATCCGACCTCGGCGGATGCGAGCTGCATCGGCGGCAACGTCGCGATGAACGCCGGCGGCAAGAAGGCGGTGCTCTGGGGCACCGCGCTCGACAATCTCGCGTCGTGGCGGATGGTGACCCCGGATGCCGAGTGGCTCGAGGTCACGCGGATCGGCCACAACGTCGGCAAGATCCACGACGCGGACGTGGCGAGGTTCGAGCTCGCCTATCATGCGGCGGCGGAGGACGGCGGCTTCGGTGCGCCGGTCCGCACCGAGACGCTGTCGATCCCCGGCGAGCGCTTCCGCAAGACCGGGCTGGGCAAGGACGTGACCGACAAGTTTCTCGCCGGCCTTCCCGGCGTGCAGAAGGAAGGCTGCGACGGCATCATCACCTCGGCGCGCTTCATTCTGCACACGATGCCGCCCGCGATTCGCACCGTCTGCATGGAATTCTTCGGCCAGGTTCGCGACTCGACGCCGGCGATCGTCGAGATCAAGCGCTATATCGACACGCTCGCCGCTGCGGCCCCGGGCGAACGCGTGCAGCTCGCCGGCCTCGAGCACCTGGACGAGCGTTACGTCAAGGCGGTCGGCTACGCGACCAAGGCGAAGCGCCACGGCCGGCCGAAGATGGTGCTGATCGGCGACATCGTCGGGGACAGCGACAACGCCGTCGCGCGCGCGGCGTCCGAGGTCGTGCGCATCTGCAATGCACGCGGCGCCGAAGGCTTCGTCGCGGTCTCGGCCGAGGCGCGCAAGAAATTCTGGCTCGACCGCGCCCGCACGGCGGCGATCGCCAGGCATACGAACGCCTTCAAGATCAACGAAGACGTCGTCATTCCGCTGGAGCGGCTCGGCGACTACACCGACGGCATCGAGCGCATCAACATCGAATTGTCGATCGGCAACAAGCTCGCATTGTGCGACGCGCTTTCGGCATTTTTCGCCGGACCGCTGCCGGCGACGCTGTGGAGCGCCGATGCCGACGCCGCGCCGGCGCAGGATGTGCTGGATGCGAAGGTCGACGAGGCGCGCGCGCTGATCGCCGCGGTCCGCGCGCGGTGGCAGGACCTGCTCGACCGGCTCGACGTGACTTTTCCCGCGCTGCAAAGCCGGGCCGAGCTCGTGTCCTGGAAAACCGAGATCAAGGCGCCGCTCGAGGAGATCTTCGCCGGCGCCGTGTTCGCGCCGATACTCAAATGCTGCGCCGGCATTCATCGCTCGGTGCTGCACGGACGAGTCTTCATCGCGTTGCACATGCATGCCGGCGACGGCAACGTCCACACCAATATCCCGGTGAACTCCGACGACTACGCGATGCTGCAGCAGGCCAACGCGGCGGTGGCGCGGATCATGGTGCTGGCACGCAGCCTGGGCGGCGTCATCTCGGGCGAGCACGGCATCGGCATCACCAAGCTCGAGTACCTGACGGCCGACGAGATCGCGCCGTTCATCGCCTACAAGCAGAAGGTCGATCCAGCCGGGCGCTTCAACCGTGCCAAGCTTTTGCCCGGCGCCGACCTCGCGCGCGCCTACACCCCGAGCTTCAGCCTGCTCGGCGCCGAGAGCCTGATCCTCGAGCAGTCGGAGATCGGACGCATCTCCGACTCGATCAAGGACTGCCTGCGCTGCGGCAAGTGCAAGCAGCCGTGCGCGACCCACGTCCCGCGTGCCAACCTGCTGTACAGCCCGCGCAACAAGATCCTGGCGACATCGATGCTGATCGAGGCGTTCCTGTACGAGGAGCAGACGCGGCGCGGCGTGTCGCTCAGGCATTTCGACGAGTTCGGCGACGTCGCCGACCACTGCACCGTCTGTCACAAGTGTTTCAACCCGTGTCCGGTCGACATCGATTTTGGCGACGTCTCGATAGCGATGCGCAACCTGCTGCGCCGCCAGGGTCATGCCAAATTCAATCCGGGAACCGCCGCGGCGATGTTCTTCCTGAACGCGACCGACCCGACGCGGATCAAGCTCTCGCGGAAGCTGATGATGGTCTGGGGATACCGGCTGCAGCGCCTGGCGTACTGGGTCGTGAAGCGCATCGGCGTCGCCGCGGCGCAGACCGGACGGCCGCCGGCAACCGTCGGCGGCACCCCGCTGGTGACGCAGGTGATCCATTTCGTCAACAAGCCGATGCCCGGCGGATTGCCGAAACGCTCGGCCCGGGCGCTGCTGGACATCGAGGATTCGACGGTCGTGCCCATCATCCGCGACCCGTCGCGCGCCGCCGAGGAATCCGATGCGGTGTTCTATTTCCCCGGCTGCGGGTCCGAGCGGCTGTTCTCGCAGGTAGGACTCGCCACGCAGGCGATGCTCTATCACATCGGCGCGCAATGCGTGCTGCCCCCGGGCTATCTTTGCTGCGGCTATCCGCAGACCTCGGCCGGCAACGAAGACAAGGGACGGGAGATCATTACCGACAACCGCGTGCTGTTTCACCGCGTTGCCAACACGCTCAACTATCTCGATATCAAGACGGTGCTGGTGTCGTGCGGAACCTGCATGGACCAGCTGCAGAAGTACGAGTTCGAAAAGATCTTTCCCGGCTGCCGCCTGCTCGATATCCACGAATACCTGCTGGAAAAAGGGGTCCGTCTGGGCGAAGGCGAGCTTTCCGGCGTGCGGTACATGTATCACGACCCCTGCCACACGCCGATGAAGACCTACCAGCCGCTGAAGGTGGTCAACGAGTTGATGGGAGCGAAAGTGGCGCTGAACGACCGCTGCTGCGGAGAATCGGGAACGCTCGCCTCGACGCGGCCGGATATCGCCACCCAGGTCCGCTTCCGCAAGGAGGAGGAGATGAAGAAGGGCGCCTCGGCGCTGCGCGGCGATGGCTTCGACGGCAAGGTGAAGGTTCTGACCTCGTGTCCCTCGTGCCTGCAGGGGCTGGCGCGGTTTGCCGACGACGCCGATACCGATGCCGACTATATCGTCGTCGAGATCGCGCGCCGCGTTCTCGGACCCGATTGGCTGCCGGATTACGTCAAGGCCGCGAACAACGGCGGGATCGAGCGCGTGCTCGTGTGAGTCGGCAGCATCAACCGCTGCTGCGCTGTCGCCGAAGGCGCTAGCGGGAAAGCGCGAGAATCGGCGCCGGCGCGAGCGAAGCCGACGCGACCAGGCGAGGACCCGCGTTGGCATTGAAAGTGGCGCTGTCGACGACTGTCGTCGTGCCCAGCATGGCCGCCAGCGTGAACAACGCGGCTGCGATCACGACCGCCGAAAGCATGCGCTTGCCCGGGGCGAAAAAGACCCCGCGACTGCGCGGGGATCGCGCAGCGCGGGTTGGAGGCAAGCGGTGGCGGCGCGACGGTGCGTCGCGGCGGGCGTTTTCCGACGCTCGCCGGCCGGCCGGGCGAAGTTCGCGGTGTGCGTATCCGCTGCGCGGCAGCGATTCGCGCGCGTTCAGCGGGTGGGGCGGGTTGGATGCGAAGTCGGTGTACATATTCGTCTCCAGATCGAGCCGGCCGCGGACGGATTGTCGGTTGCTGGCCCTTTCTCTGTTGTACACAGTCTGGACGCCTCAGCGCGCCGGCGCGCCGGCAGATTGCGCACCCGAAAACCCGACTATTCACGCTTCCGCGCCCAGCGGGCGCCGTGCGGCGGCCGGCCCTCGGCCCGCGAGGGCAGTTGTGCTATAAAGACCTGAATATGGCGCTGTCATGGTGACCAACCCAATCACGCCTGTGCAGGCGCAGGGCCACCCGCCCCTTGGCCAGCTCGCCTTCGCCGATGCCGACGGCTGTGCGACGTGGCTGCGCACTCTTCCGGTAACGAATATCGCGCGGTATTACGAAGAAATTCTCGACCAGCTGCGGCGGGTCGGCGAGGCGGAGTTCGCCCCGCGCGAGCGCGGCCGAATCGCCGAGCTGATGCGCGAGCCGGTGAGCTTCCTGCACACCGAGCTCGCGCGCCGTTACGCGGGCAAGCCGCAGCCGTCCGCCGCGCGCGAGAAGGAAGCCGCCGACCAGGCGCTTGCCCTCTGGCAGGCGTTATGGGTCCAGTACTCGGCGTGTCTTAAGCCCTTGCTCGAAGGCGACGCCGAGCTGCAGGGCGTCAAGGCCAAGGTCCTGCAGCGCGGCCTCTGGGTGGGCAAGCAACTGCTGCTGGTGCATGGACTGGCCCGCCGCACGCCAACTGCGACCGTCTGGCAGGAATTGCACGCGTATTTCCGGCTGGCCGAAATCCTCGAGTGCGCCGTCACGGCGGTGTCGGACGACCTGATGCCCAACGCCATCGGCCTGTCGTGCTACTCGACGTATGCGCATGCGCTGCTGCTCGATCTGGCCGACCCTTGCGGCATGACCGTGCGTCAGATCGAATTGACCGACCGCTGGCTGGCGATGTGGGCGCGCAAGATCTTTCCGTATGCGCAGCAGCGCGAAACCGAAGGTCCGGTGATCACCGTCGATCTGGACGGCGCCGGCGGCGCGACGCTCCATGCCGGCGAGCCGCGCCACGGCAGCCAGTCGACGCGCTACTGCTATCCGGCGAAGCTCGCGGCGAGCGTGCGCGGACGACTGAAACGCCTCGCCAGCGGAGCGAATCCGGCCGAGCTTCAGCTGGGGCACGATGTCTCCGCCGATGCGTGCTCGGCGCTGCTGGCGCAACTGGATGCGCACTGGTACGCGCTGCCGCTCAAGCGCGGCGCGGGCGGCGAATCGCAAACCGGTCTCGAGGTTTGCGCAGGCGGTCTGGGGGCGGCGTACTTCCGGGTGTCCGGGAAAACCTTCAACAGCAAGGATTTGGTCGGCCACCTGTCGTACCAGGGAACGCAGCACCTGGCCACGCTGGGCGCGCTTACCGATTACGATCGCAACAAGGACGAAGCCGAGCGCTCATGGGCATGGGAGCGCTGGCAGGGAAATTACGAGTGGAGCGGCGCGATGCTGCATCGCCCCGCGGTCGGCCAGTACCGCTGGCACCTCGACCAGCTGGTCATCGTTCGCGACGACGAGCGCCTGCGCTGCGGGCACGTCGTGCACGTCGCGCTCGACAGCCGCGACCATCTGAACCTGGGAATCAAGCTGTGGTCGGGGGCGCCGACAGCGATCGCGGTGCGCGCGCTGACGACGATGCTGGTCGAAGAGGCCCCGATACCGACGGTGATCCTCGGCGCGACGCCTGACGAAAAGCCCGTGATGCTCGTGCCGCCGCGCACGTTCAATCCCGGCCGCATCTTTCGCACCCTCTCCTCCGGCCCCGAGCGGCGCTTCCGCCTGACGCGCCTGCTGCAGCGCGGCGCCGATTTCGAGCGCGTCGCGTTCGACGAAATCAAGCCTTAGCCCCGGACCGGGTTCCCGGTCCGTTCGCATCGACATGCCCAATCGTCTGGCAGGCGAAACCAGCCCCTATCTGCAGCAGCACGCGAGCAATCCGGTCGATTGGTATCCCTGGGGCGACGAGGCGCTCGCCAAGGCGAGGCGCGAGAACAAGCCGATCCTGCTGTCGATCGGGTATTCGGCGTGCCATTGGTGTCACGTGATGGCGCACGAATCGTTCGAGGACGAGGGCGTCGCTGCGCTGATGAACGAGCTGTTCGTCAACGTCAAGGTTGATCGGGAGGAAAGGCCGGATCTCGACCAGATCTACCAGACCGCGCATGCGATGCTCTCGCGCCGGAGCGGCGGCTGGCCGCTGACGATGTTCCTGACGCCGCAACAGGAGCCGTTTTTCGGCGGGACGTATTTTCCCAAGACCTCGCGTTACGGGTTGACCGGCTTTGCCGACCTGCTGCCGCAACTCGCGCAGGCGTACCGCGAGCAAGGCGAGGCGATCGCCGAGCAGAACGAGCGGCTCAAGGCCGCGTTGGCGCTGACCTTGCCCGAGCCGGCCGAGCCCAGCGCGGCGCTGCCCGCGGCGGCAGCCGAGCGCGCCTATGCATCGCTCGCCCAGTCGTTCGATCCGGTCGACGGCGGCTTCGGCAGCGCGCCGAAGTTTCCGCACGCGGCCGAGCTCGACTTTTGCCTGCGCCGTTACGCCGCGACTCGCGACGAGCATGCGCTGCGCATCGTCCGCGTCACGCTGCTGCGCATGGCCGAAGGCGGCATCCACGATCAGCTGGCAGGCGGATTTTCCCGGTACAGCGTCGACGGCGAATGGACGATTCCCCACTTCGAAAAAATGCTCTACGACAATGCTGCGCTGCTCGCGCTCTACGCCGATGCGTGGCGCGCCACCGGCGAGCCTGCGTTCGAGAAAACCGCGCGCGGGATCGTGGCGTGGCTGCAGTCGGAGATGCGCGCGCCCGAGGGTGGTTTTTATTCGAGCCTCGACGCCGACAGCGAGCACGAGGAGGGCAAGTTCTACGTTTGGACGCCCGACCAGGCGAAGGCGGAGCTCGATCCGGCGGAGTACGCGGTCGCGGCGCGCCACTGGGGGCTCGACCGGCCGCCGAACTTCGAGCACGCGGCATGGCACCTGCGAGTCACGGTGCCGCTCGAGCAGGTCGCGCGCGAGCTTTCGCTGCCGCTGCCCGAGGTCGAAGCGCGTCTGGAGACGGCGCGCAACAAGCTGCTGGCGGCACGCGCGCGGCGAGTCCGGCCGGGCCGCGACGACAAGCTCCTCTGCTCGTGGAACGCCCTGATGATCGCCGCGCTGGCGCGTGCTTCGCGCGTGTTCGACGAACCTTCGTGGCTGTCCGACGCGCAGCAGGCCGCGGACTTCATCCGGCAGGCGATGTGGCGCGACGGGCGGCTGCTGGCGACGTACAAGGATGGGCGCGCGCACTTGAACGCCTATCTCGACGATCACGCTTTTCTGCTCGCCGCCTTGATCGAGCTTTTGCAGAGCTCGTTTCGCGCGCAAGACCTGGCGTGGGCGATCGAGATTGCCGATGCCCTCCTCGCACGCTTCGAGGACCGCGTGGGGGGCGGATTCTTTTTCACCAGCGACGACCACGAACGTCTGCTGCTCCGGCCGAAGCCCGGGCACGACAATGCGACACCGTCGGGCAACGGCGTTGCCGCGCAGGCGTTGATCGCGCTCGGCCACTGGCTGTCGGAGCCGCGCTATCTGGACAGCGCCGAGCGAACCGTGCGCGCATTCGGGCGCGAGCTCGCTGCCCGGCCCGCCGGATTTTCGTCGTTGCTGATTGCGCTCGATGCCTGCCTCGAGCCCCCGGCACTGCTGCTGCTGCGCGGCGAGCCCGCCGCCTGCGCGACGTGGCAACGCGATGTCGAACGCCACTACCGGCCCTCGCTCTGGACGCTCAACCTGTCGCAGCAGCAGCCATTGCCGGATGCGCTGGCGAAGCCCCACGACGCCGCTGCCGGCAAGGTGACGGCGTGGCTTTGCCGCGGCACCGTGTGCCTGCCTGCGCTGCACGCGCTTTCCGACCTGGACGCGGTGCTCGCGTCCTGAACGGGCCGCGGTTTGGCGGCGCGAGCGCCGTCCGGTACCATGGCGACCGACCGCCATCACCGTACGGAGATAACATGAAACGCCACGCCATCGTGCTCGCCGCTGCGCTGCTCGCCGCGGGCAACGCACGCGCCGCGCTGGATAACGCCGCCGCGCAGGCGCTGATGCAAAAAGACGGTTGCTCCGCCTGCCACGCGATCGACCGGAAAGTCGTGGGCCCCGCCTACCAGGACGTCGCGGCCAAATACAAGGGCGACAAGGATGCGTTGGCCAAGTTGAGCGACAAGGTCAAAAAGGGCGGCAGCGGCGTGTGGGGCCCGGTCCCGATGCCGCCGAACGCCCAGGTCAGCGACGCGGACATCAAGACGCTGGTCGGCTGGATTCTGGCGCTGAAGAAGTAAGCGCCGACACACCTGCCGCGCGCCGCCGGCATTTTGACAGCCGCCGACGCGGCCGGTAAGCTTGCCCGGCTCGTGCAGGAGAGGGCAGCCCCAGTTGGACCGGCTGCCGCCGAAGGCGTAACTCCCGCGATCGCTCAGGCAAAAGGA
>Ga0207674_10007605_pt1 | contig 12625 bp, 12 predicted proteins | sample KBSCornC72_FD_184303 | JGI IMG/M metagenome (GOLD analysis project Ga0207674, IMG submission 184303) | Corn rhizosphere microbial communities from Kellogg Biological Station, Michigan, USA - KBS Corn C7-2 (SPAdes) (version 2) | ecosystem: Host-associated > Plants > Roots > Rhizosphere > Soil ... | reverse complement strand
ACCGCAGGCTGCGGAAGTAGCCGACCGACGCCTGTCCTCCGTTCTGCCCCATCTCGCCCATCGCGATCACGCCGTCGTTGCGACCACCGTTGAAGTCGAACAGGCCGCCCGCGGCGACCGAGAGCCGCAGCGGCGTGCCGTAGTGGACGCCGATCGCCGGCGAGATGCGCACGAAGTGCGTCGTGTCGTCGGGGGTCGACGCCTGCGCGGCGGCCACCAGCGGCAGGAAGAAAACGAGGAGTGCGGGAAGAGCGAGTCGGCGCATGTGCAATGCTGTGGCGGTGCACGCCCCACGTCCAGCGTGGGAGCCCATGAAGCGCAGAGAGCGTTCCTACGCGGCGGCGGCTCGGCGGCGCGCCGCCGCGCGACGCGTCAGCAGGCCACCCGCGAGCGCGGCGAGGGGATTCACGACGGCGAGCGCCAGGGCGAACCACGCCGGCTGGCCCGGTGCCGGCGGCACGTGCCGGATCACCGGCCCGAGCGCCGACATCATCAGGATGAGCGCGAGCAGGAACACACTGTAGGCCGACCGCTCCGCCGTGATGCGGCCCGTGACCGCGCCGCCAGCCGCCGCGCCCACCGCGATGATCAGCAGATGCGTGGGATACGTCCAGAACGGCGCGACGTAGTGTTGCGAGTCCTGCCCCCGCATCGCCAACAGCGTCGAGATCAACACGCCGACGACGACGATCGCCACCGTGATCCCCAGTCCTGCCATCAGCGCCAGCACCGGACGCAGCAACGAGGCCGCCGGCGGCGGCGACGGTCGCCCCGGTGCCGTCATGCGAGCACCTGCGCCAGGTGGTGCTCCAGATGATCGACGTAGTCGCTCATGAAATAGTCGAGCGTCACGGCACGGTCGCGCGCCACCGGCCGGAACGCGCGCACGTCGAGGTTGTGCTCCGAGCGGCTCCGCGCGCGGTCGGCAGCGGGCGTCGCCGTCATCACGCGCGCGAGATGCCGGTTGTACGTCAGCCAGAGCACGACGAGCTCCCGCCACGGCGCGTCCTGATAGCGCTGGCTCGCCACCCACCGATCCTGCTCGTAGCCCTCGACGACGAGATCGTCCCGTGCGCTCATGCGAACGAAGCGCTGATGGTTGTTGCTCGCCGAGTCGATGAGATGCCCGATGATCTCCCGAGGCGACCACTTGCCCGGCGCCGGCCGCGACGCCGATGCGCGGTCATCGATCCGCAGCAGCGCGGGTGCGGCGCGTCCCACCGCCTCGACGAGTCGGCGCGCGTGCTCCGGCGCATCGGCAGGGAGTGGTGCGGCGAGCAGCGCGTCGAGCGAGAGATCGGCGGGATCGGTCATGCGCGAAAGGTGACCGCGGGGCACACGTGGCGCGAGGGCGCACTACTCGGCGCGGCGCCGGCGTAGGCGCCCGATCTCCACGCCGAGCGCCGCCGCGCTCCACGCGAGGAGCGCCGAGAAGAGCAGCGTCACCGTCAGCAACACGCTCGCGGGCAGGGTGAGCGTACCGGCGACGGCGCGCGCGAGCGCGCCGAAGCGCCCACTCGCGCCGTCCACGATGATCAACACGCTCCACGCGATCACGGCCGCCAGCGCCGTGAGCCCGGCGATCCCGCGCCGCGTGCAGAGAACCACACCGACGACCGCGGCAATGAGCGGCACGCCCCACCACCCGACGACCCACGTCGCGCCAACGAGGATGGCCGCGACGATCGCGAGCACCGTGATCATCGTCTTCACCGCGCGGGCCGAAGCACGAGTGTGGCCTCCCGCTGCGAGCCCTCGAGGTCGGAGGGACGCGTCGGGACGTGCACCGCCTGGAGCGTCCCCGCGAGCCACTGCGGCAGGCGGTCGAGATACCGCGCACTCGCCGGATTGCCCGACTGGCCTCCGGGATACGTCGTCCACGCGTGCAGCGTCGGGCCGAGCTCCACCACCATGCGCCAGCTCGGGCCCTGTGTGCCGTTTCCGGTCGAGGGGCTCAACGTGCCCGGTCCTCCCTGTACCGGCAGGTCGCGCGCCGAAAGCGCGGGGATCTGCAGCAGGTGGCCGATGTTCGCGTGACGGATCTTCCTCCACTCCCATCCGCTCCCGCCTGGCGCGCCGTAGCTGCGCCGCGTCGCGAGGAACGCCGAGACGAGGCTCGATGCGAGGATGGCGTCGCGATCCTCCACCGCCGACGTGCTCCGATCGTCCCACCACGCGCTCGCCGAATCGGACATCAGCTCGAGCAGCACGGCACTCGACGGGAAGAGGCGACGGCCGTCGGACTGTGGATTGAGCTCGTCCCACGTCTCCACCGCCGCCTCGCGTAGCGCCGCCTCGAACAGCACGGCGCCCGTGTTCGTCGTCGTGTAGCGGCGGTCCCAGCGCGACAGCACGCGCGCCGCCTCCTCGAGCACGGCGGGGTTCGAGCCCGTCCCGCGCGCGGCGACGCGCTCCGCCGCGCGGAGGAAGAAGGGGACGAACAGATTCGCGCGCACGCTGCCGGGATCCGTCTGGAACTGGCGCATCTCGTCCACCGTCACCGCGCTGTCGGCGCGCAGCAGCTCGTTGATGCGGAGCGCGCGCCACGGGTCCCAGCTTCCGCCGAACCAGATGTGCGCGGCGCGCGGATCGATCGGCTGCTGGTTGGCCGACGCGAGATAGCCCTGTGCCGGATCGACCGCCTGCGGCCACTCGGTCACCGGCGCGTCGCCCTTCCAGTCGCTCGCGCTCTTCGTGCCGTCGAACAGCACGCTGCCCGCGCCGGTGCCCGGGCGGATCGGATAGCGACCGGTGGAGCGGATCGCGATGTGCCCCCCGCGGTCGGCGGCGAGCATGTTCTGCGCGGGCGCCTGATACGACGCCGCCATCGCGTCCTCGAACTCGCGCGCGGTTCGCGCATGCGAGCCGACGATGAAGCCGGCGCCCTCGGCACCCGATTCGAGCACCGTCCAGCGCAGCGAGATCCAGCGCCCGCGCACGAGCTGGAGCGGGCCGCGATGCGTGTAGTACATCGTGTCCGCGGCGATCGTCTCACCATGGCGGCCGCGATACACCTCGACGCGGCGCTCCAGTGGACGCCACGTGCCGTCGACGCGGTAGCGCGTCGGATGGCGCATGTCGTCCACCTCCTCGACGTAGACGTCCATCACGTCGGCGCCCGTGTTGGTGAACGTCCACGCGATGTCGCGATTGAATCCGATCACCACCGGCGGCAGACCGGGAATCGTCACGCCGTAGATGTCGAGCGCGCCCGGCACGACGAGATGCGTCTCGTACCAGATGGACGGCAGCGTCAGGTCGAGATGCGGATCGCCGGCGAGCAGCACGTGCCCCGTGGCGGAGCGGGACGACGACACTGCCCAGTTATTGCTCGCGAGCGACCGCGTCGCCGGCTCGCCCGGCACGCGCTCGGCGAATCGCGCCGACGGCGCGAACGCATCGACCGCCGCGGCGACGAGCATGCTCGCGCTGTCCGGCGCGCCTGGTGGCGGCAGACGATGAAAGTCGAACCGTGGCGCGTGCTGACCGTTCGGCTGGATCGGCTCCTGGATCGGCGAGTCGTCGGGGAACAGGGCGATCGCCGCCTCTCGCCCCACGCGCGCCGCGGCCACGGCGCGATCGCGCTCGTTGGCGATGTTCGCGAGCGTCCACCCCATCCGGTTCTGCAGGTAGAACGAGTCGATCGGCTTCCACTCCGGCGGCGTGACGCCGAGCAGCCGGAACTCCAGGGGAAGCGCGCTCGCCGGCATCGATGTGATGTACGCGTTGATGCCGGCGGCATAGGCGCGTGCCGCGCGGCCCATCGTGCTCGAGTCACCGACGCGAAGCACCGCGCGCTCCGCGGCGCGCGGCAGCCCGAGCTGCCGCATCTCGCGATCGAGTGGGAGCGTCCGTGCGCCGGCGATCTCGGTGAGCCGCCCCGAGGCGGCGAGCGTCTGCACGTACAGCTGGAACAGCCGGTCCCGCGCCACGACGAATCCGAGCGCGCGGTAGGCGTCCTCTTCACTGCTCGCGAAGACGTGCGGCACGGCGCGGTCGTCGTACACGACCTCCACCGAGTCGCGCAGTCCGGGAATGCGCCCCTCGGCGCGGGCCGGCGTGGTCGAGCTTCGCGCCAGCGACCACACGCCATGTGCCGGCTCGAGGAAGGGGCCGAGCGCCGGCGCCGGCCCGATCGCTCGCGCCCCGACGAACAGTCCCCCGGCCAGCACGAGCAGCGCGACGACGACGCGCAGTGTGCGCCCGATCACGCCCGCGCTCCGCCGTTCCGATCGGCGGCACGTCGTGTGCGACCTGTCCTCGTGGACTTCAGCCTGGGAGACAGCATGCGAGTCGTGAACGTCGTAGTTGCGCGCCGGACGGCTGCCGCGATCGCCATGAGCGCCGCGCTGGCCGCCTGCAGTCGTTCAGAGAACAAAACCACGGATTCGGCGGCCGGCAACGTCGGCATGGCGGCCGGCACGATCGACACCGGCATGTCCAACGCCGCGACGCCGATGGCCGGCGGGACAGCGCAGATCACGCCGACCGACGAGAAGAGCGTCGAGCACGCGACGGAGTACAAGCTCACCGAGGACAACTTCCGGAAGTTCGTCGCCGCGAGCGACAGTCTGGTGGCGCTGCGCCGCCGCGATCCCGCGGTCCGCGCGATGTTCGACAAGCAGGTCAGCGATGCGGGGGTGAAGACCGCCACCGCCACCATGAACGCGGGCCGCAAGCGTCTCGAGGACAATCCGGCGATCAACAACGCGATCGTGTCCGCGGGGATGTCGGCCAAGGACTACTTCGTCGCGTCGATCGCCGTCGCGCAGGCGGAGCGCTTCATGTCGAACCCGAAGGCCGCACCGCCGACGCCGGCGCTTCCCGCCAACGCCGAGTTCCTGCAGCGGCATCAGGCGGAGCTCTCGGCACTGCGGACGCTCGAGCGCAGCGCCGGTGGTTCCACCACTCCCGTAAGCACCGAGGCGCCGGCCACGGACGCGACGACGCCCGCGAAGCCGTAAGTCGCCGAATGCCGGGATCAGACATTGGGGTCAGACCCCGAGGGCGGATGCCGGGGTCAGACCCCGAGGGCGCAGCCCGAGGGCTCTGACCCCTTGGCGGTAGGATTCTACCGCCTACGGCTGACCGCCGTCCGCTCGCCGCTGTCCGCTCGCCGCTGGGCTGACCTGATCACGCCAAGGGGTCAGACACCTTCGGTGTCTGACCCCAACCTCTGACCCCTCTGTCGCGATCCGTGTGTCGGACTACTCCGGATCCGTGATCGTGTCGGCGCCCGTGCCGCCCTTGAGCAGCACGATGTGCCGACCCGTCGCGGTGAGATGGATCGCGCGGCCCCCCTGCACCGGGCCCCCCACCTTCAGCCGTCCCGTGCTCAACAGCCTGATGTGCACGTCGCTCTGCGACACGTCCGCCGTGATCGGCTCGAGCGCCGACAGGCGCAACGTGTCGGTGAGCGGAGCGAGCTCCCCCGCGCCGACGGCGACGCGCGCCGGCCCGGTCGCGTAGACGATGACGCTCACCGTCGCATCCTTGGGATCGCGAATGTTCAGCTCCGTGAGCCGCACGATGGTCTCCACTCGCTTCTCCGCCTGCGCGGCGAGCGGCTGGGCGGTCATCCAGGCCCCGGTCAGGGTGGCGAACGCGGCGGCGAGCAGGCCGACGCTGAGGACGCGCGGGGCGCGGTGAAGTCGTTTCATGGTCGAGCTCCTTTCAAGTAGTAACGCTCGGCGGCGCCGAGCGTGGGAGAGCGACGCGTGCAACACGCGTCGCTTCGTCCGCGGTGCCTATAGCATCCTCCGGACCAGTCAGCTCGCCATGGCCCGGTCCGCCAGGCTCATATCGCCTGCACGGACTGCACTTACCCAACTCCGCATTCCCTCACTCCCGCACACGAAAGCGCCAGACCGTCTCCGGCTGGAACTCCTTCGGGGGGCCGTCCTGCACGAGGTCCGCCCACCGAACGTCCCGCGTGTTCGCCTGCACCGCAGCGAGCGTCTGCAGATGCTTTGGGTTCACGACGACGTACACGCGCCCTCCATCGGAGCGCACCCCGAAGTCGTCCAGCCGCCGGTTGCCGATGCGCAACAGATAGTAGTCCAGCGGTGGGTCGGACGGATTCATCACCACGATGCGGTCGCCCGGCCGCAGCTCGCCGAGCAGATGGCGTGCGATCGCCGGCGCATCGGCCAGCGTGCCCGTTTCCGGCGTGCGGAAGACGACCCGCCGCTGCACGACGCTCGCCCCGAACACGATCGCGAACAGCAGCGCGACCGCCGCGCATGCCGCTGGCGCGCGCGCCGGGGTTCGCCGCACGACCCACCCCACGCCGAGCGCGAGCCCGCGCCCCGCGAAGACGCAGAACAACGGGATGAGGAAGAGCAGCACCCGCGCGGGAGGTGGACGTCGCGTCGCCAGCAGGACGAGCGCGCACCAGCCGAGCACCGAGCCCGCGAGCACCAGTCGCCGCCCGCGCTCCGCGCCTGGGATCAGCAGCCCCGCGACCGCACACGCGAGGAGCACCCCGAGCAGCGGCAGTGGAACGCCGAGCGCGAGTGTCTCCTTCAGCCAGCCGACGAAGCTCGGCAGTGCGGCGACGAGCTCTCGCGGCCCGAGCGCGATGACGTACTTGTTCGCGACGAGCGACGCGAGCCCGGTGCTGCGCACCACCGGCACGTTCACGAGCACGGTGATCGCCGCGGTGAGGATCGCGCTCGCGACGAGAGCCGGGATGATCGCACGCGCTCCGGCGAGCCCGTCGCGCCGCGTCTTCTCCGCCACGATCCACACGAGTACCGCGCCTCCCGCGTAGAGCATGAACGGCGCGGTGTACATTCCGAGCGCGAACAGCAACGCCAGCGCCACCCATCGCTGCCGCGTGTCGCGCTCCACGATCTCGTCGCCGAGCAGCAACATCACGACGAACAGGAAGCTGACGAACGAGTAGCCGCGTGCGTTGGTGGAATAGAGAACGAGCGCGGGCCATACCGCGGCGAGCGCCATCGCCAGCAGGCTCGCGCCACGATTCGCAAACCGAAGCGCGAGCCGGTAGGTCGCGGGCACGACGAGCATGCCGAACACGAATGCCGGCAGCCGGATCGCGATCTCGGAGGAGCCGAACAGCCGTGTCGAGGTCCACACCAGCAGCGTGTGGAAGAGATGATTGTTGGGATACGTGTAGTCGCTGAGCGCCGTCGCGAGCGGCGCTCTCGCGTAGTGGAGGTAGGTGTACGCCTCGTCGTGCCGCATCGTCTGGCGCAGATGCGCGAGCCTGATCGCGAGCGCGATCACGCCCAGGAGCACGGCGGCGACGCGCTCGGCCGGCGAAGCCTCGGCCCAGTCGCGGAGTGCGCGCTCGCGGATCGCTATCATCGACGCCGGTTCGTCCCAGCCTCGAGCCGCGCGAGGATCAGCGAGGTGATCGCGTGGTAGTCGCCATCGAAGTGGTGCTTGCCGGGCCGCACCTCGGGGTGCACGAGCGTGGTGTCCACCTTGCGGCAGAGCGACTCCTCCTCGTCGTGGCCGTACACGCACATCATGTTCACGCCGCGCAGCCGCTCCAGCTCCGGCCGGATGGGAATGTCCGTCGGCCGGCTGTGCGTCGCCCACAGGTCGGAGAACCGATAGTGGAAGCTCGCGCGCTCCTGCAGGGCGAGCATTCCCACGAGCACGAGCTGCCCGCGCAGCGACGCGGGCAGTCGCGCGGCGACGAACGGCAGGAGATCGGCACCACGCGAATAGCCGAGCAGGACGAGCCGCTGGTCGTTCCACCGCGCGAGATACGTCGCCGCCACCATCGCCACGTCCGCGCCGGTGCCGTCCGGCGTGCGATTCTGCCCGCGCAGGTACGCACGGTTGTCGAATCCGACGACGTCGATCCCGCGCTGCGCGAGCTCCTCGCCGATCTTCTTGTCGATGTCCGCCCAGCCGCCATCGCCGCTCAGGAACACCGCCAGCGTGCCTGTGTGCGTCGCGCCTCTGACTTCCACCAGCGGCAAGTCCTCGACGCGTGGTGCGTCCGTCGGCCGCGAGCTCTGCCCGAGCAGTGCCGACGCGACGAGGGAACCCGCCATGGCGCGACGGGTAGCGCGGAGCCAGGAGTGCAGTGTTTCATGAAGCATCGCTGAATCTGCCCGGAAAGCTCGGCAGAGTCGACCTACCAGCACGTAAAATGAAAGTTCCCCGCGCCCACCGCGGTCCATGATCGCCGGCCCGACGACGCACGTCGTCGCGGTGCCGCGCTTCGTCGTCCTCGCCCCGACGCTGATCCTCGCAGTCGGCCTGGCGACCGCCGCGATCGTGCGGCACCGGAGGCCGGTCAAGCGCCTCATCCTCGCCGGAGGCGACTGGGTCACCGTCGTCGTGCCGCGCCTCCTCGCGCTCGCCACCTTCGTCGCCGGCGCCATCCTGCTCTTCTCCGGCGCCGTGCCCACGCCCATCGGGCGGCTGGGCACCCTCCACGAGAACGTCCCCCTCGCCGTCGTCGAGCTGTCGGCGTACCTCGCCCGCGCCGCGGGGGCGGGGCTGATCATCCTCGCGCGAGGGATCCAGCGCCGCCTCGATGCGGCGTACCACCTCACGGCCCTCCTCCTCCTCGGCGGCGTCGTCTTCTCCCTCGGCGGCGCGCTCGACATCGAGCAGGCCATCTCGCTCGCGGTCATGCTCGCGGCCCTCCTCGCGAGCCGGCGCTACTTCACCCGCCACGCGTCGCTGTTCGAGGAGCGCTTCACGCGCGGCTGGCTCATCGCGATCGCGATCGTCGTGATCAGCACGATCGTTCTCGCGTGGGTCTGGTATCGCGACATCGGTCTGTCGAGCGAGCACTTCTTCCAGTTCGGCCACGATGCCGACGCGCCGCGATCGCTCCGCGCGCTCACCGCCGCGGCGGCCGTGCTCACCGTGTGGGGGCTGTCGCGTCTCGTTCGCCCCGCGCGCGCCGCCGTGCCGCTCGCGTCCCCCGAGGAGCTCGAGCGCGCCGCTGCCATCGTCGCCACGTCGCGCCGCGCGGGCGCACACCTCGCCCTCCTCGGCGACAAGAGCTTCCTCTTCGACGACTCCGGCCGCGCGTTCCTCATGTACCGCGTCGTCGGTCAGAGCTGGATCGCGCTCGGCGATCCGGTGGGTGATCCCGCCTGCGCGGCCGCGCTCATCGAGCGGTTCACCGAGATGGCGAACGCCGCCGGCGGATGGCCGGCGTTCTATCGCACCGGACCGGCGCTCCTTCCCCTCTATCTGGAGTTCGGTCTGGCCGTCGTGAAGCTCGGCGAGGTGGCGCGCGTGCCGCTCGCGAGCTGGACCCTCGAGATGCCGGAGCGACGCACCCTTCGTCGCACCCATCGCAAGCTCGTGCGCGACGGCCTCACCTTCGAGATGATCGCGCCCGACCAGCTCGCGCCCCTCGTCCCCGAGCTGCGCGCGATCTCCGACGACTGGCTCGCCGCGAAGCAGGCCCGCGAGAAGGGCTTCTCGCTCGGCTGGTTCGACGAAGGGTTTCTCTCGCGCGGGCCGGTCGGCATCGCGCGCTTCCAGGGAAAGCTCGTCGCCTTTGCATCCGTGTGGGCGAGCGCCGAGGGAGCGGAAGCCGAGGTCGATCTCATGCGCTACAGCACCGCCGCGCCGCCGGCCGTAATGCGATACCTGCTCGTGGAGCTCTGCTTCTGGGCCCAACGGGAGGGGTATGAAGCGTTCAATCTCGGTATGGTGCCGCTGGCCGGTATCCGGCGCAGCGCCGTCGCACCGATGTGGCATCAGGTCACGAGCCTGTTCAAGCGTGCAGGCGAGCGGTACTACAACTTCGAGGGTCTACGGGACTTCAAGCAGTGGTTCCATCCGGACTGGGAGCCGAGCTATCTCGTCTCGGTGGGCGGCACCAAACGCCCGATACTGATCGCCAACATCGCCGCTCTCATCTCGGCGCGGCCCGCGCGTTGATCCTGCTCGCGCTCGCGGGCTGCGCCACGTGGGGCGGCCCGTTCAGACGTGCGCCGTCGCCCGAACCCGGCACGGCGCAGATCGAGCTCCGCTTCGGAGGCGAAGCGCGCACTTATCTGCTGCACGTCCCGCCGCATCCGCCGCGACGCTTCACGCGGAGCGAGCCGTATCCGCTCATCATCGTGCTGCACGGCAGCGGCGCGGCCGGTGAGACCGTACGCCACATGTCCCGCCTCGACTCGCTCGCCGACCTCCGGGATTTCGTCGTCGCGTATCCGGATGGGACGCGCAACTGGCTCGGCCTGCAATCGGGGTGGAACGCCGGAGACTGCTGCGGCGCCGCCGTGCGGAACGAGGTCGACGACGTCGGCTTCCTGCGCGCGCTCGTCGCGGAGGTCTCGAGTGCGCTGCCCGTCGATCCCCGGCGCATCTACGTCGCCGGCTTCTCCGACGGTGCGCGCATGGCATATCGCGTCGGGTGCGAGATGAGCGACGAGATCGCCGCGATCGCCGTCGTCGCCGGGAGTCTGACGCAGCGAAGCTGCTCGCCGAGCCGCCCGATCCCGCTCATCGCCTTTCACGGGACCTCCGACGACGAGGTCCCATTCACCGATTCGACCTACTCGCCGCGGGCCCGGTCCCGCGTCGAGACCCCGACGGTCGTGCCACCCGCCGTCAGCTTCTGGGCGTCGAACAACGGCTGCCGCTGGTCCGAGGCGACCCATCCCGCGAAGACCATCCACGAAGTGCTGTTTACCGGTTGCCGTGCCGAAGTGGCCTTCTTCGCCATCGAAGGCGGCGGCCATGCCTGGCCCGGCGGCGCCCAGGACGGCGACGACGGCGATCCGCCGACCCGTGCCCTCTCCGCGAGCGCCGAGCTCGTGCGGTTCTTCCTGCAGCATCCCTTGCAGTAGGACCGCTATCATTCGGCATGACCCTCCCCGAATCCCCCGCGTCCCCTGCCGCGCTGCTGTTCGACCTCGACGGCACCCTCATCGACTCGATCGAGCTCATTCTCGGCTCGGCGCGCTACGCCTTCGTCGGCTTCGCCGGTCGCGCGCCCACCGACGAAGAATGGCGCGCCGGCATCGGCCGGCCGCTCCAGACCGTCCTCCGCGAGTACGCCCCGGATGACGCCGAGGCCCAGCGCCTGTTCAACCGATACCGTGAGTACCAGCTCGAGCACCACGACCGGCTCGTCACCGCCTACGACGGTGTCGTGGATACCCTCCGTGCCTTCGCCGAGGCCGGCCACCCGATGGCCCTCGTGACCAGCAAGTCCGACTGGATGGCCGAGAAGGCGCTGCGCCACGTCGGGCTGGCCGAGCTGGTCCCCGTGATCGTCGGCTGCGACACCTGCGTGAACCACAAGCCCCACCCGGAACCGGTCGAGCGCGCCCTGGCGCTGCTCGGGGTCGACCGCAGCGATGCGCTGTTCGTCGGCGACTCCCCCCACGACATCATGTCCGGCCGCGCGGCCGGGGTCGTGACGGTCGGCGTGACCTGGGGCGCCTTCGACCGCCACGAGCTGGAGGTGGCCGGCGCGGACGCCGTCATCGACCGGATCGAGGAGCTTCCCGACCTGCTGGCTCGCTTCCCGGCCCGAACAGCCTGATCTTCAAACCTTCTGTCACGTCTGGGTATCCCATCCTGTGCACAGGGGGAGACCCAGACGACTGATGAGTGCCGTGGCCTTACCCGAATCGATGACGGCTCCGACGTCCTACGCAGGCGACTCAGACGTAGCGCTCGCAGCCGCTGGCGATCGGCACGCGTTCGAGCGGTTGTACCGCCTGCACGTCAACCGGGTGTTCTCCCTGTGTGCCCGCATGGTCACCGACCGCGCGCGGGCGGAAGAGCTGACGCAGGACGTGTTCGTGCGCGCGTGGGAGAAGCTGCACCTCTTTCGAGGTGAGAGCGCGTTCGGCACCTGGCTGCACCGGATGACCGTGAACGTGGTGTTGAACGCTCGCAAGACCGAGGGCCGGAACCGGGCGCGGTTCGAGGACGACGAGGAAGGTGATGGCGTGGATCTGCTGCCGTCGCGTCCCCTTGCACCAGGCGACCGGATGGACCTCGAAGCGGCGATCGCGAGACTGCCGAAGGGCGCCCGACGCGTGTTCACGCTGCACGATATCGAAGGCTACAAGCACGAGGAGATCGCCGAGATGCTCGGCGTCACGTCGGGAGCCACCAAGGCGCAGCTGCACCGCGCGAGGCTCCTGCTGCGGGAGGCACTGAACCGATGACCATCTACATGCCACTGGATTGCGACGGGTTCGCGGCAGAGCTCGCGGACTACCTCGAGGGGGATGCCCCCGACGCGGTGCGCGCGGCCATGGAGACGCACGCCGCCGGATGCGCCGAGTGCCGGCTGTTGCTGGAGGACATCGGGACGATTCGCGACAAAGCGGCGGCGCTCCCCGTGCTGACTCCTTCGCGGGATCTGTGGGCCGGCATCTCCGAGCGCATCGATGCGCCGGTCATCCCGTTCGAGCGGAAGCGGTCCACCATCGTCGTCCGGCGCAACTGGGCCCGCCCTGCGGTCGCCGCGGCGGCGCTCGTGATCTGCACGGCCGGCATCACGTACAGCGTCACCCGCAAGTTCAACGAGAGCAGCGCGCCGGCCGCGTCGGCTACGCAGCAGGTTGCGACGGGAACGCCGACGCCCGCGCCCGATACTGTCGAGCCCTCCGCGCCGAACGCCGGCCCGAGCGGCACGAGCGGCGCCACG
>Ga0207674_10007603_pt1 | contig 12627 bp, 13 predicted proteins | sample KBSCornC72_FD_184303 | JGI IMG/M metagenome (GOLD analysis project Ga0207674, IMG submission 184303) | Corn rhizosphere microbial communities from Kellogg Biological Station, Michigan, USA - KBS Corn C7-2 (SPAdes) (version 2) | ecosystem: Host-associated > Plants > Roots > Rhizosphere > Soil ... | reverse complement strand
CACCGCTCGCATGTTTTAATCATTTTGAAAAACCCACAAAACCGGGAACGGTCGGGCAAGCGATATTCGGGGTCGAGGTCAAATGTTTCGATGAAGATGACAAGCCCGTAAAACCCGGCGAACGTGGCGAGGTCGTCATTCGCGGGTCGAATATTATGAAAGGCTACTACAAACGGCCCGAAGCGACAGCTGAGGTTTTCAGGAACGGCTGGTTTCACACGGGTGATATCGGGATACTCGACGAGGAAGGTTACCTGTCGATAGTTGACCGCAAAAAAGATATGATCCTGCGTGGTGGATACAATGTTTATCCTCGCGAGCTTGAGGAAGTGATAATGTCTCATTCAGCAATTTCTCTTTGTGCGGTGGTTGGCGTTCCGGATGAACGTCTCGGAGAAGAGATCAAAGCTTTTATCGTGCTGAATAACGGACACGAACTTTCCGCGGAAGCGTTTATCGATTGGTGTAAACAACAGTTTGCCGCGAATAAATATCCGCGATATGTGGAATTTCGCGAAAGCCTGCCAGTAGGCGCGACCGGCAAATTATTAAAGCGCGCATTGAGAGAGGAAGTTGAATAGTTTAATGCGCCGTTTGAAAATTATCGTTCTTTTCGCGTTCGCACTTTTTGGTATTGCCGCGTGCTATAGTTCCAAACCGAAAGGCTACGTTATCGCCGACAGCAAAACCTACGATGCGTCCCTTTTCCGCCAGTACTGCGCCGTATGTCATGGCCCGGAAGCCGACGGTAAGATCACCGACGACGGCAAAAAGGTACCGAGCCTGCGCGAAGCGGATTTTAAATTCAGAACCCGGGATGAAATATTTAAACAAATTTCACAAGGCGGCAACGGCATGCCGCCGTTCAAAGATCAACTGACAGAAAGAGAGCTGCAAATGATGACTGATTTTGTTTACAGGGACCTGCGGGGCGGGAAAGGACAGTAGGCAGCAAGGCATTATATGTTATTCCCGACAATTAAGATCGGCCTGTTGGCGGAGGCATAAATGAAAGTCCTGATAACGGGAGCCAGCGGGCTTATCGGCACCGCATTGCAAAGGTCTTTTGCGGTGAAAGGCTGTGAGATGCTGCTTGCGGGACGTGGCGAGCCGAAATCCGCTAACGAGATACAGTTTGAGGCCGAGACGGGTTTTGGGGAGCCGGAAAGGCTCGACGGTATCGACGTTGCAATTAACCTTGCCGGCGAACCCATAAGCGGCCGTTGGACGGATGAGAAAAAGCGAAAAATACGCGATAGCCGCGTACACGGAGCGCGGACCGTAGTTGAGGCGTTAAGCCAATTGAAATCAAAGCCGAAGGTGCTTGTTTCCGCATCCGGTATCGGCTACTACGGCGACCGGGGCGACGACGTAATGACGGAAATGAGCGGTGCGGGTGATACTTTTCTGGCGAACGTCTGCCGCGACTGGGAAGCAGAAGCTCGGCGTGCCGAAGACCTCGGCATCCGAACGGTTCTTCTTAGAACAGGAGTCGTTCTTTCGAAGGACGGCGGAGCTTTGGCTGAGATGCTGACGCCGTTCAAATTTGGCGTCGGCGGCATCATCGGGTCGGGGAAACAGTGGATGAGCTGGATCGCCCTCGAGGATATTATCTCCGTTTATGAACGAGCCGTAGAAGATGAAACGATGCGCGGTGCGTTCAATGCCTGTTCGCCGGACCCGGTCACGAACGAGCGATTTACAAAGGTGATGGGCAGCGTGTTGTACCGGCCCACAATTTTGCCGTTACCGGAATTTGCCGTCAATTTTCTGTTCGGTGAAATGGGCGATGCGCTCCTTTTGGACAGCACACGGGCAACTCCTAAACGATTGCAAGATATAGGATTTGAATTCAAATTTACCGATCTCGAATCCGCGCTTAAACATGAATTAGAAGGGTAAAATTGCAGGCGAACCCGACGCAGCAGACGCGCGTCATAGTTTGTCGCCCTTTCGTTATGAATTTCAGAAAAACCTTCTATAAGCTTGTATTTGCGGTGTTATTCAGCAGCATTGTGTTTTACGCCGCGGACTTTGCAAGTGTTGCGTACGCTCAAACGATCACCGAAAACAAAACGCTGGTCACGCGGACGGTATCGGCAAGCGCCACGGATTCAGGCAAATCTAAAACGGAATACGCGACTGTTTTTGTAAAAGCCGCATCGGAAAATGCTCGTTTGCGTGACTCGCTCGCGTGGGATTTTGGCGGACGCGTCCAGACGGGTTGGAAGATTTATTCGGCGTTAATTGGCCAAACGATCGATACGAACGGCGAACCGGATTCACCTGCCTTCGCGCGAGACCTCTCGGCGTGGCAAGGGAAGTCGGGAATTGAGCCGACCGGAATTCTGGATGCTGTGACCCTGAAGGCACTGGTCGCAAAATGGCAATCGCAACGGCTTGGCCGCAGTGAATATCCTCCGGCTGACAGGTTGCTGACTGCTCCGATCTCCGATTTTTACGATCTGACGCGTGATGTCGGGCTATTGCAGGTCGAAAAGGAAACCTATGCCGCATATAAACGAATGATCGCCGCCGCCGCAAAAGATCTTGGGAAAAACCTTAAACTGACCGCCTCCGGAGACCTCGCGCCGGAGGAAAAGTTTTTCAGGATAGTTTCGGCGTTTCGGTCGCGCGAGTACCAGGAGCAACTTCGCCGACAGCAGCCGCAGAGCGGACGTACAGGTCTCGCAAAATTTAGCGCGCATGCGACCGGACAAGCGCTCGATTTATACGTCGGCGGTGAGCCGGTTACGACAAAAGACGCAAACCGGGAGATACAAGTACAAACTCCGGCGTACAAATGGCTCGTTAAAAACGCGGCGAAATTCGGATTTTACCCTTATTTTTACGAGCCGTGGCATTGGGAATACGTCCCGAGAAATAATGCAGGATCCGAAGTTCCGCGTTCAGAGTCAAAATCCACAAACTAAGACCCAAAATACCCGTTATTTGATCACAACCCAATTACCTTTTCTCACCGAAGTTTTTCGTGTTGCCGGAGTTTGGGGTTCTGACGGATTTGCCAGCACGGCAATAACTTGTCCTTTTGCTGCGGCGTTTCCCGATTCAAGGTCGGAGATCTTGATCGTAAACTGCTTTTTGCCGGTTGCGGCGAAGAGCATCTTTTTAAGGGTTCCATCACTTAATTTCGAATCGTCAACACCGCTTGTCCTTAGCTCTTCGCGAAGATTCGAGACAGAATTTTTTCGGTGGCTATAAACATCGGGGTAAATATGCAGCCTCCCGGATTCGACGACAAGCGTGTCATAGGTGATCTCAACCGGAATGATCGGTTCTAACGGAGCGATCAAAGTCTTTTTCGTACGCTTTGCCGAGGCGATCTGAGCAGGCGTTACATCGAGCCCCCGCCCGGCGACGATCTTCTCCGTCAGATCATAAAGGTCGGCCTGCATTACGCGGACGCAGCCGTGCGACACAAGGCTGCCCATATCGCCCGGCCCCTTTGCCTGATGGATAAGATAGCCGTAGCCCAGCGGGATCTTTACCTTGCCGAGCGGGTTCCGGCGGTCTGTCGGCAGTATTACTTCGCCCGGCTTTACTGAGCTTCCGGCATCGATCCAGTCACTCGAGGGCGGTATCCAAACCGGATTCCATTCAATTGACGAAGCTTCACGACGACCGATAAAAATAGGCCATTCGGCCATGCCTACCCCGATGGGATATGTCTTTATCTCCCTGTTGCCTTGCCACAGCGTCATGCGAAACGCTGGAACGTTTATCGTGATCTTCAGATCGCCGCGGCCAGGTTCGATCGAGGTCTTTTCGATGCGGCCGCCGGTAAGTTTATCTGACCGTGCAGAATCGCGCATTATGTCCGAGCGGAACGATTGTCCAAAAACTGACGCCGCGAGAGCGACAGCAAAACCGGTTAGAAAAAATAAACGTTTTATCATCTATAATTTGTCGCTGTTACAACGGAAATAGTTGTATTGGAACCGTCTAATAGCTCTCAGCTAACAGCTATTAGCTGGCTTTTGATAACCTGAATAGAAGAGGACGGCTGGGCGCTGCATCCGCCGCAAAAGGAGCGAGCTGCAGGTTAAGAATGTATTCTCCGTCTTCGACGTCGTTAGGCACGTATATCATTTCGGTGATCGTGCAATAGAGCCGGGTTGCCGTGTTTGTTTCAAAACTGCCGGCTTCAATTCCCCAAAAGGTTCGGTGGTTCGAGAGTTTTCCTTCGTCATATAGCCTGTCAATCGACGGCGTATCAATAAGCAAATGTTTGACGCCCAACGAGACGATGTAATCCATCGCTTCGTTTGAGAAGTATGGTGGAATGTTGTCCGTATATTCTCGCGTTAGCTTGCTGTTGTCGTTTGGCAGGGTGCGGATGATCAACGCACTCTCCAAAAGATTAAAGTTGGCCGGATCGGTTAGAAGAGTCTCAAGAACGCTCTTGGTAATCAAACGATCATTCTCGCCAAACTCCACGGCATACGTCTCGCTTGCCTCGCCAGGGTTTTCCGGATCGACAGAAATAAGCGTTGCCGGAAGAAATACATCTCTCAGACAATCTGCGACCGATATTCGTTCGAGGGTAATGTGTCCGACGCACTCTGTGTGCGTGCCATTGCAGTGTGGAATAAGCGTGTACTGTTCAAAATTGCAGCTGCCGCCGCGGCGCGTGTCGCCAACGAGATCGCCGGCCCTGCATGCTTTCGCGACCGCTGGCTCGACACCGTAGGCATTTGGCTGCGGGCCGTCAAATTGCAACGGGATGGAAATATCGATAGGGTTATTTATATCGACTGTTTCGGTTTGGCCGTTGATCTCGATTGATATCGTCATCAATCATAAGTTACCGCAATTTAAATTGCCTGTCACAAATCGCGTGCCGAATCGTCTATGTTTATGGAAAGGGATGTTTAGCAACGACAAAAAGGTAGAAGTTTTTGATAAGCACAGATCGCGGCTTTTCGGCATTGCGTACAGGATGCTCGGCACGCGGGACGACGCGGAGGATATCGTGCAGGAAACATATATTCGCTGGCACAAGGCCAATGCGGATGAGATCGAATCGCCCGAGGCGTGGCTCGTGACAGTTGCGACGAGGCTGTCGATAGACAGGTTGAGGAAGGCGTCGGCGGAACGCGAGACATATATCGGGCCCTGGCTGCCCGAACCTATTCTGACCGATCCTTCACCGGAGGAAAATGCGGAGCTTGCGTCGGACCTTTCGCTTGCGTTTTTAACGCTGCTCGAGCGGCTCTCGCCGGTGGAACGCGCCGTATTTCTGCTCCATGACATATTTGATTGTGCGTATTCTGAGATCGCACGGATAACCGACAAAAGCGAAGCTGCCGTTCGGCAGATGATACATCGTGCGCGTGACCGTGTGCGTAACGACCGCCCGCGTTTTGAGGCGAACGAGTCGGAGCGTGTGCGGCTGATCAGGAAATTTACGGCAGCCGCATTTGCCGGTGATCAGCAAACGCTGCTTTCGCTGTTTGCGGATGATGTTGCTCTGACGTCGGACGGCGGCGGAATAGTGAGCGCGGCCCGGCGAACGGTTTACGGAGCTAAACGTCTCACAAATCTTTATGTGACCATTTTTGCGAAAAACCGCGACCGCTTTGCGGCGAGGTTTGTAACGATCAACGGCGAAACCGGCGTTTTGGAATATGCGGACGGGCAGCCGTTTTCGGTATCTGCATTCATTTTTGAGGACGGCAAGATCACGGCGATCTATCGCGTGATGAACCCGGAAAAGCTAAAAGTGTTTTCCGGTCTTGCTGAAAATAATTTTGAGGATGCGCTGTCACAAAACGATGCTGACGGCCGTCTAGGTTAATGAAAGCCGAAGATTCGGCGGAAATTCATAAAGAAAGGAGTAATCATATGGAACAGAGAATTAACGTTATGGAAAAAGGTCAGGGTGCGATGAAGGTTATGTATGGTTTTGCGGCCTATCTTGCAAAATCGTCGATCGAGAAAAACCTTCAACACCTAGTTGAATATCGGGTTTCGCAGATAAACGGCTGTGCATACTGTCTGGATATGCACTCAAAAGATCTTCGTCACGAGGGCGAATCGGAACAACGGATCTATCTGCTGTCAGCCTGGCGCGAATCGCCGTTTTATACCGACCGCGAACGTGCCGCTCTGGCCTGGGCGGAATCCGTAACCCTGTTAGCTGATACTCACGTACCGGACGAAGTTTACGAACAGGCGCGAAAGGAGTTTAGCGAAGAGGAAATGATCGACCTGACGATGCTGGTCGTTGCGATCAACTCGTGGAACCGTGCGAATGTCGCATTCAGAACGACGCCGGGAACATATCAACCGGGACAGTGGGCGGCCACGGCTTAATATCAGAACCACCTGCGTGAGCAGGTAGATTCTTTGAGTGCTGATCGGAAAAATACCGTGCCTAATGTTCGACGCTTTCTGCCTCGGACTCACGGTCGAATTTAGCCTAGGGTTCCGCCTTTTGGCTGCGCCCTAGGCTTTATTGTTTGTCACCGTTGATGACGTTAGATTTCTTACTTCTCTCGCAACCTCATCTATATCAATCTCGCCCACCTGGTTAACGTTCGCGCAAATCTCCATCAACAGCCTGTCCTGAGCATTTCCTCTTTCTTTCGCCACAGAATACGGAAGATCCTCACGAAAGGTGACCATTGAGTATTTCGAAAAATAATCAGAATAGGTTTGTTCGAGTTTTGTTTCTAGTTCACGCTTTCGAATGAATACCGGATCGGCGGTTGCGTCGCGCATTTCGTAAAAGTTTTCTTCGGCCATGTCCTGGATCGCGTCGGTGTTTATTTTTCGCAGTTGGCCGTACTCCTCATAAACCGATGCCCAATCGGTACCGTGTTTTTCGATAAGCTGGTCGAGAACGCGAATATCTTCGAAAGCGCAATTCATACCCTGACCGTAGAAGGGAACCATCGCGTGCGCCGAATCGCCAAGCAGCAGAGCCTTGCCGCCGACGTTCCACGGCCAGCATTTGACGGCGCCGAGACTGCCGGTCGGGTTGTGAAAGAAATCGTCGAGAAGCATCGGCATAAGTGGGACGGCGTCGGGAAAGTTTGAATTAAAAAATTCCAGAACAGCTTCCTTGTCGATTAGCTGTTCGAAGCTTGGTTCGCGCTTATTGTCAGTACCCACTGCGGTAGCGGGTGGTTGTAGATCATTCCCTGTCTCCGAATTTGTCGAAGCTTGCGTTAAACCCACAGCTGCCGCATTGGGTACGGACTCGTGTGAAAGGAATAGGGTACACGTAAAACTGCCGTCGAAATTTGGCAGCGCGATCATCATGAATTTATGCCGCGGCCAGATGTGCAGGGCGTTCTTTTCGATCAGGAAGTTTTTTTCGGAACCCACCCGTTCACGCAGGTGGTTCCGACCTTTGACGCTTGTGCTCCAAGCCGGCGGAATTTGTAACTCCTTATAACCGTGTTCAAGGAAAACCGATGACAAGGTGAATTCCGGCAGTTGGCGTTCCATAGCCCGACGTACGGCCGACCCGGCGCCGTCGGTTGCTACTAGGGTGTCGCCACGCACCGGCTCGCCGTTCTCGAAAATCGCCTTTCCCGTTTCGCAGTCAAAATCGAGGCACCTTTTATTAAAAAAGAACCGTACATCATCGTATTTTTCGGCCTCGTTTATTAGAGCAATATTCAACCCGGCGCGCGAGACCGAGTTGATGTATTCGCCTTTGCGGCCGCTGTACGGAAGCAGTTTTGTTTCCCCCGAAACGGAATGGATCATGCGGCCGAACATCGGTACAGCTTCGGCAAGCATATATTCGTCCATGCCGACTTCGCGAAGCGCCGTGATGCCGCGATCGGACAAAGCGAGATTTATCGAACGGCCCGCCGTGATCTCCTGTTTACGCATATCGGGCCGCGCTTCGTAAACGTCAACCGAAATCCCGCGTTTTGCGAGGTAAATAGCAAGCAGTGAACCGGCGAGGCCAGCACCGATTATGACAACTTTTGACATAAAGAAACGTTGACGCGGAGACCGGCGGGCACGCAGAGAAGCTAAAAAATCTCTCAGCGGTCTTTGCGGCTTCTGCGTTTAAACTTTGAGATTGCGCTTAAGAATCTCAACAAACTGCAAAACATCCGAAAATGAATTATAAAGCGGCACGGGAGCTACGCGTATCACATCAGGCTCGCGCCAGTCGGCGGAAACGCCGTGAGCCACGATCTTTTCGTACAGCGACCTTTCCGAATTTCTCACCCGGATCGAAAGTTGGCAGCCGCGCTGCGCCGCGTCGGACGGCGTAATTACCGAAATGCGGTCGTCCTCGATCTTGGACAACAAAAATTCCAGATAGCCGGTCAGCTTTTCCGATTTTGCTCGCAGGGCATTCATGCCCGCTTCGTCAAAGATCTCAAGTGACGCCCGGAGCGCGGCCATTTGCAGGATCGGCGGGTTTGAGATCTGCCAGCCTTCGGCACCAGGAATGGGACGAAATTCCGGACCCATCAAAAACCGCGTTTCCTTATCATGTCCCCACCATCCGGCAAATCGCGGCAAATCGAAAGCGTTGGCGTGACGTTCATGAATGAAAGCTCCAGCCACGCCGCCCGGACCGGCATTGAGATATTTGTACGAACACCATGCGGCAAAATCGACGTCCCAGTCGTGCAGGTGCAATTCGAGATTTCCGGCGGCATGCGCAAGATCGAAACCAACTATAGCTCCGGCTTTATGCCCGGCATCCGTGATCGCCTGCATATCGAACGCCTGGCCTGTGTAATAGTTGACGCCGCCGAGCAGGATCAAAGCGATCGAATTACCTTCGCGCTCTATTGCTTCGACGATGTCTTCGGTGCGGAGCACAGATTCGTCCGGACGAGGAGTAAGTTCCACCAATCGGCCGGATGTTTGCTCGGCGTCGGACACGAACCGACCCGTTGATGTAGGCCGTTCTGGCCTTTGCGCATGAAAAAGTATTTGGGACTGAACCGCGTATTGGTCTGACGGAAACGCGCCTTTTTCCATGACGATCTTGTACCGTTCCCCGGTGGGAGGGTAAAACGAAACCATCAACAAATGCAGATTTACCGTGAGCGAGTTCATCACGACCGTCTCGATGGGTTTTGCACCGACCACGCGCGCCATCTGTTCGGTAAGAAATTCGTGATAGGGAAGCCACGGATGCTCTGCGTGAAGGTGGCCCTCGACACCGAGCGTTTCCCAATCTTTTAATTCCCGGTCGACATACTCACGCGTGGTTTTTGGCTGAAGCCCTAGCGAGTTGCCGGTGAAATAGATAACCTCTTCACCGTTTGGGTGACGCGGAACAAAAAAGCGCTCACGAAAATGCGCCAGCGGATCGACCGCGTCCATCTTTAACGCAAAATCTGCGGAGTTTTCATACTCAAATTTTATTTCCTGCATTCGTTTTTGAATTTAAATTATTAATGGAACATTTGAAAGCGGTTGCCCGTAAGACGTTTCCACTGACGCGGGCTGATACATTTTTAACTCACGGCTCGCGTTAATGGTAAGGAATAAACCCTTGCAAAACATTATTCATAAATCGGAGGTTCTTATGAAAAAATTTATACAGCTTTCATTGCTTGCTGCAGCTGCGATCATATTTTCAACATTTTCCGCTAATGCCCAAACCGTCACAAAGATCGATACAAAGATCCCGTTCGACTTTAGTCTCGGAGGCAGAACATATCAAGCGGGCGATTATCATCTGGCCGTTATCACAACACTTTCAGGAAATGCAAATTTAACTATTCGTGATAACAACGGCAACAGTCTCGACCGTGTGATCGTCAATCGTTCCGGCGAGAAAAGATCAGGCGAACCGGAACTGGTTTTTAACCGTTATATAAACAACCGTTTTCTTGCGAAAATATCTATCGGGTCAGGTGAATACTCGCTGATCAGATCGGACGCCGAAAAAGAGGCCCTTGAGAAAAACAAGAGGCAGGTAGCCGATTTAGGCAGCATCCGATCGAGCGGATTTTGATCTTAGTTTACTTAACGATGCCCGGAAAAAAGCCGGGCATTTTATCTTGCCGTGATCTGCGTACAGTGCTCGCTAACAATCTTCCACTTTTTCTCTACCTTCGCCAATGCTATCCCACATCGCTGGTCATCGTTGATCGCCTCACCTCCATAAGTGCCGCGCCCTTTCCAACGGCTGCTTATAACAATGGTATTTCCAGTCTTGTAGGTTTTAATCTCAGATCGTTCGGCGAACGTAAGTTTGTACTCCGGTGATCGTAAGAAATCCAAAGTTTCGTTACGCGACGATGTTTTGCCGTCCGATGTGAAGTAAACATAGTTCGGTGCAAGAAGCTCGCTGACAAACCTGACGTCCTTCTTATTCCACGCAATATCGTACGCTTTTAACAAGTCCAGCGGATTATCAAGAGAAAAATTAGCAACCTGGCCTTCCGCATTTTGATTAAATGACATAACTGTACATGCAATAACAACAGTAATGAAGGCACTATATCGAAGCTTATTCATATTCAAATTGTGTCTTTTCCAGATTTAACCAATTCAAAGCCGAGCCGTGAAAAAGCATCGCCTTGATCTCGTCGTCGTAGGGCATTGATTCGACAAGCCGTCCCGGAACGGCCTCCCCGAGCGGAAACGGGTAATCGGAACCAAGCGAGACCTGATCGGCGCCGACCAGTTTTATCAGGTAATCAAGCTTTGCTGCCTCGTGCACCAGCGAATCGAAAAACATTCGGCCAAGATATTTTCGCGGGCTATGAGGATTATCAACTGCACAGAGGTCGGGCCGAACGTCGAATCCGTGCTCGATGCGTCCCAGCGTCGCAGGAAACGCTCCACCACCGTGTGCGAAACACATACGAAGCGTTGGCAGACGTTCTAACACACCCGAAAATATCAGCGAGCAGATCGCACGCGAACATTCTGCGGGCATTCCGACAAGCCATGGCAACCAGTATTTCTGCATGTCCTTTTCGCCCATCATGTCCCACGGATGAACGAAAATCGCCATGCCGAGCTCCTCGCACGCTGCAAAAAAATCAAAAAATCGCGGTTCGCCAAGATTCAACTGGTTAATGTTTGTCCCGATCTCAACACCGGCAAAACCGTTTTGTTTGCAGCGTTCGAGTTCCTTTATCGCAAGGGCCGTGTCCTGCATCGGGACTGTGCCAAGCCCTATAAATCTAAGCGGATATTCGCCAATGACTTCGGCGATCTCGTCGTTCAGATATTTGGCGACCTCGGCGCCGTCAGCTGGCTTTGCCCAATAGCTGAACATCACCGGAACGGTCGATAAAACCTGCACCTTGACGCCGACCTCGTCGCACTCTTCGATCCGTTTTTCGGGGTTCCAGCAGTTGTCGTCGATCTCGCGAAAAAATTGCCCGTCGTCCTTTAGCATACGAGCGCAGCAAGGTTTGTGATGGTCGAGCGAGATAAACCCGCCGTAACCGAATTTGCCTTTCCAGTCGGGAATCTCTTTCGGAAGAATGTGGGTGTGAACGTCTATTTTTAACATGCGATACGAGTCTGCGATTAGTGTTTTGTGTTTTTATCAGAGGGTGGTTCTGATGAACTAGATACATTGCTTTCCCTCAACTTAGCGTCATGAAGTCTCTTTGCTCTCATAAGCGAAAGGCTTAGTTCGCGCAGCTGATCAACTTGGCGTAGGCGCCGCAACACAGCCTTTTCCGACATGTCAACTTGCTTCATTTTCCAATCTCTCGATATCGACAAGGTCTTGTGGTCTGCCCGCCAACCTCTTCATGCTGATCAGTCCGTCCCGTGAGACAATCGATAATTTGTTCCCTAAAAAATCTATCTTTTCGCGGGTTTTCCATATTTCTTCAACCTGTGGCGTAACCAAAAGTAAGTCGAGCGAAATTACGTCTTCGCCCACGACTTTTGATATCCGGCGGATTTCGACCGCACGCTCTTTAAACGAAATATCAAGGCCACGAATGTCAAAACCCTTCTCCGTGCCGACCTGATACGCTTTCTCTAGAGATTCTTCAGGAATCAATATATCAATATCCATTGTTGCGCGCACAAATCCATGAGCTGCCATTGCCAAGCCGCCACAAAGAGCGTATTCAATTCCGTTGCTTTCAAACGCTGAAACCAATTCTTTCAGCTCATCAACGAGTTTAGCCATCAAATTAACTTACGACCGGCGGCGGCTCCATAACCGCGCCGCAATTTTTGCAGGTTCGCAAATTTTCATCACCGTAAAACCTTGCAAATACACCTTGAAACTGTGTTGTGATATCTTCGAGCTCGAAATATTCCTCGTAAAGCTTGTCGTTGCAATTTTCGCAGAACCACAACAGGCCGTCTTTTTCACCTACACGGCGTTTTCGCTCGATCACCATACCGATGGTGTTCACACCGCGAACAGGGTTGTGCGGCACGCGCGGCGGCAGCAGGAACATCTCGCCTTCGCGAATAGGAACATCGACCGCCTTGCCGTCTTCTTGAATTTTTACCGTTATGTCGCCTTCGAGCTGATAGAAAAACTCCTCCCCCTCGTCATAATGATAATCCTTGCGCGAGTTCGGCCCGCCGACGACCATCACAATAAAATCCTCGGCGTCGTAAACGCACTGATTACCGACCGGCGGCTTGAGCAAATGCCGGTGCTCGTCGATCCATTTTTGAAAA
>Ga0207674_10007602_pt1 | contig 12627 bp, 14 predicted proteins | sample KBSCornC72_FD_184303 | JGI IMG/M metagenome (GOLD analysis project Ga0207674, IMG submission 184303) | Corn rhizosphere microbial communities from Kellogg Biological Station, Michigan, USA - KBS Corn C7-2 (SPAdes) (version 2) | ecosystem: Host-associated > Plants > Roots > Rhizosphere > Soil ... | reverse complement strand
TTCCTCTAGCAGACGCTTTAGTCCTGTCCAGATCCTTCGCTCTGAACCGCGCCCCATGCTGGCCACGATCGGGCTCATCAGCCTGAGCATGCCGCGGGGCTGCAGCTGCCAGGACCACCGCATCCGGGTACCAGCGGGAACCGGCTCGAAGGTCAGGCCACCGTGAAGATCCATCGACGACATGTGCGCCGTTTCCTCGATCCGCGCCGGTCGGTCGAAGCCTGTGAACTCGATCACCACAGGGACGGCTCGACCCATGCTGACGGTCTCTGCGCGAAACCGTGTTCCGATGCCGATCGGTCCCTCCGAGATCTGCTCGGCGCGACGCATCTGCTGGTTGTAGCGTGGCTCGTTCCGCTCGTCGGCGACGAAGTCGAAGACTTCTTCCACCGGTCGGTTGATGACGATCTCACCTTCCACTTGGACCATGGCGAAGTCCTCTCGGTCAGATCGTCCTCAGGTTCCTACCCGTGGAGGTCCTCGTCCTCCGCCAGATGGCTCCATGTCCGCGGTACTAGTGGGTCCTCCTTGAGACCAAGGGTGTCGATTCGTGACGGAACCGATATCCAGGGACCCGAGCGAAGCCCAAGGCCCGCAGCTTCGCCGAGCTCCTGATCGACTGCGAGGAGGACCGATGCCTCGGGCGGTGCTCGTCGGGATGCTGCGAGGTGAACCGCCAGGGCGCACCGGGAGCCCGCACCGCACGGCACGGCGAGCCGGGCGGTCTAGATGGATCGTGGGCCTTTGCCCCTCAGGTTCGGATCGTGACCTCGCTGGCACCGGCTCCGATCTCGACGTCGTACCGACCTTTGACCTGGTCGTAGTCGGGGCTCCGCCAGTCGGTCTTGCCGCCGGCTGACCCGACCCGGAAGTCGTCGATAGCTAGATCCGAGACGCCACTCCCGACACGTACCCGGACGGGGACGCCGGTGGGCCGGATCAGCTCGACGTCGCTGGCCCCCCCACCGATCCGGACCCGTGTGGGCTCCTTGGGGCGAGGCAACCTCACCTCGATCGCGGACGCACCTCCGGAGATCTCCAAGCTCCTGAGATCCAGGTCCTCGAGGTCGGCCACCACTTCGGACATCCCGAAGGCGCCTTCGATCACCCAGGGGACCCGGCCGGAAAGGATGATCTCGCCGCGAGTGGGACGGAGGCTCATGCGGTAGGTGACGACCACGGTACCTCCGTCGACCCGGACGTCGGGCACCTTCCCCTCGAACCTCGCCCGATAGAGGTCCTCCATTGAACCGTCCACCCGGATGGCCAGGTGGGCGGCGCCTCGGGTGAACACCAGGTGCGCCACGTCCACCGGGCCCAGCGGGGCGGCCAGCTCCTCCGCATAGCTGGTCCTCGACATCGTTCTCCACTCCTCTCACCGATGGCTGCGGTGCTCAATCTCACCCTATGGATGTGGGCGCGTCCCCTCAGGGGCGATGGTCACTCTCGTCACGGGACCCACACGGCAGGAAGGCCCGCCCTGGAGCCCGCGCCGCACGGTGAGCCGCCGGTGTAGCAACAGAGCCGAGGAAGTCTCGTGACCAAGGTCCTCAGCGGACGTTTCGACGCGACTCCGAACGCCGTGGCGGCTTCCGCGAACTGCTCCTTGGAAGCTTCAGCCAACGGCTGCTCCATTCGCCGATCCCGTGCTCGTCGTCCCGGATGCCGAGGTCCACACGACGCAGCACGTCGAGACGCCGTCGGCGATGGCCAGCACTGTCTGACTGGACGAGCCGTGTCTCGGAACCGCTTCGCCGCCTGAGGCATGGCACGCACGCGACCGTCACGAGAGGGTCGAGTGATGTGCGCCCGGCACCCGGCCGAGTCAGCGCTTGTGTGACCGCTCGGCCGCTGCGGCCTCGGCTTTCGTCCGGTGGATCGTTCCGGCAGGGTGCTCGGGCGGGGAGTAGATGGAATACAACTTCAGTTCCTCGGTCCCCGTGTTGACCACGTTGTGCCAGACTCCAGCGGGGATGACGATCGCCCAGTCGTTCTCGACGTCATATGTCGCGTCAATCCGGCCCTCCGCTCTCCCGAACTCGATCCGAGCCTTTCCGCGCTCGATCCGGATGAACTGGCCGTCGCGGGGTGCACCTCCCGGCCGATGTCCTCCCCGGGGCCCGAGCCTCATCACGGTTAGCTGCGCGTGTTCCCCCGTGAACACCACGGTGCGAAACGTTCCGTTCTCGAGCGTCGTGCTCTCGATGTCGCCGACCCAGCCCAACATGGTCATTCCTCCTCTCTCGCGTCGGGCGTACTCATCCCCAGTCCCCCGACGACTCGAGGCGTCACTCACAGGCTCCCAGGCACGAGCTGAGGCCGGTGGTGCAGGAGGTCCCGCCGGGGCCGGGACCATCGTTGGATCCCCCGTCCGCGGTACTGTTCGCACGCATGGAGCGAGGAGAGGTCGTCATCCGCACCGATGAGATCGACGCCGTCGTCTTCGACATGGACGGCGTCGTGACCGATACGGCCTCGGTCCACGCGCGGGCCTGGGCTCGGATGTTCGATCGGTTCCTCCGGCGGCGAGCGGACGCGACCGGAGGGTCCTTTTCACCGTTCACGGACGAGGACTACCGCCGATACGTCGACGGCAAGCCGCGGTACGACGGCGTCCGTGGCTTCCTGGAAGCCCGGGGCATCACGCTACCGGAAGGGAAGTCCTCGGATCCGCCCGACGCGCAGACGGTCTGTGGACTCGGCAACCGCAAGGATCAGGACTTTCTCGAGCATCTTCGCCGAGACGGCGTCGAAGCGTTTCCGACGACCGTGGAGCTGCTGGGAAGGTTGCGACGTGCCGGCGTCCGAACCGCCGTCGTCTCCGCCAGCCGGAACCTCGATGAGGTCCTCGCTGCCGGGGGCGTCGAGGATCTGTTCGAGCAGCGCGTGGGGGGTGTCGAGGCGGAGCGTCTCGGGCTCCCTGGCAAGCCGGACCCCGCCGTCTTCCTGGAGGCTGCGCGGCGTCTCGGGGTCGAGCCATGGCGGGTGGCGGTGGTGGAGGACGCGTTGGCTGGCGTCGAGGCGGGACGGCGCGGAGGCTTCGCGCTCGTCGTGGGGGTGGATCGCACGGGTCACCGATCGGAACTCGAAGCGGCAGGCGCCGACGTCGTCGAAGACCTCGGCGAGGTGACCGTTGATACCCCGCTGCATTCCATCTCTGATTTGCCCGATGCGCTTTCCCGCCGCGAGGAGATCCGAAGGCGCCTCGATGGTGTGACGCTCGCGGTGTTTCTGGACTACGACGGAACGTTGACACCGATCGTCGAGCGGCCGGAGGACGCGCGGCTTCCCGAAGCGGTTCGCAGCGCCGTCGAGCGTCTGGCATCTCGTTGCCAAGTCGCAATCATCAGCGGCCGTGACCTGGACGACGTCCGGCGGATGGTAGGGATCGACGGGATCTTCTATGCGGGAAGCCACGGGTTCGACTGCGCGGGGCCGGGAGGGTTCGCCGAGCAACACGCGGTGGAGTTCGTTCCCGAGCTCGATCGAGCCGCGGTGGAGCTCCGCTCGCTGCTCTCGACCACACCGAACGTTCGGCTCGAGCGCAAGCGCTTCGCGATCGCGGTGCACGTTCGACAGGTGGACGAGCGGAGAGTGCCGGAGGTGGAGGCGGCGGTTGATCGCATCGCCTTTGCACACGAACGGCTTCGCAAGACCGTCGGCAAGAAGGTGCTCGAGCTTCGCCCGAGAGTGGACTGGGACAAGGGCCGGGCCCTGCGTCGGCTGATGAGCGTGCTTGGACTCGATCGTGACGACATCATGCCCGTCTACGTCGGCGACGACCTGACCGATGAGGACGCGTTCGACGTCATCCGGGACCGCGGGCTCGGCGTGGTGGTGCAAGGAGAAGCCGGCGATCGCCTTACGTCCGCCCGCTACTCGCTCGCGAGCCCGGCGATGATCGGGGCCTTCCTCGAGGAGCTGGCGTCCGCCGGTGAGCCCGTGTGGTCGCCGCACATCGAGGAACCGAACGGCGTGGAGGCCCTCTGAACGGTTGGGTGTTCGCGTACGAGGGATTCGATCCCCAACAGGAGGGGCTGCGCGAGGCCCTGTGCACGCTAGGGAACGGCCGGTTCGCAAGCCGTGGTGCCGCGCCGGAGTCCACGGCCGACGACGTCCACTACCCCGGGACCTACGTGGCCGGCGTGTACAACCGCCTGACGACCTCGCTGAGTGGACGAGAGATCGAGAACGAGGACCTCGTCAACCTGCCGAACTGGCTTCCTCTCTCGTTCCGGATCAGGGGTGGGGAGTGGTTCGACGTGAGCGCGGTCGAGCTTCTGGCGTACGGGCAGGAGCTGCATCTGCGGAACGGCACCCTATCGCGCCACCTCCGATTCCGGAGTGCCGAGGGATTCGTGTCGACGGTCATCCAACGCCGATTCGTGTCGATGGACGACGCACGGGTCGCCGGCCTTGAGACCACCATCGTCGCGGAGGACTGGTCGGGACGGCTTGAGGTGCGGTCGGGGATCGACGGCCGGGTGGTCAACGCGGGCGTCCCCCGCTATCGGGACCTGGCCAACCGCCACCTGAGGCAGCTCGAACAGGCTGCCGTGGACGACGAGTCCGTCCAGGTGGTGGTCGAGACCACCCAATCACGCGTTGGCGTCGCCCTCGCCACGCGGACGAGGGTGTTCCTCGACGCCCAACCGGCGTCTGCGGACCGGCGGGTCGTCGTGGAGCCCGGGTGGATCGGACACGAGATCTCCCTGGACCTCGCGCAGGGTGACATGGCGAGGGTGGAGAAGGTGGCGACCCTGTTCACGTCCAGGGATCTGGCGGTCTCCGATCCGGGTTCGGAGGCGTCGACGTGGATCGTTCGTGCCGATCCCTTCGAAGCGCTCCTCGAGCGCCACCGCCGCGCCTGGGACCGGACGTGGGATCGGTTCGACATCGGCATCGCGGGCAACGAGCGCACCCAGCTCATCCTGCGGTTGCACGTGTTCCACCTCGTCCAGACCGTGTCCCGGCACACAATCGACCTGGACGTCGGCGTCCCCGCACGTGGTCTGCACGGTGAGGCATACCGGGGCCACATCTTCTGGGACGAGCTGTTCATCTTCCCGCTCCTCAACTACCGAATGCCAATCCTCACCCGGTCGCTCCTCGAGTACCGCCACCGTCGCCTACCGGAATCGCGATGGGCGGCACGCTCACGTGGACTGCGGGGAGCCCTGTATCCGTGGCAGAGCGGGAGCAACGGGCAGGAGGAGACGCAGCGGTTCCATCTGAACCCGCGATCGGGTCGCTGGCTCGCCGATCACTCCCATCTCCAACGTCACGTCAATCTCGCAATCGCGTACAACGTCTGGCAATACTTCCAGGTCACGGGTGATCTCCCGTTCCTGCGATATCACGGCGCCGAGCTAATCGTCGAATGCGCGCGCCTGTTCTCGAGCATCGCGACGTACGACGAGGAACGAGGCCGATACGACATCCTCGGGGTTCTCGGGCCAGACGAGTACCACGACGCGTATCCGGACCGTGACGAGCCGGGGTTGGACAACAACGCGTACACGAACGTCATGACCGCGTGGCTGATGCGAAGGGCACTCGACGCTATCGAGGTCCTCCCGACGCACCAGCGTACCGAGCTGCTAGACGAACGCGGGGTGACGCAAGACGAGCTACGCGTATGGGACGACATGAGTCGACGGATCTTCGTGCCGTTCCACGATGGCGTCATAAGCCAGTTCGAGGGCTACGCTGACCTCGACGAGCTGGATTGGGAGGCCTACCGCGACCGATACGGCGACATCGGGAGGCTCGATCGGATCCTCGAGGCCGAAGGAGACTCGCCGAACCGATACAAGCTGTCGAAGCAGGCCGACGTCTTGATGCTCTTCTACCTGCTGTCGTCCCAGGAGCTGTCGGAGATCTTCGAACGGCTCGGATACGCGTTCGATCCGCAGGAGGACTTCCAGCGCAACGTCGACTACTACCTGTCCCGGACCGCTCACGGCTCGACCTTGTCGCGTGTCGTGACCGCCTGGGTCCTGGCGCGACTGGACCGGGCGCGCTCGTGGGAGCACATGGCGGCCGCCCTCGAGAGCGACGTCGCGGACGCCCAGGGTGGGACCACGCGCGAGGGGATCCATCTGGGTGCGATGGCCGGTACGGTGGACATCGTCCAGCGTGCGTACACGGGAGCCGTCGTGCGCGACGACTGTCTGTGGTTCGATCCCGCGCTTCCCACGCCGCTCACGCATCTGGATGTGGAGCTCCACTATCGGGGGCACCGGATCCGGGTCCAGGTCACGCCGGAGCGTTTCCGGTTGGCGACCCATCCGGGCACGGCGGGCCCGGTCAGGGTGGGGTTCCGAGACTTGGTGGTGGAGATGCGCCCTGGAGCCGAGCTGGCATGGCCGCTCGACCCAACGAGCCCCTGACGCCCGCACCGTTGCCGGCGCGGTGGCCGAGGACCTACCGAACGCGGGACCTCCTACCCTGAGCGGCTCGGTGTCTCCGCTCTAGCGTGTCTTCGGAGGAGGTGGAGACGATGAAGCTCGCGATCTATGACGAGATCGGAGAACTGGAACGCCGCATGGACGACATGATGCGGTCGTTCTTCGGTCCAACGCTCAGGCTGAGTCACCCAGTCCTGCCGCTGTTCGCGGCAAAGCCGTTCGTGCCGACCACCGACGTCTTCGTCCGCGACGAGGATGTGGTGGTCCGCATCGAGCTGCCCGGCATCGATCCCGCGGACCTGAAGGTCACGATCGAGGACGGTTGCCTGGTGATCCGAGGAGAGCGGAAGCAGGACGAGAAGGTCAAGGAGGGGGCGTACTACCGGATGGAGGCCTGTTTCGGGACCTTCGAGCGGTTCATCCCCCTCCCCGAGGGGTTCGAGGAGTCCCAGATCGAGGCCCTCTACACCGATAGCGTGCTGGAAGTGATCGTTCCGGCCGCCGCGAAGGCGGTGGAGCCGCCGAAGCCGAAGGCCATCCCGGTCAAGACGACCAGGCCGGTCAAACCGGCGACGAAGGTCGCCTAGGGGAGACATCGTGCCGGTCGCGGCACTCGTGAGCCCCATCGCCGGAGTCCTCGCCACCGCGTTCACGTCGGTGTTCGTCGCCGGGAGTCCCGGCGGAGATGTGGAGAAGTGATCCGCCTGCTTCCTGGGTCATAGGACGCCCGGCGGCACGTGACTCCTGCCGCCGGGCCGTCCTGATCGAGCGCTGGATCGGTCAAGACCGGACGGATCCTGTGACGAACGGCACGAGGAGCTACGGGCTGGTCGTTTGCCACGTGCGCAGGTTCTCGACGTGCTCCAGGGGCTCGGCTGCGTGGGCACAGTGGAGCGGGTCCTCACAGGAGGGGTTCCCCTCCATGGTGAACAGGTTGAAACGGCACGTATCGCAGAAGACGCTCAGCTCGTCGGGCAGGTAGGGGCAGTCGCCCCAGCTGCACGAACGCTCGCCGTCGCCCGTCGCGAAGTCGAACCCGCATCCCGGACATTGACGGAACCCTTCCCATCTCGCCATCTCGATCGCCTCCGTACCATTGGACCCGTGGGGGCAGGCGGCGTGCAGGGCCGGAGAGCCCCATCCGGGGGGCCCTTGGACCCGGCAAGCAGATGCGTGGGAGCTAATCGCCCGCCAGTCATGGGGGCTCGAGCGTCTCTCGGCTCTTTCGAACCTCGGGTCAATCGGACATCAGCATCGGTCGCTGTTCCTGGATGAGTGCTTCCTTGCGCCCGGCCGCCCGAGCTAGGACGTGAACGACGTCGTCGCGCGCCAAGATCCCGATCGAGCGGCCGTCGCGATCAACGACAGGCAGGCGATCGATGTGCGACCTCGCCATCCTGACCACGGCTTCCACGAGCGGATCGTCGGGGGACGCTGTGACGGGATTCTCCGTCATCAGGTCCCGGACCTGCCACTCGGGCCACTCGCTCCGCCGGCGGAGGAAGGGCCCGGTTTCGCGCGCATACGGGTGCGGGGCCGCAAGGTCTGTCGTCGTCACGATGCCGACGACGCGGCCCTCCTCGAGTACGGGCGCCCCGCCTATGCCGTGTCGAGCTAGATATGCGAGAGCCTCGCTCGCGGGCATCTCGCGAGATACGAACACGATGGACTTCGTCATCGCGCCCCCGACGGTGCCGAGGACCTCTACCAGCTCAGATCGGACAGGCCGGGTCGTTGTACCAACGCTCATGACCGTCACCTCCGGGCTCAGGCTCGCAGGCAGGTGCGGAGCGCGGCAGAGTCGTTCGACCCGTGCGGAACCGGACCGTCGGCCCGGGTGATCCGATCCGAGCTGTCGACACGAGCCGGCCTGGCGGCCTCACGTAGGGCCGGTACCTTGGCCCGACTGGGAGGGGACGTTCGACCCCTCCGCAGGGGGTGGCCGGGCGAGCGAAGCTGCCCTCATGGACCGATACACGAGGAACGTGCTGGTCGTGGAGGCCGATCCCGTCGAGCAGGAGCGCCTCTCGGCGGCGCTCGAGGGGGGCGGTTTCCGGGTCATGGAGTGTTCCGGGCCCACGGCGCCCGATTACAAGTGCGTAGGTGCCAGGTCGGGCAGGTGTCCTCTCGCCGTGGACGACTCCCTCGTCGTGCTCGACATGGATCGCGTCGGCAACGCCGGCGTCTCGGGCACGTCGGCGAGGAGTTGCTCGGCTTCTGAATCACCGGTGCGCTGGGATGAGCCGCTCCTCGGTCTCTCCGGTGGAGGGCGCGACGAACCGGACCCGGAGACACTGGCTGACGCGGTACCTACGGAGCGCACGCAGATCCTTGGCCGGGAAGTAGGCCGTGGCCGCCTCGATCGGGATGATCTCTGGGCGGTCGACCTCGTAGGAGCACCCCTCGTTGACGATGCTGGCGGAGCCATTGGCGAGCACGTTCCTGAGCCAGTCGGTGCGTGATCCGTACACGGTCGCGATCACGAACCCGTCCTCGGTAGCCACCGCCTCGACTGGGGTCTGGTAAGCGGTGCCCGACCTCCGGCCTGTATGCCTGATCACCGATGCCATCGCTCCCGGCTTGCCAGCCGATCGCATCTGATACGGGTTGCCGATGGCGCGAGCGAAGTGCCGGACGGCATCGAGCACCCATGGGGTCTTCGCCCGCATCCCCAGCCTGAAGACGATCAGGATGGTCAGGACGATGAGGACAAGGACACCGACGACGATCAGAATCGGATTCGACATCGTGACCTCCTCGGGTCATCTGTCCCCAGCTTCGGCCAGGCGTGGTGAGGTACCCAGGGCCGAACGGCCTTGCACCCAAGAGCCGACTGCCGAGGAATCGAGTCGCGCCGAACCCCTCCACGTCCTGATGCTCCCCGACCTCGAGCGCGCACCGACCGGATCGGAGAGTTCTGGGGCTTGCCCCACAGAGCCGGCCCCTTCTCAGACCCACAGCCGTCGGTAGTCACCCTGAAGTAGGGCCACATTGCCCTCTGAATGGGCGAGGCGACGGCGCAGAGTGGTAGACGGGTCGCCCGGCGCGAAAGGAGGTCGCCATGGAGATCGCATTGTGGGTGGCCGCGGTGGTCGCGTGCTGTGCACTCTGCGCATGGGGCATCGCGACGGCGGTGCGCCGGTCGAGGGAGCGACACGCTCAGCCACTCAGGCACTAGGCGAGAATCCATCCTGAGGTGTGAAGGCGGATGCTCTCATTCAGGCTCTGTGTCGCGTTCTTCCTCTTTGTTGCGACGCTGATGTGGCTCCCGCCCACCCTCCACCTTGGGGTGACAGCCGCGATCGTCCTGCTCCTGCTGATCCTTCCGATTGCGCACAGGTGGTTCACGCACCGCGTGAGGTGACCGGCACCAAGTAGACACCCGTCGCGTGCTGAAAGGTGCTTGCCGGTCTCGGCTTGTTTCCCACCTTTGGGCGCTTCGGGAGCCCGCGTCGGACGGCCAGCCCGCGGCCGCCCTCAACGCTCCTTGTGCGTACACCGAGGCAGGGAAACCGCGGCCACCGCGAGCCCGGTCCATTCGGAGCAGCAGCAGAGACCCCGACCAGCCAACGGAGCAGAAGAAGCTGGCCGGGGTCCATCCGTTAGTTAGGCGACGAGCTCCCTGGGCGCAGCCCCGGTATGCATGCGACCGGTGCCCGGTGACTCACGCTGAGGCATCGACACGGGAGGCATCTCGTTCCCCCGTAGCGTCAACTGCCAGTGGAGAACGATGTGGGCGACGATCGGGGCGAGCACGTTCCCTGTGAGAAGGAACGCCAACGCCTGGATGCCGCAGCCCGCGAGAGCGCCAGCCAGCCTCTCCCTGGAAGCCCGGTGCCGGAACTCGCGGTATCCGAGGTGATGCACCGCGATCACGAACAGTGCGCCGACTACCGCGAGCGCTCCCGAGATGGCCTTCGCCCATCCCGTGTTCGTCCAGCCGAGCGCATCGGTGGCCTGCCAGACGGCGAGCACGGGCAAGGTGGCGAGCAGAATCGCCTCCGCGGTCCCGTAGACCACCCCTTCCCACAGGAACCGTCCGACGAGCGGAGCGCCCCAAGGATGAGGCCTTGCGGGCAGGCGTCGCACCAACGGCGTGAGGAGCGCGGCGGCCACGACACCCCCGAGGATGCCCCAGGCCCAGCCGTCGGTGACGAGGTCGGGCAGGGACGTACCAGACCAAGCGAGGTAGCCGCCCGCCAGCCCGAACGTCGTCAGCGCGAGGATCGCCACGTAGAGCGTTCGCGACACGTGTCCGAGGTCCGTCACGACCCACGTCACCAGGAATGCGACGACCGCAATGATCGCAAAGGCGGCGGCGGCTTCCTGCCAGCCGAATGAAGGATCAGCAACAGGCATATGTCCCATCTCCTCTCCATGTCAGCATCCTTTCCGCGTGCGGCACCTCTCGAGGGCACACGACCCGCAACCTCCAGGTCCATCAGCCGAGCTGCGTTGTGGGCCCGAGCACTCCATCTCGCCGCCGCCCCGGGAGTCCGCGCCGGACGGCCAGCCCGTGGTCCAAGGACCAACGGCCCGGGCGGCCGTCCTACGGACGCCAGGCTGACGGTTACCTGTCATGTGACCCTCCGGCCCAGGGGCGTTCGCCCCCCCAGAGAGGACAAACTCCCTGCCTACCCTGACCTGTCGGGAATGTCTATCGAGTGAGAGGGGCCGGCCAATGGATACGATGGTTCGCCACAACGGCTCGTCGGCAGCGACGATCACGCTGCCGGAACGAGAGCCCGCAAGGGCGCGGAACGTCTACGAGGTGGTCGCAGGAGCACTCCTGAGCATCACGGGCATCGGGATGATCCTCTCGATCATCACGAACGAAGCGCTGTACCCGGCGGCCCGGCACTACAGCACGTTCGCCAACACGATCAGCGATCTCGGCGGAACGGAGCCTCCGAGAAGCTACATGGTCCAGCCGAACAGGTTGATGTTCATCGTCACAATGGCCGTCGCTGGCGTCCTGGTCTTGACCGCCACGTATCTCTTGTGGCGCGTCATCGAGCGGCGACGCTTCGTCGTGGCGCTCGGCATCTTCGGTATCGGCATCGTTGGGATCGCCGTGTTCCCGGGCAACGTCGCGACCATCCACCCGCTGTTCTCGCTCCTGTGCTTCCTCGGCGGCTCGATCGCGGCCATCATGTCGCGCAAGATCCTGGACGTACCCATGCGTTACTTCGCGGTGGCGCTGGGGTCGATCGCGCTCGTTGCGACGGTGTTCGGCCTAGAGTCGCTCGCCGACTGGGGACCTCAAGCGACGATCGGCATCGGTGGAGTCGAGCGATGGATCGCCTACCCGGTCCTGCTGTGGCTCGTCCTGCTCGGCGCTGCCTTCATGACGAGGGACACGCAGCGAATCGACTGAAGCGATGTCGAAGGGGGGGTGGTACCCGCTTGACCCGGTGCTGCCCCCTCGCCAACCAACAAGACTTCACCGCGGCTCGCGGTGCCCGCTCGGGAGTTCAGGAAGTCGTTCAGGCCGATGCGTCCAACGACGTTCTTCGTGCCTGCGCTGCCCAACCCTCTCGATCCGCCCCTTCCGCTCCACGTACACGTCGTCGGGACCGTTCACCATGACCTCAGTCACGCTTGCAAATAACTTCACCCCGAGGCTGGCCCCTCTGAGACGTCTCAACTCAAGCTAGGCGTCGGGCTCTCACTCGCCGGGGCAGGGGTCGGCATCATCGGGGTTGCGATCGTGTTCGGCCTGACGACCGACAGTGGTGCCCTACACTGGATTCGGGATCATCACGGCGTTTGCTGGTGTGGTCATGACCTTCACCGGTCTGTTCCAGGCCTTCCGTGGGGACACGCCTCACACAGCCTGAGCCACCGAGAAAGCCGGGGACGACCCGCCGCCGTTGCGGCCGTGTTCCGACATTGTCAGGACACTCCCGCATCTTGGGGGCTCTTGGCCTTCGATCGCATCGAGGCAGGACCGTTCAACGACCGGCCAACGCCGCGGGTGTCGGTCCCGCGTCTGTCCCGCGACCGTCCCGCGAGAGACCGCGAAGTGACGCGAAGCGATGAGTTGCACCGAGTAGGCAAACGCGCAGGTCAGGCGCCCTTCCGTGCATTCCCCCAGGTAGCAGCATGGGCTCCGAGAGGGCTTTTAACCCTCGTGTCGCGGGTTCGAATCCTGCCCGCCCCACCGATCGAACCGCTCGATGTCGGCATCCGACGTCTCACGCGTGCAGCTCGATGA
>Ga0207674_10007600_pt1 | contig 12628 bp, 9 predicted proteins | sample KBSCornC72_FD_184303 | JGI IMG/M metagenome (GOLD analysis project Ga0207674, IMG submission 184303) | Corn rhizosphere microbial communities from Kellogg Biological Station, Michigan, USA - KBS Corn C7-2 (SPAdes) (version 2) | ecosystem: Host-associated > Plants > Roots > Rhizosphere > Soil ... | reverse complement strand
ACGCACTTCAACTCCCTAAGCCCCCCGGCGACAGAGGGAATAATCAATGCCCCAGGCCGCTGGACGAAAGGGGCATGGATCTTCCGCGACGAGACGCTTCGCCACCTCGAGATCCTGCTCGATGAGGCGTTCCGTATTCCCTTCACTCGATTCCGATTTGGCATCGATGGCATCATCGGTCTTGTTCCCGGTCTGGGCGATGTTATCGCCGGTTTGCTCTCTCTCGTTATCCCTCTCGCTGCATGGACTCGCGGAGTTCCCTATGTTGCCCTGGCGCGCATGGCGGTCAACGTCGGGATTGGGGTGCTGGTCGGATCCATTCCGCTGCTTGGTGATGCGTTCGACATGGCATGGAAGCCGAACCGTCGCAATTATCAACTCATGCAGCGGCACATCGGTCAGCCGCTCCGCCACACGTGGAAGGACTGGGTATTCCTGGCTGCTCTTGTCTTCGCCATAGTGACCGTTTTTTCAATTCCGATGGTGGTGTTCATCTGGCTCTTGATCTGGCTGAATCAGCACCTCATGATCAGGTAACTCGAGGCCAAGCTGATCTGTTGGGCTCATTCCTGTAACGCGATACAATCAAGGAACGACGTCGGGGCGTAGCGCAGTCTGGTAGCGCATCTGCTTTGGGAGCAGAGGGTCGGGGGTTCGAATCCCTCCGCCCCGACCATCCACTACGACCCTTTTCTTCGACTCATCTCCCCCAATCCCGTCTCGATGATTCAACGTGGAGCAGCTTGGGCGGGGGCGTCTGAGTGCAGGTTGGGGACGGATTCACAAAAACCAGAGTCTTCCGCCGTCTTCAGAACACGCCAGACCGTCCAGAGAACGCCCAGCCGAGATCACACTATACTTGGTGCGGTAGACGCAGTGCCTCTCCGAAGGATCGCTGAGGATGGAACAGCTCTGGAGCCCATGGCGGTTTGCATACGTGACGACAGCGGATGGCGCTCCGCGTCCCGGCGTTCCGCAACGCCTGAATGCCTGGCCGGGTGATCTCGCCTGCGTGTTCTGCAACCTGATGGCCAGCGTGAATTACGCTATCGAGCATGGAATGTCCGCGGAGGAAGCTGAAGAGGCCGGCGGGCTGGTTGTGCGCGGGAAACACTGTTTCATATGCCTTAACGCTTATCCCTATACTTCGGGACATGTCATGGTCATGCCCTACGCTCATCTGGATCGGATCGGCAAGCTGGATACAGAGAGCGCTCACGAACTGATGGATCTCGCGCAGCAGACGGAACGTGCGCTGCAGCAGTTGTATCGCCCACACGGGTTCAATTTCGGGCTGAATCTTGGTCAGGCCGCCGGCGCTGGTGTGGCAGGACATCTGCATATGCATGCCATGCCGCGCTGGGTGGGAGATACCAACTTCATGACCACGGTGGCAGAGACACGCGTTTTGCCCGAAGACCTGGGGACAACCTGGAAACGGCTGAGGGCGACGTTTGCGGATTTGGGAACGCGACCGAGTTAACCTGCTGAGATCACTCGATGAGCCGGCGCTGCGAAGCAACGCGCGCTTTCTATTTCTTTTTTCCAGTTAGAGCTTCCAGCTGACGAGCAAACTCCTGCCATTCGTCTATCTGCTGTCCCGGCTTCGCGGGCACGGCAGGAATGGGCTTGGTCGGGGCCGCCGGAGGAGGAGCGGGCGGGCCGGGAGTCTTGACGACAGGCTTTGGCGACTCGGATACAACTACTTTCTGCGGAGTAGGCGGTCGAGGGGGGCTTGCCGCAGCGGCTGTTGTGCGCTCAGGAGTGGGAGGCGCAGCTGTCGGCACGCTCGGTTGCGGAGTTTCGGGAGGGCGAAGCTGCGCAACCGGTCGCGCAGCTTCGACAGCCTTGGGAGCATCCGCGGAACGGGGAGGCTCGGCAATCCTGGTTGGATGGGCAGGCGCGGCTGGTGGCACAATAGCCGGCGGGGGTGGAGGTGCCGGTTCAGTGTTTTCGATTAGCGCCGGCGCGACATCAGCGTTTGCATTCGGATCGTTGAAGACCTCAAGGGACTGGAGCAGCTTCTGAATCGCTTCCTCGGCAGACTCGGAGGCTTGAGGGGTTTGCAGATCAAGGTTGGACGCATCTTCAGGCGCGGGCTGAGGGGCAATGCCCATTAATGAGTTGAACTCCCCTTTCATCTGGGCGTATTTGGCCTGCTCGCGTTCGAGCCGCTTCTGAACGCGGCCAAGCTCCTCAGCAAGAGGCCGAAGCTTGGAAATCTCCGCGATGGCGTCTTCCAATTGCGTCCGCATCGCGAACTCACGCGCATCGAGCGCCACATGCTCCTTCTCGACCGCTTGTTCTATCTGCGCCCTTACATTGGACCGGCCCCAGACGAAGCCCGCGATGAGACACACGGCCGCAATGGCAAGCGCAACTACGGCGTAAGTAATCGCATGGCTTCCCATCGCGGACACGTATCCCCTATCACAAGATTACGGGAATACATGCGCAAGAGGCGGAGAGGGCGGGCGATGAACGAAACCTTGGTAAGAGGCACGATCGCTCATTTTTTGGATTCAGTGAGTTACAACTTGACATTCCATATATCCGAGCTCAGTTTGCGCCCTCGCGGACATCGTTCTCGGAGGTGAGGGCGAGCTCTTCCTGATCCACATCAGCACGGTCGAGGAGGTTTCTTGGGATTGATTTATTTGTCCGAAGACCGAGCTTCTTGAGCAGTTCGACCTGGCGGATGAGGTTGCCCCGCCCATCAGCCAGCTTCTTCATGGCGTTCGAATAGCTCTGGTCGGTCTTGCGAATGTTGTCACCGATGACTTCCATGTCGGTGACGAAACCGACAAATTTTTCGTAGAGTTCGCTGCCTCGCTCCATGACTTCACGTACATTTCGCGCCTGCCGCTCCTGCTGCCAGAGCACATTGACGATACGGATCACATACAGGAGAGTGGTAGGCCCGACAAGCAGAATTCCCTGCTTGTAGGCGTCCGCCCATAGTTCTCCATCAGCCTGTAGAGCCATTAAGAACGCGGGCTCGACCGGCACGAACATGACGACGAAGTCCGGAGACTCGATGCAGGGCAGATTGTGATATCCCGCCTTTGCCAGACCCGCGATATGGCCGCGCATGCTGGCGAGGTGCGCCTTCAGGGCACTGTTGCGCGCATCTTCGTCGGATGCGCCGACACACTCCGTATAGGCGGTCAGCGAGGCCTTCGAGTCGATGACGAGATTGCGCCCGCCCGGAAGGTAGATGATCACGTCAGTGCGGACCGAGCGCGCACGTTCCGCCCCCTCGCTCTCGATGCCCGAAAAGTGTTGCTGGAAAGCGTACTGCTCCCCTTCGCGCAGCCCCGCTTTGTCGAGCAGATCGCGCAAAATGAATTCGCCCCAGTCGCCCTGAGTCTTTGCCGAGCCGCGCAAAGCTGTGGTCAGATTGCGCGCCTCTTCCGTAAGTTGCTCGTTGAGCGTGCCCAGCGTGCCAATCAGCGTTTCAAGTTTCGTCACCCCTGTCTTCGAATCAGACTGCGCTTCTTCAACCTTCTTGCGAAACTCCTCAATCTGCGTGCGAAGTGGCGAAAGCAGGCTGCCGAGTTCTTTCTGACTTCCTTCAGAGAAGGTCTTGGACTTTGATTCGAGAATGTCGGCCGCGAGCGTCTGAAACTGATCCGAGAGGCTCTTCTTGGCAGTTTCGAGGAGTTCCACCTTCTCGCCCAGGCTCTTTCGTTCGTTGTTCAACTCGGCTTCCAACTGGCTGATGCGCGCGTGCAGAGTACTTTCGGCGGCGGCTCTGAAATCAAGATCCGCCCGGAGACCCGCAACTTCGGTAGTGAGTTGCGCAATGGTCGCTGCCCGTTCTGCGGCAAGCGGTTCAAAGCCCGCGCGTGAAGTTGATTCGGATTGAACCTGCGACAGCTGCCGCTGCAGCGCGTTCAACGCCTCCATGGCCTCCCGATTACGCTGTTCCAGCAGGTAAGATTCGCGGCGTGCGGAGGCAGAACGGATGAAATAACCGAGCACCAGCCCCGCAACGATCGCAATTCCAACAAAGACACCCTGCATGTGATCCCCTCCAGCCATCTTCGCCTAATCTACGCCTTTCCGCTGTGCAATTGTGGGACGAAACTCACGTTTTCTGGCACGCGTCCCCAATCAGTTACATCGCAGCCTCTCTGGGCCACATCCTGATGCAGGTGTTTGATTTATTTCCACTCTGGGCGGCTTTACACACCGGGTGCCGCCCTTTAGACTTGGAGATTCGGGGCTGGCGAAGCGTTTGTTCATCCGGCGTTTGTATTCGTGTGCCGTCTGCCGGTATTGTAAGCAGGCGTACTGCGGATGAATTTGGTCCCCACGTTTTTGGACTTTGGCAATTGAAACTGAGGAGAATCACGCATGGCGGTAGAAGAAAAGGTTAAGCAGATCATCGTCGAACAACTGCAAGTGGATGAGGCTGAGGTCACGCCCGGTGCGAGCTTCCAGGAGGATCTGGGCGCGGATTCGCTGGACGTCGTTGAGCTTGTAATGCAGTTCGAAGAGGCGTTTGACCTCGAGATTCCAGACGAGGACGCTGAAAAAATCAAGACCGTCAAGGACGCAATCGACTACATCGAGAAGAACGCGAAAGGCAAGTAGCCGGTGAATCGAAGAGTAGTGATCACCGGCCTGGGGCTGGTGTGCGGTGTGGGCAATACCGCGCAGGAGGTGTGGGAGAGACTGGTAGCCGGTGCCAGCGGTATGGGGCCGATCACGGGTTTCGATACCACCGGTTTCCCTGTCACCTTTGCCGCCGAGGTCAAGAATTTCGACCCGCTGAATTTTGTCGACAAGAAAGAAGCGCGCAAGATGGCGCGTTTCATCCACTTTGCCTTTGCAGCCGCGCAGGAGGCACTGGAGCAGTCCGGCCTCAAAATCACCGAAGAGAATGGCGATCGCGTTGGCGTTTTCATCGGCTCGGGTATCGGCGGGTTTGAGATCATCGAGCGCGAACATGCGACTCTGCTTAAAGATGGTCCGCGAAGAATATCTCCCTTCTTCATTCCCGCGACCATTATCAACATGGCTGCGGGACAACTGAGCATTCGGTATGGAGCACGTGGGCCTATCTCAGCCACGGCAACAGCGTGCGCAACCAGCGCTAATTCTATTGGCGATTCTGTGCGGATGATCATGCATGGCGATGCCGATGCGATGATCGCCGGCGGATCAGAAGCAGCGGTTACTCAGCTTTCCGTGGGTGGATTCGCGTCGATGCGAGCACTTTCAACCCGCAACGATGAGCCCACAAAAGCAAGCCGTCCTTTCGACAAAGATCGTGATGGATTTGTCATTGGCGAGGGCGCCGGCATCCTCATTCTCGAAGAACTTGAATTCGCGAAGAAACGCGGTGCCAGGATTCTCGCCGAGGTGATCGGCTACGGCATGAGCGCAGACGCTTATCACATGACGGGCATCGCTCCGGAGGGTGCGGGCGCTCAACGCAGTATGCGTGCTGCATTGAAGGACGCGGAGATCAAGCCGGAGGACGTGGGCTATATCAACGCGCACGCCACTTCGACGCCCGCGGGCGATGGAAACGAGTCGAGGGCGATTGAAGTCGTCTTCGGTGAACACGCGATGAGCCACAAGCTCAAGATCAGTGGCACGAAATCCATGACGGGGCACCTGCTCGGTGGCGCTGGCGGGCTCGAAGCGGGCATCACCGTACTGTCTTTGATCAACCAGGTGCTGCCGCCAACGATCAATCTGGACAATCCCGATCCTGAGTGCAAACTGGATTACGTACCCAACAAAGCAATTAGCCACAGCTTTGATATCGCGCTGTCGAACTCGTTTGGGTTTGGCGGGATTAACGCGACACTGATTATGCGGAAGTGGAACGACTAGGGTCCACAACATAGGCAGTCAAAGACAAGCGGCGCACATCCTGCGATGTGCGCCGCTTTTGCCTGAGAACATTGAATTTTGTCTTAACCCATTATTGCGGCCATTCCAACGAAGAACAGCGTAACAAGAGTCCACCAACCAAACACAGCGATATACCCTGAGGTACGCTTGGTACCAGCCACAATTGCTATACCTATCGAGCACACAGCCAAGCACAAGATCGTCGGAACATCGATGGCGGAAAGAAGCGCATAAAGGGCTTTGCTCGTTTCCGAGGGGTTGAGAAAAGCCGCTGGATTGGTAGGAGCCGGATTGCCGATGTTAAAGCTGTCAGGCGCTTCTCCAGCGAAAAGCGCAACGCTCGCGAGTATGAATCGAACGGGCCAAAGCAAAAGCCCCGAGTACACGATTACAGCAAGAACCGCTCCGTAGTTCGTCTTCCCCCCGAAAGCAAAGTTGATAGTCGGCCATAGCACGAGTGCCATGATCATGTTTATGAGCAGAAGGCCGATCGGCGAAAGCGCCCAAGTGATCGCCTGTGTCTTCGGTCCACGCGCATCCGCCGCTGCTCTCTGCTCCGGTGGCATCTGCTCCATCATGCGCTGTGCAAACTCGGGAGCGAGTTTCTGCTGGTTATCGTAGACGGTTTTCCAGGTGACTTGACTGCCTACGGAAAACCAGAGTACGTATCCGAACAGCGCCGTGACAATGAAGGGTAGCCACCAACTTCGATGACCCGCTTTTACGTCTTTGAAGGTAAGGGTTGGCGCTTTGAACATGTTGATGAGGCGCTGGCCCTGCGACAGGCCCGGAGTGACTTCCGTTGCCGACTGAACCGCTGGATCGCTCATATCTGTCCTCGCAGATTTTTCTTACTTGAGACGCGATTAAGGGTACAACCGCGTTCGCCCGCGATTGTAACGCTTCATGTAAGGATAAGAAATGAAATTGAGCGAGAGCGGGTCTGCCGTTTATCTATTGCTGCTCGGATTTTCGTCGGAAACCGTAGCTGTGGACGGGTCCGGAGGCACGGTCTGCGGCACCGCGTCATGATGAGGGCCGCTGGGCGAGGAAGCAGGCGAGTAGCTCTTGTATACCGTGATGTGGAAGCAGCGCTGCCGAAACTCCTCTTCAACATCGATGACACCGGCTGTCTGATAGGCGAACAGGTGATCACGCATCCACTGCATCTCGCGCCGCGACAAGCCCGACTTCGCGATGTCGATGGTTGCCCCAGTCAGATGCGGACTGACAATGTCTCCCTCCGCGTCAGCTGCGTTCCGGTTCACGCGCATGAGATGTTTCTGGTACTCCACAGTGCGCACGGCCGAGCTGACAATAAGCGGCTTGTGAAACTGCGCTTCATGGGCGCGGGAAAGATCAGTGAGGAAATCGGCTGTCCATTGACGGCAATAACGGCGCTCTTCAGGTAGACCAGAATTGACCATCAGGCCACTCGTTTCGGGTACTCGTACAAGTGACCCCGAGGTGATGCGATTCTGCAGATCGATATCATCTTCAATGCGCTCGAGAGATTCAAGTTCTACGCGCTCATTCTGGCGCACCAGCGAATCGTGAGTCCCGCGGAGCGCATACCTGCCATAAACGCGGGGTACGTTCAACGAAGCGATCTGGCCTACGGCAACGGGTGGTGTTCCTCCATCCGGAGGAGCGGCCAGCGGATTGCCCGCACTGGCCATCGCTGCCGGGTCGGCGACTGGAGCCGCAGCAGCGGAGGTCGCTGGCCCTGCATCAGAGACCGGTGCACTGGCCGTGAAATCAGACTGAGCAGCGGAACGATGGATGGGTACAGTGGCGAGTGGAACAAACCTGGCCTTCGAACGCTGGCTGTATCTCGCTCGCCGGAGATGGCGGCCGGGAAGCGCTGGGCGGCGGCCTGATGCCGAGTGAGTGGTCCGGCGCGACGACACCTTCTTCGAAGTCGTCCTGGAAGCAGCGGCCGTCTTGCGGCGCGCAGACTTCGGAGTCGCCTTTGCGGCGTGGCGCGCTTTGTGCGAGGCACCAGCCAAGTTGGCATGCGCCGTTTTACGAGCGGGGTTGATTCGCGCAGCACCAGCGGATGATGCGAGGAAAAGGATCAAACAACCAGCGATGAAAATAGGACGCAACATCAAGGGACCGCGGAGAAACCTGAGCACCTTCAGTGTATGACGCCGGCCACCCGATTTGGAGTGCCAAGCGTGGTTCAGATTTGTCTGATAAGTTTCGGCAAAAGAAGTCGGAAGATTGGTCGATGGAAGCTGCACCTCTGCCGGATGGAGTATCTGGCTCATTTGACTAGGAAACCTCCATCGCAAGGCAGGTCCGCTCAGCGGCAGACAACACCGGTGTAGATTGTGGGATGCAGCAGGGCAAAACTTGGTTTGTCCCAAACTCACATCCCGTTCTTTGCAGCTTATCCAAGGTGCAACCTATTGTTCAACTTACGAAGTGAAATTACTGAATCAGCGTCCCCTGCTCGTCTTCCTTGCCGTTCACCTCGTCGGGCGGGATGATGACGGCGGCGGCGACCTTGTCATCGGCCTCCAGGTTCAGCAGGCGAACACCCTGCGTGTTGCGGCCTGCGGAGCGGACGGTATTGGTGTCGATGCGGATGATCTTGCCCCATTGGCTAATGACCATCAGTTCTGAAGTTTCGTTCACCAGGAGAATCGACGTAGTCTTGCCAACCTTGGGTGTGGCCTTCAGATTTGTCACGCCTTGTGCACCCCGAGCGGTCAGACGATACTCGTCCACGTCCGTGCGTTTGCCGAAACCATTCTCAGTTACGGTGAGAATGCGGGACTGGGTGACGCAGAGTTTCTCATCGAGATCCTTGAGCGCTGACCATGAATCTTCGACTGCCTTTTCCGCCTTCTTCTCTTTCTCCTTGAGCTTTTCGTTTTCCGGATCACCGTTTCGGCGATCTTCGCGAGCCTTCTGCAGCGAGTCCTTCGCGTCCGAGTAGGCCTTGCGCAGCGACTTGAGTTTGTCAGTCAGATTGCGAGCCTTTGCACACTCATCGCGTTCCTGATCGCGAGCTTCGTCCGAGTCCGTAATAGCCGCGCCGATTACGTAGTCACCCTTCTTCAGCGAAATGCCCTTATTCCCCGCGGCATTGCGGCCCATCGGTCGCAGCCCAATACCGCTGCGCTCCGGGTCGTACTCTTCCTGGAACCGGATCGCCATACCTTCGCGAGTGGCAATAAAGATGGTCTGCTTGCCATTCGTCACTCCGGCAGTGACAAGATCATCGTCCTTGTCAAGATTGATGGCGATAATGCCCCGCGACATGACGTTGGAGAAGTCCTTTAGCGGCGTCTTTTTGACAACCCCGTTCCTCGTCGCAAAGAAGATGTACTTCCCTTCTTCCTCCAGATCGCGAACAGGCAGAATCGTGCGCACGTTCTCGCCTGGTTGAAGGCTGAGCAGGCTCGCTATCGACTTGCCCTTGCCCGCCGCGCCCACATCGGGAATCTCGTAGACCTTGAGCCAGTAGACTCGGCCTGTGTTGGTGAAGCACAGCAGGTAAGCATGGGTCGAGTCGATGATGAGCTGCGAGACAAAATCTTCCTCGCGCGTTTTCATGCCTGTCCGGCCCGTTCCGCCTCGGCGCTGCTGGCGGTAGATCGAGATAGGCGTCCGCTTGAGGTATCCCTGATGGCTGACAGTGACAGCAACCTGTTCGTCAGCGATCAGGTCCTCGAGCTGAATCTCGGCGGACTCGTCAATGATCTGCGTGCGGCGCTCATCGCCGTATTTGTCGCGGACCGCCTCAAGCTCCTTGATGATTACGTTTCGCAGCTTCTTGTCGCTGGCGAGTATCGACTCGTACTCGGCGATCTTCTCTCGGATTTCCTTCATCTCGTTAAGGATTTCGTCGACTGAAAGCTGGGTCAGCCGATAAAGCTGCAGTTCCAGGATCGCGTCCACCTGCCGCAATGAAAGGCCGCGTTCTTCGTTCGGCAGGCGCTCACGGTCGAGGTTGATAACGATCTCAGTTCCCTTACCCCAGGCATACAGGTTTTCACGGGCTTCGGCGCGAGATCCGGACGCGCGGATGATCCTGATAACGGTATCGAGATTATCGAGAGCAATCTTGTAGCCTTCGAGGATATGCTCGCGTTCCCGCGCTTTTCGCAGCAGGTAAACAGTCCGGCGCTGCACCACGTCGATGCGGTGATCGATGAATGCGCGAATGGCAGCGTCAAGACTTAGTTCCTTCGGCTGTCCATTGAGCACAGCCAGCAGGATCATAGAGAAGCTCTCCTGCATTTGCGTGTGCTTGTGGAGCTGGTTGAGAATGATCTCCGGCTGCGCGCCACGCTTGAGCTCGATGACGATGCGCATGCCATCGCGGTCGGATTCATCGCGAACGTCGCCGATGTCGTCGATCACCTTCTCGGTCACCAGCTCCGCGATGCGCTCGATCAGCTTGGACTTGTTGACCTGGTACGGGATTTCCGTGACGATGATCGCCTGCTTTTCCTTTGTCAGGTTCTCAATCGCTGCCTTGGCGCGCATCATGAAGCGGCCGCGGCCGGTCTTGTAGGCCTGCGCAATACCTGCACGGCCGTAGAGGAATCCGCCCGTCGGGAAATCCGGCCCCTGAACGTACTTCAAAATCTCAATCAAACCCGCCTTCGGATTCTTCACCACCTCAATGGTGGCGTTCACAATCTCTGTGAGATTGTGAGGCGGAATGTTCGTCGCCATGCCCACCGCGATGCCGCTCGATCCGTTCACGAGCAGGTTCGGAATACGCGTCGGCAGGACCGACGGCTCCTGCGTCGACTCGTCATAGTTGGGCACGAAATCGACGGTCTCCATGTCGATATCGGCTAGCAGCTCGCCGGTGATCCGCATCATGCGGCACTCGGTGTAACGCATGGCCGCCGGCGGATCGCCGTCCACAGAACCAAAATTCCCCTGACCATCAACAAGCGGATATCGCAGCGAGAAAGGCTGCGCCATGCGGACAAGCGTGTCGTAAATCGCGGAGTCGCCGTGCGGGTGATAAACACCCATTGCCTGCCCTACGACTTTCGCGCATTTCGTGTACTTCTTGTTGTACTCGAGGCCCATCTCGCTCATCGTGTAGAGCACGCGGCGATGCACAGGTTTCAGTCCGTCACGGGCATCCGGCAGAGCGCGCCCGATGATCACCGACATCGAGTAGTCGAGATACGATCGCCGCATCTCCTCTTCGATATTGATCGGAATGAGATTCGTATTGTCGCGTGGTGGCGTACCGCCATCGAGAGGGAGCTGGGGGTTCTTATCGTCTGCCATAGAGGTCGTGAGGCCCGCTGAAGAGGCGGTAAAAAGTTACCGGAAAAGCAGGACCGGATTTCTGCGGGCTACAATCCTATTTTACCCTTTTATTCCTCTAATCAGCAACACAGGATATGAGCTCTAAGCTTTTATATTTCTTTATTTTGCGGCGAGTCTCCGGAGAGACAACATCTCGGTTCCAAGCCAGCGATTCGAGGTCTGATTTTCTTGCCGGTTTGCCCTTCCGAACACACCCTAGCGGGCGACCCTCCATGGCGACGTCGTGGTCCACTTTGCGAGTTCCTGCCGGGCCCATTCGTTCGATTTGTCCTTGTGGCATGACGTGCAGGGGTTCGGTATCCCTGACTGCACCGTGTCATCGGGCGTGATGAACCGGAACGTATGCGCGGCGACGTAGTTGTCCTTGATCGTCTGCTCAATACGAGGCATGTGGCAAGCAGTGCACTGGCTTCCGGTACTCTTCGCATCATGATGCGTGTGCTCGCTCACTGTTCCCCGAAGTCCCGCGGGATTCTGCTTACTGTGGCAGCCCAGACAAAGTGCATTCCCGCTCACCGGCAGATTGGAAACAGCGCTGCTGTGTACCTCATGGCAATCGAAGCAGCGGATTTCGCGATGGTACATGTTGCTCTGCACGAAATCGTTGCCCTGCATCCGGTTCTTGTGCGACGTGAGATCTGCATACTGAAAGAAATTCGTAGTGCCGGGCTTCGTCTCCTCGAGCTGCCAGTAGTCTGCCAGACGCTCCCCAGCTGTGAAACCGACAGGCCAGTCATAGTATTTGCCCTCGATCGGATTATGCAGCGGACGGCCTTGGCTGTGGCACTGGATGCAGACATCGTTGGCACGCACAAAATCCAGCCTGCCCGGATTCACGATGTTGGCCTTCGTCGCGTGCGCCACGTGTGCACTGCCGGGCCCGTGGCACTTCTCGCAGCCAACATTCCATTCTGTTACCCGCTTGGTGTGGACGTCGTAGTTCACCGAGTGGCAGCCGTCGCACGTAGGTCCAGTGGGGCGGTCGAAGTTTGTTGTTCCGTAATACGGGACCCACCAGTCCGTCCCCGACTCAACGCGATACGGAAGCCACTTCTTCTTCGCCACATCCCACTGAGCAGGAAGCGGAAAGTAATCGTCACCGCGCCGGGTAAAGTAGCGCTGCTTGAACCGGCCGCCGTACATAAAGGCGACATCATCGAGAGTGAACGTGCGAACGGGATCAGAATGCGTGAAGTCGCCGACTACTGCCTCTGGATGCTGCTTCGGATCGAGCAGGATGTTCGCCATTCGGCTCTTCTTCCAGCTGTTGAATTGACTCAGATGGCAGTTCTTGCAGGCCTCTGAACCGACATAGTGCGGCTTGGAACTGGGCGTTTGCTTCTGCCCCTGAATTTGAGCAGGATTCTGCGCTCCCGCCACGACGGACAGCAGTATGAGTGAAAGTACAGAAGGCATCTTCCGGAACGCGCTGCGGAATAAGAAC
>Ga0207674_10007599_pt1 | contig 12630 bp, 11 predicted proteins | sample KBSCornC72_FD_184303 | JGI IMG/M metagenome (GOLD analysis project Ga0207674, IMG submission 184303) | Corn rhizosphere microbial communities from Kellogg Biological Station, Michigan, USA - KBS Corn C7-2 (SPAdes) (version 2) | ecosystem: Host-associated > Plants > Roots > Rhizosphere > Soil ... | reverse complement strand
ATTCGTCTTTATGGATCGCTGGACCAACCTGTTGTGGGACCTGATAGTCGTGAAAGATCCGGCAAAACAGACGTTAAGTGTCCTGCTCTCAACGATGTTTGGTCCCTATGGTACCTATCCAGGACCTCTCTATGCGGCAGGTGCTCTGCTGACATTCCCTATTCTTATTCTGTTCCTCATCTTTAGCCGTAATCTGGTGAATGGTATTCAGCTTGTTTTACGTTAATCAGATAACAAAGCAAGCGAATATGCACGAAAGGGGCCTGGACTATGATCGGTGTAACTGGTACAAAACAGAGTAAGCGGTCAAAGATTTTCTGGAGGAAAGAGTTTCAGGGCTGGCTGCTGACGAGTCCATACATGCTATTTACACTCATCTTTTTCCTGATACCGCTGGTATACAGTGTCTATCTTGTCTTTCAGCATTGGAATCTGATCTCGCCGACACCGACATTTGTTGGCCTGGCAAACTTTCAGGAGGCACTCACAAGTCCACGGGTCTGGCAAGCTTGTCTGGTATCCTATAAGTTCATGGTGCTCTTCGTGCCACTCGTGATGGCCGCGTCGATTGGGCTGGCCTTGATTGTGCACCACCTGCCAAAATTGAAGGCGCTCTTTGTAATTGGATTCTTCCTGCCCTACTTAGCGTCAGGAGTCGTGTCTTCGCTGGTTGTGCGCGGTATCCTGGCCTATAATAGTCCCTTTAATACGTTTTTGCGCTCCGTATTCGGTACGTCTCCAGATTGGCTGGGCAATGGTAATCTTGCATTACTGATAATCGTGATGATGGTGGTCTGGAAGTTCGCGGGCTACTATGCGCTCATCTTCCTTTCTGGTTTGCAGGGCATTATCAGCGAAGTCTACGAGGCGGCATCACTTGATGGAGCAAATGCCTGGACAACCTTCTGGCGCATCACTTTGCCGATGCTGTACCCGGCTTTCTATACTGTGTTAATCCTGGCGGTGGGTATTTCGTTTGCGCTGTTCACTGAGCCATTTATGCTGACCAAGGGTGGCCCAGAAATGGCAACGCAAACCTGGCAGTTAGAAATTTACTTTCAGGCATTTGAGCAGTTTCGTTCAGGTTATGGTGCAACTGTTGCACTGATCAATGCAGTCGTTACGCTGATTACTATTCTCATTATCCGCCGTCTTGTTGAAGCGTGGGGACGCCGTAATGGCTGGTAATCCTGTTTGTCGTCCTCCCCTTTTTTACTAACCGAAGGAGCATTTCATAATGGTTGATATAGCAAAGCGTTTTTCACATAATCCTATCTTGCATCCGCGCGATGTCAAGCCCAGCATAGATGGTCTCGTCGTTGAGTGCCTGCTCAATCCGGGCGCTTTCACATTCCAGGGAAAAACCTATTTATTGCTGCGTGTCGCCGAACGCCCGGAATCAAAAGAGGGGTACGCGAGCGCTCTTAGTATCGATCCCAACCAGGCCAGCGGACTGAAAGTACTGCATTTCGCAAAAAATGACCCGGTGGTGGATCTCAGCGATCCCCGCAGCATCGTTCACAAGGGGAAAACATACCTCACGACGCTCTCACACCTACGTTTAGCATCGAGTGAAGACGGCATTCATTTCACCGTCGATGAGAAACCAACCCTGCTTGGTGAAGGCCACCAGGAAGCTTATGGTATCGAAGATTGCCGCGTCACGCAGGTAGGTAGCTGCTATTATTTGACCTATACAGCAGTCGGCGAAGATGGCTATGGTGTTGGCATGATTAGCACCGAAGATTGGCAGCACTTCACACGTCATGGTATGATTCTGCCTCCTCCCAACAAGGACTGTACGCTTTTCGCCGAAAAGATCGGAGACAAATATTACGCACTACATCGCCCAACGCTTGGCGACGGTGGACTGGGTGGTAACTATATCTGGATCGCCGAATCGCCCGATCAGCTTCACTGGGGCAATCATACATGCATTGCACGCTCGCGCCCTGGTAAATGGGATTCGGCTAGAGTCGGAGCGGGGGCCGCGCCTACGCGCACATCAGAGGGCTGGCTAGAAATCTATCATGGAGCCACCGAAGATAACCGCTACTGCCTGGGGGCACTGCTGCTCGATCTCAACGATCCAACCAAAGTTATTGCTCGCTCAGAGGACCCCATCATGGAGCCAACGACTGACTATGAGATCAATGGCTTCTTCGGCAGCGTTATCTTTACGAACGGCGTCGTCGAGAACGGCGATGCTATTACAGTCTATTATGGGGCTTCTGATCTTGTTGTGTGTGGAGCAACCTTCTCGATCAAAGAGATCCTCGATACGCTGCGCTAGGAGAAATTATGAGCAGGCAACTTGGATTAGGAGTCATTGGGTACGGCGGCTTTGGCGAGTTTACCACTGCTGCTCTAAAGGATCTGCCTCAACTGCGTATCGCGGCAATCTTCGATACGATTGAGGCGAGAAGGGAAGCAGCGGCAGCCCGTTATCAACAAACACGTGTCTACGCGGAGATGGAACAATTGTTGTCTGATCCCGAAGTCGATATCGTGACCATTGCCACACCTCCCTGGCTACATGTATCGCAAGCCTTAGCAGCTATCAAAGCGAAGAAACATGTCTTCCTTGAAAAGCCGCTGGCAACTATCTTAAGTGACGCGGATACGCTGGTCTCTGCTGTGCATGAGCACAGGGTGCATCTCACCATCGACTATGTGCTGCGTCATGTGCCGATCTATAAAAAGCTACAAGCCCTGGTCAACAGCAAACTGCTGGGCGATGTCGCCTATGTGCGCCTGGAAAATACCGCCTCTAATGAGGCCCTGCACGCGCAACACTGGTTCTGGAATCGCGCTAAAAGCGGGGGCATCTTTATCGAACACGGCGTCCACTTCTTTGATCTATGTAACCAGGTCGTCGGTAGTAACCCGGATATTATCTCAGGTTATGCCCATACTGGAAGCAATGGCAGACAGGATCGCGTTATGTCAGCGGTAGCATACGCGAATGGCGTACAGGCTAACTTCTATCACACCTTTGACCGGCCCGCGATTATTGAGCAGACAACTTTCCACGTAGTAATGGAGCGTGGCACCGCGACTGCTTACGGCTGGATACCTGATCGCCTGGAGATTCAAGGCACATTGCCAGAGCAGAATTACGGCCAACTGGAGGAGGTATTGGGAGTCAGGCTAGAAGTGACCAGCGTTCCTGCCCCTGAAGGGATCACTGGCGCGACACCAGGACAACTGGTGCATGCGACCCTGACCCGTGCTAACCGCACGCTCGATTACCAGAATGCTGTGCGCGAGGGCGTGGCCGATCTGATCAAAGCAATTCAGGAACCTGATTACAAACCACAGGTATCTCTACAAGATGCCTATGATAGCTTCAAACTGGCCTATCTTTCGCAGCAGTCTATCGAAAAAGGACATAGCCTCAATTTCTAAGATGGGAAGGAAGGGGGGAAGAACGAAATCCTCTTTTTTTGAGAGACGCGAGCTATGACGGCCCGCGTTCGGCTACTATCTGGGCCTGGATCATTGCGCGGTAGCTCGCGATGTGGTCAGCTTGCTGGTCCTTCATTCCAAGCTTGCATAGAGAGAGAAAAACTGTCTAACCAGCATATGCCTGGTTGGGCAGAAAAGGTGGATAGGTTCTCCATGCGGGGGAACGCTGAAAGGTCAAACCTCCATTTCGTTGCTTTCTTTCGCAAGAATTGCCTGCTCAACATCATTGAGATGTTCCAGCATACTCGCGCGCGCCTGCTGAGGATCGCGCGCAACGATCGCGGTGACGATGCGCTCGTGTTGCCAGGATGAACGTATAATGCGTTCGGGAATAGCCAGGCTATTGCTGCGCGCCAACGCGAGTTCATCCAATAGTGTCGCCATCAGCAAAACCAGAAGACGGTTGGCGGTGCTGGCGGCAATCAGCGCGTGCAAACGTCCATCCAGTTCGTTGATCAGCGCGATTTCTGGCTGGGAAGCATGGCGAAGTTCTTGATCTCTGAGCAAGAGCAGGCGCAATTCCGCGAGTTGTTCAGCGCTGGCGCGCTGAGCAGCCCACGCGGCGGCATCCCCTTCCAATGTCCGACGAATCTCAAACAATTCACGGGTACGGGCAACAAGATCAGCTTGAGGGGTCGTACCTTCGGAGGTCAGGGCCAGGGTGAGACGTTGCGCGGTGGCCTGAATGCTTTTACCAATGACAAAGACGCCACGCCCATGACGTGCTTCGACCATGCCCAGAGCGGCCAGGGTTGCCAGAGATTCGCGCAAAATGGTGCGGCTGACGCCCAGTTGTACCGCGAGTTCGCGTTCGGGTGGTAGACGATCTCCGGGCGCAAGCTTACCACTTTCAACAAGATCGCGAATAGCATCAACCACGCGGCTCTCCAGGCTGCGCGGTGTCTCCTGCATTGGCTGAAACATACTTACAATTCCCTCCATGCAATGGGATCAATGCCAACTTCCTCGCTCAGAGCATCCAACTCCGCCCGCGTTGCGGCATCGAGCGGAATCCCCTCTTGCATCCGTTGCTTCCGCACAGTTGCTCTTCGCTCACCAGGAATGCGCACGCGCTGGCCCGGCGCGCTGGGGACCGCGTGCAAGGCATCCAGCAGACCACCCAGGCGGTTGCTATATTCATCTTGCGACACCAGCGGCGCGAGATCGACAGCCAGGCACCATAACCCGGAGTCGGTGGGAGTGTGCCAATCTTCATAGGGAGAACGCACCTGCGGTCCCCAGGCAGCGCCTGAGATGGTTGATGAAAGAATTTCGATCATCAGACCCAGCGCATACCCTTTGGCACCGGCCATCGGCAAAACGGCCCCGGCGAGCGCAGCCTGGGCATCGGTTGTCGGGCGCCCCTCCGCATCGATAGCCCAGCCTTCAGGAATGGGCTGCTGCTGGCGCGCGGCCATGATTATATTACCACGCGCGACAACGCTGGTGGCCATATCAACGACCACTGGCGGATCGTCAGGAGTTGGACCAGGAACGGTGAAAGCGAGCGGGTTGGTCCCCAGAAAAGCGATCTTGCCGCCCCAGGGAGGCACGGCTGGCGGGGTATTTCCGGCCATTATCGCCAGGCAACCCTGACGAGCTGCGCGCTCGGTATAAACCGAGAAAGCAGCCGCGTGGTTCGTGTGTGCTACCGCGACCATCCCTACACCCTGCATTTTTGCCAGGCGCACCGCTTCGTCGAGCGCGGCCACGGCGGCGACGGGACCAAGGGCATTCGCTGCATCAAGATGAGCCACAGCGGGCGCGGGATGTTGCCAGCGCATCGATGGACGAGCAGCCGCCAGTCCCGCTTTGACACGTCGCACATAGAGCGCGAGCCGCGAAACGCCGTGGGTATCAAGTCCCTCTAAATTGGCCTCGACCAGCGCCCAGGCAGTTGTCAAGGCATCTTCATCACTGAGGCCGACTGCGCGCAGAGCAGCTATTGCGAATTGAGAGAGAGCAGCCGACTCCACGAGGCTTTTCTGTTGCATAATCTGTTCTTTCTTCATGAAATACGCCCAATCGCTGGTTCGCCCGCCAGAACGCGCAACACATCACTCACAACCAGGCGTGAAGTCCGTTCCTGCGCCTGCGCGGTAAGACCGGCGATATGCGGCGTCAACAGAACCGAAGGGCAGGTGAGCAACGGATCATCGGCGGGCGGTGGCTCCAGTTCGCGCACATCCAGAATCGCCAGGCGCGGGCGTCCAGCAGTGAGCGCGGCCAGCAGAGCGCTTTCATCGATAATCCCTCCGCGCGAGGTATTGATGAGTACCGCGTGCGCCTGCATTTTGTTCAGCGTCTCTGCATTGAGCATATGCAGGGTCGCAGGCAATAGCGGCACATGTAAACTGAGGAAATCTGCCTGCGTCAGCACTTCATCCAGCGGCACAAGCGTAATATCCTGTTCCTGTGGAGCAAAATCGTAGGGGCCAACCAGCGGATCATAGCCAATCACGCGCATCCCGAACGCGGCTGCGCGCGTAGCCACCCGTCGCCCAATTTCCCCCACGCCAATCAGGCCGAGTGTACGGCCCCAGAGTTCCGTCCCGCCGAAATGCGCGCGATCCCACGCGCCAGCGCGTACACTGGCATCTGCCGTGGCCAGTTCGCGCGTGGCGTGCAGCATCGCGGCCAGAACATACTCAGCAACCGCGATGGCATTCGCGTTGCGCGCGGCGGTCACGGTGATGCCACGAGCACGCGCGGCAGCGAGATCGATATTGTCCAGGCCCACGCCCAGGCGACCAATCACGCGCAGATTGGGTGCGGACTCTAACAATTTCGCGGTCACGCGCGTCTGATTGCGCACGATAAGCGCCTGAGCATCCGGCAACAGAACGCGCAAGCGCTCTGGCGCGTTCCAGAGCGTGGGATCGCTCTGTACCTGCCAACCCGACTCGGCCAGTAGCGCGGGACCGGGAGGGGCCAGCATCTCTGTGACAAGGATCATGCGTTACACCTCTAATTCCAGGCTGAGATAACTGGTCTCTTGAAATTCCTCCAGGCCCTGGCGCGCGCCCTCACGGCCCAGGCCGCTTTGCTTCATACCACCCATTGGCGCGTAGGCCACGGAGGGCAGCGCGTTGTTCAAACCAAGAATGCCCGCTTCCAGCGCCTCCGCCATTCGCCAGGCACGGCTCAGACTCTCGGTATAGAGATACGCGGCTAGGCCCATTTCGGTCGCGTTGGCCCTCGCCAGTGCTTCCTGCTCATTGGCAAAGGGGAAAATTCCGGCAACCGGGCCAAAAACTTCCTCGCTTGCCAGTGCGGTTTGCTCTGGCACGTTCACCAGTAGCGCGGGCGCGGTAAACGTACCGCTGGCAGGCAGCGCTGGCAGGCTGGTGACGCGACGCGCACCCTGCTCCTCAGCCTGAGCAACGATGGCCTCCACAGCCTGCTTCCGTTTGCTATCGATCAAGGGACCGAGATCGGGCAATGGCTCCTGGGCCGGATTGCCCAGGCTCATTTGATTGACACGCGCAGAGAAACGCTGCACAAATTCGTCGTAAACCGCCTCGTGAACCAGGAAACGATTGGCCGCGATACAGGACTGGCCGTTGTTGCGAAACTTGGCAAGCATGGCTCCTTCGACCGCGTGCTCCAGATTGGCGTCCTCGCAGACAATAAATGGCGCATTTCCTCCCAATTCGAGAAGCGGGCGCACAATATGCTCCGCCGCCGCGCGCATCACCTCGCGTCCAACTTCGGTAGAACCGGTAAAGCTGACCACGCGCACAGCCGGGTGAGCGAGCATGGTCCTGGTAGTTTCGTCAGCAGGACCAGCGATCAAATTGACCACGCCAGCGGGTAGACCAGCTTCCTCCAAACAGCGGAATAGCTCGATCACGGCCAGCGGTGCTTTCTCTGAGGCGCGTGCGACAACGGTGCAGCCAGCGGCCAGCGCGGGCGCGAGTTTGCGCGCCTGAATCGAGATCGGAAAGTTCCATGGCGTCAGGCACAGCGCGACTCCGCAGGGCCGGGCCATGCTGAAATGACGTCGCCCTGGAGCCTCGTGCGGGAAACGCTCGCCCTCTGGCCTCCGCACCTGCTCCGCGAACCAGCGAAAATACTCGGCCCCGAAGCGGATTTCTCCCACGGCCTCCGGTAAGCGTTTGCCAGTCTCCAGCGCCAGCAGATAGCCAATGCGCTCGGCCCGTTGTTGCAACAATGCCGAGACGCGCAACAAGAGATCGGCACGCGCACGCGCTGGCAGCGCCGCCCAGGCTGGAAAAGCCGCCTGAGCTGCCTCAACCGCTGCCAGCGCCTCCGCCTTTCCGCCATAACCAACGGAACCTACCAGCGAACCATCAGCGGGATTACGCACATCCAGGCGTACTCCGCTCGTCGGCTCAACCCACGCGCCCGCGATAAAGAGCGCGGCTGGTATCGTCCTTGCGGTCGTCATAAGCATCTATCCCTTTTCTAAGCGCTGCGATACAGCTTGGTGAAGACAAACTCGCGATGCCCAAGCGCCTCGGCGCAGGTCAGCCGTCCATTGATTGCGCGATCAATGACTGCCATAATTCGAGCGCCAGCCTCCTGCAAGTTATATTCGCGCCAGAGCAGCCCCGACACGTCCAGATCGATATGTTCGCTCATCGTGCGCGCCGTCAATGGATTGGCCGTGATTTTAATCACCGGCACAATCGGATTGCCAATGATATTGCCCTGACCGGTTGGGAAAAGATGGAGGGCCGCGCCCGCCGCGCCCATCAGGGTAATAAATTCAGCGGCAGCCGAGGATGAGTCCATAAAGTTCAGGCCTCTCTGCTCAGGCGCAACCGCTGGCTTCAACGCGCCCACAATTGGCACGGTTCCGGTTTTGGCAATGTTTCCCAGCGCCTTCTCTTCGATCGTGCTTAATCCGCCGCGAATATTGCCCTGCGTGGGCTGCGAGCCCAGCAAATTAGCACCGCTGGAAATAATTTCTTCGATGTAATGATCATACAGAGCCTGGAAACGCGCCCGTACGTCGTCATTGGCGCAACGCCCGGCAATCAGGTGCTCACCGCCAGTCAGCTCCGATGTTTCACCAAAAATGACTGTCCCGCCGGATTGCACATGGCGATCCACAGCCTGCGCAACAGTCGGGCACGATCCCAGGCCGGTCGTGGTATCAGACTCGCCGCATTTGATGCTGATAATCAGCTCATTACGCTCAATCGGTTCACGCTGCAACGCGCTGGCATCCTGGAGAAATTGTTGCGCCACGCGGGATGCTGCCGCCAATGTTTTCAAATCGCCGAAACGCTCGATGGAGAAACCCGCGACTGGCTTGCCCGTACTCGCGATCTGTTCCACTACACGATTGGTCCAGTTTGGCTCGATGCCGATGACAATGACCGCCGCGACATTCGGATTTGCTCCGGTGCCCGCCAATGTGCGAAACGTGAGTTCGAGATCCTCGCCGTATTGCAATCGCCCATAGGCGTGTGGCAGCGCGAGCGTCCCCGGAATAGTGCGCGCGACGGCTTCGCAAACGGCATTCGAAAGATCATCAACGGGAAGAATAACAACATGATTGCGAATGCCTACCTGCCCATTCGCCCGGCGATATCCAGCTAAAGACTTTTCTGCCATCTCGCGCTCCTGATGTTATGCGTATGAATCAACTGTCCAGCTTTGATTGCCTGACGGGTCAGACCAATGGGTACACCATATTCGATCACCTGCTCACCTTCGGCCAGGTCTACCAGCGCGAGTTTGTGTCCGAGTGGAATGGCTTCGCTGGCCTGAACCCGCAGTTCGCGGTCGCTATCCATGTAAACCGCGCGCAACGCGCCTGGCTCGTTATCCTGCACCGCGACAGCTACATGATCCCCTTCGTTGTGGATGAGAAATCCTGGCGCGGTTTCTGGCGCGCGTACACTCTCGTCCGATTGGCTCATTGTTCCTCCTTCACTTGCAGTTCCTCGTCGGTTCTGCATCAGACCTTTAAGTGGTATGAGGTATGACCACCTACCACGTTAAAAAGTGTAAACAGAAGAAACCCGCTTTGTCAAGCCCTTGTTTGAGAAAGGTTCGGGGCTAAACACGGTGAATGTAGCGCCGCCCCTTGCGCGCGGCGCGGCTCCGCTGATTTTGTTCACCCCCTTGACAAACAGGTGGTTTCTGCTTATCCTTGAAATTAATATATCAAGTTAATTAATTTATTTCCGTGAGTAGTGAAGAGATGATAAAGGCGACCAACGGCAGACCAGGTCAGCGCGAGATCAACAATGGATTGGTCTTACGCACCATTGTACGTAAGGGTGAGATGACCCGCGTGGACCTGGCTCACGAGACCGGATTGACGCCCGCCGCGATCAGCAATATTACGCGAGAGCTGATCGAGCGTGGCCTGTTACACGAAGCAGGGATTTCGCGGGGCAAACGTGCGGGCGCGAATGCGTATCTACTCGATTTTCCCCACGATCAGCCTCTGCTTGGCATAATCCATCAAGGTGTGAGCGCGCTCCGCCTGGCGCTTTGCAATCTGCGTGGTCACATTCTTGCTCGCTGTGTCATCGCCACCCCTACGCGCTACTCACCTGAGTGGGCAGTCGCCAGGATCACGGAAACATTACAGGGTTTGCTCAAAAACAACGGCTATCAGCCGGATGCGCTCATAGGCATTGGAGCAGCCCTGGTTGGCTTGATTGATGGAGAGCAGGGAATAGTTAAACGCGCGCCCAGCCTCGGTTGGGAAGGCATTGCGATGAGTGCAATGCTGGAACGCGCCATGCACTGCCCGGTTGTCCTGGAAAACAACGTGCGCGCAATGGCTTTTGGCGAAGCGCTGCTCGGCAATGGACGCGACTGGTCCGATTTTGCCTTTGTCTATGTTGGGACCGGCATTGGCTCTGGCCTCGTCCTGCACGGGCGACCTTATCGCGGCGCACATAGCGGGGCTGGCGAAATTGGTCATCTCACCGTCGCGCCAGATGGCGAAGTCTGCTCATGCGGCAACACTGGCTGTTTAGAGACGATTGCTGCGGAGCCTGCTCTCGTCCACCATGCTCGCCAGCGCGGCATCGAGTTGAATGCTCAAGCTGGTGGCTATAAAAAGGCGGTAGAAGATCTGGCCTCGCTGGCCCTGGCCGGAGATGCACAGGCCCGCGAAATCATCAAGAGCACCGGGGAATCGTTGGGAACAGCGCTCGCGAACCTGGTTGATCTCTTTAACCCGGCGCGTATCGTTCTACACGGAGCCATTACCGCTGCTGGCGAGCTTTTCTTTCACGCGGTTTCCCAGTGTATTTCGCGGCGGGCATTTCTGGCGCGTGACGAAGTGGTTGAACTGGTTCCGGCCACTTTTGGCACCGATGCCGGACTGGTGGGTGCGGCAGCTATCGCGCTGGACACCTTTATTCTGGCGGGCAATAGCTAAACCATTTTAACCACCAGCATTCTCTATTCCCTTTACCTAGAAATTTGGTGATAAGTAATGAAAAGCAGCGTTAATTACCAAGAAGTGCTGACCCCCACAATTGGTGTGGCATGTATCGCGCGCCAGACCTTTGTTGTGGAGTATGCTCAGAAGATTGCGAACCGCGCGCTGGCGGTTCTGCGCGAGTCCGGCCTATCCATTGTGGGTGATGCCCGGCTTTTGATGGATGCCAATGACGCGCGCGAGGCTGGACAAGCCTTCCAGGGCCAGCCCTTGGACGCGCTGGTTCTGCTCTGTGCCTCGTTCGGAGATGCCAGCGTCGCGGTAGAACTAGCTTCACATGTTGATGCCCCAATCTGCCTCTGGGCGGTGCGCGAACCTGGCAAGGTGGGCGACCGGCTCTGGCTGAATTCCCTGTGCGGAGCAAATATTTCGTCACACGCCTTGCAGCGCGTCGGGCATCAAACCACGTATATCTATGGCGATCCAGGCGAGGAAGGACTGCTGCGCCCGCTCATCGCCCTGGCTCGCGCTTCCGCCACGGCCAGACGCCTGCGCCATAGTCGTGTTGGATTGGTTGGCCAGGTCCCAACAGGGTTTTATGGCTGTCAGTACGACGAACTTGACCTGGCGGAAACCATCGGCACGACAGTAGCACAAATCGACCTCGCCGCTCTCCTGGCAAATGCTGCTCACGCGCCACAGGAACCGGTAGAGGCGGTCATCTCCGCCACGGCACAGCGCTCGCCCAGCTTAAACGTCTTGAATAGCACGGATGTCCAGCATTTCGGTCAGGCGTATGTTGTGCTGAAAGAGGCAATCCAGGCCCAGCACCTGGACGGCCTGGCAGTGCGCTGCTGGCCCGAATTTCCGCAGCAATTTGGCCTGATGCCTTGCGCCACGCTAGGCAAGCTGGCCGATGATGGCTTTATGTGTGCCTGTGAGACGGATATGCATGGTATGGTCACGATGCTGGCGCTACGCTGGCTGACCAACACGCCTCCCTGGCTGGCCGATGTGGTCGCGCTGGACCAGGAAGCCAATACCGTCTCGCTCTGGCATTGCGGCAATGCCTCGTCCTGCCTGGCTGCCGAGGATGATCCCATCACCCTGACTCCGCATTGTAATCGCAAGGTGGGCGTAGCCGGAAATTTCGCGCTGGGTGCTGGTCCCGCCACGGTGACACGGTTGGGCGTTGGCCGCCAGGGCTATCGTCTATTTTTTATCGAAGGGGAGGTGTTAGAAGCGCCGTCCAATCGCTTCCAGGGCAATACGGCTGCGTTTCGCCCGCGTAGCTCGGCGCACCAATTACTTGATACGATCATGCTGAACGGGTGGGAACACCATATCGTGCTAACGATGGGCCATGTCGCGCCCGAACTCGCGGCCCTTGCGCGCCTATGGAATATCGAGGCCGTCGCGCTCTCGTAGCCCATATTCCAGTTCAGCATACCCGAAACATCCAACCTGCGCGCGAAAAAGCGGGATCAGCGGGCAGGAACAAAAAAGGAACCGAGAGAGACGCCCCCGGTTCAAAAGGCCATCGCGTCTCCAATGCATCGTTTATTTTTCATTTGTATGGCACAAGAGAGGTGACACATCATGGATGTCAAAGATAACGCTTTGCACGGATCAATCGACCACTCGGTAACAACGGAAACAGATACAACCACAGCTCAAGGTTGGACAACTCGATCATTTTCGCGCCGCTCGCTGCTCAGCAAAGGCGCGGCGGCAGGCGTCGGCGTCAGCGCCCTGGGTTCTTTCCTGGCAGCTTGCGGAGGAAG
>Ga0207674_10007595_pt1 | contig 12633 bp, 14 predicted proteins | sample KBSCornC72_FD_184303 | JGI IMG/M metagenome (GOLD analysis project Ga0207674, IMG submission 184303) | Corn rhizosphere microbial communities from Kellogg Biological Station, Michigan, USA - KBS Corn C7-2 (SPAdes) (version 2) | ecosystem: Host-associated > Plants > Roots > Rhizosphere > Soil ... | reverse complement strand
CGCGGCGCTCTCCCGCCGGCTCCACATTCCTCCACCGCTGGTGCTGGTGGTGGCAGGACTCGCCGGAGCGCTGCTCCCCGGCGTCCCTCCCGTACACATGGAGCCCGACCTGGTGCTCCTGCTCTTCCTTCCTCCGCTGCTCTACGGCGACGCCTGGGACACGTCCTGGCGCGATTTCCGGGCGAACCTCCGTCCGATCCTGCTCCTTGCGGTCGGCCTCGTGTTCGCGACCACCCTGGCCGTGGGCGTGGTCGCGCACGCCGCGCTGCCCGGCTTGCCCTGGGCGGTGGCCTTCACCCTGGGAGCCATCCTCTCTCCGACCGATGCCGTCGCCTCGGTGGCGATCGCCGAGCGCCTCGGCCTGCCCCAGCGGCTGTTGACCATCGTCGAGGGCGAGAGCCTGGTGAACGACGCCTCGGCGCTGGTCGCCTACCGGTTCGCCCTCGTGGCAGTGCTGACCGGCGCCTTCGAGGCAGGGCAGGTGGTGGTGAGGTTCTTCTGGGTGGCGGGCGCGGGGGTCGCGCTGGGCCTTCTGGCCGGATGGATTCTCATCCGGGTCTCCAGGCTGCTCACCGAGCCGACCCCCGCGGTGGTGTTCTCCCTGCTCGCCCCGTACTTCGCCTACCTGCCCGCGGAAGCCCTGGGCGCCTCCGGCGTGCTCGCGGTGGTGACCGCGGGGTTGATGCTGGGGCGCATGTCACCGCTCATCCTCGACAAGGAGATGCGCCTCGCCGGGCGGGCAGTGTGGGAGAGCGTCGAGTTCCTGATCAACGGCCTGGTCTTCATCATCCTCGGGCTACAGCTCCGGACGGTGCTGGGAGGGATCGGGGAGGGTGGGCTCCGGCCGGTGCTGTGGGCGGCGCTCTGGGTCGCGGTGGCGATGATCGTCGCGCGTCTTCTGTGGGTCTATCCCGCCTCGGCACTGCCACGCTGGCTGAGCCCGAGCCTCCGGAAGCGGGACCCCATGCCCTCCTGGCGGGTCCTCGCGGTGATCGGCTGGACCGGGTTGCGCGGCGCGGTCTCGCTGGCCATCGCGCTCGCTCTCCCCCTTCAGCTGCCCTCGGGCGCCCCGTTTCCCTTCCGTGCCGAGCTGCAGTTCATCACCTTCGTGGCGGTCGTCCTCGGCCTGCTGCTGCAGGGCCTCACGCTCGCACCGCTGATCCGCGTTCTCGGGTTGCGGGACGACGGGACGGTCGCGCGCGAGACCCTGCGAGCGCGGATGGCGGCGGCGAAGGCGGCCTCCGAGCAGGTGGAAGCGCTGCTCGCCGAGGCCTGGGTCCCGCGGTCGAAGGCGGAGCGGTTGCGGGAGATTCTCCAGGAAAGGCTCCAGCTCCTCGAATCGCCCGAGCTCCCCCTCCACAGCGAGTCCTACCGGCGCATGATGCGCGAGGTGATCGAGGCCCAGCGAAAGGAACTGCTGCGACTCCGCGACGAGGGCTCGATCGGGGACGAGGCCCGCCGGGCCGTCGAGCACGATCTGGACCTGGAAGAGGCAAGTCTCCAGCCCGTCGGCTCGACCCCATCCCCCGGCTGAGCCGCGCTCGCCGCTCCCCGGGTCAGCGCTCGAATCCGGCCAGGGGGAGGGCGACCTGTCTCGTCCTGCTAGGTGCGGTGAGCGTCGCCATTGCGGCAGCGACGCTGGAGCTGTTGAGCGGATCGGCTGTCGGCGCCGCTTCCGACGCGCCCGGCTCCCGCGCGCAAGATGCTGTTCAGGGCCTACTCGCCCTCGGCGGAGCGGTGGTGCTCCTCGCATTCGGCCGCCCGTCGGTCGACCGTCATCGGGCAGGCGAGTCCCCGCTAACCGCCGTCTCTCACTGACCGAGGTACTGGTTGACGGTGTCCTTCGCGATCTGCTGGAGGAACTCGGCGGTCTTGTGGTCGAGCCCCGCGGTGTAGGGATTGCCGACGGGCGACTTGCCGTAGACGGACAGCAGGATGGTGCAGGCCGACAGGTAGGAACCCGCCACGCTGGGATGGCGCTTGTCGGAGTTGTACAGATCGATTCGGGGATTCGCGGCAATGGACCGGGCGAACGCGAGACCCGCTGGCACCACCAATGCGCCGGTTTCCCGGCCTGCCTCGGTGTATTGCTCGGCAAGCAGAGCGGTCATCTCCGGCCGGTCCGCGTAGGCCCAGGTCATGAAAAGGATCGGTCTGGCTCCGTGCTTCACGACCGTCTGGCTGTGCTTCCGTGCGTACTCGTGGAAGACGCTCCTCAGCTTGGGATTGACGGGGCACTGGCTGCAGTCCGCCATGATGACCGCGTCAAACGGCGGAGCCACCTCGGCCGAAGCCGGCTGGGCTCCGCCGACCGCCGAAGGAGACGCCACCCCGACGGGCGTCAGGTACGCTTCGACGTCGTGCTCGCTGAGAGAGGCCCCGCCCCTCGTCCTCGACGTGCTCCGGTATTCGCCGTGTCGCTCCTCGGCGTCGAGGAGGCCGCTCACCATCCGGTGCACCCCATCGTTGAAGTAGAAGAAGCTGTTCCCGACATAGAGGAGCGCTCTCGGTGGATGCCGGTCCGGGCTCGCTGGAGGCCGGCCGTTCTCCGAGAGCGCGGACCCGCCAACCACCAGCGCGAGCAGCCAGGGGCGAACTCCCCGCATCGTCACCTTCCCGGATCCGAGCATCAGGGGGACGGCGCGGAAGCAGTGGCGCGCGAACTCGTCGAGGCCGTTCCTCGCGCGAAGCATATCCCACCGAGTGTCGAGATCGGGTTCGCAGAGGCATCGCCGGAGCCTCTGCGAGGCGGGGTGTCTTCTGACCCGTGCTCGCGATGTTGCTCGTGATCGCGGCGCCGGCGAACCGCTTCACGATCGCCGGCCCCGGCGGGTCACAGGCCGGCCGGCGATTCGTCCAAAGAGAAGGAACCGTCGAGGTTCGACGGGAAAGGACGAATTTTCATGCGAGCGGATACCCAGGCCATTTCCATTCAAGCCTCGCCGGACGTCGTGGTGGACTTCCTCGGCGATCCTCGGAACCTGCCGCGCTGGGCGGTGGGGTTCGCGAAGTCGGTGAGGCAGGACGGTGATCGATGGATCGTCTCGACCGCTCGCGGCGAGGTGCCGATCCGCATCGTGTCCGACCGGCGATTCGGAGTGGTGGACTTCCACATGTCCCTTGCCCTCGGCAGGGAAGCCGTCGCCGCCTCACGCGTCGTTCCCCGCGAAGGAGGCGCCGAGTACGTCTTCACTCAATTTCAGGAAGTGGACATGCCCGATGACGTCTTTGCCAAGAGCGTGCAGGCGCTGGCTCACGAGTTAACCGTCCTCAAGGCATTGCTCGAGGTCGAGTGTCCTCGATGAGCGACGTGACCCATGTTCCCGGCGGCGACAACGCGTCTCTGGCCGGCTCCGTCGAAGCGGCCCGCTCTGGAGACCGCGGAGCCCTCGAGCGCGTCATCCGCCGCGTCCAGGACGACGTCTACCGGCTCGCGCTGCGGATGACGGCTTGCCCCGAGGACGGGCGCGACGCCTGTCAGGAGATCCTGATCAAGGTCGTCACCCGCCTCGACTCGTTCCGGGGGGAGTCCTCGATCCGGACCTGGGTCTACCGGATCGCGGTTCGTCACCTCCTCGATCGGAAGAAGAGCCGGATCGAGCAGCTGACCATGAGCTTCGATCAGTTCGGCGCCGACCTGCTCGAGGGCCTCGCCGCGCCCGATGCGCCCCCGGACCCGGTGCTGGTCGAGGAGGTGAAGCTGGGCTGCACCCTGGCGATGCTCACCTGCCTCGACCGCGAGCATCGCCTCGCGTACGTGCTCGGAGACGTCCTGGACCTGCCGCACCGCGAGGCGGCGGAATTCTGCGAGGTCCGGGAGGAGACCTACCGGCAGCGGCTGTCGCGGGCCAGGCGCGTCCTGGAAGCGTTCACCAACAGCTTCTGCGGGCTGGTCTCGGAGAAGGCGCCTTGCCGCTGCGATCGCCGGGTCGCCCGCGCCGAGCAGCTCGGTCGGATCGAGCGCGACCGTCCTCGCCTCGCCCGGGGACCGGTCCGCGAAGCCCAACGGGAGATGCAGGCACTGCACGAGACTGCGAGCCTGATGCGCTCCCATCCCGACTACGCCGCTCCGGCGGACGTGCTGGAGGGGGTTCGCGCTGCGCTCGGCGGAGGTTGCTCCCGGGTGCTCGGCTGACGGTCGCGCATCCGGCGGCGAGGCGTGCCGGTGCAGCCGAAACCGTGAGATCAGGACTCGAGTGCGTCGACGACCCGCTGCTTGTCCTCCGCCCACCGGCGAAGCGGCCCGGTGTCGACCCGGAACTCCTCGAACCCGGGAATCACCACCGAGTGGAGCGTCTCCAGATAGATCCGGCGACGGTCGCGCTTGGGCACGACGCCCGAGCGCAGGAGCGCCGGGTCGTCGGCTTCGGGTGGGCCAGGCTGGAAGAGGTCCTCGCCCGTCGCCGCGGTGGCCATCGCCGGAAGGAACGCGGAGAGGAAGGATAGGTCAAGGCGGTCCTTGGCCCAGGCCAGGTAGGCCCATCCCAGCCGGGCATGCTGGACCTCGTCACGCGCCAGTTCCTGGAGGACGGTCCTGAGATGCGCGTCGCTGGCCGCGTCGAGGAGCGTGACCAGGGTCGCCATGCTCTCCGTCTCCGAGATGCAGGACTGCGCGACCACCTCGTAGGTCAACCGCTGCTCCGGGGCGAGGTCCCGCGGTCCGAAGAACAGGAGCCGCGTCTCGGGCGGGGGAACGTCCGCCCGACGCGAGCGCAGGATGTCGGCGCAGTGTGCAGCGTGCCGGACCTCATCGGCCGAGGCGCGTGCCGCGAGCTCCACCAGCGTGGCCGGCGCTCCCGCGCCGCGCATCCCTTGCGAGAGCGCTGCAAACCGTAGCGAGGCCCCGGTCTCGACGCCGTGACGTACGGCCCAGACCTGCGCGATCAGCGCGCCGGCGGCGTCTACCAAATCAGGGGTCCGTCGTAGCCGGTGGGCGGAGTGCCGCCGTCCGGCAACAGCGACTGCGGCGGAGGGGTGTTGTTCCCACCTGGCGGACGATTGTTCGACCCCCCCTCGCTCCCGCCGCAGGCAGCGACCAGACTCGTCCCGCCGAGGACCAGGACCTGGAACAAGCGCTTCAGTTTCATCGCCGGGCTCCTTGAGGGCTGCTGTTCTCCCGACACCCGGATCGAGCGGCGTTGCGGGGCTGGGCCCAGGAATCCTCGATTTTCCAGGAGCGGGCCTCGAGGCTCGGCTCGATGCGTCATCCAGGCCACAACACGGTGACCGTCTTCCAGGCGGGGTGGACGCGGATACCCTCCCGCCGTGGGCCGCCTAGGTCCCCGGCGAAGAGCGGCCTTCCGTGAGCCTGGAACCGATGCGCCAGGTCATCGCCGCGATCAGAGCACCGAGGACCATCGCGGAAGCGAGCGAGGTGCGAGCGCGGGAGGCGGACCCGAGGGCGAGCACCGTCCAGGCGATGGAGAAGGCGACGGCGTTCGCTCGTCTTCCTGCCCGGGAGGTGGCGCGCGCGGTGGCGGCGATCACCGCGATCAGGCTGAAGCCCGCGACGACGACGCATTACGTCGATCGCGAAGCTCCGCAGCTTGCTGTCCGGCTCGAGCAGGGCCCGCAGGACCACGGTCGCAAAATGGACGCCGTGCGCCGCGACGAAGGCCATGGTCCATTCCGTCCTCCGCCTCGAGAAGGCGATCGGCCGGGGATCGCGCGCAACCAGGGCCACGGCCGCGACCAGGCCGGAGAAGTTCGCCGAGTATCGCGTCGCCGCGACTGCGCCGGCGAGGACGCTGTCCGAGGCCGCGAAGCAGGTCGCCACCACCAGCATGGCCAGGCCGGTCGCGAGCCAGATGAAGGCTCTGCGGGTCCGACTCGAGGACTCTTCGAGCATGCTGCGACCCTCAGCCGAGGAGCCGATCCAGACCGGGAACCTTCCTGGCGATCGCGACTGCGACCTCGCCGAGCGTCCGGATCCGTGCCCTGAGCCGAGCGACGCTCAGGTTCTTGGCCGAGGCGTTCCTCACCACCGCGATGAGCTGCGCATAGACCTCGGTGCTCTCCAGCCGTGGCGCGATCTCCTCCAGCTCGTCCGTGGACAGTCCGAGCAGCCCCTGGAGCTCCTCTCCGTACTTTCCTTCGAACTCGGCGCGGGTCTCATCGATGATCCGGGTCAGGTCCCGTCGCAGCTGAGCCTTGGCGTCTTCTTTCGAGGGCATCGTCCAAACTTTCAGGGACCGCGCGGCCGGACCGCCTTCTCCAGCTTGTCGGGTGCTCCGGAGAAGGCGCTGGCCTTGTCGAACGCGGCCTGCGCTTCCCGGGTGATCTCGGCGATCGTGTCCGAGAGCCTGGCCGTCTGGTCCACCAACGTCTCTCTCAGCCCGGTGAGCCCGGTCTTGGCGAGCACCTCATCCTGGGCATCCTGGACCTCGACGATCGACGCGAGATGTCCGGTCACGATGGCGTTGCCGTCCTGGATCTGCCGGTAGGCGGCTTCCAGCCTCTCCAGCACCAGGCCCCGTTGCCTGTCGACCGGCGCGTGAAGCTTCGCCCGGTAGCTGCCGAGCTCCGCGGTCAAGGTCTCGACGTAGGTTTCGGTGACGTCCAGCGCATCCAGTCCTCTGGCCTTGGACGGATCCTTCAGCTTCCCCACGAGATCGAACTTCCGGAGCGTCTCGCGAATGAGATAGGGCCGGTAGGTCTTGTCGACGAAGGTGTCGATCTCGGCGTCGAGACGATCGAAGTACTGGCGGGCGAGCGCGACGTGGGCCGCATGAACGGTGGCGACATCGCGTCCCACCGTCGCCGAGAGCTGGACTGCCTGCTTCGGCGTGGACGCGCACCCACCCAGGAATGCGGCGAGCAGGAAGGCCACGCTCCACGGGCGTGAGTGGCCTCGTGGGGTCCGCCGGCCTTCATCTGCTGTCCGGAACCATTGCCCAGTCACACCCGTCATGTCCCTCTGCCTCGCCAACGTCGAGATCCGCTTCCTCCCACCCTAGAGCCCCGGGGCGACAGCGAAGGCCGAGCAGCGCAAGGGGTGCAGATCACGCTCTTCGTGTCGGTCGGTGAGACGGGTCAGCTGGAGATCGGTACCTCACCGAGCTCGGGGTGATGAATCCCGATGGCAGTGGGTTGACGCCGCTGATCGCGGCGGCCACCTCGGCCAAGAGGTCACCTGACGGTGAGAGGATTTGCATTCACCTCTGGCGTGACCGGGGATCCGGACGTCTCGTGGGTCAAGGCCGATGGCAGCGCCTCGGGCACCATCATCACGAACGGCTGGGACCCTGACTGGCACTGATTCCTCCTCCGGGGGACGCGCCAGTCACGCGCTCCACCGCCGCGGTTCGCCGGCATGACCAGTGCGCAGCCAGGCGGCCAGGCTCGCTTGCCGGTCCCGGACGGTCGCTGCAGAGTTCGACCCCCGCCGATGCAAGGTGGGGAGCGCTCCAGGAGGTCCTCCGATGCCCGACTACGAGTTCTTCTGCCGGAGGTGCAGCAAGCAGTTCACGGCGCACATGACCGTCGAGGAGCATGATCGACGCGTGGCCGAGTGTCCCGAGTGCAAGAGTGACCAGGAGGTTCAGCGGACCCTCAGTCACTTCAACGTGCAGACGACCAAGAAATCGTCTGCGTACAAGTAGTGCAGGACCGATACAGCATCTCAGTCCGCGGCGAAGTCGGTCACCCGCCAGCCGTCACCCTCGATCCCGCAATCCGAAAAGACGCTGGTGGGGTAGCCCAGCGCCTCTTCGTACTGAACACGCGTCTTGCAAGAGCTGTCGTCGAGACGGTGACGGACGTCCTGGAAGAGCTGCTCCACGGTCCAGCCCTGAAATTCTCCGGGGAAGCCGGCGGACGAGGTCACGATCGTGTCCGAGACGACACCGGACCGCACCATCACCGCCGCCTCGAGACGGGGAAGGAACCCGCTCCAGGCGAAGCTGTAGTGGTACGCCGCCGGCCCCTTTGCGGCCCAGAGGGCCTCGTGATCCTCGAGTGACGTTCCGCAGGCTCCGAGCAGCGCGAGAGATCCTGCCAGCACGAACGGCTTCATCGCTCCCCCCGTTGGCTCATCCTTCGGCGCAATCGAACGCGCCATACCTTAGTGAGGACCGGGCCGGGACTCCAGGACGGGACCGAGCCGCGTGTCCCATGGCTTGCGCTTTCCCGCGCGACCGTTCGGCGCCGGGCCCGGGTCGGTTGCTGGTACCGTCACTCCCGCTCCAAGCTCGGGAGGGTCCATGGCGTTCGGGGCGCGGTTCGTGGCGGTCTCGCTGCTGCTGTGCTGTGCCGCCCGGGCCGCTCCGGCCAGTGCGCAGGAGCGCTCGAAGCCCAAGGTTCGGGCGATCACGGGTTTCGTGCGCCTGGATCGCGGTCAGTACCTGAAACAGGTCTCGGACGCTCTGGAGGTCTTGCGGGCAGCAAGGCGCGACTTCGAGAAGCAGGGCTACGAGGTCGAGAGCCTCCGCATCGTCACCCAGCCGCTCGGAGAGCTGGTGAAGGGGCAGTCGGAGACCGACGCGCTGGCCTTCCTCGAAGCCCTGGATGATCTGTCGGCGAAGGAGAAGTTCCTGCCGAACGTGGGGCCCGCGATGCTCCGCGACGCGGACGATCCGCGCATCATGCGGCTGCTCGCGCAGGCGCTCTCCACGCTCCCCAACATCGAGGGCAGCGCTGTGCTCGCGGGCGAGGACGGCATCCACTGGAAGGTGATCGGCGAAAGCGCGGCGCTCGTCCGCTACGTGACCGATCACAGCCCAGGAAGCATCGGGACCTTCAACTTCACCGGGACGGCGATGCTTCGACCGTACGCGCCCTTCTATCCGGGGGCCTACCACACCGGCGCGGGCCGGCAGCTCTCGATCGGGTTCGAAGGGGCGAGCGTGGTGCAGGAGGTCTTCTCACGCGTTCAGCGCGACTTCGTCGGTGCCCGCGCGGAGCTCACCAAGGAATTGACCGTGCACGCGAAGGTCGCGGAGGCCATCGGCCAGAAGGTGGCGGCCGCGAGGCGCTGGACCTTCATGGGGGTGGATGTGACGCCCGCGCCCCTCGGTGAGGTCTCGATCGCCGCGGCGATCGAGTCGTACACCGGTGCCCGGTTCGGTTCGAGCGGGACGATGACCGCGGCGCTGATCATCACCACGGCGGTCAAGGCGGTGCCGGTGAAGCAAATCGGCTACTCCGGGCTCATGGTGCCGGTGATGGAGGACAAGATGCTCGCGCGCCGCTGGGCAGAGGGGGCGTTCAACATCGATTCGCTCCTCGCCTACTCTTCCGTCTGCGGTACCGGCCTGGACACGATTCCAATGCCCGGGGACGTCAGCGAGGAGCAGCTGGTCCGGATCTTCGGTGACGTGGCCTCGATCGCCTGGAAATGGCGCAAGCCGATGTCCGCGCGGCTGCAACCGGTGAAGGGGAAGAAGGCCGGCGATCAGACCGAGTTCAAGGACCTCTACCTGTTCAACACCACCATTCGTCCGCTGCCCTGAGCTGCGGCGTGTGAGGGCGGCCTACCCGCCGAGGGCCACCCCGCCAGCTTGCCGATGCCGCTGGCCGGCCACTGCCCCGAGCTCCAGGACGAGCTGGCGGAGTCGCGTGTGGAAGCGCTACTCCCGCGACATGGAGAGAGGACTCAGGGTTCGCGCCTAGAGCGGCTTCCCCTGCACAAGGCGCTTCTGGCCTCTCTGCTTTGCGAAGTCGAAGACATGAAATCGAATCGGGCCGTTCACCGACCCGTGTCTCTTCTCGGTGGACCGTCGCCCTCGGTCATTGAGCGGGCAATCGCGCGCACGGTGCCCGGCAATCCGGACATGTCCGGACGATTAGGGGGTCATCATGAAGACCGTTCACGATGTGGTGGGGGTCCCGCCTCGCGATCTGGGAGACGACCTGGTGGGCCGTCGACTTCACGCCCGGCGGACCGAAGGCGACACGTGGAGAGCAACTCAACGTTCGTTGTTGGCGGTCGGCTCGCTCTTGTTGTTCGCGTGCGAGGACCAAGTCTTTGGGAATCCTGATGCTGGCGAGCCCGTCGGAACCACCGTGCCCCGTGAACCGGCACCGCAGGCGCCCGCCCCGGTCCCGGAGGGCCCCCCGCCAGCGGGTGATTCCCGGATCGCGTTCGTCTCCGATCGCGACGGCAACCGCGAGATCTACACCGTCAATGCGGATGGTACCGGACTCGTTCGTCTCACGAACGACCCTGCGAAGGACGAGGCGCCTGTGTGGTCCCCGGATGGCTCGCGCATCGCTTTCATCAGCGATCGCTCGGGCGGACCCGAGCTCTACGTGATGAATGCCGACGGCAGTCACGTCGTCCGCCGCACCTTCACCGGAAGCTACGCCCAGGATCCCTCGTGGTCACCGGACGGAACGAAGATCGTCTACTCGGCCGTCAGCGACGGCAGCGCCAACCTGTGGTCCGTCCATCCGGATGTCGGCGCGCCGTGCTTGCTGTTCACGAGCCCCGGTTGGGAGGCGCAAGCGGCATGGTCGCCGGACGGCACCCGACTCGCCCTGGTGAGCGATTGGTTCGCCTACGACTTCGTTTATGACATCCACCTCATCAATGCCGATGGTTCGGGCTTCACGGCGCTGACGGGCGACATCTTCGACCACGTCGACTACCTGCGCCCTTCATGGTCGCCGAACGGCGCGAAGATCGCAGTCGCGATCACCAAGACGGTTGGTATCGATCAGTACGTCACCGCGCTCGGCGTGATGAATCCCGATGGCGGCGGGTTGACGCCGCTGATCGCGGCGGCCGACTGGACGAAGAGCTCGTGGTCGCCCGACGGTGAGAGGATTGCCTTCACCTCCGGTGTGGCCGGTCATCTCGACGTCTCGTGGGTCATGGGCAATGCCAGCAGCTCGGGCACCATCATCACGAACGGCTGGGACCCTGACTGGCACTGATTCGACGTTCTGGGCACCAGCGGATCGTTCCGCCGGCTGAGCAGTACGCAGCCGGCGGCCATCCGTCCTATCCGGCGATCGCCACTCCCACCAGCTTGCCGATGCCGTAGGTCACCGCCGCTGCTCCGAGCCCCAGGATGAGCTGGCGGGATCCGGTGCGGAGGACGCCCCTTCCGGTGAAGAGGGTGATGGCCGCGCCGATCGCGAACAGGGCGACGGCGCTCAGACCGACGCTCCAGAGCACTGCGGCGGTGCCGCGCGCGAGAAGGAACGGGACCAGGGGGATGATCGCCCCGAAGGCGAAGAGCACGAACGAGGTGCCGGCCGCAATCCACGGAGAACCGCCGAGCTCCTCCGGATCGAGGCCCAGCTCCTCGCGGGCGAGCACGTCCAGGGCCGCCTCCGGACGGGAGATGATCTCCGTGCTGAGCGCGCGCGCCTCTGCCGGGTCGAGGCCCTTCGCGCGGTAGAGCAGCTCCAGCTCCTCCCGCTCGTCCTCGGGCTCGAGCTCGATCTCGCTCCGCTCGGTTTCCAGTTCGCGCTCGGCCAGCTCACGGCTGCTGGTCACGCTGATCCACTCACCCAGGGCCATCGACGCCGCCCCGGCGATTAGCCCCGCGACGCCTGCCAGAATCACCGCCCGTTGATCCGTCGCTGCTCCGGCCACGCCCATCACCAGGCTCAGGTTCGAGCTCAAGCCGTCGTTGGCCCCGAGCACCGCCGCCCGGAGCGCATTTCCGCCAACCGCGCGGTGCCGGCCCTCGAGGCGGCCCAGCTCCGCACCGGAGGCTCCCCGACCGCGCGCGGCGAGCGAGCCGAGCAGGCGCGCATGGAGCCGCTCCTGGGACCGCATCCCGGTCCCCGCGGTCTCGGCCTGGCTGTCATAGCCGCTCCGGCCCGCGTACTCGTCCGCGGCCACGGTGGCGAGGATGGACTCGGGGCCGAACCGGCGCGCCAGCCGTACTGCGACCGGATAGGAGAACGCGCTCAGCACGTTCGACCAGAAGATCTCGAAGGGATCTGGAAATGCTGCCCACCTTTTGTAGTATTTCCTGCACAAGACTCCGGCTATCGCGCTTGTCCAGTGGGCGCAGATCAAGTCTAAGATGGTTGCGCTGACCGCTGCCCCAGGAGGGACGCCGCTCAAAGAGCCCGGGGCGTGCTGTGCAAACCATCAGCAAGCGTAGAGAGTCATTCTCGCTCACGAGCGTAGATAACAGATCGAGCGATGCACTGTCAGCGCGGTGCAAATCTTCGATATAGATAACCAATGGGTCGCGCTCGGATAGCTTTATCAGCCAGCGAATAAATAACAGTCGCGCACGGTTCATCAACTGCTGAGAGTCACCTAGCAGACCGCGGATATGGGGACTATCTGCAAAATCAAAACCCGCCAGGTGACCCAGCAAATGGGCGAGTTCCTGATCCTCGCCAATCATTTCACGGATCCCCTCCTCAAGCTTCTTACGCACGGTGGCCGGAGGGTCATTATCCAGGATCTCGTAGCGGAACGAAAGTATATCTCGCACCAGTGCGTAAGGGCGACCGGTCATTTCAGGCGAGCACTGCCCGCGCAGGACGCGGAAGGTTTCCGGACGGAGTTCAAGGTAGTTATCCAGTTCATAGAGCAGGCGAGACTTGCCCAGCCCGGCTTCAGCAACGATCGTTATGGCATGTGTCTCATTGTCTTCAAGCGTGTCGAGCAGGGCGTTTTGCAGAGCTTTCAATTCTGATTCGCGCCCGATCATCCGGGTCTCA
>Ga0207674_10007593_pt1 | contig 12635 bp, 10 predicted proteins | sample KBSCornC72_FD_184303 | JGI IMG/M metagenome (GOLD analysis project Ga0207674, IMG submission 184303) | Corn rhizosphere microbial communities from Kellogg Biological Station, Michigan, USA - KBS Corn C7-2 (SPAdes) (version 2) | ecosystem: Host-associated > Plants > Roots > Rhizosphere > Soil ... | reverse complement strand
CTGTCACGGCCGTATTTTTTGAATATATATTGCATCACTTCCTCACGTCGTTCATGTTCAAAATCCACATCAATGTCCGGAGGCTCATTACGCTCCTCAGAAGCAAACCGGTCAAATAACAGGTCAAATTTGGAAGGGTCCACAGAGGTAATCCCGATACAGTAACATACAGTAGAGTTGGCAGCAGAGCCCCTCCCTTGACACAAGATCTTTTTATCTTCTGCAAATTTTACAAAATCATACACGGTAAGAAAATAAGAGGCATAGTTCATCTTTTCAATAAAGGCCAGTTCATACTCAATATTCCGCACTATCTTTTCCGGTACATTATCTCCAAACCGACTCCTGGCGCCCTGCCAGGCAAGCATCGTCAGTTCCTGCTGTGGTGTGCGTCCTCCCGTTGTAATTTCTGCGGGATACTCATACCTGAGCGTATCAAGACTAAACTGACAGGCCTCCGCTATTTCACGGGTTCGCAGTATTGCATCAGGATATTGTCTGAACAAGCGAAGCATTTCAGTGCCCGGTTTCAGATACCGTTCGGCATTCTGATGCAGACGAAAACCAGCCTCATAGATAGTGCATTTTTCGCGTATACAGGTTACCACATCCTGTAGCTCACGTCGCTCAGGTTGATGATAGTGCACATCATTAGTCGCAACCAGAGGAATACCATAGCGTCGGGAAAATTCACTTAGCCGGAAAAGCTTTTTAAAATCATCACTGCGGTATGAACGCGATGCACTCAGATAAAGATTATCACCAAACGCATCCACATAACTGGCAAGTGCTTTTTCAAAACTGCTGTCAAAAGCAAAATTCCCGTTTAAGTGTTCAGGTGGAATAACAATTACTTTCATTGACTTGCCATGGTCAAATACATCTTGTTGGTAAAGCAGGCATTTGCCTTTTTCAGTCCGCAGGTTCCCGATTGTAAGCAGGGTGCATAATGATGCATAAGAGGATGCATCAACAGGATATACCAGCAGATCAGGCCCGTTCTGCAGTGTAAGCCGGCAGCCGGTTATCAGCCGGATGCCCGCCTCTTTGGCTGCCACATGCGCCTGCACAATACCGGCAAGCGTACAGTGATCTGTGATCGCTAATTCCGTATAACCCAGGTGTGCAGCTTCTTCCATAAACTCGTGCGGGTGGGAGGCTCCGCGAAGAAATGAGTAGTTGCTTGTACATTGCAGCTCTGTATACATACTATCCTCCCTTTGCCTCAGGCAAAAAATCCATGAATAAACCAGTTCTGTTTTCCCGGATCATAATGTCCCTGGCGAAATAGTGAGTAGCGTTGTCCCTGTTCATCTTCTACCCGGTAGTAGTCGCGATGATTGCCACGTGTGATCCACCATTCCTGCTCAATGCGAATGGGGCCGTCTGCTTTTGTGATCTTATGCAGCCGTCCGCGATAGCGAAAATTCATAGGCGGGTAATCCGGTACGGGAGCAGTAACGATAACCGGCTCGGGCAGCAGCAGTAATAATGGCCATGGTTCTGACTGGTTCCAGTCTGTAGTCCGCTCTTCCTGAAGTGACAATGTATCTTTCACAGACCGCTCGGGCCAGTAGTGTTCCTGAGGTAAATAACGGTGAACATGACCTTCTCCTGTTTTAACGGCGATCCGGTCAAGTAGTTCCGATAGTGCGGCACTATTCAGTCCGTTTACGCCGCCCCATAATTTTTTCTGATCTGCAGTAAGCTCCTCTACGGGTGCTGCTTCCAGCATAAATACTTCTATTCCCATCCCCGGTTCAATTGTTTCAAGCTTTAGTTCAAACAAACTAAAAAGATGCTGCGGGTTGTGCGAAGGCCGGCTGGTACAGATTTGAACGCTTATTACTATACCGTCTACGCGAAAACATTGTAAAGTGACTGAACGAAGTCCTTTCTGCTCGCGGCTGAGGCGGCCACATAAAGTATCGAGTAACTTTTGTATGGCAATTTCTATTGCCGTTCTGGTTGTAAGGGGTTCCAGAGCAGCCAGCCGCTCCTGATAAGGAACGGGAGCCTGCACCGGTTCCATTATTTCATCCTCACTGCCCAATGCCTGCGCCAACCGGGTAATAAGTTCATTGCCAAACCGGCGGCGCAGTGCGGAGCCGGAAATCTTTATAAGATCTTTTATTCGGTAAAATCCCAGTTGATGCATCTTATCTGTCACATTTGGCTGCAGCCGTAGTGCCGCCGGAGGAAGCGTTAAAATAGCTGCCAGTTCTTCTCCACTCTTTATTATACATCCATTCTGCGGTCCAAAGTGACTTAGTGCCCAGGCAGCACCAATAGTACCTACCATGGCTAATCGAACAGAATAACCCAGTTTATTGAATTTTGTTTTGATGGTTTGCAGATACTGCTCTTCTCCATTCCAAAGATGCGCACAACCTGTAGCGTCAAACAGAAGACCGTCTGGCTGTGTAGCTACCGCAGGACTATAACGAATACACCAGTGGGCAATTTGTTGCAACAGTGTCTGCCACCAGCCATCAGGTTTATCTTCTATTACCTGTAATGTGGCAATCATGCTGCGGGCATCATCGGGCGCCATGCCTTCAAAGGCGCCCAGCAGAGCAGCCTCCTGGCTACATGCAGTGACTGTCAGTTTTCCATTACGCGGTGCCGAAAGAACGAAAGGTGTTCCTGCGAGTTTCGGAAAATGAACCCTGAACCAGTCTGCCTTAAGAGAAGTAAACCATATGGATACAAAACGTTTTTTGATCATACCGCTCTTTTTTGTTCATGAGCTGTAATAAATGATTGTTTGGCAATATTGCGCAAAGTTTTACCATCCCACTCAACCTGCCATACTCCTGTTTGTCCGCCGCGAACTTTCAGTAACTCAACATTCCATCTGGGGAAACCGACGCCAGGTAAATCATCTGCATGACCGCTTGGCAATGGTGTAATTTTCCAGCGCGCGCCGCAAATGGTTGGAGTAGAAACAGGTGGATGCTGAATAAAACACGTTGTGCTGTGGTTAGCAGCCGCTAACTGGAGCCTTCTGGATGAGTTAAAATCAAGGCCCGGCAGTTCTGCAACAACTGCACTGAGGGCATTGCTTTTTAAAGCCTCTTCCACGCACCAAAGCAATTGTTTCGGTTGCCGCAGATATATAAAAATGATTTTGTCGGGATCAATGCCAAAAGATGCCAGACCGGCAGGAAATACACCTGGTTTTTGCCGTATCCAAAGCACAGCTCCGTTAACTGGCATAATAGAGGATAGTATTGCTGAAATAAAACCACCGGTAGCCGCAGTGGTCTGTGGCCGGGATGTTAAAAATTCGTGTATTGTTCCAAGTGGCAGTGACTTATCTGAAAATGCTGCATTGATCGGTCCGAGCTCTATATTAACAGCCGTGTCTTTTATCGGATGACTGCCACCCTGCAAAAACAGAATTTCATTACGTAATTCTTTAATAATTTCTTTCCTGGTCTGTAGCATAACATGAGTCTGATTGGTTGATGAATTATATTTCTCTGGGCAAAACACTTTTAATCTCCTGATTACCAGTATCAGGTAGCGGGCATCTCATTTATTTATCTGTTTACTGAATGTAAAATTACTAATATATTTAGTATTTTTGAGCTAACGTTTTTAGTCTGCCTGATTAAATAAAATGTTGATCCCCTATAAACAAAAGCGGGAAAAGCAATACAAAATTCTGTATTTAAGGACTTTAATTAATGTGTGAGTGTAAAAAATTAAAGTGCGAGACGATAGTTTTTGGAATTAAAAAGTCAGAATTATTACTAAAAAAGTAAAAAAATAATCAGGAGCATAATGAAAACATTGTAACAAATAACTAATAAATGATTTTAAAAATCATTATTCTTATTTAAATAAATAAAAATCTGATCAAAAAAGTAAATAATATGAATAAGCGCTGAGTGAATAATTTATAATTTTATTTTTTAGTATGCGAGGAGATAAAAAATACGAAGCCCTTAGAATGTTAATTGATAGTGGAAGTGTAAAAAATTTTACTGACTTCTTTGATATCATTAATAAGACGATGCTTAAAGATGATCTGGGATCCAATACCGTCAGAATAAATTCCCTGTTAAAAAATATCGGAGGCTTTGAAATACAGGAAATGTTTGACCTGGCTGAATTGATTGGAGTTGATCCACGGAAGCTTACTAGCTTGTTCGTTGAACAATACTTTGAGGAAAAACTCAGAAGATCCAAAAGCCAGATAAATCCATCAAAACATTAGAACTTCCAATAACCAGTTACGGCAAATAGCCAGTCTTCTGTTCCTTACATTATTGCCTTATCCCGTCACATCAATTCTACAGAGGAAAGGTTTCAAAGATTAGTAGCCGATACCCCGGAGGAGAGTAGAGCTGCCTTAATAAATAGGGTGGCTCTTTTTTGCACCATTTCAATAATCCGGTTAATAATTATCACGGTATTAATCTTTTCTTAAGGAGGTCCATCATTGATAAACCGCCATATCCCTTTCCTTAAAACCCATACATTTCAAAAATTTCCCCCTCTCCATTAGAAGAAGGGGAAACTAACCTTAATTATCACCTTCACCATCGTAAACGAATTGAACCTGCCATTCTTCATTCGTTCCGTAAAAATAAGATCGCCATTCATGCCTTTTGGTATAGATTATACCGACTCGGCAAAGATTTTTTAAGTGTAGCGCTCTCATTCCATTTCATCCATCTTTTTCATTAGCATAGCCTTCATATTATCCAAAAACTTCAACTGCCCCGTTTTTCGCATTCGTATATTCTGAAAAAGATCATAATAATTCCCGAGATCAATATTAAACACCTGTTGCAGACAGGTAGCTATTAGTTTCACATCTGCTTTTCCATTATTGAAAACACCCGCCAAATGAAGTGCATAGATCAGTTCAACAAGATCGGTTTTGTTACCCGTCCATACAATCGAAGAACTATTTGAGGGATGTACAGGTGCAGATGGTGGTATCAATGTACAGTTATCCGGCTGCACCAATAATTCTTCAAAGTAAGCTGCGAAAGCAGCAAGCAATTGTTGTTCGGCAGCATGTAGCTTTTTCAAAAGTTGCAATTTAGGTTACAGAATAATGGTCCCCGGCCTGGAACCATTAGTAAACTAGAAACATTAACCTTTCTGGCAAGGGGAAAAACACTGTAAATCCTGTTTTTTTTCCCGGAAAAACTTGACAATTGGCCCGAATCCGTTACCCATACCTCCTTAGTTTCAAAGCAGGCATTTCAGGTTAATGAGGAATGGCATAATTCACCCCCTAAATTGTCATTTTCATACAGTATCAAATTCTGAAGTGAATCCCATCTTTGTGTGGTCAATAAAATTCAAACCAGAATTTAAACACCATTATGAAAAATTTACTCAAAACATGTAATCCTCTGAAATTAATAGTACTGATTGCAATTATGTTCGTAGCATCTCAATCAAACGCACAACAAATGAAACCTTCCAACAGTGGTTATGCACCTGTAAATGGCATCAAAGTTTACTACGAAGTATATGGCGAGGGTAGCCCTATAGTTTTACTTCATGGTGCCTTTCTGACAATTGATATGAACTGGGGCCAATTAATCCCTGAGCTGTCAAAAAACAGGAAAGTAATTGCTATTGAAATGCAGGGACATGGACATACAGAGTATTCAGACAGAAAATTATCCTATTCTACTTTGGCCCATGATGTGGAAGGCGTAATGGACTACCTAAAAATCGACAGCGCTGATGTAGCAGGATATAGTATGGGCGGCGCTGTAGCTTACCATTTTGCTATCCAAAGCCCTAAACGTTTAAAAAAATTAGTAATCATTTCTGCAACCTATAATAGTACTGGTTGGCTACCCGTAATTACCACTGCGTTTAAATCATTTAAGCCGGAATTTTTTTCAAATAGTCCTATGAAAACAGCATATGATGCAGTGGCGCCTGATAAAACAAAATGGACAAAGTTCCTGGAGCATATGTTTGCTTTCGCCAGCGAGCCATTCAATGCCGGTGACTCCAATATTTCAAAAATCACTGCACCTGTATTGATCATATCTGGCGACAACGATGGACTCGATAAAATTGAGTTGATGAAAACATACAAAATGTTCGGAGGCGGTGTTTCTGCTGATATGAAGCCTATGCCAAAATCACAATTGGCCATTGTTCCTTCACAATCACATGTAAGCCTCATGATGCAAACAACAACGATTTTGACCTACCTGAACAGCTTTTTAAAGTAACCTGGAAGATCTGTACCCAGCCAGTTACTGTACTACCTGTTATTTCAAAACTGGACTACAAAGGTAGTCCAGCTACGTTTTATTTTTGTTTTGTAATCATTACAAAATAACACGTATGAACCGATTTATCAATCTTATTCAATTGTATTTACGAATAGCAATAGGAGCAGGATACTTTGTTTTTGGTTTAGACAGGTTAGGTGCATGGGGCCCACACGGCAGCAAATATGCATCATGGGGTGATTGGGCCCATTTTGTGGCGTATTCCAGAAAGGTGATGGGCTTTTTGCCAACCTCACTGGCAGATATTCTGGCCGCCATAGCAACAGGCGCAGAAATTATTGTAGGCGCTTTATTGATCGTAGGCTTTTTAACCAGACTGGCGGCATGGGCAGGTGGCATTCTCGCTTTATTATTTGCAGTATCAATGGCTATTTCGTTTGGTATAATTTCTCCCATGAGCTATTCTGTTTTTACACTCAGCGCCGGATGCTTTCTGCTGGCAACTGTTCAGCATTACCAATGGAGCATAGATAGCCTGATAGTCAGTAAAATGAGAAAGAGTGAATTTGCTGAAGGCCAACTAACCGCCTGAGTTATCAATCATTTCTTACCTGATCATGAAAAAAGCTTGTTATGACACAACAATTATCCATAACCAGAATTAAAACCATCCTTGCCTTCGCGGCCATTTATATCATATGGGGCTCAACCTATTTGGGCGTACACGTTGCATTAAAAAGCTTTCCACCCTTTTTACTAAGTGCTTTGCGGTTGCTGATTGCAGGAGTTTCATTACTCTTTTTCTGTAAACTGAGAAAAGAGAAAATGCCTGCCTTTGCAGATGTTAAGAAGAATATAGTGTGCGGACTGGTTTTATTTGTGGGCGGCATTACGGCGGTTGTATGGGCGCAGCAATTTATATCGTCGAGCCTGGCTTCCATAATTATTACTACGCCTTTCTGGTTTATTATCCTCGACAAAAAACAATGGAAGCTCTATTTCTCCAGCAAATGGATCATCACCGGGTTGATCGTGGGATTATCAGGTGTAGCGCTCCTGATCAGTTTCAAGAAAGGAAGAGCAGGTACGGGTTCAGAAGAAATGCAATTGCTGAGTATACTGGTTATGATCATAGGAAGCTTTTTATGGGTAGCAGGCTCGTTGTATCTGAAATATAAACCAATCAATGCATCAGTATATGCTAATACCTCTATACAGTTTTTAAGCGCCGGTGTATTTTGTGTGCTCATTAGTATTATAAGTGGCGAAATGGCTCATACTCACGTGAGCGCTATAACAACAAATGCTGTAGTGGCTTTATTATATCTTTCTATAGTAAGTTCTCTGATTACTTTTCTTGCTTATATGTCGCTTATTAAAACGCAACCGGCTGTTGTTGTAAGTACCTATGCGTATGTAAACCCTCTTGTTGCAACTTTATTGGGATGGCTTTTTGCCGGCGAACAGATTGTATCCATTCAAATTGTTGCTTTGTTTATCATTTTAATGGGTGTTTTACTGGTAAATGTTCCGAAATACCTGGAATACAGGCATATCAGCTTTTTTCCCAGGAAAATCAGAAGCGAAAGACCCAGTGTTTGCTGATTGGCACCCTTTGTTAGAAAAACATTACGGGTTGTTCTGTGATCTGACCCCTTTGCTACAAAATTTTTACCCTTTGTTTGAAAGCCTTAACCCTTTGTTTGTAAAACGAATGCCTTTGTTGCGCGCAAAGGCCCTGAAACAAGCTATTGCATACCTGCATCAATAATCAAAGTACATTAATCAAGCTGTCACATACCTGCATCAACAAACAAGGCACATGATTCAACTTGTGGTAGTACTGTATCAACAAACGACGAACATGATTTAGCTTGTTGCACAACTGTATTTATAATCAACGGTCATGAATTAAGCTGTTGCATAGATGTATTTATAATACAATGGCCGGTAATTACAAAAATATCATGCTTATTCCATTTGCAAAGGCCTGCATCAGGCTTGTGCAATACTGCGTCAACGAAACCAGCTACTGCATCACGCAATCAGGCATGTGAATCAACAAAATGACATAGTGAATCAAGCTATTGCAGCCCTGCTTCAACGAACAAAGCCCATGAATCAGCTTGTTACAGTACTGTTTCAACAAACAACGATAGAGAATCAAGCTGTTGCAGGGATGAATCAACAAACTAAGCCCACGAATCAGCTTGTTGCAGGTTGTTTGTTCTCTGCAATGGAGATCTGACTTTTCTGCGAACCCATCTACGAACTTTCTACAAACTTTATTTAAATACCGGAATCTTTATAAAACTATCATTATACCATTTAATGCGTAAAGGTTCTTTTGCATCGCTAATAGTTTCGTCACTTACGTCTTTACCGGTACCGTAGTTAATTTGCGCAAAAGGATTTTTATCGATATTTAAAACAACCAGTAACCTGCTTCCTTTACTTAACTGACGGCTTACCATACGGCTTCTTTCAAAAGGAATTGTTTCTATAACACCGGGGTGTAGTAATTCCCGTTTCGCCATATCCTTTGCATAGCTTGCCCTTCCCAGAAAATACGCTAAGTGCAAGTATCTGCCATCGGGCATTAGCTCATAGAGCGTAATACCAATGTCCATATCTTTTTTATTGATGGCTGCTTTTAGCTGGCCTTCAAATGTACCGTTAACAGAAATGGGTTCATTAAAAGGTTCGCTTATAAATACCAATCCATGAGCCGCATCAAGGCTGTCGGAAACAATCGGGTCAGGATAATAATTGTTGTTGGAAGAAGTTCTGTCTGAAAGATCTACATCCTGTGAAAGAAACCCAATGTGATCAGGTTTCTTCTCATTCAGCTGGTAACGATCACCCGATCTGGTATCAGACAGATATAAAGTAAGAAAACTGTTATGCATTTTTTCAAGAGATTCCAGATGCTTCCACGTATTGCTGCCCATAACCTCGAAATTGATCTTGTTCTGTATAATAGCAGGTTTAGGTCCGTTCTTTAGTATATGATCAAGCCATTGAAAAGTGATATCTCTCGTACTGATCAGCGCTATAGGATCAACCGTATAACCACGCAACTCAGGTGTACCGCCACGCTGTGCTCCAAAATGATCATACGGACCGATGATCAGATAATGATCAGCATTTTTATTGTATTTGTAATGTTCCTTTAAATAGTGCAGTGCCGAAATTTGTCCGTCGTCGTAATAACCGGTAATGGTAAGTACAGGAATATTAATATGTGCATAGTCCTGCTTATAAGGAACCATATGCTGCCAGTATTCATCATATGCAGGATGTTTCAGCCAGCGTTGTAACCATTTATTGGGTATACCATCAATGCTGTCAATTTTACGATAGGCTACACCACTTGCATACCACCTGTTCTGCATATTATCCCAACGTTGCGGATCATTGTAGATCTTATCATCGAGGTATTTGTTATCGGTAACATAAAAGGCCCAGCCGTAATTACCATTTAGAAAAACATTATTTTCCATAGGCAGGCCCTGACCGGGTATAGCGGCCACATAAGGAACAATTGTTTTAAGTGCCGGGTGCAAATGTTTAGTGGCTGCCCATTGTGCAAACCCATTATAGCTACCGCTATACATACCCACTTTTCCATTGCTCCATGGCTGATGAGTTATCCAGTCAATAACTTCATTTACATCATCTACTTCATGCTCGTAGGGAACAATTTCATCGGGACTTGCACCTTTGCCTCTTGTAAGACCTACAACCCCCACATATCCATAAGCAGCGGCTTCTTTTGCCTGATACAAATTAAAAGGCCCTGCATAAATAGTAAACAGCAGCGCAGCCGGCTGCGGCACAGTAATGCTTCTTTTGCGAACAACTATGGCAGATAAAGTAACGCCCTGTTTGGTTTTAATAAGCACACTATCGGAGATATATCTTTTGGCATCCTGCTGTTCAAAGAAAGGGGCTGCCAGTGGTTCAATGTTTTTAAAAACCCGGTATAAACAATAGTTTTTGCAAACAGTTAAGGCATCGTTTATAGAAATGCTGTCTTTCCCTTTTTGTTTGGCAAGGGATTGGTCCAACTCGATCAGCAATGCATTTACGCCATATCTTGATATAAATGCAGTGGAGATCTGAAAGGCTGTTTTGTCGTCCCAATTACTGTAGAGTTTATGTAACAGGCTCATAAAAAGGCTATCAAAGTTATGCGGCGCTGTCAGTTTTGCACTATCATACAATTCATACTGAATGCCTGCCAAAGCAGGCAAAATCATATTGCCGGTTTTGATTGCCTTTCTGTAAGCACTGATCGTTGCATTGGCAGCTTTATAATCTTCAGCAACTATCTGCAGTTTGAATAAATTAGCCAGGTAATTTTCTTCATTTGCTTCGTGGTAACCGGCCATCACCCTTTGCGACAAAAGCGGCATTATTTCATCTAACCGGCTGCTGTCGCCAGCAGCCAGTTGAGGAAAATATAATTGCTGGGCACAGGAAGCTATGCAGACAATAATGCCTGCCAATAAAAGACAACATCTTTTTTTCATGGCTATACTATTTGTAAAATGATACGAGGTTAAATACCGTTCAGATTTTTGAATTTGACCGATTGCCTGCCTGACACTTCCAGTAACTGGCCAGTTTTCAGATTTATAGTAAGGCGACCACCTGGCGCATTTTGAACCTGTTGAATATAATTGGTGTTAATGATCTCCGTTCTGCTGATCCTGAAAAAAATATCAGCATCGAGTAGTTGTTCCCATTGCCTGAGAGAGCGCTTGAGCACCAGCTTCTTTTCCCTGAAATATAATCGCGAATAATTGTCGAGCGATTCAATTAAATATATTTCGCCTAATCGTATAAAATAATATTGCTCCCCGTCTTTTATGAAGATCTGTCTGTCGGCGGATGGTGCATCTGCCAACTTAGGATGTATATTACTTCTTACCTTTTCAATGGCTTTTGCAAAACGTTCTTCCCTGATAGGTTTTACCAGATAATCCAATGCATTTACTTCAAAGGCCTGTACTGCGTATTGATTCCAGGCAGTTGTAAATAAAACAGCCGGTGTACGGTCCAATGATTCCAGTAACTCGAACCCTGTTTTCTCGGGCATTTGTATATCAAGCAATAGTAGATCGGGGTGTTTGGCTTCAATCTGTTCTTTTGCCTCATCAGCATTTCCTGCTTCGCCGATCACTTCAAAATCAGTATAGTTCTTTAGCATCCCTTTTAATTCTTCCCGGGAAGAACGCTCATCGTCAATAACAATAACCGTTATCTTTTTCATACCGTGGGAATTAAAATGGTTGCTGAAATTGTTTCACCCGGTAATTCTTTTATACTGCATGTTGCTTTTCCGTTGTATTGCAAATGCAGTCTTTCTTCAAGGTTCTTTAATCCAAGTCCGGCCCGATGAATATTATTGAGTGTTCCCGGATTTTGAACATTTATTTCTATATACCCTTCTTTCTTTTCGGCCTTTATGGCTACCAAACCTCCGTTCTTTCTTTTTTCAATGCCATGTTTTATAGCATTTTCAACAAGGGTTTGAATACATAAGGGCGGAATAAACATTTCTTCCATGGCGGCATCTGCAATAATATTTACCTGCAGTCGCTCTTCAAAACGAAGCTTCTCCAATTCAAGATAATCTTTTACCAGGCTGATCTCATCTTTTGCCGGCACCAGTTTGTCGCTTTTGCCGTACAATGAATTGCGAAGCAGATCAGATAACAGGTCAATGGCTCTTCTGGCCTGAACCGGATTTTCAGTTACAAGGAATTTTATATTGTTTAGCGAATTGAAAAAGAAATGCGGATTGAGTTGTGCAGCCAGATTACTTAACTGCGCCTCTTTGGCAATAACCATTAACCGGGCATTTTCTTTTGCTGTAGTTATTTCACGATGCGCATAGTGGTACAGATGATAGGCCAGCACCCAAATGCTCATTAGTCTTGTTCCGGTAATAAAAACGGTTAACCAGTTTGAAATATAGAACTCGCTGAAATGGATATTGGGATCAGAAAAGACAACTACACGGGCGAAATAGAGTTTACCGATAATCAGGACCATATAGAGAAATGCGAGCACTATAATAGCCGGTGTAATTCTCCATGAGCCGGGCGTAAACCTTCTTCGCCTCCGCGGACTGGTCGTCCCAGGCCGGAATCTCCTTGGGTCGCGGGGTCAGCTTGGCGTTGGCCGGAATCACGCCAAGCTTCTTTTGATTCGCGAAAACTTTCTCACGGAATACATCCCATCCTTCATCAAACTTGCCTTTGTATTTGTCTGACCATTCTTTATCAACCTGATGTGGAGCATGTGTTGCGCCGGTAGCATAATAAACAAAGAAAGGTTTATTAGGAGCAATTGATTTTTGTTTGCTGATGTAGCTTATGGCTTTGTCTGTGAGCTGGGCAT
>Ga0207674_10007590_pt1 | contig 12638 bp, 10 predicted proteins | sample KBSCornC72_FD_184303 | JGI IMG/M metagenome (GOLD analysis project Ga0207674, IMG submission 184303) | Corn rhizosphere microbial communities from Kellogg Biological Station, Michigan, USA - KBS Corn C7-2 (SPAdes) (version 2) | ecosystem: Host-associated > Plants > Roots > Rhizosphere > Soil ... | reverse complement strand
AGACAAGAAAGACAAAAAGAAGTGGGACGTTCAGGCCGAGCATGGCCCGTCGAAGACCATCGAGTTCGACACCGATGAGGGCACCTGGATGAACCTCGACGTCTCACCCGACGGGAAGGAAATCGCGTTCGACCTTCTGGGCGACATCTACATCATGCCCATCACGGGCGGTGACGCGAAGCTCGTCCGCGGCGGCGCGGCGTTCGAAGTCCAGCCCCGGTTCTCGCCCGATGGCCGTCGCATCAGCTTCACGTCGGACCGCGAGGGCGGCGACAACATCTGGATCATGAACCGCGACGGCTCCGACCTGAAACAGGTGACGAAGGAGGACTTCCGCCTGTGCAACAACGCGGTGTGGACGCCGGACGGGAACTACATCGTGGCCAAGAAGCACTTCACGAGCACGCGCTCGTTGGGCGCGGGTGAGATGTGGCTGTATCACGTGAGCGGCGGCGAGGGACTTCAGCTCACCAAGCGCCGGAACGACCAGCAGGACGTGGGCGAGCCGTGCGTGTCGCGCGACGGCCGCTACGTCTACTTCAGCGAAGACATGAGCCCGGGGCCGTCTTTCCAGTACAACAAGGATCCCAACAGCGAGATCTATCACATCCGCCGTGTCGACCGTGAAAACGCCGAGGTGAAGGACATCATCATCGGACCGGGCGGCGCGGTGCGCCCGCAGATTTCGCCCGACAACAAACAGCTCGCGTACATCCACCGCGTGCGCACCAAGACGGTGCTCTATGTGTTCGATCTCGAGACGGGCGCCGAGCATCCCGTCTACGATGGACTCAGCAAGGATCAGATGGAGACGTGGGCGACCTTCGGCGTGTATCCGGGTTTCCAGTGGACGCCGGACGGCAAGTCGGTCGTGATCTGGGCCAGGGGCAAGATCGTGCGCGTCGACATCGCGAAGAAAACCGCGACCAATATTCCTTTCAAGGTGCACTCGACGCAGCGCATCACCGACGCGGTGCGATTCGCGCAGGACGTGAGCCCGGCGAACTTCGAAGCGCGCATGATTCGCCAGGGTGTTACATCGCCCAACGACAAAACTCTGGTGTTCAGCGCCGTCGGACATCTGTGGCAGAAGTCGCTTCCCAACGGCACACCCAAACGCCTCACCAAAGACACCGACTTCGAGTACTGGCCGTCATTCAGCCGCGACGGCAAGTCCATCGTCTACACGACGTGGAACGACACGGAGGGCGGGCGTGTGTGCCGCATCAGTGCGGGCGGCGGCGGCAAGAAAGTGCTCACCCAACGCGCCGGCTTCTATCGCGCCCCGGCATTTTCGCCCGACGGCAAAATGATCGTGTTCGAGCGCAACGACGGGAGCGTGCGTCTCGGTACCAACAACGGCACCGATCCCGGCCTCTACACCATTCCGGCCAATGGTGGCGACATGCAGCTGGTGGTCGAGTCCGGCCGCCGGCCCACCTTCGCGAAGGACGGCAAGCGCATCTATTTCATCGACGATGTCGCCGACAACAAGACCGCGTTCAAGAGTGTCCTTCTCGATGGCGGCGACGAACGCACCATCTTCACCTCGAAGTATGCGAACTACTTCGTTCCCAGCCCGGATGAGCAGTGGCTGGCGTTCACCGAACTGTGGCAGGCGTACATCGTGCCGTTTGCGCAGACGGGACGCGAAGTAGATCTCAGCGCCAAGACGGGCGCGGTGCCGGTCAAGCAGGTCACGCGCGACGCCGGCATCTATCTGCACTGGTCGGGCGACAGCAAGCGCCTGCACTGGACGACGGGCCCGGAATACTTCACGCGCGATCTGCAGCACAGCTTCAAGTTCGTTCCCGGCGCTGCCGATTCCATTGCACCGCCCGATACCAGCGGCCTCGACATCGGACTCAAGCTCACCACGGATGTGCCCGGTGGGGCCATCGCGCTCGTCAATGCGCGCATCATCACCATGAAAGGTGACGAGGTGATCGAGAACGGCACCGTGGTGGTGGAGAAGAACCGCATCACCATGGTGGGTCCGACGGCGGCGATGACGCTCCCGCGCTCGACCACGCAGATCGATTGCACCGGAAAGACAATCATGCCCGGCTTGATCGACGTGCACGCGCACATGGGGGGCAGCGAGATCACGCCGCACCAGGACTGGACGTACCTGGCGAATCTCGCCTTCGGTGTCACGACCACGCACGATCCGTCCAACAACACCGAAGTCGTGTTCACCAACTCGGAGATGGCGAGAGAAGGCGACATCGTGGCGCCGCGCATCTTCTCCACCGGAACCATTCTTTACGGCGCCGACGGCGATTTCAAAGCGCTCATCAATTCGTACGACGACGCGCTGTCGCACCTGCGGCGCATGAAGGCGGTGGGGGCGTTCTCGGTCAAGAGCTACAACCAGCCGCGCCGCAACCAGCGCCAGCAGGTCATCGAAGCGGCGCGCGCGCTCCACATGATGGTGGTGCCGGAAGGCGGCTCGTTCTTCTTTCATAATATGTCGATGATTCTCGACGGTCATACGGGCATCGAGCACACCATTCCCATTGCGCCCGTCTACAAGGACGTGACCACGCTGTGGGGAGCGAGCAAGACCGGCTCCACGCCCACACTCATCGTGGGATACGGCGGCATCTGGGGCGAGAACTACTGGTATCAGAAATCCAATGCGTGGGAGAACGAGCGCCTGCTCACGTTCACGCCGCGCCCGGTCATCGACGAACGCTCGCGCCGCCGCACCATGGCGCCCGACGACGAGTTCAACCACATCGCTCTGGCGCAGAACTGCAAGAATCTGCTCGACCACGGTGTGTCGGTGCAGCTCGGCGCACACGGACAGCTGCAGGGGCTGGGCGCGCACTGGGAGCTGTGGATGCTCCAGCAGGGCGGCATGACAAACATGGAAGCGCTGCGCTGCGCCACCCTGAACGGCGCGCGCTACCTCGGTCTCGACAAGGATCTGGGTTCACTCGAGGAGGGCAAGCTCGCCGACTTGATCGTCATCGACGCCAATCCGCTCGATGACATCCACAACAGCGAGAAGATCAGCTACACCATGGTCAACGGCCGCATATACAACGCGCGCACCATGGACGAGGTGGGCAACCATCCGCAGAAGCGCCAGCCCTTCTACTGGGAATTGCCGGGTGCGAGCGATGCGTTTGTGTGGCATGGTCCCACGATCGGCTACCAGGACGATTCGTGCGGCTGCATCGTCCACTAAATCTATTCCTGGACCACATCATCTGAACGCATGAGGAGACACACATGGCTGCAAAGAAAATCATCACCGTGATCGGGGCCACGGGCGCGCAGGGTGGCGGTGTCGCGCGCGCCATTCTCGCCGACACGTCGGGCGAATTCTCCGTGCGCGCGGTAACACGCAAGCCGCACTCGGAAAAAGCACTCGCGCTCAAGGAGGCCGGCGCCGAAGTGGTGAACGCGGACCTCGAGGACGTCGACGGACTGCGTCACGCCTTTGAAGGCGCGCACGGTGCGTATTGCGTCACCAACTACTGGGAGCATTTCACCGGCGACAAGGAGATGGCACACGCGCACAACATGGCGAAGGCCGCGAAACAGGCCGGCGTCAAGCACGCGATCTGGTCGACGCTCGAGGACGTGCGCAAGTGGTACCCGCTTTCGGATAACCGCATGCCCACCATCGAGGGCAAATGGAAGTGTCCGCACTTCGACGCCAAGGGCGCATCGGACCATTTCTTCGTGGAGTCCGGCGTGCCCACGACGTTTCTCCTGGCGTCGTTCTACTGGGAGAACTTCATCTACTTCGGCGCCGGTCCCAAGCCGATGCCGGACGGAACGCTCGCGCTCACCTTCAACATGGGTGACTCCAGGATGGACGGCATCGCGGCCGGGGACATCGGCGGATGCGCGTTTGGAATCTTCAAGCAGGGCGCCGCGCTGACCGGAAAACACATCGGCATTTCCGGCGGCAAGCTCACCATCGGCGAATACGCCGACGCCATGTCGAAGGCGCTGGGCCGCACGGTGGTCTACAACAAGGTCAGCTCGGACACCTACCGCGGCTTCGGATTTCCGGGTGCGGTGGAGCTGGGCAACATGTTCCAGTTCTACGATGAGCAGGTGAAGGACGTGGGGGGCATTCGCGACATTGCGAAATCGAAAGAGCTCAATCCGCAGCTCATGAACTTCGAGCAGTGGCTCGCGGTCAACGCGAAGAAGATCCCGCTGGAGTAGCACGGATGGCTGACGCCCACGAATACGTTCTCGGCACACACGACGCGGAGCTCACGCGCCTCGGGCTGCAGCACCGGCTGTGGAGCGAGCTCACGTTCTCGTGTTGGGACCGCTGCGGCATTCGCACGGGCTCGACGGTGCTCGATGTGGGAAGTGGTCCGGGCTACACGGCGTTTGATCTCATTCCGCTGGTGGGCCCTTCGGGACGCGTCATCGCGGTCGACGAGTCGGAGCGCTTCATCGAATACGTGAAGAGCCGCGCGGTAGCGCTGGGCGTGGAGAATATCGAGGCCCATGTCCAGGATGTGCAGGAGCTGAAGGTCCCGGCGCACAGTGTGGACGTCGCGTACGCGCGCTGGGTGTTGTGCTTCGTGCCCAAGCCCGAAGCGGTGATCGCAGGCGTGGTGCGTGCGCTCAAGCCGGGCGGCAGGTTCGCGGTGCAGGATTACATCAACTGGGCGGCGCTCACGCTTTCGCCGGCCAGCGACGCGTTCCTGCGCGTGATACCGTCGGTGGGGAAGAGCTGGCGCATGCACGGCGGCGATCCTTCCATCGGGCAGCGCCTGCCGGCGTTGATGGCTGCGGCCGGTCTCGAAGTAGAGGAGATCAGACCGCTCCAGCGCATCGCGCGTCCCGGTGATCCGTTGTGGGACTGGCCCACGAGCTTCTTCAACAATTTCATTCCCATGCTGGTTGAACAGGGACTGGTGGCGCAGGAAGACTGGCGCGCGTTGCAGAAGGAATGGGCGGAGCGCACGCAGGACCCCAACGCCGTGTTCTGGACGCCGTCGATGGTCGAGATCATCGCGCGCAAACCGTCGTAAGCATTCATGGAAACCCTGATCGGTGTTTTTATCGGCATTGCGCTTTCCGCAGCGTGCGGTTTTCGCGTGTTCGTGCCGCTCTTCGTGCTCGGCATCGCCGGCCGCGTGGGACACATTCCACTGGCGGGAGATTTTCACTGGATCACATCGACGGTCGCGCTGATTGCGCTGGGAACCGCGACGGTGGTGGAGATCGTCGCGTATTACGTGCCGTGGCTCGATCACGCGCTCGACACCATCGCCACGCCGTCGGCGGTGCTGGCCGGTGTGCTGGCGACGGCCGCCGTAATTGGGGATCTGCCGCCCATCGTGCGCTGGGGACTGGCGATCATCGCCGGCGGCAGCGCGGCGGGAACCGTCCAGGGTGCGACGGTGCTCGCGCGTCTCAAGTCGGGCACCATGACCGCCGGCCTCGCCAATCCGGTGGTGGCCACCGCCGAGCTGGCCGGTTCCGTCGTCATGTCCATACTTGCCGTGCTGGCACCGCTCATCGCGGTGGCACTGATCGTGGTCCTTCTGGTGTGGGTATACCGCACGACACGCCGGATCTTCTTTGGACGCGGTACGCTCAGCACTCCGCCTGAGAACGAAATACTGGACGATCGTCAGCAACGCCATTAACCTTTGCGTTCGCCTTTTGCCCCAGGGGGGACCGCCGTGCCTCAAGGTTCACTTCGAAAATCAGACGACAAGATGATTGCGGGAGTCTGCGCCGGCCTCGGCGATTGGCTGGGCTGGCCGCACGGCCGTACCCGCCTTGCCTACGTCATTCTCTCTATAGTGAGTGCTGCATTCCCGGGAATACTTGTCTATGTCATCCTGTGGATCGCCATGCCCGGTCCGGAGTCGCGCTGACGGGCCTGGATGGCACGTGCATTGCGACTCACCGTGGATTGCGATGGTCAAAAAACTCCAGGTCTTCGAGGCGCCTTCGATTACGGTGTCGTTCGACCCGAACGTCTGCCGTCATTCCGGCGTTTGTGTCCGTACGCTGCCTGCCGCCTTTGACACCCGCCGCGCCCGCTGGATTGATCCCGCCGCCGCCGGTGCCGACGAAGTCGCCGCCGCGGTCCAGAAATGCCCCTCCGGAGCCCTCCAGTTCTACAGCAACCCGGCCGGTGATCCGGCTGCCACAGCAAGACTTGCGCAGCGCGTCCTGGTGAATCAAGTTGCCCGGTGTATGGCCGAATCGGACACGCGCCCGGCACGCGCCGGTGCGGTGTGCACCGCCCTGGCGCGCGCCCGCGGGTATGACTTCGTCGGGATTTATGACGTCTTGCCGGCGGAGCTCGCGGTGGTGGGATGGCACGGTGAACCGCCCGTCCATCAACGTTTTTCCCGCGACAGCGGACTGTGCGGAGCGGCTGTGAAGAGTGGCATGCCCCAGCTGGTGAACGACGTAACGCTGGACCCGCGCTATCTGCCGACGTCGGTGGCGACGCGGTCGGAATTGATCGTGCCCGTCGTCAACCCGGCAACGCAGGAAGTCGTGGGCACGATCGATGTGGCGAGCAATCGATGCGACACTTTTGGCGGGGAGGACGTGACGCTCGTGGAAGCGTTCTCGCGCGCCGTGGCTTCGTTATGGACGGAGCATTCATGAGCGGCAGGCAGGGCGTTTCTTCGGTCAAACCATTCCGCATCGCCGATGCGACGCGCATCGGCTACGTGCACCTGCGCGTGCGCGATCTGGAGCGATCGCTCGCATTCTATCTGGATGTGCTCGGCTTCAAGCTGGTGAGCGGCGGCGCGCACACAGCCACCCTGTCGGCGACGGGACGTGGTCCGGGCCTGATCGTGCTCACGGCGCGCAAAGATGCGCCACCGCGACCGCCGCGTTCGACGGGGCTGTATCATTTCGCGATTCGTGTCCCCGGCCGGCGCGCGCTGGCGATGATGATTCGTCACCTGGAAGAGGCGCAGTGGCCGGTGCAGGGCTACGCCGATCACGACGTGAGCGAAGCGGTGTATCTCGCGGATCCCGACGGCATCGGAATTGAAATCTACGCCGACCGGCCCCGTGATGAGTGGCCGCTTCGCAACGGACAGGTGGAGATGGTGACGGAGCCGCTCGAGCTCGACCACCTCATGCGCGAGCTCGACACATGGCCCGGCGAGTGGGAAGGCATCGACCCGGCGACAGACATCGGACACATGCATCTGCGGGTTTCCAGTCTGGAGGCGGCGGATGAGTTCTATCACGTTCTGCTCGGCTTCGATGTGATGCAGCGCGACATGGTCGGCGCGCTCTTTCTGGCCGCGGGCGGTTACCACCACCACATCGGCGTCAACACCTGGGCGAGCGAGGGAGGGCAGCGGCCACCGGCGGATGCGGTGGGGCTGATCTCATTCGGCGTGCAGGTGCCGGACGCGGAAACGCTGCGCGATCTCGGACAGCGCCTGGCTGCCGTTGGCTCTCCCATCTGGAATCAGGACGACGGCAGCCTGCGCGCCGCGGATCCTGATTCGATCTTCATCGAGTTCTTCACCCGCTGATAGTCCGTCGAGTCACGCACTCGCGGGGCCTGGCTCCGTCCATCCCGCTGGATTTCGCTTCGCTCATCCATCGTGAGCCCTGTCCGTCGCCACCCGCTCGTGCTCGATCTAGTAAGGCGGGGGGAGCTTCTGGTAGCATGGGGCCGCATCCCTTTCAGGAGGAACTCCATGCGACGCCTGTCCTTTGCCCCTGCTCTCATTCTCATCGCCTCGTCGGCCTACGCCGCTTCCGTCGCGGTCGCGCCTCCGGTAGCGGAAAAGAAACCTCACTTCACCGTGACCAACGGCGATTCGCTCCGCGACGACTATTTCTGGATGCGCGAGAAAACCAGTCCCGAGGTCGTGAAGTACCTCGAGGCGGAGAACGCGTACGCGGATGCGGTGATGGATCCGACCAAACCGTTGCAGGAAACGCTCTACACCGAGATGCTGGGGCGCATCAAGGAGACGGACGAAAACGTTCCGTACAAGAAGGGCGGTTACTACTATTACAGCCGCACCGAGCAGGGCAAGCAGTACGCGATTCAGTGTCGTCGCAAGGGCAGCCTGACCGCGCCCGAAGAGGTCATCCTCGACCTCAACGAGATGGCGAAGGGACACGCGTTCATCTCCGTCGGCGACATGGAAATCAGCGATGACGGCAATTTCTGCGCCTTCTCGACAGACACCACCGGATTTCGCCAGTACAACATGGCTGTGAAAGATCTGCGCTCGGGCGAGATGCTGCCCGACCGCGCGCCGCGCGTGACGTCCATTGTATGGGCGGCCGACAACAGCACCATTTTTTACGTGCAGGAAGATCCCGTCTCGAAGCGTTCCTTCCAGGCGTTTCGTCACGCCCTTCGCGGCGCCAACGACGAAATGATCTACGAGGAGAAGGACGAGCTCTACGACATCTGGCTGGGGCGCACGCGCAGCAACGCGTACATCACCATGGGGGCGTCGTCGTCGACCACGAGCGAGATCTGGTATCTGGATGCGAACAAGCCCGCCGAAAAATTCCAGAGCGTCGCGGGGCGCAAAGAAGGACGCGAATACTATCTCGAGCACGCCGCCGACAAGTTCTACATCCGGACCAACGACACCGGCCGCAATTTCCGCCTCGTGACGGCTCCCGTCTCTTCACCCGGTGTCGCATCGTGGAAGGAAGTCGTGCCCCAGCGCGACGACGTCATGCTCGAGGACGTTGACTGCTTCAAGAATTTCTACGTGTTGAGTGAGCGCCAGAAGGGCGTTCCCACTTTCCAGGTAGTGGGCATGGCGGACGGACGCGCGCACGCCATTGCATTCCCCGAGCCCGTGTACGTGGCGGAAGGGACCGGAAACCGCGAGTTCGACACCAACACGTTCCGCTTCGATTATGAATCGTTCATCACTCCGCCCTCGGTGTTCGACTATGACATGAAGACGCGCCAGCGCGAGCTCAAGAAGCAGCAGCCGGTGCTGGGCGGTTACGATCCCAAGAAGTATCGCTCCGAGCAGCTCTACGCGACGGCGAAGGACGGCACCAAAGTTCCCATATCGATCGTGTACCGCATCGACGCGGCGGAGAAAAAGCACGCCGAGAACCGGCCCACGCTGCTCCTCGGCTACGGATCGTACGGCATCTCCATCGACGTTTCGTTTTCATCCAGCCGGCTGTCACTTTTGGACCGCGGCATGATCTACGGCATCGCGCACATTCGCGGCGGTGGCGAGATGGGGAAGAAGTGGCACGAAGACGGCCGCATGATGACGAAGAAGAACACGTTCACCGACTTCATCGACTGCGCGCAGTACCTGATCGACCAGGGCTACACCACGAAGGACAAGCTGGCCGTGACCGGACGGAGCGCCGGCGGACTCCTGATGGGCGCGGTGCTCAACATGCGTCCCGATCTCTTCCATGTGGCGCTGGTCGGCATGCCCTTCGTCGACGTGATGAACACCATGCTGGACGCGTCGCTGCCGCTCACCGTGGGTGAGTATCTCGAATGGGGCAATCCCAACGAGAAGCCCGCGTACGACTACATGAAGAGCTACTCGCCGTACGACAACGTGAAGAAGCAGGAGTACCCCATTACACTCGTGCGCACGTCGTTCAACGACAGCCAGGTGATGTACTGGGAGCCCGCCAAGTGGGTCGCGAAGCTGCGCGCCACCAAGACCGGCGACGAAGTGCTCATGCTCAAGACCAAGCTCGAGCCGGGCGGCCACGGCGGCGCCTCGGGCCGCTATGACCGTTTGCACGATCTTGCCTACGAGTACGCCTTCATCCTGACCCAGCTCGGCGTTGCCAGGGTGCCGCAATAAGCGGGCGAATGAGCTCCCCGCGCAACGTCAGCACCCGGGCTACCACGTGGCTCGAGCTGCTGCATGAGATCTGCGACTCCGCCGACGGGATTGCCATGCGGCACTTCCGTCGCGCGGACCTGCGTGTCGACGACAAGGACGATGGTTCTCCCGTGAGCGAGGCCGACCGCGCCATCGAGGCCATGGCGCGCGATCTGGTCGCAAAACGTGCGCCGGGGTTGGGCGTGTTCGGGGAAGAAGAAGGGGAGACTCAGACACAGATTGGCGCGCGGCTCATCATCGATCCCATCGACGGCACGCGCAATTTCGTGCGCGGCATTCCCGTGTTCGCATCATTGCTCGCCATCGAGGAAGACGGTGTGCTCACCGCCGGCATGGTGTCGGCGCCGGCCATGCGCCAGCGCTGGTACGCCGCGCGCGGCATGGGAGCGTTCCTGGGCCCGCGGCGACTGCACGTTTCATCCGTGAGTGATCTCTCCAGGGCTCACCTGTTCCATGGTGATCTCTCCGGCCGCGTCGAAGGCCGCCAGCCCAAAACTCTCTCGTCTCTGTTTTCGCAGGTTGAACGCACACGCGGCTTCGGTGATTTCTACCAGCACATGCTGGTCGCCGAAGGCTGTGGTGAGATCGCACTCGACGCCAAGATGCAACCGTGGGACGTCGCCGCAGTGAAGATCATCGTGGAAGAAGCGGGCGGCAAGTCGACGTCGTACTCGGGCGACGACTCCATTGGTTCACCCAACCTCGTTTCGACCAACGGCCACCTGCACGAAGCGGTGGTTGCCTCGCTTTCAGCTCGCTGAGCCGCCAAAGGCCCCATGGAACCACGCACAAAACAGGTGTATACTTACCGCTAACTTTCCTGTCGAACGGCGCTGTCTGGACGAGGCTTCCTGGATCTGAATCGAAGGGAGAATGCGCATGCGCCAACTGCCATCGTGGTTCGCAATGCTTCTGCTTCTGATCCTGTCTTTCGTTTCCGCCGATGCGCGCGCGGACTGCGTCCAGCCGAGCCCGTACGCGCGCTTGAGCCTGATCAACCCAGGCGGTTATATGTCCGACTGCACCATGAGCATCACCGGCTTTACGCCTATCTACGTGGTTGCCTTCGAAGCACCGGTCGGAAAAGTGAGATTTACGCTGCCGGATCCTCCGGCCGGATTCGCGATCGTGGCAGAGGGCTGGAACTATCCGCACACGGGCAGCCGGCTCACCGGGATGGAAATGACCGTGGGTTGTTCACCCGCGGGGGTGGTGACTCTGGGAACCGTTTGGGTGATACCCACCGGGCCGGTTTCGGGTGGTGATTGGCGCATCAGCCCCGGATGCGAAGTCGAGGACTGCGACGGAAACCTCGAGCCCGCGGTCTCGCTGCCCACTACCATCAACAATTTTTCCAATAACTGCTTTCAGGACTGCATGGGAGGAGCGCCCTACGATCTGTTTCCGCTCATGGGAGCCACCGGCGTGCCAACCAATGTGAGACTCACGTGGCACGGGGGCTGGAACTTTCCGAACACCACATGTTCCATCCGGATCGGAACGGATCCCGGGTGCAGCGATGCGCAAACGGTCAACGTTCCGTGCGACGGCGACCATGGCATAACGCTCGATTTTCTTGAGCCCGGAACCACCTATTACTGGCAGGCAAGCTGGTTCACAATTCCGGATTCGTGCTACAACACGGGCGGGACCTCGATCATTTTTTCATTCACTACCACGGGGCCGCTCGCCGTGGAAGCGGCGACGTGGGGCAAAGTGAAGTCGATGTACCGGGAGTAAGCGGGAGTTATCCGCACGATATCGCGGCGGTGCCGGCCTGGATGCCAGCACCGCCGTACCTTTTTGCGCGACTGAAACGCGTTACTGGGCAGAGTTCGTGGCAAGAAAATAAAAAGCAGGTGGGCGCTCGACGTCGTTCTGAGAACCAGAACTCGGTCGATACACCCACACTGCAAGACAGTGCCGCGACAGCGGCACAAAAAGATCACCGAACAATCGTGAGCCGGCGTGTCAGCACCGTCCCTGGTGCTTCGAGTTTCGCAAAGTAAACCCCCGAGCTTACCGTTGTTCCCGCCTCAGATCGAAGATCCCAGCTTGCCACCCTTGTTCCGCTCGCCCAGTGCTCGTTGTTCACGAGCCGGCGCACCAGAGCACCGCGCACATCGTAGATCGCGAGCGACACCGGACCGCCCTGATCGAGCGTGATGCCGAGACGCGATTCGCTCGATGTGGGATTGGGTCCAGCCATGAACAGAAGAGCCGGAGTGCGTCCGGCGGGTTTGACACCGCTTACCACGGTGCCGGGTGTCGATGCCGGATCACCGGGGTCCGAACCCGCGCTGACTTCGTCGCCGTCGCGAAAGCCGTCGAGGTCGCGGTCGATGCCGAGGCGTAATTCGGTTCCGTCCATCACACCGGTGAACGTGAGCTCGCTGCCCGCACCCGCGAGCGCGAGCAACGTGCTCTGCGAGATATCTGCTTCCGATTGCTTGTCCGGGCGCCAGCTTCCGGCGCCGAGATACACCCAGCCGCGATTCTGGTTGTTCTTCTTTCCCTTCGCGACCAGACCGATGGTGTTCGCGTCGGCGAGTGACTGCAGCGTGTTCAAGCGCGCGAGCCCGGGCGCCTGGTTGGTGCCGTCCATGGTCCACTGCGCGCCCACGCCGGGATGGGTTCCGGTATCGAACGCGAGCAGGAACGACGCCGTCACCACCAGCGCGAGCCTGGCGCTGGTCGAGCGCATCCAGGCCGGCACCAACCGCGTCACGAGCCGAGTCGGTAGCCCGCGCCGCGCACGGTGTGCAGCAGCGGCGCGGCGAAGCCGTGGTCGAT
>Ga0207674_10007589_pt1 | contig 12639 bp, 9 predicted proteins | sample KBSCornC72_FD_184303 | JGI IMG/M metagenome (GOLD analysis project Ga0207674, IMG submission 184303) | Corn rhizosphere microbial communities from Kellogg Biological Station, Michigan, USA - KBS Corn C7-2 (SPAdes) (version 2) | ecosystem: Host-associated > Plants > Roots > Rhizosphere > Soil ... | reverse complement strand
ATAAGTGTAGTCCAGCGTTCCGGTCAGATTGTCCATCGGCCGGAATTGCAGGACCGCCTGGCCGTTGATGCGCTCGCGGTCGATGTCGTTGAGGTCGTACGACGCATTCTGCTGCACCTGATAGACGTCGCCCGGCCCAGGCCGATTCGCTTGGTCGGAATTGTTCGGCAGCGAGCCCCAATTGTTCTCGGAGCCGAGGTAGCCGTCGCGCCAACCGACGTTGGCCTGGTTGGTGCTCGACTTGCGCCGCTGATACGACCCGGTCACCAGGATGCCGACGCGGTTGTCGGCGAACGTGTCGCTGAAGATTCCCGAGACTTCCGGCGTGATCTCGTTCTTGCCGTTGCGCGATGTGTCGAGCACGGCCTTGGCCGACAGCGTCCCGCGCATTCCGGGCCGGTCGAGCGGCCGCGGCGTCAGGATGTTGATCGTCGAGCCGATGCCGCCGGTCGGCAGCGTTACCCGGCCCGACTTGTAGACCTCGACCGCCGCGATCCCTTCCGATGTCAGATTGGCGAAGTCGAATGCGCGCGAATTGGGCGCCTCGCCCCCGCCGCCGCTGAGCGACGAGGTTGGCATTTCGCGGCCGTTCAAGAGGACGAGGTTATATTCAGGACCGAAGCCGCGGACCGTGACGAACGAGCCTTCGCCGTTCGAGCGGTCGATCGACACGCCGGTGATGCGCTGCAGCGACTCGGCGAGGTTGGTGTCGGGGAACTTGCCCATTTCCTCGGCCGAGATCGCATCGACCACGCCCTGCGCGTTCTTCTTGATGTCCATCGACTGGCGCAGCGAGGCGCGGATGCCGGTGATGACGATCGCGTTGCCGGGCGTATTGCCGGGCGCGTCGGCGGCCGTCGTGTTGGCCGTCGCCGGGCGCTGTTCTTCGGTCTTTTGCGCTTCGTCGGCCGGTGCCGGCGGAGCGGCCTGAGCGAAGGCCGGACCCGAGATTGCGACGGTCGATGCCCCGACCATCAGCTGAAACCATGCGCGCCGATGCAATGCAGCCATGCTGCCTCTCTCCCCTGTTCGGCGGACGCGCGTTTTACGGCCCTGTCCCCCGCGGCCATGCTGCGATGTGAACGTTCACTTTGTCAAGTTCGGAATGCTGCGAGGAGATGACAAAGTGCAGTTTGGCATGCCGCGCGGCCTATCGCCGCCCCCCAAAATTCGTGCGCGATTACCGGAATTGGGCTATGCAGGCCCATCGGGGAACTCAAACCTAACGCGGATCTCACTCCAGCTCGGGTCGTCCTAGCGCACGAAGCGCCTTTCAACATGCGCGGGCTGAATGTTCACCCATCTTATCGGCAGCTCGAATGGCAAGGGCGAAGCGAGACCCTCGAACCGCGCGTCATGCAGGTGTTCGTCGCCCTCGCGAGAGCGAATGGGCGCATCCTGGCTCGCGATGATCTGGTCGAAACATGTTGGGCTGGGCGCATCGTCGGCGAAGACGCCATCAATCGAACCTTGTCGCGGTTACGGGGCGCGCTCTTGGCGTTGGATGCGAGGGGCTTCGCGATCGAGACGATTACCAAAGTTGGCTATCGATTGATTCGTCCCGGCGATGACGCTCGCGCGCGCCTCACGACAGTTGCAACGCCTCCGGCAAGCGATCGGCATCTCACGCGAAGGCTGTTCGCCGAACATCAATCGATCGCAAAATCGCCGACCGTCGGGAGAATGCCACCAATCAGCCGCCGGGCGATCCTGGCCGGCGGGACCTCCGTAGCGCTGGCGCTCGGCGGGGTCGGGCTGTGGCGAGCAGGACGCGAGACCCGAAGGATCGACGTACGGCGCTTCGTCGACCGGGGCGATGCCCTGCTTCGTGACGCAGTTCCGATTCAAGCTGGAGAAGCATTGCCGCCACTGCAATCGGCGCTCAACATCGATCCGCACGATGCGCGTGCACTTGGGCTTTTGGCGCTGGCAGAAGAGACCCGCGCCAACAACGGCGGAAGCGCCAATGCGGGCGCCACTTTACGGTTTGCCGAGGAATCGGCGCGCGCGGCCCTTCAAGTCGATGCAAACGAACCGCATGCCCGTTTGGCGATGATCGACCTCATGGCCGGCAATCTCGACTGGTCTCAGATGGAAGACAGGCTGGAAGCAGTCCGCGCATCGGCACCTGCCAACCTCCATGTGCTGGGCAGCTTGACGTCCTTTCTTCAGGCGGCGGGGAGAACATCCAGATCGTGGATGTACAATGAGCAAGCTGCGGCCGCCGCACCGAGTTCGCCGACGCCCCAATGGCGCCGCGCCCTGCGGCTGTGGACAGCCGGACGGAGCCAGGCCGCGCTTAATCTGAGCGAGCGTCTGCTGCCACTCTGGCCCACGCACGCACTGGTGTGGAACGCGCGCTTCATGATCCTTGCATTCACCGGCCGAACCGACGCGGCCGCGACGATGCTTCACGACGCCCGGGGTCCGTCGGTTAATTCGCATCCCGCCCGGCTCGAGCAATGGCTGCCCACGCTCCGCGCCTTCGCCGAGCCGAGCGCCGCGCACATCGCCCGAGCGAGAGACGCGAACCTCGCGGCTGCGCAGCTCAACCCCGGCCAGGCAACTTATGCTGCAATGGCGCTCAGCCAGCTCGGCGAGGTTGATGCCGCATTCGACGTGATCGACGCGCTGTTGTTGAGCAAGGGCCGGTTAGTGACTCGTCGGCCGATCGTCGCGCGTAGCTTCGTCGCAAATTCGCCTAGCTGGTGCCGCACCCAGTGGCTGTTCATGCCCCCACTCGCGGCCGTTCGCAGCGACGCTCGCTTCGCAAACGTGTGCGACGAGATCGGGTTGGCCCGCTACTGGCGGCAACGAGGTGTGGGTCCGGACACCTGGCTTCCCGACTGACGGCCACGTTCGGCGCCAACTATCGGCGCACATCGGCAAATCATCGGTGAACCGTCATCCCGACGTCCTCCCAATGAAGGCGATCAGCGCACACCGTTGCCGCCTTGAACCTGGGAGGGCGGAATGTTCAGCGCAATGCTTCTATCCTTGGCGATGGGAATCGCGGCTCCGGCCGGCGAGCACTCCATCATCGTCAATGGGCAACCCGCAATATCGGTACTGCTGGGCGGCTACGATCTCAGCAGCGTCGACGACATGCATCGCCTGAACCGCCGCATCGGCACTGCGGCACGAAAGGTTTGTTCGCACGAGTATGGCGACGCCAGCTATTTGGAGCGGGTCGCATGTGTGAAAGGCGCAGTCGAAAATGCCGACGTCCAGGTCAGGTCCGTTCGCACGCGAGGGCCACTGGCGGCACTGACCGCAGCCATCGCCGTGAGCATCCCGCGCGACTGACGTGCCTCGCCGCGATGAGGCGATGCTCACGCTCTAAGCGTCGCTTACTTTCGGTAACGTTCGCCGGCCGCAAGTCATTGTTAAACCTCGCCTGCCTGTCGCGCCTGAGTCGAGACCCTGCGCTCCCGAGCCCAAATGGCCCGCTTTCGCTCTTTCGGCCCCTCACGAGACGGCGCTGCGAGTCGGTGCCTGTTCACCATTCAATCCGGGGGAACCATCATGTTCAAGCAGATCTCGAAGATCGATCGCGCCTTCAACTCGCCGAAAACCGCGAACGACCCAGACTGTCGTCTGGAAAGACCGCGCGGGAAGCGGCGCGGCGTCGGGCTCTTGTCCATCGCCCTGCTCGCCGCGGCATCGCATGCGAGCCCGGCTTACGCGAGTGAGAATGAGGCAGTGGGCGTATGGAATCAGAGGGCGATAGTCGCGCTCACCAACGGACCCGCTGCAGCCACTCCGGGCGTCCAGTTTACGCCGCCGGTCGCATTCATTCATCTCGCGATCGTCCAGGGCGCGGTCTACGACGCAGTCAACGCGATCAAGGGCGGGCACGACCCCTATCTTGCCGGACTGCATGCGCCGACCAGCGCGTCCAAGGGCGCCGCGGCTGCGACAGCAGCGCATCATGCGCTGATCAGCCTCGTCAATCAGGCGCCGGTGACGGCGACCCTGACCGCCGACATCAAGGCTGCGATCGCAGCCCGCCTCGATGCTGAATACGCCAGCTCGCTGGCCGAGATCCCGGCCGGCGACGCCAAGGCCAGCGGAATCAAGGTCGGAGCCGCGGCTGCGGCGGCGATGCTGGCCAAGCGGGCCGGTGACGGCCGCTTCGGACCGCCGGGGTTTCCGGTCCCTGCCAGCCCGGGTCCCGGAGAATGGCGCCCGAACCCGGTAAACGATCCGAACGCGTGGGTTCGCAACGTGCGGCCGTTCACTCTGCCGAGCTCGGATTATTTCCGGACTTCAGGGCCGTCGGCACTGACAAGCGCCCAATACGGGGCCGAGTTCAATGAGGTGAAGACGTTGGGCCGCGCCACCGGATCGACCCGAACGGAGGCTCAGACCTCGCTGGCATATTGGTCCGCCGCGCACCCGGTCCCCATGTTGTACGGCGCCCTGCGGCAGGTTGCGGCGGCGAAGGGACTGACAATCACCGAACAAGCGCGGTTCTACGCCATGACCAGCATGACCGGGGCGGACAGCCTGATCAATTGCTGGGGAGAAAAGGGCTACTGGAGCTTCTGGCGCCCGACCAGCGCGATCCAGCTCGCCGACACCGACGGCAACGCTGCGACCGATGTCGATGCGGCCTGGACCTCGCTCCTGCCGCTGCCGCCGTACCCGGACGAGCCATCCGGCGCGAACTGCGCCTATGGCGGGGTCATGTACAGCGCCAGGGCGTTCTTCGGCAGCGACGCAGCCGAGTTCGATATCGTCAGCACCGGCATCGGGCCGGTGAACGGCGTGCCGACAGGATCGACGCGGCACTACAGCCACTTCTCCGACGTCGTCACCGACATGATCGAAGCGCGGATCCTCGGCGGCCTTCACTTCCGCAGGGCCGACGTGAATGCCGCCATGCTCGGGCGATCGGTGGCGAACTACGTCGATACGCACTTCTTCAACTGCGGCCCGGCGGGCCAGTGCAAGCAGGAAGAACGCGAGTAACGCCGGCGTAGGCGCTCGGCCGTCGGGAGGTGTCCTAATGCGAGCCGGATATATCGCGATTGGCCTGGCGGCCGTTGTTGGTGTCGTCCCCGCTTCGTTTGCTCAGGATTGGCGAGTTCTGAGCAAATCAGCGGGGACCGCGATTGAAGACAAACAACGGCAGACGCATCAGGGGCTCGCAACCAATAGCGGGATTTCGGTTGCCGAACCGATTGGCAGCGTCTCGCTGAATCCCGAGTTGCTGGACGGCGAGCCCATCTATGTACGCCGGACAACAGTCACGGCGGGCATGACGGTCGTGGAAGTTTCCACGACTCCGTTCATGCCCGTTCTGGCCTCCAATGAAGGAACGATCGGCAGACCGGATCAGCCGGCGTCCTGGTAGAGGCGACAGCTTCTGCGGACACTAGCGGTTAGGCCGCCACGTCGTCATCGGCGTCGGTTGGCACGTGGCTTGCAGCGATGCGGTCGATGAGAGCGCAGCAATCACCACCCGGCGAGGGCCGGCCATGCCCTTTCATGCGTCGAGCTGTCCGGTGCCGGACAAATGCTGTTCGCAAGCGGACAGTCGCGCGCGGGGTGCGTGGAGGCCCGAGCCGGAATCGAACCGGCGTGCAAGGATTTGCAGTCCTCTGCGTAACCACTCCGCCATCGGGCCCCGATGCGCGCGGCGCCTTTGTGGCGAGCGAACCGCGCTGGTCAAGGGCCAAGTCCGGCGCGGGGGATGAAAAGCCACAGTCGCCGACCTACGTTCGTCATTCGATCAATGGCAGTTGGCGCTTCGCTCCTCTGCCGATAAGAGCAAACTTGAAACTTCACTGTATTATCGGCATAGAACAGCTATGACCCTGCAGACCCCGATTCCGGATTTTGCGGCCGCTCGGCTGGCGATGGTCGAGAGCCAGTTGCGCCCGCAGGGCGTGACCGACCCGGCGGTGCTCGAGGCCATGAGCGCTATCCCGCGGGAGCGGTTCCTGCCCAACGAGACGCGTCCGCTCGCTTATGTCGACCGCGGGGTCGCGATCGGCTCGGGCCGGTTCATGCCGCCCCCAGCAGTGCTCGGCCAGCTCCTGACCCAGATGATGCCGCGCCGCGGCGAGCGCTCGCTCGTAGTCGGCGCCGGCACCGGCTATTCGGCCAGCGTGCTCGAGCGCATCGGGCTGTCGGTAGTCGCGCTGGAAAGCTCGGCCGAGCTCGCAGCCCGGGCTCGCGAGCTTGGCATCGAGACGGTCGAAGGCCCGCTCGAAAAGGGCTGGAACAAGGGCGCGCCCTACGACCAGATCCTGATCGACGGAGCGGTCGAATATCTTCCCGACGCGCTGGTCGATCAGCTCGCCGACGGCGGCCGGCTCGGGGCCGCGCTGGTCGATCGCGGGGTTGCGCGGCTGATCGTCGGCCGCAAGGCGGGCACCGCCTTCGGTTATCTTTCGCTTGGCGATGCCGGGACACCGGCCCTTCCGGGCTTCACCCGGCCGCCGCAATTCATTTTCTAGGGGACGTCAGTGCTTCGTAAGATTTTCACCGGATCGCTGCTTGCCGGGCTCCTCACGGGTGCTGCGTCGGCGGACACGCTGCGCGAGGCGCTTGTCTCGGCGTACAACACCAACCCGACCCTGACGGCCCAGCGCGAGGCGCTGAAGGCGACCGACGCAGGCGTCGCCATCGCCAAGTCGCAAGGGCGGCCGCAGATCAGCGGCACCGTCGGCCTCAACCGCGACCTCACCCGCAGCGGGATCCTCGACAACGGCACCAGCCGCGGCCCGACGCTTTCGACCAGCGTGGACGTCAGCTACCCTTTGTTCAACGGCGGCGCGGTCCGTAACTCGATCCAGGCCGCCAAGGCCCGCGTCGAAGCCGGCCGCGGGACTTTGCGCGGGGTCGAAGGCGACGTCTTCACCCAGGCCGTCGCCGCCTACATGGACGTGATCCGCGACCGCTCGGTGGTCGAGTTGAACCAGAACAACGTGCGGGTGCTCGAGACCAACCTCGAAGCGACTCGCGACCGGTTCGAGATCGGCGATGTCACCCGCACCGACGTCGCCCAGTCCGAAGCACGGCTGCAGCTCGGCCGCTCGCAGCTCGCGATCTCGCAGGGCAATCTTACCGCGAGCGAGGCGAATTATCGCGCAGTCATCGGCCATGCGCCGGGCGTGCTCGCGCCGCCGCCACCGCTTCCGCCGCTTCCCGCAACCGCCGACGAAGCGGTCAAGATCGCGCTCGTCGATAATCCCGACCTCGTCGCGGTCACGCGCAGTGCCGCCGCTGCGGGCTATGACGTGCGGGTCGCCGAGGCCGGTCGCCTGCCGACGATCTCGGCGGTCGCCGGCGGGACTTACGTCAACGCGCTCGCCGACCACCAGGCCAACATCCCCAACACCGGCTCGAACACCTCGCTCGGGCTGAGCGCGCGGGTTCCGCTTTACCAGGGCGGCCTCCCGTCGGCGCGGGTCCGCCAGACGCGGGCGCTCGAGGGGCAGCTGCTCGAGCAGGTCGTCGGCACCGAGCGCAACGTCATTTCGCAGACCCGCTCAGCCTTCGCCGCCTATGATGCCGACCAGAAGGCGATCCAGGCGAGCACCATCGCCGTCCAGGCGAACGAGCTGGCGCTCGAAGGCACCCGCGCCGAGAATACGGTCGGCACCCGCAACGTGCTCGACGTGCTCAACGCCGAGCAGGAACTGCTCCAGTCGCAGGTCTCGCTCGTGACCGCCAAGCGCGACGCTTATGTCGCCGGCTTCCAGCTGTTGAACGCGATGGGCGTCGCCGAGGCGGCCGACCTCGGGCTCGACGGCGGGCCGCTATACGATCCGCTGGGCAATTATCGGCGGGTCGCCAACGAGTGGAACGACTGGGCGGGCGAGCCGCGCCACAACCCGGTCTCGACCAGAACCGTGTCGCCGCCGGAAATGCCGCCCGCGCCGCTGGTTGGCCCGCCGCTGGTCCAGGCGCGGATCGACCCGAGCCCGGCGGTGATCGCGGTGCCGGCGACCGCCACCGGCACAGGGGTGACTCAGCCGAAGAAATAAAAGTATAGCTCCGCGCCATGCAGTCGCCCGGCCGCGAACCCTCGATGGAAGACATTCTCGCCTCGATCAAAAAGGTGATCGCGGAGGAGAAGGAGCAGCGCCAGTCGGTGCCGTCGGCCGACGAGCTCGAAGATGCGCCTTTGCCCGAAGAGGAAAGTGGCGAGAGCGAGGACGGCGACGTGCTCGAGCTCAACGAGCCCCTCGCACCGGCGATCGACCTCGGCCCGCCACTGATCGACGACAGCGTCGCCGGGCACAGCCGCCAGGCGCTGGAGGAGCTGCAGACCATCGCCGCGACCGTCCCGCCGGCGCCCCAGGTCAATCCGCTCGAGGACATGGTCCGCGAGATGCTGAAGCCGATCCTCAAGCAATGGCTCGACGAGCATCTGCCGGGCATGGTCGACGAGCACGTGAAGCGTGAGATCACGCGGATCACCGGGCGGCCGCTTTAGGCACAGCCGTCATCCTGAACTCGTTTCAGGATCCATTTCCTCGAAGGGCACCGTTCGCCTCCACAATGGATGCTGAAACAAGTTCAGCATGACGATTGTTGAAGGTGGCCGCGCCGCTCGCTACGCCTGCAGCATGACCCGCACCTCGCTCCTCTTCGCGGCAGCCGCCGCCGCACTCGCCGCCCCCGCCCTCGCCCGGCCGATGACCGCGACCGACATGCACATGATGCATCGCCTCGGCGCGCCCGAAGTCTCGCCCGACGGCCGGACCGCCGTGTTCACCGTCTCCGACACCGACCTCGCCAAGAACAAGCGCATCAACACGCTGAACGTGCTCGACCTCGGCAAGCCCGGCGCCGCGCCGCACCCGATCAAGGGCGCGGAACGGGGCCACGACGCGACCTTCACCGCCGACGGCAGCCTGTGGTTCCTGATGCCGTCGGGCGACCACGACCAGCTGTTCCGGATGAAGCTCGGCGCAGCGCCGGTGAAGGTCAGCAATTTCCCGGTCGATGTCGGCGGCTTCCGGGTCTCGGCCAACGGCGCGACCGTGGTCGTCTGGGCGGACCGGCCCGACTGCCCCGACCTTGCGTGCGCGACCACGACCCTGCCGGCCAAGCCGCAGGGCACCGGCCGCACCTACGACAAGCTGTTCGTGCGCCACTGGGACACCTGGGCCGAGCCCGGAGTCCGCTCGCGGCTCTACGCCTTCCCGGTCAGCGGCGGCAGGCTCGCCGGCGGCGGAGTCCGCCTGACCACCGGGCTCGAGGGCGACACGCCGTCCAAGCCGTTCGGCGGCGCCGAGGAGGTCGCACTGTCGGCCGACGGCAGGACCGCCTGGTTCGCGCTGCGCGAAGCCGGACGGATCGAGCCCTTGTCGACCAACCTCGACATCTTCCAGGCGCCGACCGACGGTTCCGCTGCGCCGGTCAACCTAACCGACGCCAACGATGCGACCGACAACCTCCCGACCATTTCGCCAGACGGGCGGACGCTCGCCTATTTCGCAATGGCGCGCCCGACCTACGAAGCCGACCGGCAGGTGCTGATGCTGCGCGACCTCACGACCGGTCAGACCCGCGCGCTGACCCAAGGCTGGGACCGCTCGGTCGGGTCGATCGAATGGGCGAAGGACGGCCGCAGCCTGCTGGTCACCGCCGAGGACACGCTCGAGCAGCCGGTGTTCCGGGTCGACGCCGCCACCGGCCAGGTCACCCGCCTAACCCGCGACGGCCATTACGGGAACGTCCACGCGCTCGCGGACGGCAGCGTCCTCGCCACCATGAACAGCATCATGGCGCCCGACGACCTCTACCGGATCGGTTCGAACGGCAGCCTCGCCCAACTCACCAATCTCAACGGCGCGCTGCTCTCGCAGATGGACCCGCTGAGATTCCAGAAGTTCAGCTTCAAGGGCGCGAACAACGACCCGGTGTGGGGCTGGACGCTGAAGCCGGCAAACGCGACTGGCAAGCTGCCGATCGCCTTCCTCGTCCACGGCGGGCCGCAGGGCAGCTTCTCCAACAGCTGGTCGTACCGCTGGAACCCGCGCGTCTTCACCTCGCCGGGCTACGCTGCGGTCAGCGTCGATTTTCACGGCTCGACCGGTTACGGCCAGGCCTTCACCGACGCGATCCACCAGAATTGGGGCGGCTGGCCGCTCGAGGACCTGCAGAAGGGCCTCGCCTTCGCCACTGCCAACGACCCGACGCTCGACGCGAGCCGCGCCTGCGCGCTCGGCGGCTCCTACGGCGGCTACATGATGAACTGGATCGAGGGCCGCTGGCCCGACCGGTTCCGCTGCATCGTCCAGCACGACGGCGTGTTCGACGCCCGGGCGATGGCCTACGAGACCGAGGAATTATGGTTCGACGAGTGGGAGCACGGCCAGCATCCCTATTACGAAGCGCCGGGCGAATATGAGAAATGGAACCCGGTCAATTACGTCCAGAACTGGCGCACGCCGCAGCTGGTGATCACCAGCGAGAACGACTTCCGCATCCCCTACACGCAGGGCATCGCCGCGTTCACGGCGCTCCAGCGGCGCAACATCCCGTCGCGGCTGCTGGTCTATCCGGACGAGAACCACTGGGTGCTGAAGCCGAAGAACTCGATCCAGTGGTACGACGAAGTGTTCGGGTGGATGAGCGGCTGGATGGGCGGCGGTGCCGTGCCGGCTCCGCAGGCGCAGCCGCCTGCCCGTGTCTCGGCCGAACGCGGTCGCTAGAAACGAAGAGGGCGCCGGACCGCGCCGGCGCCCTCACCCCCTCCCCGAGGCGAACTCAGTCGTTCATCGCCGGCAGGTAGCCGTCCTCGGCGGCGTCGCTGAACTTGGTCGTGCGGCCGTCGAAGCGGACGCGGACGATTCCGGTCGAGCCGTGGCGCTGCTTGGCGACGATGATCTCGGCCTTGCCCTTCACCGCCTGATATTTGCTGTCCCAGTCTTCATATTTCTGCCGCCGTTCGGGGTTGGACGCCGCCTCCTCGGGGGTCGGCATCTCAACCTCGACGCCTTTCACGTAATAATCCTCGCGGTAGATGAAGAGGACGATGTCCGCGTCCTGCTCGATCGAGCCGGATTCGCGAAGGTCGGACAGCTGTGGCCTTTTGTCCTCGCGCTGCTCGACCGCGCGGCTGAGCTGCGACAGCCCCATCACCGGAACGTCGAGTTCCTTGGCCAGCTGCTTCAAGCCGCGGCTGATCTCGGAGATTTCCTGGACGCGATTGTCGCTGCCATTCCGCCCGGTGCCCGAAAGCAATTGGAGATAATCGACGACGACCATGCCGATGCCCTTCTGCCGCTTGAGGCGGCGGGCGCGCGTGCGGAGCGCTGCGATGGTCAGGCCTGGCGTATCGTCGATGTACAGCGGCAGGGTCTGAAGGTCGGCGGCGGCGCGGGCGAGGTCGCGGAACTCGTGCTGGCTGATCCGCCCCGTGCGCAGATTCTCCGAGGTGATTCCCGATTGCTCGGCGAGGATGCGCGTCGCCAGCTGATCGGACGACATTTCGAGGCTGAACAGTGCAACGCCGGCACCGGCGCCCTTCCCCGGCTCGATCCCGTCCTCGGCGTCGCGCAACAGGCGCTTGGCCGCGGACACCGCGATGTTCGTCGCGAGCGACGATTTGCCCATGCCCGGACGGCCGGCGACGATGATCAGGTCGGAGCGGTGAAGCCCGCCCATCTTCGCGTTGAGGCTTTCGAGGCCGGTCGTGATTCCCGACAGGTGGCCGCCGCTGTTGAGCGCGCGCTCGGCCATTTCGAGCGCAAGCTTCGAAGCTTCGCCGAAGCTCTTGGCCTTGCCTTCGGCGCCGCCCTCTTCGGCGACCTTGTAGAGCTCGGTTTCGGCCTTCTCGATCTGGGCGAGCGGGGCGACCTCCTCGCTCGTATCCAGCGCGCCTTCAACCAGGTCGCGGCCGACGCCGACGAGGGCGCGGAGCAACGCCAGATCATAGATTTGGGCGGCGAAATCGCGCGCGCCGATGACCGCCGCGCCCGAGCCGGTGAGCTGCGCGAGATATGCTGGCCCGCCGACCTCCTTCATCGCTTCGTCACCGTCGAACATCGGCTTCAGCGTGACCGGGTTGGCGACCCGGTTGGCGTCGGTCATGCGCAGGATCGCTTCGTAGATCCGGCCGTGCAGCGGCTCGAAGAAATGGTCGGGGCGGAGCTTCAGCTGGACGTCCTCGACCAGCCGGTTGTCGATCATCAGCGCGCCAAGCAGCGCGGCCTCGGCCTCGACGTTCTGCGGGAGGGTCTGGGTTTGCGGTTCGGACGCGGACTCGGCGATTCGGATGATTTCGGCCATGACCAAGCTCCTAAGCTCGGGCGGCCCCACGCCCAACGAGAACGAAAGTAGCACAAACAATCGCGCCTGTGGATTGTCTGTGCGCGAATCGGCTTGGGGTTCATGCGAATTGCCGAATTTGGATTTGCGCCAATCCACAGAAATGAATCCGCCCCAAATTGAAGGCTTCGGGCGGCCTCGTTACGCACTCCCAATGGCGATTTTGTCCGACCGCTGGATTCGCGAGCAGGCGCAGCAGCACGGCATGATCGAGCCGTTCGTCGAGGCGCAGCGGCGCGAGGGGTGCATCAGCTACGGCCTGTCGTCCTACGGCTATGACGCGCGCGTCGCCGACGAGTTCAAGATCTTCACCAACGTCGATTCGGCCACCGTCGATCCCAA
>Ga0207674_10007588_pt1 | contig 12639 bp, 14 predicted proteins | sample KBSCornC72_FD_184303 | JGI IMG/M metagenome (GOLD analysis project Ga0207674, IMG submission 184303) | Corn rhizosphere microbial communities from Kellogg Biological Station, Michigan, USA - KBS Corn C7-2 (SPAdes) (version 2) | ecosystem: Host-associated > Plants > Roots > Rhizosphere > Soil ... | reverse complement strand
CGGATTGGTGCCCCTGGTCCGACTCGAACGGACACTCCGGTGAAGGAACTCGATTTTGAGTCGAGCGCGTCTACCATTCCGCCACAGGGGCACGGGCCGAAATCGTTAGCGGCGCGCGCCCGCTGCGGCAACGGGGGTGCTACTCCGCCGCAACGGCGGCTGCGCCTTCCCCGTATGGATTGGGTCCGTAGCGATTTTCGCCGGGGGTGCCCGGCAGGACCATGAAGACCAGCAGCACGAGAGCGCAGATGAAACCAATGAACAGGAAGACGGCGGCAAGTCCGAAGCCGGCCGACATTCCAAGCGCGGAGCCTGAAGCAGCGCCCCCCACCATGGCTGCACCGCCGAGAATGAAGGCAAGACAGTAGGGCACGATCGGCAGGAGGATCCACCATCCACTGCGGTTGGTATCATGGAGCCGCCGGATGCCCACAGCAATCGACGGCACGATCGTTCCGAGCCACAGCAACGCGGTCAAGGGACCGTAATTGTACAAGATCATGTGGTGAATGCCGACAATGCTCTCGATGATGCTGAGAACGACGAATGCGACGATTAGCGCCAGGGTGTACCACCAATATTCCGCACGCGGTGCGCGGCCGCTAAAGTCGGCATATTTCTCGATGATCGGGCGCTTGGCCCATTCCACCGGAGTCAGATTCGAGTTCATTCCTTGCCTCCCCTCTTGAGGTGAACGAATGCTAGCCGCTCGTTCCGCTTGTGCAACTAGTTACGTGGAGCCTGCCGCCGATAGCTAAGCGCCTCGGCCACATGGATGCGCCCGACCCGCTCGGCGCCGGCAAGGTCGGCGATCGTTCTTGAGACCCTCAACACACGGTGAAAGCCGCGCGCGGAGAGCCGCATCGCCGCGGCGGCATCGGCGAGCAGCTTGCGGCCGGGCTCGTCCGGAGTCGCGACCCTGTCGAGCAGCTCGCCGTCGGCCTCTGCATTGGTGCGCGGCCCATGTCCGTTGTACCGATCGGCCTGGACCTGGCGCGCAGCGGCCACGCGCTTCGCCACCTGCGCGCTGCCTTCCGCGGGCGGCGGCAGCGTGAGGTCGGCAGCCGACACGCCCGGCACTTCGACGTGAAGATCGATACGGTCGAGCAGCGGGCCGGAGACCCGCGCCTGGTAATCGGCGGCGCAACGCGGGGCGCGGCTGCAGGCGAGCGCCGCATCGCCGAGGTGACCGCAGCGGCACGGGTTCATCGCCGCGATCAGCTGCACCCGCGCCGGGAAGGTCACGTGGGTGTTGGCGCGCGCAACGCTGACGCTTCCCGTTTCGAGCGGTTGGCGCAAGGAATCGAGCACCGGCCGCTGGAACTCGGGGAGCTCATCAAGGAACAGCACGCCGAGGTGCGCGAGACTGATCTCTCCCGGCCGCACGCGCAGGCCGCCGCCGACGAGCGCCGGCATCGAAGCGCTGTGATGCGGCGCGCGGAACGGCCGCCGGCGGCGGATCTTGCCGCCGCTGAGTTCACCGGCGACCGATGCAACCATCGACACCTCGAGCGCCTCGCTCGGCTGCAGCGGTGGAAGAATGCCGGGCAGGCAGGCGGCAAGCAGTGACTTGCCTGCACCAGGCGGGCCGCTCATCAGCAGGTTATGGCCGCCGGCCGCCGCGATCTCGAGCGCGCGCTTGGCGACCTCCTGGCCTTTCACCTGGGAGAGATCGGGCCCCCCATCGGGCGGCTCCGCCTCCGCTGCGGGAGGCGCAGGGATGAGCGATGTTCCCTTGAGGTGCGACAGCAGCGCAAGCAAATCGGGGGCGGCGATGACATCGAGCTCGCCTGCCCAGCTCGCCTCGCTGCCCTGCGCCGCCGGACAGATCAGACCCTTGTCCGCGGACGAGGCGTGAATGGCGGCAAGCAGCACGCCGGGCGACGCCGCGATCCGCCCGTCGAGGCTCAGCTCGCCGACCGCGACATAGTGCGACAGCGTCTCGGCGTCGGTCGCGCCGATTGCCGCGAGCAAGCAGAGCGCGATCGGCAAATCGTAATGCGAACCTTCCTTGGGCAGGTCGGCGGGCGAAAGGTTGACCGTGATGACCTTCGGCGGAAGCGCGAGGCCGATCGCCGTCAGCGCTGCGCGCACCCGCTCACGGCTCTCGCGCACCGCATTGTCCGGAAGTCCGACGATGGTGAAGCGCGGCAGGCCCGACGAGAGCTGCACCTGCACTTCGACGGCGCGGGCTTCGAGGCCGAGATAGGCAACAGTGGCGACGGTGGCGGCCATCAGTCGAACCGCCCGCAAGCTTCAACGCGACGCAGACTTCCCCCTAGCTCGGCGGAGCAAAGCTAGACCGCCATGGACCGGTCCTGCAAGGACGCTTGCAGTGGGAAAAGTGTATTACTACATCAATACGCATGTTCACGCGGCGCCAGTGGCGGCGTTTCATCGATCACCCGGTCGTGGAATGGGCCTTGTTCGCGCTCGGCGTGGTGCTGCTCGTCGTGTCTCCGCTGGTCGGAGCGATTCCGGGCCCGGGCGGCGTCATCGTCGCGGGAATAGGACTGGCGCTGGTCCTCAAGACCAGCATGTGGGCGAAGCGCCGCTACGTGAAGTTCAAGCGGTGGCAGCCCAAGGCGGGCCGGTGGACCGACTGGGCGCTCCAGCGGGGCTCGGCCAAGCGCCGGGAAGCACTGCGCAAGGAGCGGCCGGCAGGCGGCGGCGATTGACTTCACCGCCCTCCTCCACTATCGGCGCGCACGACAGCGGCTGCCTCTTTCGGCGGCCCTTTTTCTTTGAATCAAAAGGCATGAGCGATGAAGCGCACCTTCCAGCCGAGCAACCTCGTCCGCAAGCGGCGTCACGGGTTCCGGAGCCGCATGGCAACGCCGGGCGGCCGCAAGGTCCTGAACGCCCGCCGCGCCCGCGGGCGCAAGAAGCTCAGCGCCTAATCACACTCAAGAAGCGCGCGGACTTCATCGCCGCCAACGCGGGCAAGCGCGCGGCCACTCCCGGCTTCATCCTGCTCGTCCGCGATCGGCAAGATTCGGACCCGAGCATGCGCGTCGGCTTCACCGTCACCAAGAAGATCGGCGGCGCCGTCGTTCGCAACCGAATGAAGCGCCGGCTCCGGGCGCTCGCTCGCGAAATCGTGCCGGCGAAGGGTCTTGCCGGCGCCGACCATGTGATGATTGGCCGCGCGAAGGGAATCGAGCGCGACTTCGGCCTGCTCCGCGACGAGCTCGCGGGGGCGCTCGACAGGCTGCATCGGCAATGATCGCACGGCTGATGATCCTGATCGCGCGTGCGTGGCAGAAGGGCCCGTCGCAAGTCCTTCCGCCGAGCTGCCGCTATCAGCCGAGCTGCTCGGCCTATGCGATCACGGCGATTGAACGCTATGGCGCGGCGCGCGGAGGCTGGATGGCGCTGAAACGCATCTGCCGTTGTCATCCCTGGGGCGGCCAGGGCTACGACCCGGTACCGTAAGGGGATCAATTTCAAGTGAACGAGAACAAGAACCTGATCCTCGCGGTGGTACTGAGCGCGCTCGTGCTGCTCGGCTGGACGTTCGTTGCCAACAAATATTTCCCGACCGCCAACCCGCCGAGCAGCAAGGTCGTTGCCGGCAAGCAGGTGCCCCTGCCCCAGCCGAACGCGCAGCCCTCAGGCCCGCCGACGCCGCGCAAGCTTCAATCGATTAGTGCTGCGCTCAGCGGAAGCCCGCGCGTCCAGATCCGCACGCCCTCGCTGCAGGGCTCGATCAATCTCAAGGGCGCGCAGATCGACGACCTGCTCCTGCTCAAAGAGAAGCAGACTCTCGCCAAGGATTCGGCGCCGGTTCGGCTGCTCTCGCCGCTTGGGACGCCCGGCGGATATATCGCCGAGTTCGGCTGGACGGCGAACGGCGGTCAGGCGCCGGCGCTGGACACGCAGTGGGCGGCGGACAGCCCAGTGCTGATGCCCGGCCATCCGGTGACCCTGACGACGCAGACCGCCGACGGAACACGCTACCAAATCAAGATCGCGATCGACGACGGCTATCTGTTCACCGTCGAGCAGAGCGTCACAAACGCGTCCGCAGCTCCGCTCAACGTCCGCCCCATCGGCCTCGTCAGCCGCGCGACCGAGTCCGCCGACCCCTCAATGTGGACCAACCATGTCGGTCCGATTGGGGTGTTCGAGGGCAAGGTGGATTACAGTGTGAGCTGGAAGGACCTCGACAAGGGGACCTCAGAGGGCTTCGACAAGACCGGCTGGCTCGGCTTCACCGACAAATATTGGCTGACGGCGCTGGTCCCGGACGGAAGCGCGAGCAGCGAGTTCCGCAAGAGCCCGAGCGGCGGCTACCAGGCCGACTATGCCGCGCCGGCGGCGACGGTCGCGCCCGGCCAGACGCTGACGACCAAGGCGCAGCTCTTTGCGGGCGTCAAGGAGAAGGCGTGGCTCGACCGCTATGAGGAAGCGGGCATCCCGCTCCTCAGCTACGCGATCGACTGGGGCTGGTTCTGGTTCTTCGCGCGGCCGATCTTCGACCTGCTCGTCATCCTGTTCCACGCCGTCGGCAATTTCGGCCTGGCGATCATCTGCCTGACGCTGATCGTCCGGCTGGTCATGTTCCCCGTTGCCCACAAGCAGTTCCAGTCGATGGCTGCGATGCGCAAACTGCAACCGAAGATGAAGGCGATCCAGCAGCGCTTCAAGGACGACAAGCAGCGCCAGCAGCAGGAGATCATGAAGCTCTATCAGGAAGAGAAGGTGAACCCCGCGGCGGGGTGCCTTCCGATCCTGCTGCAAATTCCGGTCTTCTACGCGCTCTACAAGACGCTTCTCGTCAGCGTCGAAATGCGGCACCAGCCCTTCATCGGTTGGATCAGGGACTTGTCCGCTCCGGACCCGCTAACGCCGGTGAACCTGTTCGGCCTGCTGCACTTCACGCCTCCGGGGATGCTCGCCATCGGCGTCCTGCCCATCCTCGTCGGCGCGACGCAGTTCCTGTCGATGAAATTGAACCCGCAGCCAATGGACCCGGCACAGGCACAGATGTTCGCGATCATGCCCTGGGTGCTGGTGTTCGTAATGGCGCCGTTCGCGGCGGGCCTGCAGCTCTACTGGATCACCAACAACGTGCTGACGATGGCGCAGCAATGGCACCTGTACCGCAAGTTCGGGCTGCACCTCAAAGACACGCACCCTGTGCAGACATGAACGCGGCCGCCGACACGGAGCTAGCGGAGCGCGCGCGCAAGCTGTTCGCCGGCCCCGTCGAGTTCCTGAAATCCGCGCCGGAGCTCAAATTCCTGCCGGAAGCGGACGTGCCGGAGATCGCGTTTGCCGGGCGGTCGAACGTCGGCAAGAGTTCGCTCCTCAACGCGCTCACCAACCGCAACGGGCTGGCGCGCACCTCGAACACGCCGGGACGCACCCAGGAGCTCAATTTCTTCGATGTGGGCGAGCCGGTGCAGCTGCGCCTGGTCGACATGCCGGGGTACGGATTTGCCGAAGCCCCGCGAGACCTCGTCGCCCGGTGGAAGCGGTTGGTGACCGATTTCCTGCGCGGCCGCGCGGTGCTGAAGCGAGCGTTGGTGCTGGTCGATTCCCGCCACGGCCTGAAGGAAGTCGACCGCGAGATGATGCGCATGCTCGATGACGCGGCGGTCAACTATCACCTCGTGCTGACCAAGGCCGACAAGGTGAAGCCGTCGGCGCTCGGGCCGCTCTACGAAACGACGGCCGTCGAGGCGGCGAAGCACCCCGCCGCGCACCCGTCCATCTTCACGACCTCGAGCGAAACGGGTAGCGGGATCGCCGAATTGCGGACGGCGATCGTTTCGGCCGTTCTCGGCCACTAACGTCATGCTGAACTCGTTTCAGCATCCATTCTGGAGACCCACTGTGCAGGTGACGAAATGGACCCTGAAACAAGTTCAGGGTGACGGGAAGAAGAAATGCTCAAGCTGATCATCGGCAACCGCGCCTATTCGAGCTGGTCGATGCGCGGCTGGCTGGCGTGCAAGCAGTCCGACGAGCCATTCGAGGAGCTGGTCGTGCCGATGTTCGACGAGGATTGGGAGAAGCGCCGCGAAGGCGACGAGTTCGCGCCCTCGCTGGGCAAGGTCCCGATCCTGTGGGACGGCGAGATCGTCGTGTGGGACAGCATGGCGATCATCGAATTCCTCGCCGATCGCTACGGCAGCGCCTTTTACTGGCCCGAGGACGAAGGCGCGCGAGCGGTAGCCCGCTCAATGGCCGCGGAAATGCATTCCGGGTTCGCGAACCTCCGCCGCGAACTGCCAATGAACGTGCGCAAGAGCTTCCCGCCCAAAGAGCTCGGCCAGCCGGTGCGCGAGGAGATTGACCGGATTTTGACGCTCTGGGCCCAGGCGCGGGCGCGGTTCGGCGGGATGGGTGATTTCCTGTTCGGCGACTGGTGCGCGGCGGACATGATGTATGCGCCGGTCGTCACCCGCTTCATCACCTACGGCGTCGCCGTGCCGAACTTCGCCGGCGTCTACATGAAGAACGTCCTCTCGCACCCGCACGTCGCCGAATGGATCGACAAGGCGCAGGACGAGCCCTGGGTCATCGAACAGTACGAGAAGGGCAAGGCCGCCTAGGCAGGCCGCTTCGTGTCGTAAGGCGTGCCGTCGCGGTGGGCGTAAGTGCCTTCTGGCGTGAAGATCAGGTCGATGTCGGAATAGCCGCCGCCGGTGTTCGTCCCGCCGCCGACGACGATGAAGGCGCAGTCGCGGTCGCTCTCATTGCGCAAATGGTGGCCGTTGGTGCTGCCCTTGGGCCAGGCCGCGCAGTCGCCGGCCTTGAGGATGGTTCGCCCGTCGTCCTCGACGAGCACGGCTTCGCCCTCGATCATCACCAGGAACTCGTCCTCGCCATTGTGCCAGTGGCGCTGCGACGACCAGGCGCCGGGTCTCAGGACGACGTGGCTGACGCCGAAGTCGGTGAGACCTGTGGCCGGGGCGAGCCGCCGATACCAGCGGCCCTGGACGTCGCGGTCGAACGGCGGCGGATAGCCGGTCCGATTGACCTGTTCGATGGCTTGCAAATCAATCTTCGGCATTGCTGCACCTCCGCTGCATGAGGGATTAGCAGAGGTGCAGCGTCCGCTAGAAGGTCCCCTTGATCGAGAGCGTGAACAAGGGACCGACGAGGTCGTGGTGCCGCTCGAAAAACCTGATCGGGGCGCGATCGCGGAAGCCCGCATAAACGGTGCGGTCGAACAGGTGCCAACCCTCGGGCACGTTGTCGACGCTGGCGCGCACCGTCAGCCCCATGAAGTTCTTGTCCTCGACGTAGAAGCCCGAGATCCAGGGCAGGTCGAGCTGGCTGTAAATCTCGGTCAGGTAGTAGTTCTTCGTATAGTGCTGGTGCTGGACGTACGCGCTCCAGGCGAACGGCGTCCCCGGAATGTCGTGGCGGATCTGAATGCTCCCCCACACATCCTGGACGTTGGTGATCGGGCGCCGCTTGTGCGTCAGCGGGTCCTTGACCGAGGTCCACTCGCCACCGAGGTTGAGATCGACCTTCGCTCCATGGAAGCCGAGCGGGTCGAGGTTGATCGTGCTCGTGCTTTCGGCGCCGAGCCGGTCGGCATGCGGGAGGTTTCCGATCCCCTGCCCGTCGGTGCCGATCGGGATCACGTCGACGATGTCGCTGACGCTGTAATAATGGAAGTTGAGCCGGGTCTTGCCCCATCTTCCGAGATCGTGGGAGATTTCGGTCTCGAATTCCGAGCTCTGCGGGGGCACGAGCTCGGGATTGCCGGCATTCTCGCGATCCTGGCTGAGCTCGGGCTGGGCGAGGAAATCATAGAAGCTGATTTGGCCGACGCGGCGGCGCAGCTTGAAGCTGACGTCCCAGTCCTTTGCCGGGTGCCAGCCTAAAGTCAGGCTGCCCTTGGGGCGGAAGAATTTGCGCCCGGGCTCGGCGTCGGTGACCCGGTCGAGTTTCGAAATCTCGGCTCCGGCGGCAAGCTGCATGTCGAGGTTGCTGGCGAGCGGCCGGCTGAAGGTGACGATGCCTTCATAGCGCACCTCGGTGACCTTGCCGCTGCCCTCAGGAAACGGAACCTGGACAAAGACCTGCTGAGGATCGAGTTCGAACAGACCGCCCTTCTGGTCGAGGTAGTTGAAGGCTCGCTCAAGCGACACCTGCCAATCGTTCTTTCCGGTCTTCCAGTGATATTCGCCGCGGCCGATGACTTCGCCCAGGTGGGTGTCGCGACTAAAGCGCGAGCCGATCGCATCCGCGCCCGTGGTGATGAACCGGGTAATGTCAGTATTGACGAGCGGCTCATGCTCCCAGTGGCGCAATGCGATCAGCTTGAGCCGGCCGGGGCCGAGGCCGAATTCATAGTCGCCGTTGACGTCGGCAGTGTAGCCCGCGAGCGACGTCGTGTTGGTGCGGATGCGAATCTCGTTCGTTGCGAGGATCGTCCGCCTCTGCTCCTGGAAGTTCGGATTCCAGTACGGCGTGTAGTTGAGCGTCAGATTGCCGACCGACGAACCGGGGTGAATGCCGAGCTTGAGCTCGCTGTTCACTTCCTCGTGTTCACCCTTGTACCGCTCGACCCAATGCTCGGTCGGGACGTGATTGGCGTCATAGACGTTCACCGGACCACCGAGGCCGCCGCGGCCATAGCCGTTGCGCAGGGATACGGTGTAATCGACCGGCCCGAGCTTATTGGAATAGCTGATCGATCCACCCATCAGCTCCGGCTCGGTGAAGTGGGCCCGGGCATTCAGGCGCCATTCGTATTGGCCGCTGCCCTTGGTCGTGGCCGTCCCCGCCTTAATGATGACGTTGGCGACCTGCCCTACCAGGCCGGCTATCCCGAGGCTGGACGCGTCAACGATCTCGATCCGGTCGACGCTCGAAGCCGGTGTCCGCTGAAGGAGATCGACTGCGCCGAGCTTGTTGGAGATTCGCTGGCCGTTGATCAGCACGTTTTCGGAAGCCTGCCCAAGGCCGCGTTCGGTGGTATCCACGTTGCGGATGGTAAAGCTCGGGACCTGCGTCAGCATGTCATAGGCGGTCTTCGGCGCGAACCGAGCGAAGTCCGCCGGCGTATAGACGCGCTTGGCCGAGCCAGTGGTCGGCGGCGGCGAGCCCGCCGGAACCTGCGCAAGCGCAGGCGCGGCTGCTGCCAAAGCGGCCGTTGCAAGAAGACCTGCGCGCAGGTTACGCAGCACGAACATTCGATTTCCCCTCTTCAAACCGGTGCACGAGTTCGTGCTACATTTGTAGCGTGCTACATTTGTAGCGTCCGCGCAAGCCCCAATTTCGACGAATCGACGAATGGCGGTGTATTACCGCCCTATTACAGCTGCAACGCCCATCTCAAGACGTTTTGCCGCGGGCCGGAGCTTGCTACGGCAGGCGCGCATGGCGACTCCGATCGATCCCGTTGCGTTCGCGGCTGATCTCATCCGCTGCCCGAGCGTCACTCCCGCGCGCGGCGAGGTCTTCGACCTGCTGCAGTCACAGCTGGAGCCGCTCGGCTTCAGCGTGCACCGCTGGGTGATGGGCGAGCCGCCCGACGGCCCGACCGAGAACATGGTCGCGATTCGCGGGTCCGGAAGTCCGCATTTCGGCTTCGCCGGCCATCTCGACGTGGTCCCTGCCGGCGACGGGTGGAAAGGCGATCCGTTCGGCGCCGAGATCGAAGATGGAATGGTGGTCGGCCGCGGCGCGAGCGACATGAAGAGCGCGATCGCGGCTTATGTCGCCGCGCTGAGTCGCCTCGACTCCGATGCCGGCACCCTGTCGCTCTTCATCACCGGCGACGAGGAGGGCTATGCGACCTACGGGACGCCGCGGATCATCGACTGGCTCAACGAAAAGCAGATCCGCCCGGACATGATTCTGATCGGCGAGCCGACCTCGGTCGAGCGGCTCGGCGACACGGTGAAAATCGGACGCCGCGGCTCGGTCAACATGTGGATCGAGGTGCCGGGCGTCCAGGGGCATGTCGCCTACCCGCACCGCGCGACCAACCCCGTGCCGCCGCTCGCGCGGGTCATCGACGCGCTCGACGAGCTGCATCTCGACGACGGGACCGACCAATTCCCGGCGTCGAACCTCGAGTTCACGGCGATCTCGACCCCAACCAACGCGAGCAACGTCATTCCGGGCTCGGCGACGGCGCAGCTCAACATCCGCTTCAACAACCTGCACAGGGGCGCGGACCTCGTGCGGCTCATCGAGGAGATCGCCGAGCGCGAGGCGCCGGGATCCAAGGTGACGGCCCGGATTTCGGGCGAGGCGTTCCTGACGCCGCCTGGGCGCCTCTATGACGTCATCGTCGAAGCAATCGAGGAAGAGACGGGCGAGAAACCCGATCTGTCGACCAGCGGCGGCACGTCCGACGGCAGATTCCTGATCCAGCTCTGTCCGGTCGTCGATTTCGGGCTGCCCAACGGCACCATGCACAAGGTCGGCGAGTGCGCCGCGGTCGAGGATATCCGCGCCTTGTCGCGGATTTATGAGCGCGTCCTCAGGAAGGTGCTGACCTGAGCCTGGACGTCAGTGCTGCATCTGCAGGTTCGTCATCTCCGGCGTCGGACCCATGTTGGCGGCCAGATGCGCCATGATCCAGATGGTCCCAATCATCACCAGGAAGACGATGAGCACACCGAAGGCGAGCGCGAGCACGTTGTTGGTGTTGTCGGGGCCGCTGGTGATGTGGAGGAAGAAGACGAGGTGCACGCCCATCTGCGCGATGGCGAGTACGACCAGGCCAACGGCGACTCCGGGCCCCCACAATGAAGAGGTCGACGCGACCCAGAAGGAAACGCCGGTGAGGATCAGCGCCAAGCCAAGGCCGATCACATAAGCCAGCGTCTCGCTGAGCAGGCTGTCATGAGGGGCGCCCGGGGCGACGTTCATCAGCTCAGGGTCGCGGTCGCTCATGGCAGTGTCCCGATCAGATAGACAATGGTGAAGATGGCCACCCAGATGATGTCCAGCGCGTGCCAGAAGATGCTGAGGCACAGCAGGCGCCGGATGATGTGCGGCTGAAACCCCTTGGCCCAGATCTGCGCCATCATGGTCCCGATCCACATGAGGCCGGCGGTGACATGCGCGCCGTGACAGCCGACGAGCGTGAAGAAGGACGACAGGAAGGCGCTGCGCTGCGGTCCCGCGCCGATCCTGACCATGCCGGCGAACTCGGTGAGCTCGATGACGAGGAAGACGAGCCCGAGCAGGCCCGTGACGATGAGCCACGCTTCGGTCCAGATGAGGTTCGCGCGCTTGGCCGCGATCATGGCGAGGCCGCAGACGAAACTGGAAAGCAGCAGCGCAATGGTTTCGACCGCAACCAGGTCGCGGCGGAACAGCTGGTTGGTGACCGGCCCGCCGTCGGTCGCGTGGACCAGCGAAGCGTAGGTCGCGAACAGCGCCGAGAAGAGCACCATGTCCGACAGGACGAACAGCCAGAAGCCGTATGGAACGACGATGCTCTTCGACTGCGGCCCGCGGTTGCCAAGGCCGGTGTCTTCCGAGCCGGCGTGAGTGAGGCCGACGGCAGGGGCTTCGCTTGCCGTGCTCATGTCGACTGGCTCAGGCGGTGGAGGTGTTCCATGCGGATGCGCCGCCGCTCGCGCGCATTGGCGATGACCTCTTCGAGCGGAATGACATGCTCATGTTCGTCGCGCCAGGCGTACCACACGAACACCGCGAAGGCGCCGATCAGGCCGACGATCGCGAGCCACCAGATGTACCAGATGATCGCGAAACCGCAGAGCGAGGTGAAGAAGGCGACAATGATGCCCGTCGGAGTGTTGAGGGGCATTTCGATCGGCTGGTAATTGGGCTCGGGGATCAGCGCGGCGCGCTCGATCGCCTCCTGCTTGCGGTGCCAATAAGCCTCTTCCCCGTGAACGTCGGGAAGGACCGCGAAATTATAGTGCGGCGGCGGTGAGAGGGTCAGCCATTCGAGCGTGCGGCCATCCCATGGATCGCCGGTGAGATCGCGGCGCTGCTCACGCGTCTTGATCGAATAGAGGAGCTGCCAGACCGTGAACGCGATAGCGGCGGCGATGAACAGAGCGCCGACCAGCTCGACGAGCAGCCACGGCCTCCAGCTCGGGTCGGAGATGTGCTGCATCCGCCGCGTGCCGCCCCAGAAGCCCAAGAGATAGCTCGGCATGAAGGCCAGATTGAAGCCGACGAACCAGCACCAGAAGACCACTTTCCCCAGGCGCTCGTCGAGCGTGAACCCGAACGCTTTGGGGAACCAGTAGGTGTAGCCGGCCATGATTGCGAACACGACACCAGGGATGATCACATTGTGGAAGTGAGCGACCAGGAACAGACTGTTGTGGACGACGAAATCGACCGGAGGAATCGCCAGCAGCACGCCGGTCAGACCACCGATCGTGAAGGTGAGCATGAACCCGAGCGCGTAGTGCATCGGCACGCTGAACCGGACCCGCCCGCCGTACATCGTGAACAACCAATTATAGATCTTCACGCCCGTCGGGATTCCGATCAGCATGCTGGCAATGCCGAAGAAGGCGTTGACGTCGGCGCCGGCGCCCATGGTGAAGAAGTGGTGCAGCCAGACGGTGAATGAGAGAATGCAGATCGCGAGGGTCGCGAAGACCATCGAGCGATAGCCGAACAACGGTTTGCCCGAGAAGGTCGAGACCACCTCGGAATAGATGCCGAACG
>Ga0207674_10007585_pt1 | contig 12644 bp, 10 predicted proteins | sample KBSCornC72_FD_184303 | JGI IMG/M metagenome (GOLD analysis project Ga0207674, IMG submission 184303) | Corn rhizosphere microbial communities from Kellogg Biological Station, Michigan, USA - KBS Corn C7-2 (SPAdes) (version 2) | ecosystem: Host-associated > Plants > Roots > Rhizosphere > Soil ... | reverse complement strand
ACAGAGGGAACTAGCACAAGCTTCCGGAAATAAAGCTGGGCAGCAGTTCGGAGAATACTCTTTTTCCTGGTCACCCTCCGGCAACGCCATTTACTTCGAGCGGGGCTATCAAGGGGCGAAAAACATTTGGAAGATGACCGTCGATCCCGGAACCCTGCGGGCTACTCGAATCGATCGTTTAACGACCGGCGCAGGACCCGATGCCGCGCTCGCCCTTTCAGCCGATGGCAGACGGCTGGCCTTTACGGCGAAATCGCAGCGGATCCAGACCTGGCTTTTCCCGTTCGACGCCAGAACCGGCCAGATCAAAGGCAATGGCACGGCGATCACTTCGCCCGGGAGGAGATCAGTTGAACCGAACCTATCGCGGGACGGCACGAAAGTTGCCTACTTCGTTCCTCACGGCGAAAGCTACGGGCCGGGTTTCGGCGACATCCAAAATGAGGTTTGGGTGAAGTCGCTGGTGGATGGGAGCGAGGTTCCGATTTTCGTGGACAACTTTTCGCGCTGGTTTCCGCGGTGGTCGCCGGACGGTGCGCAACTCATCTACGAGCGTCGAAATCTCAAGACGAACGAGCGCCAGCTCATGATTTGGTCCAGCCAGACCCGCGAAGAAGAACCACTCACGGGTGTGACCAAAACGCTGATTTACGATTGGTCCACAGACGGTAAGTGGTTATCCAATCTGGATAGGGATGGAATCTGGTTGATCCCCTTCCCCACAGCGGCGCACGCCCAAGTCACCGCCAAGCAGGTTACGTCCAATCCGGCGTACAACCTCTATCAACCACACCTTTCTCCTGACAATCGATGGATCGTCTTCGAGGCCGCCATCAACTCACCGAACCCGGAATCGGCTCTCTATGTGGTACCCGCAGCGGGCGGTCCGTGGACACGCATCACCGACGGACGGCACTGGGACGACAAGCCTCGGTGGTCTCCCGACGGAAGGGCAATCTATTTCGTTTCCGCACCTGGCGGATTCTTCAATATCTGGGGGATTCGTTTCGATCCATCCGAGGGTAAGCCCGTTGGCCAGCCGTTTCAGATCTCGAAATTCGATAGTCCGCGATTGATGATTCTAAGGGCCATACCATTTGTCGGACTCTCGTTCAATCAGAACAAACTCGTGGTGACCATGGCGGAACAGTCCGGCAGCATCTGGTTGCTGGATAACGTCGACCAATAGCGGTCTGCGAACTTTGAATCGCCATCTGGTTCACTCGGTCGATGGGCGGGCTCGAACGATAATTCGCTTTTGCAGCCCATACCTCACCACGATGCTCGTCCCGCATCTCGAAACAGAGCAGCTGTGAGGGGTTGCAGCTCCCCGCTAATCCTGGATCACCGCGGTGTCGAGAGAAGCTCTCTATGTTGCGAGATTCCTGAAGCTCTGCCTGTCGAAATGTCGACCTGCCATACGTCATACGATTAGGAGATGTAAAACTGCCTTCCAAGAGGAGAATAGGTGATGAAATTCGCGATGTTGATCTACGAATCACCAGACGCCTTCGCGTCGCGCAAGAACGATGGGCCTCACGACCCTTACACCGGCGCCTGGCGCGCTTACCATAAGGCTCTCGTCGAGGCGGGCGTCTTTGTCGGAGGCGATCCGCTGGAAGTACCAGAAACCGGAACCACGATAAGGCTCAAGGACGGAAAGCGCAGTGTACAAGACGGCCCGTATGCAGACACCAAAGAACAACTGGGAGGATTCACGATCCTGGAAGTGCCATCGCTCGACGCAGCCCTGGAGTGGGCAGCACGCTGCCCGGCTGCCTCGTACGGGGTAGTCGAGGTGCGTCCGCTCGCTCCCGAAACCCGGCGCAGGATCGTGGAATGACTGAAAGCGGTGCTGAGAAGGTTCATCGGACCATTGAGCGGGTAGCCCGCGAATCCTATGGTCGCCTGGTGGCTTATCTTTCTGTGCACACCCAAGATTTGGCTGGGGCCGAAGATGCCTTGAGCGAGGCTTTGCTTAAAGCGTTGACGGTTTGGCCACGAGACGGCGTGCCGCAAAACCCGGAGGCTTGGCTGCTGACCACGGCACGCAACTCGGTCATCGATTTTTTTCGCCATCAGCGGGTAGTGCTAGACAGCGAACCTAATCTCATGCCTTTTATCCCAAACTCAGTAGGGGACTCCTTGGAAACGAAATATCCAGACGAGCGATTGAAATTGCTCTTCGTCTGCGCGCATCCGGCGATCGATCCGGCCATGCACACACCACTTATGCTGCAAGCCGTTCTCGGCCTCGATGCTGTCCGCATCGCTGGTGCTTTCCTGGTTTCGCCGAAAACCATGGGGCAGCGGCTTGTCCGAGCGAAGACGAAGATCCGCAACGGAGGCATCCGGTTTGAAGTGCCCGAGCAACAGCAACTGCCACCGAGGCTGGATGCGGTGCTGGAGGCCATTTACGCCGCCTTCGGCATTGGCTGGGACGATATGACGGGCGCGGATCAACGCGGCCGTGGCCTCGCCGAGGAAGCCATCTGGCTCGCGCGAGTGCTTCTTGAGCAAATGCCCGGCGAAGCAGAAATTCAAGGGCTCCTGGCTCTTATGCTGCACTGCGAAGCGCGACGGGCGGCACGGCGAGATCCCGATGGTCATTACGTTCCCCTTTCCGAGCAGGACCCGAAGCTATGGTCCCTGCCTTTAGTAGAAGAGGCAGAACGTTATCTCGCAACGGCGTTCAAATCGGGACGGCTTGGTCGCTTTCAACTGGAAGCGGCGATTCAATCGGTGCATGCTGAGCGAGCACACGGCCGCCCTGTTGAGTGGAAAGCGATTGTTCAGTTCTACGCGCAACTCATTCGCTTATCGCCAACAATCGGTCGCCAAACTGGATACGCGGCCGCACTGGCGGAGACTGATGGGACAGAGCGCGGCCTCGAGGTTCTTGATTCCATGGATCGGGATCTTGTCGCTGCTTATCAACCCTACTGGGCGGTGCGCGCCTCCCTTCTCGAACGGCTGGGCCGAAATGCCGAGGCCTCGGAGGCTTACGAGCGCGCTATTGGACTAGCGGAAGATCCCGCAATCAGAAAGTTTCTGCTCACACGACGAGGCTGATTTTTTCCGCGCTCGCCCTGTAGAAATCACCCCACCTCACCCGTCATCTCCATAGAAGCGGCTTAATGATCAAGAACTTCGCCGCCTGAGAGGTGAACCATGTGCCCATTCTGCTTCGCAACCCTCGGACTAGTCGTGGCTGGCACGGTCTCAACCGGCGGACTCGCGGCGGCAATCGCCGTCAAAGTCTCTCGCAAAAACAGCCAAGCAGCAGAAACCCAGAAAAGAAGTTCACCAGAAAAGGTCTAAGGAGAACCGCCATGAACATTCAGAATAAGACAATCCTGATTACCGGCGCGAACCGTGGCATTGGTCGGGCACTGGTAAGTGAGGCACTCAAACGCGGAGCGAAGACCGTTTATGCGGGGATTCGCACGGGTGCCTTGGAAAACACGGACCCTCGCGTGACTCCCCTGACGCTGGATGTGACCAACGCAGCGCAGATTCATGCGGCGGTAGAAGGTGTCGAGTCTCTCGATATCCTTATCAACAACGCCGGCGTGGCGCAATACGACGATTTGACCGATCGGGTTGCGCTCGAACAAAGCCTCGCAGTCAACTTCTTCGGCATGCACGGTGTGAGTCAGGCGTTTTTGCCACTGCTGCGGCGATCGAGAGGGGCCATCGTCAACAATCTTTCGTTGGTGGCCCTCGCTCCCTTGCCACTCATACCCGGCTATTCCATTTCGAAGGCGGCCGCCGCAAATATGACGCAGTCCCTGCGGGCGCTCGTGGCCGCACAAGGCGTGACAGTCCACGCCGTCTTCCTGGGCCCGGTAGACACCGACATGAACCGAGGCTTCGACATTCCGAAGGCTTCGCCTGCTTCAGCGGCGCAGGGCATTTTCGATGGCCTGGAAAGAGACGAAGAGGACATCTTCCCTGACCCCGCGTCCTCGTCTGTCGCCGAGGGCTGGCGCATGGGCGTGGCCAAGGCACTCGAGCGACAGTTCGTCGCATTCTTGCCCGACCGACGTTGAATGTTACGGCAGGGCATTCGACAGATCGTTCGGGCACAATGATTACGCCGGCGCCGGAATCGCAGACGCGAAATCCGAGAACATAGGCGGCTTGCCGAGGATCGTTCTGGGTTTGCCACGAGCGATGTCGCATCCCGACCCTCGGTCTGGTCTAAGACGCTCAACACCTTATATTATGTCGGCTAGCCCTCGGGCAGGATACTTTATACAATGTCCCGCCTGAGCTGGGAGGTGTTGTGAGCGGACTTGTGCGACTGCTGTCTCTCATCCCCGGTCTCGTCTTCGGAATTGTCCTGTGCTCTGTCCTTGCAGCAGCGCAGCAGGGCGAACCCGGTCACTCGATCGGGAAAGTTACGACCTCAGGTGACCTGATTGTCATTCAATTGGACGAAGGTGCGCTGGGGGCAGCCAACCTGTTCGACCTCAACGGGCGTACTCTGCATTTTATTCCCGACCGCGGACAATACCGAGTTGAGAACACGCCGCTCGAGTGGGATTCTGATTTCGGAGCCCCCCTGCAAGGCTCGGAAGTGCTGCTCCACAATTTCGCCTTCCCCTTTTCTGGCAAGAAGTGGACCGCATTCCGTGTCGGGACTACCGGTTCGCTCAGCCTTGGCGAGAGCCACAGTGAGGCAGATCCAGGCGTAAGCATTCGTCGTTTTGACGCGTTGGCTGAAGCAGCGGGTGGACTAATCGACCGTGCTCCTGCGATCTGCGTCTTTTTCAAACCGCGAATGTCGGGGCCGCACTATGTCAAAGAACTTGCGGATCGAGTGGTTGTCACTTGGGATCTAACCGAGCCTTTCGGCAATATCCAGGATTTCACATGGTTCAAAACCGTGAACCGCTTTCAAGCGGCCCTGCGCAGCGATGGAATGATTGAAATGTCGTACCAGCAACTCGCGGCCCGAGACGCCATCATCGGCGTATATCCACTTATCTCAGGAACTGAACCGCTGATCGCGACGCTGACTGCAAGTCCTCATACCGAGCTGCCCGCCCACCTCGACGTCCGCAATATCAGGTTTTCTATCGTCGGCGGAGTTCTCCTGAAAGTGACTCTCGAGACCCGAGGACCCGTTCTGCCGCCGGGAGATCCGGACTTCAAACATTTCGGCTATCAGGTCTCGTTTGAAACGCCGTCGTCCCCGGGCACAGAGGCGTCTCAAATAACTTGGACTGCGTTCGCCGGCAGACCTCCCGGCCGCGAGCCGGGTTATTTTGCCTTTGGCCCCGGCGTCTCAAGAATGGTGAGCACGACCGGAAACACCATCACGCTTCAGGGCACGTTGCCGAAAGCTGCTATCCAGGCCGGTACTTTGAAGGTCAGCGCGCGAGTCATAGTTCGCGAGGATCGGGAATCGGCCACTGAGCAGCTGACTCCCGACAGAGTTCCCGTCTCCGGACTCCGAAGCCCCGAAGCCCACCTTTCTTCTCTGACACGAAAAGATGGCCCTTATTCCTTGATCTATGAATCGTTTCATTACCTCGCCCTACCTCGGCCGGAGGACCTAGCATGCACGGCAATCAAGGCACTGGGCGACAGGTTCGACTTTCTTGCTTACTATTCCGACTTTCGCATCGACAACCAGGAGGCCGGCACACCGAGCGATGGTCCGCGCGGTGGTGGTGTTACCGGAATTGGTGAAACTCAGGCGGGCCTCGAGAACTACTGCAGCCAGGGCAGATTCCAGTGGGGTTACGTGCAGCCGGTTTTTGCCGGATCAAACCAGATGCAGGAGTGGCCGCCGGATGGCGCTCCCGTCGGTAGCGATCATGACATCACCTTCTATGCTCACCTGCTCGGGGAAAGCACGCCAGACGGAAAGATGCTCCCTTACAACTATGCGATGTCGCAACTCGGTCATGAAATGGGTCATCGTTGGGGTGCGTCGGCATCAGCCAAGATCAACGGCGAAACGGTTCCGCTCGGTCCTGTCCACTGGACACGAGGATTGCACTCGCCAGTCGCGTTCCCGTATCAACGCCCCACTGAAGCATCGGCCATGGGTGGTAGCGTCTGGCAGAACAACTTCGACGGCACTTTCACGCAGCTGGACGATGATTACTATGTGCCTGCCACGGGATATTCCTACCTTGATCTTTATTTGATGGGTTTGGTTTCGCCTACCGAAGTACCCGACTTCTTCTTGCTAAAGGATCTGGTGCCGGCGGGTAAAGATCGGGCGGGCCATCCGATGTTTAAAGCCGATCGAGTCAAGGTGGGCATTGAAGACGTCATTGCTGCCGAAGGACCGCGTCAGCCCGATGTGTATCACTCACAAAGGAATTTCAATACCGGGATGGTCCTGATTGTTGAACATGGTCAACAACCCAGCGATGCCTTGATTGACAAGACGAAGGGTATCGCTAAGCAATGGATCGATTATTGGGCCAGAGCTACCGGGTGGAGGGCAATCATGACCGTGCGCCCATAACGACGTTGGCAACCGCTGGGACTGATTCACGAACTTCTTTGTGGTCGTACGTGAGTCTTGTTATTGACAGAGAGAGGCGCATGCGACACTGCGACAGCGCATCTTGACGGGGCTACAGTGAAAAGATACTATCGGGCCGAAAGTATCAGTCCGCAACAGCCCGCGGCGGCTTTATGGAGAGAGTTGACCGACTCCCCCGCGAATTGTTTGGCAGCCACGCCTTGCAGGTTGGCCGATGGACGAGTTCAGTCCTTTTCTGCTTCGCTCTTCTTATCCTGACCAGCACCCTGCTGACTTATCGACTTCAAACCGTTGATCTCTCGTCACTGTTGTTGGGCATCGCTCTAGCTACGTTCTCGCTTGTGGTTTTCCTACTCTCTAGATCTTTGTTGCAGCTACGAGACGAGCAACGCCAAGCAGCTCATGCTCTCGATGCCAAGAAAGCTTCCCTGCTGGCGAGTGAAGAGCGATTTCGGCAGATGGCTGACAACATCCACGAAGTTTTCTGGATGATTGATGCGCAGACTAGGAAGACGCTTTATGCGAATGCCGCCTACGAAACCATAACCGGACGCCCCCTCGCTACTCTCAAAACCGACCCACTGTCCTATGAGGAAGTCATCCATCCTGAAGATCGCACACATGTGTTGTTCCGGCTCGAACGAGCCATGCGCATCGGACGTTTCGACGAACGGTTCCGGATTGTCTTGCCGAACGGTGAACCACGTTGGCTTTGGGTACGAGGATTTCCGTTGCGCGATATCCACGGCAACATTCAACTTCTGGTTAACACCGGGCTCGACATCACCCGGCAGAAAGAGGCGGAGGAGGAAATCTCGAGGAGCTTATCTCTCGCTGAATCTGCCTGGGCAGAGTCGGATGCAATGCGCAAAGCGACCTTGGCCTTAACTCAAGATCTTCGAATGGACAACGTTCTAGATACCCTGCTCCGATCTCTAAGAGATCTCGTGCCATTCGACTCAGCAAATATCCTGCTGCTTGAAGCGGATTCTCGCCTATTTATCGCACGCGAATTCCCGCACCGCGAATGCACCGGTCAGAAATACCCGCTTGATCTTGAAATTGGCGATTATCCAATCATCAGCCGCATCTTGCGAAGCCTTCAAAGCGTGGTTGTTTCTGACACACAGCAAGATCTCGAGTGGCGCATATTCAAGAACCACCCCCATCTCCGCTCCTGGATTTGCGTTCCCCTGATCGCCTCCCAACGAACCCTGGGCCTACTCTCGTTGAATCACGGCCTCCCGGGCGGGCTTAGCTCCGAGCATTTGCGGATCGCAGAGCTGCTCGCCATTCCAGCCGCCGCTGCGATTCAGAGTGCAAGGCTTTATGAGCGCGCTGAAATCTTCAGCGAAGAGCTCGAGAAACGCCTCGCCGACCTCCGCACAGCACAAAATGCGCTCGCAAGTGTCGCCAAAACTGCTGACCATGGTGCTAAACGGTTTAACTAGGAAAATAGCTGCTTCCTAACGATTCGCGAACCGATCTCGCCTCCATCGACCGCCCGTTGTTCGCAGATACGACCACATTGCAAAAATACGGCCGGATCAGGGCCTGCGTACGGCACCATAGCCTCTCAGTCTTCCGGTCATGAACGGAAGCGCCCCGTGTTTCCCTCCATGACTGATAGTCCGCGGTAATTCCCCAGTCCTGAATCCCTCGGGTGAGAACTCCAAAGAGGAAACAGGAGCATCAACATGAGTGCCCGCCCCAGCTGCTCTTGCCCGTTATGCGAACTGGAACACGCGCTGCTCAGCGAGCTCAAGGGTGAACACGCCGAGAGCAGGTATCGGACCTTCGTCTTGCAGAGTCCAATCTTGTCGGCCTTCCCCAGCTACAACGATCTCTTGCTGCGGTTGAGAGATCCTCAACTTGCGGAAAATCGTCCTTCGAAGGTCGATGAAATCATAGGCGAATTGTTGCGCGTCAGCCGCACCCCTTTCGGTGAAGTGGGCGGCCAAATTTTGCTGCTTATTCTCATGCCCGCGATTCACCGCACCACCACCCAGATAACTACTGGATTCCCATCACTCACCCGCGAGGATATTGCGCAGCACCTCCTAACTTCGGTGTGGGAAATTCTCCATTCCGAAACTCTCGAAACGCTGAAATCACACTACGCTTTCACGATTATCCGGGGGATGCGACGCAGTGCATTTCGTTGGGCGATGCATGAAGCTGACTTCACATCAGCTGCGCGGGTCCAGGTAAAGGCCTTGAACGAATTGCCCGCGACGACGGGACACGACTTCGAAACGAAGATTGCGCTCAGCGAGTTTCTGACGCGGTGCCTTTCTTGTGGCGTACTGAACTCCTCGGAATATCAGTTGTTGGTACTGTTCAAGCTACAAGGCGAGTCGTCGGAGACCTTAGCGGCACAACACAGACTCTCTGATGTGGCGTTTCGGCACCGGGTGCAGCGGGTAGTCGAGAAGCTGCGACGTGCCGCACGCGGACCAATGGCAAGTCAATCTCTTGACGATGTCGTCGCCTAAAAAAAATCCTATCTCCTACGGTCTATTTTCCCGCTTCTTGACAGATTAGGTAAGAGAAGAAGCAGTACTCGCCGGCTTCTTCGCTGTGAAGCGCGATGGCCGGGCCGTGGCCGACGCTCTTACTTTCTTGGCTCTAAAAAACACAATAGCCAACACACACAGGTTGACGGCTTCCCGATCATCGCGCAGGCCAGCGAGGGCCCTTACTTTTCCACCTGTTGATTGGAGGCGGTTTCGCCATGAACAAATCTCGTTTGGCATTGTCTCCCCGCCCCATTGCCAGTAGGCGGAGAGCAGTTCGCAAAGGTGCTCTCACGCTGGCAACCTGTCTTGCTCTCGCCGATGAAGTCTTTGCCCAAACTGCCACGAGTCCCTGGACTCAGGCTGTCCAGGCACTGCAAACCGCCTTCACGGGGCCCATTGCTACCGGCCTGGCCTTGGTCGCAATCGTGGTTGGAGGACTGATGTTTGCCTTTGGCGAAGGGGCTGCCAAACGCACATTGTCCGGCGTGATATTCGGCGTAGGCATGGCGGTGGGGGCCGTCAATTTCATGTCCTGGCTCTTTCCCTAAATCGATGGCGCTCGCTTCAAGGACTGAACAACTATGCAACGCAGAGTCAATCCCGTTTTCCGGTCGCTCAACGCTCCGCTGACCATGATGGGAGTGGAGAGAAAGCTCTTCTTCTTCGCCCTGGTGATGGGCGCGGCGGTTTTCAATCTTTTGCACACCTTCTTAGGCGGGCTGCTCATGTTCGGCCTGCTTTACGGATTTGCGCGCTGGGCCACGAAGACCGATCCCCAACTCCTGCGGTTCCTGCTGAATTCCACGAAGGCCCGCTGCCAATACGACCCCATGAAATACGGCCCCACCCGGATAGAGGGGAGGCGCCATGTTTAGACTTGCAAGCGCTCTCAAGCCCTACCGCGAAACCGGCTCGCTGAACGAGCACATCAATCTGTTTGGGTTCATTGACGATCACACGTTCTTAACAAAGAGCGGAGACGTTGGATGTGTTTTGGCCTCGAAAGGCGTCGACTACGAGTGCCTGGATGGCAACGGAATCGACAACAGCACAAAGCGGCTGGAGTCGGCCCTCAAGTTGTTCGACAATCGCTGCCGCATCTACCAATACCTATTCAAACGCAATGCTCCCGAAATAGCGCACAGGACTTATCCCAATCCAGTCCTCTCGGCTGCCATAGAGAATCGCATTACTTATCTTCAAGGCAAGGCCGACAGCCTTTATGCCATCTCCATCTACTTCGTGATCATCCTCGAGAACCCATCGGCGAAGAAGTCATTTCTCCGCCCCTTCGCAAAAGCAGTGCGCGAGAGACACCGCCCATGGCGTGAGTTCAAAGCCTTGCTCGAACGCGAACAACAGATTTTTCTGCTGGGTGAAGAGATTCAGCGTGCCCAGACCGCTCTCATTGAAAAAGTTTCCAGCTTCATCCGGCAGGTGAATGACTTCCTGTCCGTCGACCTTATGGGCAAACAGGAGGCTTTTCGATTCTTCAAGCGCATCCTGAATTTCGCCCCGGCCAAACTGCAACTCGCTCGCCTCAAACACGATACTTTCCTCGATTACTACTTATGTGAATCTCAGCTGGAATGCCATCGCGGATACCTGCGACTGGAAGACTTCTATGTGAAAGTTCTCACCTTGAAAGAACCTTCGGCGCAGAGCTTCCCTCTTATCTTTCAAAAGTTGCTGGAAGCTCGAGCGAATTTCTTCATCGTGACGGAGTGGAAGAAAGAAGATCCGGACAAGACACGTCGACGGATTCACTCCCGCAGACGCCACTTCCACAACACGAAACGATCACTCATCAGCTATCTGAACACTTCGGGCATGCCCACCGGTCCCCAGGACATCCTGGTAGACGACTCGAAGGAATCCCAAGTTCAGAGCCTAGGCCTGGCACTAAACGAGTTGGAAATCAACGGCACCTACTTTGGAGAGTTTTCTTTGACGGTGGTTGCTTATGACCTTGATCGAGCGAAGGTCGATGCCGCGTGTGCCGAGTTCTACAAAATTTTCAGCGTGCACGATGCCCAGCTCTACGACGAGCGCTACAACCTCTTGAACGCCTATTTGTCTACAGTGCCGGGCAACTCGGTGCTTAATCACCGCCGGATCCACATCACAAACACCAACTACGCCGACTACTCTTTTCTATTTAGCCTTCAGTCGGGCGAGCCTCAAAACCATCACCTCCAGCAGGAGTATCTTGCAGTTCTCGAAACCAGGCATCAGACGCCGTACTATCTCAATCTCCACCATGGCGACATTGCGCACACCGTAATTCTCGGCCGCACGGGCTCGGGAAAATCGTTCTTGCTCAATTTTCTGATCACTAATGCACAGAAGTATGAGCCCTACACCTTCATCTTTGATTTGGGAGGAAGCTTCGAGAGCCTGACCCGCCTTTTCGGAGGTTCTTACCTCCGGCTCGGGCTTGAATCCCGCGACTTCAAGATCAATCCATTCGCCTTGCCTGCGTCGAAACAAAATCTGGACTTTCTCAGCGTGTTCGTCCGGGTGCTGGCCGAGTCCCAGAGCTCGGAGCACATTTCTAGCGTGCAAGAAAAAGAACTATTCGAACAAATCAAGAATCTCTACGAACTCGATGATCGGGACCTACACACGCTTAGCACTCTCGGCAACACCTTGCGTCGCGATCTCGACAACCGGCTACACAAGTGGAAACAAGGCGGGCAATTCGGCTTTCTCTTTGACAACCCTGAGGACACTCTTAGCTTTTCACGATTTCAATGCTTTGATTTTCAAGGTATGAGGGAGTACCCGCAGCTACTGGAACCGTTGTTGTTCTATGTGCTGTACCGCGCCGATGCCATTATCCGGGACCCCAAACTCAGCCATATATTCAAGGCCTTCTTCATCGATGAGGCTTGGGTGTTCCTCAAGCACCCAAGCATCCGCCTCTACATCATCGAAGCGCTGAAGACATGGCGAAAACACAACGCCGCTCTGGTGCTCTCCACCCAATCGCTCGATGAATTGCGCAAATCAGAAATTATCGACGTGATCCTGGAAAGCTGCGTCACCAAGATTTTCTTGGCAAATCCCGACATAGACCACGAGTTATATCAGCGCCGGTTTCACCTGAACGATCACGAGATCGAATTGATCACTGGCCTTGTTCCTAAGCAGGGGATGCTTATCAAGACGCCCGAATCCTCTAAGGTTGTTCACCTTAACGTGGACGCTAGAAGCTACTGGCTCTACACCAATGATCCGTTCGACAACCGAAAACGCGCCGATGCTTTTGCCGCGTACGGCTTTGAGAAAGGACTCGAAGTTCTGGCCACGGCACACGCGGGCTCGAGCAACGCCTAAACCCAACTTCAGGAGCCAAACCCATGAAACTGCTCGTTCACGGTACCTTTTGCCTTCTAATTTTCATCCTTTCCTTCCCCCCGGCGCACGCCGACGTTGCCGCCCGCATCGTCAAGTACTCACAAACCGACATTATTCCGATTCGGGCAAAGATCCGTTTTTCCACCCTCATTGTTCTTCCGGCAAACGAAGAGATCCTTGACTTCACCACCGGCGACAAGGATTTCTGGATCATCAACGGCAATCACAATTTGTGCTATCTGCACCCCGCGCAG
>Ga0207674_10007584_pt1 | contig 12644 bp, 13 predicted proteins | sample KBSCornC72_FD_184303 | JGI IMG/M metagenome (GOLD analysis project Ga0207674, IMG submission 184303) | Corn rhizosphere microbial communities from Kellogg Biological Station, Michigan, USA - KBS Corn C7-2 (SPAdes) (version 2) | ecosystem: Host-associated > Plants > Roots > Rhizosphere > Soil ... | reverse complement strand
ATCCGATCCGCCTCCGCCAGCGAAGCCGCAAACGGCTTCTCCACCATCATGTGCACGCCAAACGGTGCCACCCGCTCCACCCATTCCCCATGCCGCGCCGTCGCCGGACAAAGGATCACCAAATCCGGCCGTGTCTCTTCCAGGCACAGCCGATAGTCCGTGTAAACCCGCTCCGCCGGAATCGAAAACTTCTCCGCCGCCTCCTCCATCCGCTCCGGCCGCTCATCCGAAATCCCAACGATCTCCGCATCCGGATGCTCCCGCGCCATCCGCAGCAAATCCCCCATATGAAAGTGATCGAAGTTCACCCCCGCGACTTTCCACTTCGCCATCCGAACCTCCAACTCCGAGGTGGCACGGGCGTCCCGCCCGTGATTCGCGGCTTATACCGCGCCTCACCCCAACTCGTCCGAACTCCACCGCTCCCCCAACCGAAGCACCCGATACCGCTGCCCGATCCGCTCACACTCCGGCACAAACTCCGCATACGGATCCGCCGTGTTGAACTCGAACATATCGTAATGACAAGGAATCACGACCCGCGCCCCAATCTCCTTCGCCAACCGCGCCGCCTCCCGACCGTTCAAGTTGCCTGCAACTCGCCGATCCGGTCGATCCCCATTGATCGGGAGCAGCGCAACGTCAATCTTCATCGCCGCTAGACGGCCAACCATGCCGTCGTACCACAGCGTATCTCCGCTGTGATAAACCGTGCATCCCTTGGTGCGAATAACGTACCCCAGGTAACGGCATCGCCCATGCTCGTCGCGTTCGATCGTGTTGTGGGCCGCCGGAACCGCTTCAATCTCGAAACCGTCAGGACCTGGATACCGCAACCCATCGTCTTCCGCTAGCACCACCGCCGCGCACCCGCCAAGTCGTTCCTCGACGACTGAATAGTTCGCGGCCGGCGCCACGAACGCTTGAAAACCTCTACTCGCGTTCACCACCGCCGTAATCGTTTCCGTGTCGAGATGATCCGTATGGTTGTGACTCGACGTCATCACATCGATGAAATTCAATCGCTCAGGCGAAACAACACGCGCACTAACCCGCACATGGGGCTTATCAGTTGCCGCGTACTTCCGCGTCAGTGAATCCGAGAGATACGGATCCAGAAGCAGATGCGCGCCGTCCCGTTGCAAGAGGAATCCCGATTGTCCCAACCACCAGAGGCGCAACGCCCCGTCCGCGACGCCAGCGGTGATCCGCACGTCCGCTAGAAACGCTTCATCCTTCTGAAATGGCTCCTTCATCCAACCTCTTCTCTGTTCCTCTGCTTCTCTGTTTCTCTGTGTTACGTTTCCAACCCAATCTCCTTCCGCACCACCCGCACCCCCTCACACATATTCCGCAACTTCTGCCGCGCCGCCCACCGCGCCGTCTGACTCAGCCCACAATCCGGCGCAAACACCAGCCGATCCGCCGGCGCGTGCTTCAAACATAACCGCACCCGCTCCGCCACGTCCGCCACCGTTTCAATGTAATAACTCTTCACATCGATAACCCCCACCGCCACATCCATCCGCTTCGCGACTTCCCCGATCACCTCGATCTCCGCGAACTCGCGCGACGCCATCTCCAGGTGCATCTCGTCCACCTTCATGTCGAGAAACGCCGGAAACATCGGCCCATACCGCCGCAGCCCCACCGCCCGCCCCTTGTAATTCCCAAAGCACAAGTGCGTCGCCAATCGGCATTTCCCCACCACCGATTCCACCGTCCGATTGAAGATCTCCACGAACCGCCGCGGATCCTCCCGATGCGCGTAACATGACATCGACGGCTCATCCACGCAGATCTCTTTGCACCCGGCCCACACCAGCGCCTCCAGCTCCGTCCGCACCAACGGCAACAACCCCTCCGTCACCGCCCACCGATCCTTATATCTTTCGCCAGGCACCAATCTCCCCGCCAACGTATAAGGCCCCGGCACCGAAGCCTTCACCACCGCCCCCCCTTCCTCCTGAACCCTGAACCCTAAACCCTGAACCCTCTTAGCCCGCTCAAACTCCTCCACCACCCCCAACCCCCGCGGCGCCCGCAGCTCCCCCACCACCCGATGCCGCCCCCGCTGGTCATGCGCCGGCGGCCCAAACCGCCGCGGCGCCGCCGACTCCAGCTCAATCCCCTCGATATATCCGTAAAACGACAAATTAAAGTCCAGCCGAGTCTGCTCCCCATCCGTCACCACGTCCAGCCCCGCCGCAATTTGGTCCATCATCGCGACGACCGTCGCATCCTCCTGCAGCTCCGCCAAATCCGCCGCCCCAAACCTCTCCAGATTCTGCGAAGCAAACTCGAGCCACCCCGGAAACGGATAGCTGCCGATCACACTCGTTCGAAGCGGTCGTTCTTTCATTTCGTGTCCTTCGAAGTTTCACCAAGTCCGGCATACAACCCCGCCAACCGCCGCGCGTGCTCATCATACGCCGCCTCAAACAACTCCACCGCCCGCTCCGGCCCCACCACCGCCGGCCCGCTCAGCACCCTCGGCGGCCGCCCCATCAACGTCAACCGCGCGGCCACCTCGGCCTTGATCGCGTTCACCAGTAAGCAGCCACCCACGGTGCTGCCGGGGCTCACCGGCGTCGCCAGGCCGTCGATGGTCACCATGGCGTCGCCGGGCGGCGCGCCCGTGTCCAGCACGAGGTCCGCGAAGTCCTGCAACTTCTTCCCGCGCGGGTCGCGACTTTCGGAGGCTTCGGAATGTCGCCGGCTGATGATCACCACGACTTTCATCCCGACGCGCTTAAAGCCCTCGGCCATCTCGATCGGCACACGGTTGCACCCGCTCGAGGACACGACCAGCGCGCCATCCTCTTTCGACAGCTCAAAGTTCCGGAGGATACGCTCGGCCAATCCGCTGACGTTCTCGAGGAACATCGCCTGCCGCTGGCCGTTGGCGCCGACGACGCCGTTGTGAAAGGTCAGGGACAACTCGACGATCGGGTTAAATCCGGGAAACGAGCCGTAGCGCGGCCACATCTCCTCGACCAGGATTCGCGAATGCCCCGACCCAAAGCAATGCACCATCCGCCCCGCCGCGATCGACGCCGCGAACCAGTCCGCGGCCTGGCGGATCGGCGGCATCTGCGCCTCCACCGCCTCCAGCAAGCCGCGACACTTCGAAAGATAATCCTCGCCCGGCGTCATCGCGCTCCTTCGTTCGCTGAACACACTAATCCCTAAACCCCGAACCCTCTCTCATCGCATTCCACGCCGCGCCGACCGCGCCCGCGTATTCGCCCAGCGCCGCCGGCACGATCGTCACGTGCTCGCCTTCCAGACTCCACTCGACTCGTTTTACCATATCGCGAAGCGGCCCGAACAACATCTCCCCCGCGACGGCGATTCCACCGCCGACGATCACCACCTCGGGGTCCAGCACGTTGATCAGCGACCCGATCCCGCACGCCAGCGCCTCCACCGACCGGTCCCAGATCGCGTTCGCCTCCGCATCCCCCTGCCGCGCCGCCTCCACCACGGCGAGGGTCGATTCGAACCGCCCGCCGCTTCGTTTTGCGATCGTATAATTTCCGATCATCGTCTCCAGGCTGCCGGGCGTCCCGACAATGTCCGGCTCGCCCGCGACGTCCAAACAGACGTGCCCGAGGTGTCCGGCCCGCCCGAGGTGTCCGCGCAGCAGTTGGCCGTCAACCATGGCCGCGCCGCCCACGCCCGTTCCCAGCGTCAGCAGGATCGCATTCCGCGCCCCCTTCGCCGCGCCCAGCCAGACCTCGCCGAGCAGCGCCGCCTGCGCGTCGTTTATGACCGGCGCGGGCCGGCCCAGGAATTCCCGCCAATTAAGTCCCTGCACTTCTTCCAACCGCCCGCGCATCCACCGGATCGCCGTCCCATCGGTTCGGGCCACGCCGGGCGCCGCCACGCCGACCCACGCCGCCGGCCCGTACCGTTGCTCGATTCGCGCCAGTTCCCGCTTCACCACTTCGGGCCAATTCGCGGATTCGGCCGCGGTCGGAAAGTGTTCCCGGAACAACACCGCGCCCGCCGGTGACGCGGCCGCCACCTTTACGTTGGTCACGCCGATATCCAGTCCGATCGCATGAGCCATTACAGTCGTTCCCGCGTGGCGGCGATGTTTCTCATCCCTCGCTCACGCCCCACCCGCCGTCCACGGCCAAGACCTGCCCCGTCACGAACCGCGCCTGCTCGGACAAAAGGTAGACGACCGCGGCGTCGAGATCTTCGGGCCGGCCGATGCGTCCACCGTCCAGGGGTTGCTTGGCTCGCGCGTACGCCATGATCTGCTCGTCGGTCGCCGCGCGCCGCGCCATGGGGGTATCGACCAGACCGGGGGCGACGACGTTGAAGCGGATGTTTTCCGGCGCGTAGCGCGCCGCCGCCGCGCGCGTCATCCCGACGATCGCGCTCTTCGCCGCCGCGTACGCGATGGTCCCGAAGAATCCCGGCGACGGCGAGTCGGCGAGCACCGATCCCATGTTCAGCACGGCGCCGCCCGCCGGCCGGCCCGGTTCGTCCTTCTGGCGAATGAACTGGCGCACGGCCGCGCGGTTCGATAGGAACACGGATTTGAGGTTAAGCGAGATCGTGTAATCCCAACCCTCCTCGCTCGCCTCGTGCAGCGCGCCGTCGCCCATCCGCCGGCCGCTCCCCCCTGCCACGTGATAGAGTCCGTCGAACCGTCCGAACTCCGCCACCGCCCTGGCGATCGCCGCCTCGGCGGCGCCGGCGAGGCGCGCGTCTCCCACGAGGACGTGCGCGGCCCCACCGATCACCTTCTCCGCCTCCGCCGCGCCGGCGGCATCGAGCCCCACACAAACCACGCGTCCGCCCGCGTCGACAATCGCCCGCGCGCCCGACAATCCCATCCCGCTGGTCCCCCCGATCACCACGATGACTTTGTCCCGCAGGATTTCGTTCGGCACCGCTACAGAGTAATGACCGACTCCCACCAACACCAGAACTCGCTACAATTCGCTGCCTTGAACGCCCCCGCCGCCGCCCCCAGTATTCCGTTGCTCGCCCGCGTTCCAAAGCGGTTCGGGAGCAAGCTGCTGCTGCTCGTCCTGCTCGCGCCGCTACTGAACCTGTGCTACTTCCTTCCCCAGTGGCTGCCACTGTTCAGAACAGCCCATCGGATACCGGTTACGCCGATCGATCGGCTGATGCCGTTTAATCCGTGGTGGGTGTACGCATACTTGTCGATGTACGTCATGATCCTGATCCCGCCCGTACTGGCGGTAAGCGGAGATCAGCTTAGGCGTTATGCGATCGGGATGGCGGTGATGTTCGTGGCGGCGGCGGTCTGCTTTTTCCTTTATCCCGTCGCTTACGACCGTCCGCCGTACCCCACCGGCGCCGGCCCGCTCTATCGCCTGGTCGTTCGGATGGATCAGCCGATCAACTGCATCCCGTCGCTGCACGCGGGGATGACGGTGTACGCGATGCTGTATGCCGCTCGGATCCTTGCGGCCGATCCACCGCCGGTTCGAAACATAATGCTAGTGCTGGGTTGGATTTGGGCGGCGCTGATTCTCTATGCGACGCTGGCAACCAAGCAGCACTATTTCCTCGACCTGCCGGCCGGCGCGATGCTGGCATGGGTGAGCCACTGGGTCGCCTGGCGGAAAACTGTCCCCAATTGATGAATCGGAGCCATTAATAGACGGGAGGACGCGCGCGAACCGGAGCGTCGCCGCGCCAGTATCAAACGTAAACGGGCCCGTCCGGCGGGGACCCGCCTTTTTTGACTTAATTCGCAGTCGGGGTTACCTTTCCACGTCCCCCTTTTCACTCCTTTCGGAGGGTTTTTGACCGTGGTCGAGCAATCTAACCAGCAGCAGTGTTCGAACGTGATGGAAGATCTGGAAAGGCGCCTCCTGATGCGCGCTCCCAGGCCGGTGCAGATCGCCACCGCCTATCTGGACAACCGCGGGCAGGCATTCTTTACGGTCACGGTCCAACTGGACAAAACGACGCTGTCGCGCAAAACTGCGGCGATCCTGACACCCGGTGTGGATGGCGTCTTCGGCACCGCCGACGACGCGCGGCTATATACCGCCGTCGGCTACCGCAGAGGCCGCCTGAGCCTCCGCGCCGATCTGCCGCTCAACACGCCCTATCGCGTTCGCCTGAATGCCAGCGTGATCAAAGACGTCAACGGCCTGGCGCTGGACGGCGAATTCAAGGGCAATGGCATTGCTTCGGGCAATGGCTTCGCAGGGGGAAACTTCGATGTCGTCACCACCCCCGCAGCCAAGACGCGGGTGCGCTTTTCGACGGTCGCGGGTTACATCAATGTCGGGCTATATCGGAACACGCCCAACACGAAGAGTAACTTCCTGCACTTTACGAACGAGGGGGCGTACGACAATACGATCATCCACCGGTCGGTTCGCTTCGCCGACCCGCAAAATCCACCGAACCAGGCATTCCAGCAGCAGATCGACATCCAGCAGGGCGGCGGATATGTGTTGGACACGGCCGCCAATACGACATCCGCGGTACACAATCACGGTCCCATCAATAACGAGGGGACGAATCTCAACACCAAGGGGACGATTGCAATGGCGAATGCCGGGGTGAATACCGCCACCACCGAGTGGTACTTCAACGTGAATACGAACTCCGGCCTCGACACCACGCCCGGCACCTACACCGTGTTCGGAGCCGTACTGGACGCGGAGAGCCAAAACACACTGGATGCACTCGCGGCATTGGAGACCTCGGGGAACACTCAGTACCCGCTCTCGGACGGCGGCCATTACAACGTGCCGGTCCTCAGCATTGCGGCAATCAATGCACGGCAAGCCTTCAGTCCGAAAGACGACCTGGTTATCGTGCAGCGCATCGCGCAGATGTTCGACGCGGCGGCCACCCCCAACGTCCAAGCCGCCCAGGCCGCCTTCACGAAAGTCGGCGCCGGGTCACTGCGTATCGCGAACCCCGTTCCCGCCCCAGCGACCACCAGTCTGTCGCCGTTCCTCGCGACGAAGGACCAGGACAAGGCGCTGTTCGACGACGCCGAGTAAGGGCGGCGCGACCGCCATTTATCAAGCCGTAACACGCGTGCGTGCATGGGAGGCGGGCATGGCGGACCTTGCCGACGGCGAGACGTTCAAGATGCAGGGCTCGGGAGCGAAGCCTTACGAGCTGAAAAACACGGGCGGGGTTTATTCCTGCTCGTGCCCGGCCTGGCGCAACCAGTCGATCGCCATCGAGCGACGCACCTGCAAGCACCTCCGCAAACTGCGCGGCGACGCGGCCGAAGAAGTCCGCACCGGTGGCGCGTCGCCGCCGTCGCCCAAGTCGAAGGAACGCGCCGCCGCCCAGGAAAATGCCGCGCCGGTGCTGCTGGCCGAGACGTGGGACGGCGCGCTCGACCCGGCCGGGTGGTGGATGTCGGAGAAGCTCGACGGCTTGCGGGCCTACTGGGATGGCATACGGCTCATTTCGCGATTGGGCAATCCGTTCCACGCGCCCGACTGGTTCATCGCCGGCCTGCCGAATCATCCACTCGATGGCGAGCTGTTCCTCGCTCGTAAGTCCTTTCAGAAGACCACCGCCATCGTCCGCCGGCAGGATAAGTCGGATCACTGGAAACAGATCAAGTTCCTGATCTTCGACGCGCCGGGGCACGGCGGGGCGTTCGAGGAACGGATGGAGCTGCTCAAGGGGTTGCCCGCGCATGAGTACGCGGCGGCGCATGCGCACACGCGCTGCAACGGCGTCGATCACCTGAGGCAGGAGCTGGCGCGCGTCGAGGCGCTGGGCGGGGAAGGATTAATGCTCCGGCAGCCGGGATCGACCTATGTCGCCGGCCGATCGGCGACGCTGCTGAAGGTGAAGTCGTTCAAAGACGACGAGGCGATCGTGACCGGGCACCAGCCGGGCACGGGGCGTCACAAGGGGCGGCTGGGAGCGCTGCTGGTGCGGCTGGCGAACGGGACGGAATTCGCGATCGGCACCGGCTTCTCGGACAAGGAGCGTGAGAATCCGCCGGCGATCGGGGCGACGGTGACATTCCGATACCAGGAACTGTCCGACGGGGGCGTGCCGCGGTTTCCGTCGTTCGCGGCGGTGCGGGAGGAGATGTAAATGCGCCACCGGGGGACTCAGGCCGTCTCAGGCATGAACGTCGGCATGATCACGCCGTCAGCGGGGACGTACGGGCCGCGACATTGGGCCATGTGGAGCTCGACGTTCTTGCCGCCCCAATCGTAGACCTGGCGTTGCAGCGCCGGGCGGTCGAGCGGGATCAGGAAGATGGGCGAGCGGCCGGCGTGGTGTTGGAGTTGCGCGGCGATGAGCGCGGCGGCGGCGTCGTCGGCGGCGTCGGAGCGCGTGACGCCCGGGCCGAGCATGTGACTGCCGGGATGATGGACGGAGACCAGCACGCCATCAATACCGCCGGCGTCGTTCTCGAAGACCAGCGTGTGCCAGATGCCTTGGCGGTTTTCGACGAAGAAGCGGTAGTCCTTCTCGCGGCGGATGTGGGTGACCGATTCCTCCAGGCGGACGATGGCGGCGACGTCATCCGCCCGCGCGGGGCGGACGCGGGGTTGCCGCGGGTGGCGGATTCGCGCGGCGGCGTCAGGCGGGATCATAACGTCGGCGAAGAGCGCGCGGGGTGTGAAACCGGCGCGGCTGTAGAGCGAGAACGAGTCGAGGTTCATCGCGCTGGAGACGAGGCGCGTCGGCTTGTTCGCGCGGTCGGCGAAATCGGTGATGAAGCGGAGCAGTCGCGACGCCACGCCGCGGTTGGAGAAGTCGGGGTGGACGTTCATGATCCCCAGCGAGACGTGCGTGTCGCGCGGGTGATAGAAGCAGGAGCCCATCAGCCGGCCGCTCTGGGCGTCTTGGGCCACGACGCAGCAACCGGGGTCCAGCGCCTCGTACGTCTGCGGAAAGAGCAGACACGATTCCGCTCCGGCGGTGAAGATCTCGAAGCCGCGGTTGCGCCGGTACCAGGCGTTGGTCGAGACGCAAATCAACTCGGCGACCGCCGGCCACTCGTCCGGCCGCATCGCGCGAAGGATCGGGTCGGGCATGGGCGAAGAGTGTAAATCGGCCTTTGGGGAAAGACGAGCGCGGCGCCGCCCTCGCCGCGCCAAAGCCCGGATTTCCCTTCGTTCCGGCTCCGTGGCCCGGCTATCATCGTGACATGAGCGTCAAACCGATTCATCCGCAGGTGGGCATCGGGCACGTGCATCTGAAGGTGGCGGACCTGGAGCGGGCGATCGGCTTCTACCGCGACGTGCTCGGGTTCGAGGTGACGCAACGGTACGGGAAGCAGGCCGCGTTCCTGTCGGCGGGCGGGTACCACCACCACATTGGCCTGAACACGTGGGAGAGCCTGGGAGGCCAGTCACCACCGCCGGGCACGACGGGGCTCTATCACGTCGCGATCTTGTACCCGACGCGCGCGGAATTGGCGGACGCCGTGCGGCGCGTGCTGGCCGGCGGCATCGAGTTGGAAGGCGCGAGCGACCACGGCGTGAGCGAGGCGATCTACCTCCGCGACCCCGACGGCAACGGCGTTGAACTGTATTGGGATCGGCCGAGGGAACAATGGCCAAGGGACGCGGCGGGCGGCGTGGCGATGTACACGCGGCCACTGGATTTGGCGGGGTTGTTGCAGGAACTATGAGCTACGCGAAGGGTGGAACATTTGCGTACGGATGAGGCCGCCGGATAAGATTCGATCGAGATGGCGAAGCGGGTGCAAAGGGCGAGGTTTCTCAAATCCAAAATGGGGTATCAGGTCTTCATTAGTCACGCGACCAGCGACAAATGGCTTGCCGTCACACTTTGCGAAAAGATTGAAGCGGCAGGCGCGGTTACCTTTCGAGACGACCGCGATATCGATGGAGGAGACGACATCCCCGAGAAGATTCGCGTCGCCATTAAGCGATCGCGCGAATTGGTCGTGTTGCTGACACCGGAATCGGTCAATCGAGAGTGGGTAAAGCTCGAAGTTGGGGCGGCTTGGGGCTGGCGAAGGGACTTTAGAATCACGGCTGTTTTGTGCCATGTGACTACCGACTCGCTCCCCGCTATGATTAAAGGCAAGAAGGCGATTCCGCTCAATGACTTCGATCAGTTCCTGCGTGAACTGAAAGTTCGTACCGAAAAGTCAGCACTATGAGCACCACTACTGTAAGTGACGTTTTTCTCTCGTACGCACAGAGCGACACGGCGTGGGCGGCAGTCGTTCAGCAAAAACTTGGTGAGGCTGGCTTCAAGGTGTTTACCGTTGCCGGGGTGCCGTCGGGCGATAACGCGTCGGATCTGATATGGGACGCATTGACCGAGAGTGCGGCATTGATCGCGCTGGTGCGTGGTCCGGGTGGGATGTCGAAATCCTTGGCGGTCGAAATCGGGGCGGCCATGGCTTGGCAAAAGCCGGTCTACGTACTTTACGAGGGTGACAAGCCTCCGGAACTGCCGAAGTACGCCGAGCGGTTTGGAGTGTTCCGCGCGTCGGACATCGAAAAGTTGATTCGGCAGATTGATCAAGTCGGGAGGCCATTGTCCGAGCACGAGCGTGCCGCCCTTGTGGGCACGTACGTTTCGGTGGGGGTTCCAACGGACCAATTGCTGCTTCAGCCGGCCAAGTTTCAACAATTGGCGGACTCATTTAACAAGACAACCAGAGCTCGGATTTCGGGCGAACGCCTGCTCCGCGAGATCGTCAGGTTGCGGAAGCAAGGGAAGTTGCCGCGCCTGGGGCACAAGTCCACAAAAGTGCGCATGCGCGGGACCTCTCGTCAGAAAGCGGCCTCTTGAACTTTCTACACGGCAGGCGACCCGGACCGGATTGAGGTCTACCTGCAGAATCGGCCGCGCGAATCATCGCCGCGAGCTGATGGCGGCGTAACGCCGGGATTTTGGGGGAGGCGTAGACGGTGGATTTAGAGTACGAAACCCGTGAGCGGCCACCCGACCGGATTGCGTTCCGGGTGGACGGAGCGCGCCGTCTGCTGATCTTCCCGTTGAGTCCACGGTGGGTGCGGATGATGGGGATTATTGCGCCGTTTGCCTGGGGCGTGATGCAACTCGGCTTTGCCGTCGCCTTCGCTTGGATGTTGCGATCGATGACTCGATCGCCTGGCGGGCGCGTGAACTACGTCTGGAGCCCCGTACTGATATACCTGATCGGCGCGATCGTCGTGCTGGCGACATCGATGTGGGCCCTGCGCTCGTACCGACGATACGGACATCTTTCGCGGCAGTTTTACATCGACGAAGTGAAGTCGGTCTTCGGCGCTCGGTCGGAGGGAAGTGAGCGCTGGCGGGAATGGCCTCTGGCGGCGATCAAGGGCGCGCGGGTTTCACTGCTGCGCAACGTGCTGGGACGGCCGGCCGGAGGCGTGTTGAACGTCCGATTGCGACGTTGGCCGAGTTCGGTAACCGTGCGATGCCGGGACCGGGACCTTCCGGAGGTGGAGGCGTTCGCCCGCGAATTGGCGCGGCTGTTGCCGGGCCGGGTCGAGCTGTTGCATTCGCCGAAGGCGCCGGTCGCCCCGCAATCGCCGGACATGTAAGTCGCACGTGTAACGCGAGTTCGTCCGCCGGATCACAATGCTTCGAGTTCGCCATCCATGCAAATAGGGCAAACCCACCGAACGAGTTCGACGGCGTTTTATTTCGCGCCCGGCACGTCACGCATGGATTGAAGTTGCTTAAGGCGCTCGCCCGTGGGGGGTTTCTTCGTCTTCATCATCTCGACGAAGGCGTCGAACAAATATCCCGCGTCGTGGGGGCCGGGGCTGGCTTCGGGGTGGTACTGGACGCTGAAGACGGGGAGGGTTTTGTGGCGGAAGCCTTCGACGGTGCCGTCGTTCAAATTCAGATGCGTGATGACGCCACCGGCGGCTTCGAGGGTCTTGGGGTCTACGGCGAATCCGTGGTTCTGGCTGGTAATTTCGACGCGGCCGGTGTCGAGGTTCTTGACGGGCTGGTTGCCGCCGCGGTGGCCGAACTTGAGTTTGTAGGTCTTGGCGCCGATGGCTTGGGAGAGCAGTTGGTGGCCGAGGCAGATGCCGAAGATGGGGACTTTGCCGAGCGCGCCTTTGAGGGGTTGGATGGCGTAGTCGAGGACGGCGGGGTCGCCGGGGCCGTTGGAGACGAAGAGGCCGTCGGGGCGGTGCTTGAGGATCTCGTCGGTGGGCGTGTTGCCAGGGAGGACGGTGACCTTGATGCCGCGCTGGGCGAGGTTGCGGAGGATGTTGGACTTGGCGCCGCAGTCGAGGGCGACGACGTGGAGGCCGTCGCCGCGCTCGACGTCGCCGGCGGGGGACCAGTCGCCGAGGTCTTCGGACCAGTCGGAGGAGGCGTCGGGCATGACGCACTTGACCCAGTCGGCGCCTTCCATCTGGGCGCCGTGGCGGGCGCGGTCGACGAGTTTCTGGTCGTCAAGGGTCTCGGAGGTGATGACGCCGCGCATGGAGCCGGAGATCCGGAGCCTGCGGGTGAGGGCGCGGGTGTCGATGCCGGCGATGCCGACGATGTTGTTCTGCGTCAGGTAGTCGTGCAGGGACAGGTCGGCGCGGTAGTTGCTGTGCAGCGGGGCGAGTTCCTTGATGACGAAGCCGGCGACGTGGGGCTGGCGGCTTTCGACGTCCTGGCGGTTGATGCCGTAGTTGCCGATGAGCGGG
>Ga0207674_10007582_pt1 | contig 12646 bp, 11 predicted proteins | sample KBSCornC72_FD_184303 | JGI IMG/M metagenome (GOLD analysis project Ga0207674, IMG submission 184303) | Corn rhizosphere microbial communities from Kellogg Biological Station, Michigan, USA - KBS Corn C7-2 (SPAdes) (version 2) | ecosystem: Host-associated > Plants > Roots > Rhizosphere > Soil ... | reverse complement strand
AGGGCCAGCATCCTTGCCCCCAACATCACGGCCTCTTTGCGCACGCGGGGTCGTAGGTATTGCAGCAGGCGCAGTCCTCTTTCCCAAAATCCTTTTCCCCTGAAAGAGTGTTGATTGTGAACCATGCCTCTTGTTCCTTTCCTTAGAAGCGTAGAGAAACGGTAAAAGATCATTATTCCGATTTGGCAAATCGCTAGCTCCTTACTCCGCACGGGCAAACGACTTGATCGTCGTTTTATTTGCCCGCTTGGATCGGAAGAGCGCGCGATTTCTTCCGCCAAATCGGTAAGGAAGAAGGCTTTTTTGAGGAGGGAGAAAAATTGAGACTCGCCTACTCTCTTTTGCTTCCCTGCCTCAAAAAGCAAGCGACCTATAAAAGAGTATATCATAAATGTTTGCTGAAAGCCATGTGTATTCATGCGTATTCATTTTTGAGTTGCATTATATCCCAAAAGGTCTGAAGCTCATTCCACCTTAACCCTGGCCAGAGCTGGAACCAGCGCGAGAATTATCAGCGTGGCGAGAATACAGACGAGTCCACCACTCACGACAGAGAACATAGGCGAGAAGAGACCACCGATCAGGCCGGACTCAAACTGGCCGAGCATGGGGCCACCAACGACGAACATGGCATTGACCGCGCTAATGCGCCCGCGAAATTCATCTGGTGTGGACAGTTGCACCACCAGGCCGCGCAGAATCATACTGACCATATCCGCCGCGCCAGCGCCTGCCAGCAGCAGAACACCGAGCCAGAGCGGGTTAGGAAAGAAGCCGAAGGCCATGATGCACAGTCCCCAGACGATGATCGCGAGCGCCACACCCAGGCCCTGGCGTTTGATACGCGCAAAAATACCGGTAAAGGGAGCCAGAGCCACCGCGCCAATGGAGGTCGCGGCCAGCAAAATGCCGAGTCCTTGCGGGCCAATGTGCATGATGTCTTGCGCGTAAACCGGCAAAAGGGCGCGCGGCGAGCCAAAGAAGGTTGCGAAGAAATCAAGTGAGAGGACCGCGAGAATGATTGGGTGTTTGCGCAAAAAACTGACGCCATCTGTGAGCGCGGCCAGCCCGGCCTGGGGGCGTTTTTCCAACGGCACACGTGGCACAACCATAAAGATGAGTGTACCGATCACGACCAGGTACGAAACGACGTCAAACCAGTAGGTGTTCGCCACGCCCAGCCACGCGATGGCGAAACCGCCAGCGGTCGGACCAACGATAAATGTGAATTGCATCATGACCGAGCTGAGCGAGATCGCGTCGGCCATCTTTTCGCGCGGCACCAGGGTGGGAATGATGGCCTGGCGCGTGGGAAATTCAAAAGATGAAGCGATCGCGCTACACAGCACAGCACTATAAATAATCACGACGTTGATGGTTTTCAGGTCGGTACAGAGCGCCAGGAGAACTGAGCAGAGCATCATCGCGGTATTGACAACCATCAACATTTTGCGCCGATCCAGCACATCAGCCAGCACACCACCCACAAGCGAAAAGATCAGACGCGGCACCGCCTGCACCAAACCGATCAGCCCCAGGGCAAGTGGCGAATTGGTTAGCAGAACGATCTGCCAGGCCACCGCGACCACTTGCATCTGCGTGCCCGCCGACGAAATGAGCTGGCCCCAGAAAAGCAGGGAATAGTTGCGATCCCGCAAGACGCTCCAGGGGCCGAGCGAGCGTCTTGCCCGCGAAACACGCGTATTTGGAGCGGGATGTTCCTCCGTTTGCGCGATGTCCAACGATTTTTTCGGTTCAGTTTGCATGTTGAAAAATAGCGCCAGTCTAAAAATATACTATGGCTTGCCAAATACTGCTTCAGATGATTGCTGGAAGCACAATCACTTCCTGACCTGGGCTGAGTGTCATTGTCAGATCGTCTTTCTCTGTCACCAGTGCGTTATTCACGAAAATCCGCACGTGGCTACGGACATGGCCCTCGGTCGTACAGAGGCATGCCCAGATCGCGGGATGCTGACGTGCCAGCGCCGCCAGCAACTCCTCCAGGGTGTTCGCCTGCAACAAAATCTGGCTTTTGCCACCACTATAGGCACTCAATGTTGATGGCAAGCGCAACATCACGCTGCTCTTCTGTAACTCATCCATGATTATCGGGTTTCTCCGGCCATCTTTACAACTCATCAGTTTTAGATAGGGGACAACGCTTGCTCTACAGTATATGCTTTCTCTGATCCAACTGGCAAGGTTTTTACGCAAGGCCAGTATATCCAACTGGCGCGCCGATTTGATTCTGCCTGAGTGGATACGTTATCATACGGTAGAGCAAGAGGTTTTTGCGAGCGAAAAAGCAGCCAGAGGGAGATAAATCAATGCATTGCCCATATTGTGGAGGACTCAATCAGGAGCGCGCGGCGTTCTGTGTCAATTGTGGACGAGACCTGACGCGCCAGGTTCCAAACAACCTACAACGTCAACAGGCGACCCAGATTCCGGCCAGACCAGGAACAACGCCGCAGAACCGCCCTACGAACGCGCAATATCAGCCACAGTCGCGTGTCCCCACGCAACCGTTCGCCCCGCGTCAGCAGGTTCAGCCACAGCAAGGTTACGCGCCCGCGTCGCGTCCAGCCGTGCAAACGCCAACAGCACCACGCCAGACCGCTCAACCTCAGCAGACCCAAACAACCGCGCAGGTTAGCCGCCGCCAGACAACACGTTCGTCTCAACCAGCGCCAGTGCAGTCTGCACCTGAACCACCAGCGCCCTTTCCTCCGCACACGATTGCTCAGTTCGAGGCGCTTCTGGCAGCAGGCAACCAGGCATATTCGGTCATCGAGAGCGACGTGGGCGATGGCAAAAAGCAGATCGTGCGCATTGTCTATCCGCGTTGTACCGGCTGGCAACAGGCGGCCACGCTTCTCAAGGCGCTCCGGGAGCAACAGGACGCAAAATGCGAGACGATTCTCATCCAGGGCGTGCTTTCACGACAGACGGGTGCTGGTTCGTTCACTCAGGGCCAATTGCAATTCGATCGCAACGCGCGCCTGGGTGGACAGGTTAGCAACCGCTATATCGTCGAAACCAGCGACGGCTTTGCCAGCGACGCGGTACGCTTTGTACTGAATGGATAAAAAATACTGGTCTATACATCTTGACAACAAGACTATTGTTGATTAAACTTGCCTCAGAGGCTCGTAATCCGCTGATATGTACAGCGAACGCGCGTCCTCTCACACGCTAACGCGTGGTTGATATGGATCAACCCATATTCTGCCCAAATGTGGGTTGAAGCGCTTTGTCGCAAGGAGAGTTGCCATGTCACGTTTTTCTCGCTTTCTCACCCTTCGTCTCTTTCTTTCCTCGTGAGTCTGCTAGCTAACCCCGTGTTTATTCTCTTTATCGCGTGAAGTTCGGCCAGGAGAACCAGAAATGCATCTGATGAAGCAAAAATTCTGGCTTTGAACCGAGGCATCAACACATATAGGAGTTAGCGATGACAAGCAAAAAGGTTATTCGTCTCTTCGGCATCTGTGTGGCACTCCTGCTCTTTTTCGTGAGCGCCCCTCAGATCCACGCGCAACACGCGGCTGCTGCCGCGACCACTACCCCTATCTCGGTCTATGGAGCCTGGGCCTGTAGTAACGACGCCTGTATCTGGGGAACGGTGCGCAGCGTCAGCGAGTATGACAGCCAGAACCACTGGCTGGTCGATCGCGGCGATGGCGTCCCCTCGGTCAACCTGGTCGTTTTGAGTTTTGTGCAGCCGCTCAAGCTCCTCAACAAGACCAACGATGCTCAGACAGTGAATGGCGTCCCGATTGGCATGACGCAGGATATCGTCAACTATTTCAAAAGCCATAACATCCGTGTCATGCTCTCAATCGGTGGAATCACGTATGCCAGCGATTGGGATCAGGCGTTGGCAACCAATCCGACTCAGTTGGGACTCAACGCTGCCGCAGTCGCTCAGCAGATGGGCGTGGGCATCGAGATCGACTACGAAAATTCCAGCTCCCCCAATCTGACCGGGCTGCAAGCATTCATCGATGCCTATCGTTCTCAGGAGCCGTATGATCCGACCGGGGCTAATCCAGCGGCACGCCTGACGATCGACCTGGCCGCTGGCGATCGCTGGCTGATTCCGCTGGCAACCAAGGCCACCACCGATTGGCTCACCACAAGCAATCCTGTCCTTGATTATGCGAACGCCATGGTGCCAAGCAGGCAACCCTCAACCAGTTCAGCCGAAAGCAACTGGCAAGAGCATGTTGATGGCAAACCGCAGTACAGTCCTCCGATCCCGCCGCTTGCCCCAGCCAAGTTCACCGGTAGCCTGTATATCAGCGATACCAAAAGTGGTCTCCCGCCGGAATGTACCACGTTCACTGGTTCACTCATCAATACCACTGGCAGTTACGTGCAATCGGTAGCACCCAATGGAGCGGGAACCACGAGCGGGATGCTGGGCTATATGTTCTGGGCCGCAGAATGCCCTTCGTCGAGGGGTACCTGCACAACCCCACCAAATAGTTGTACAGGCGGTGTGGGCGTAGGCAGCTCGACCTACAATATTCCAGTCCCCATGCCTCCGCTTCGCCAATCGTGAGCAGGCCACGCTGAAATGATGAGGAACCGATGGATGAATGGGACAACCTTTGCAGCCCCATTCATCCGCCGGTTCTTTATTTTGAAAAGCCAGTATTCAATGCATGTTACGCAAAGATGGTTTGCGCGCGGTGCGGGCCAACGCCGACGCTGTGGACAGGCAATTGGACCAGTTCGGCCAGGCGATCGAGGTAGGCGCGGGCGTTGCGCGGCAGATCTTGCAGTGAACGTACCCCGCTGGTTGAGGTCTGCCAACCGGGCATAACTTCGTAGATGGGTTCACACTGTTCATGCTCAAAGGGACCAGGAATCTCTTCGATGCGTTCGCCGTGATAGCGATAGGCAACGCAGACCGGGATCTCCGCGAGCGTATCCAGCACATCCAGTTTGGTCAGAGCCAGCGCGGTGCAGCCGTTAATCTCGCTCACGTAACGCGTGACGAGCGCGTCGAACCAACCAGTACGACGTGGGCGTTTCGTGACGACGCCGAATTCACCGCCAAGCTCGCGCAAATGTGCGCCCTGCTCGCCTTGCAGTTCAGATGGCATCGGACCAGTACCGACCTGAGTGCTATATGCTTTAGATACCCCGATGACACTCGTAATCTGACGCGGCGCAATCCCGACGCCCGCCGCTGCTCCGGCTGCCGTGGGCGAGGACGAAGTGACAAAGGGATACGAACCCCAGTCAATATCTTTCATCGCGCTCAATTGCCCTTCGAGCAGCAAATGTTTGCCCTCTTTCAAAAGAGAACGTATGATCGGCACCGTATCGACGATACGCGGCTTGAGCCACTCACCCCACGCCAGCGTTTCGGCCAGGAGCGGCTCCAGTTCAAACGGCTTCTGCCCGTACAACGTCGTCAACAGCGCGTTGTGGCGCGGCACAAGGATCTCCAGTTTGGCGCGCAAGACCTCTTCATGCAAAAGATCCTGCAAACGAATACCGATGCGCGCAACCTTGTCGGTATAAGCAGGACCGATGCCGCGCTTCGTCGTATCGACGCGATAGGCACCACGGGCCGTATCCTCAACCACGTCGAGCAGCTTGTGATAGGGCATCACCACGTGTGCGCGATCGGAGAGCAGGAATTTATCGATCGAGACACCGCGACTTGCCAGCTCCTCTGCTTCCTCTCTGACCGCTGGCAAATCGATCACCGTCCCGGTTCCCATAAGGCAGAGGCATGCAGGATTGAAAATGCCACACGGCACCTGGCGCAGCTTGAATTCACCGAGATTGTTGACGACCGTGTGACCGGCGTTCCCGCCTCCCTGAAAACGCATGCAAGCGTCGGCTGATTCGCTCAACAGATCAACCAGCTTCCCTTTGCCCTCGTCTCCCCACTGTGTCCCCACAACAACCGTGACACTTCCAGACATGTATTTGCTCCTTAAATGTATTCTCACTTGAATGCAGATTGCAGCACAAAACAACCACGTTGAGGGATTGTCCCCCAGTACGTGGCGTCGCTTATGCGAAATCGGCAGGGAGATGAACAGATTTCGAGTCTACCGTTGTGATTGCTACCAGTTGCGCGGCATCCCCTTCTGGCAAGAGGCGTTGGCGCAAATGGACCAGGTGTGGTCCGAAGGTTTCCTCCAGTTCGACCGGGAAACGCTCGTAAATCGAGGCCAGATACGATTCGCCACGGATCAGCTTCTCGACGACGCTCACCAGCGTGCGATTTTGCGTCACGACGCCGGTCGCGGGCGAGTCGAGCGAAGCTACCAGGGCCTCGCGAAAGTCGATCGCCAGCGCTACCAGGTGGCCACCAATCACCTTCTCAGGCGGCTCGTGCTGATAAATCGTGGCGAAATCGACTTTGGCTTCACCGAAGAGATTGAGAATGATTGTGCAACCGCGCTGCCTCGCGGCCTGAAGTGGCTCGCTCAATTTGTGCAGATCCTCAGCCCACAGGCTGGCCGCGATGCGCTGCGTCGCTGTATCGATGAGTTCACAAAGCCGCTGCTCAATCCGGCTCTGCTCGCGCAATTCCCAGAAATGCCCGGCGGTGTCCGGCTTCTCCAGCCGCGCCAGTTGCTGCTCCAAATCCTGGCAACGTCGCCGTGTCTCCTCTTGAATCCGTTTGAGCAACAGGGCTGGTGACAGGGCCGCGTAGCGCACTGGATCTTTGCTGACCGCCGTAATATGCTCTTTGGCCGCCAGCGTTTCCAGCGCCTGGTAGGTATTGGCCCTTGGCAAACCCAGACCTTTGCTGATCTCATAGCCGGTCGCGTGAGGAGATTGCAGCAGGAACATGTAGATCTGAGCTTCCGCGCCTGTGAACCCCAGGCGTTTCATCTCATCGATACTGGAAGTTGCCACGCTCTTTCCCTTTCAATAGTAGTAGCAAACACTACTACTATACTGATTTTTACCAGGTTTGTCAAGGGCGATTGACTGGAAATCATCGATCCTCTAGAATGCCACGGGCAGACTTTTGAGGCCGCGCAACATCGGATTGGCGTTCCAGGTCAATTGCATGGGATCGCTGGCCAGGCGCAAATTGGGCAGACGCCGGAACAGCGTACTGAACGCAATCTGACCCTCCAGGCGAGCTAATGGAGCACCCAGGCAAAAGTGAATGCCTTTTCCAAAGGCGAGATGCTGCTGTGCCGGGCGTGTAATGTCCAGTTCTTCACCAGCGGGACAGTGTTGCGGATCAGAGTTGGCTGCAATGAGCGCGGCCAGTACCATATCGCCTTTGTGGATCAGTTTGCCGTGCAGGGAAACGTCCTCCGTTGCCCAGCGTTCATCCGAAAGGCTCACCGGAGATGTGTAGCGCAAAAGCTCCTCAACGGCCTGGGGAATCAACGAGGGGTCACGCTGGAGCTGCTGGAGTTGTTCGGGATGCTGCAATAAGGCTAACGTGCCATTGCCGAGCAAGTTTGCTGTTGTCTCGTGGCCAGCAACGATCAGCAAAAAGATCATCGACATGAGTTCATTCTCGCTCAACTGATCCCCGTTCTCCTCTACCTGGATCAGCCCGCTGATGAGATCCTGGCCTGGTTGGGCGCGTTTCTCAGCCAGCAATGCCTGAATATAGCCGAAAAACTCCTCGATCACCTTCGTCCCTCTTTCCTCTGACATATCGACGATCGCCTGAGTCAAACGCCGGAATTGCTGGCGATCGCGCGCAGGAATCCCCAACATCTCCGAAATGACCGTGATGGGCAGCGGATACGCGAAAGCAGGTATCAGGTCCATCGTTCCCTGCCCCTCTACAGCATCCAGCAACTCATCAGTAATCTGCTGGATGCGTGGACGCAACTGTTCAATCATGCGAGGCGTAAAGGCTTTTGAAACTAGCGAGCGCAGGCGCGTGTGGTCGGGAGGATCAACCATAAGCAACATACGTAAAGAGGTTTCCTCTGCCTGCGCGATTTTCCGGTGATCCTTCGTGAAACGCGGATCTTTCAGCAACCACAGGGCGTCCTCATAGGTCGTCAACACCCAGGCATCTAACCCTGGAACGTAAAAAAGTGGCTCAGTCGCACGCTGATGTGCATAAAATGCGTGAGGATTCCTTTTGGTTTCTTGTGCTAATAAGTCGTTTATTGTAATACTTTCCATACCAAGCTCCTTCGTGGAAATATTCCTGCTTATCTATTATCTGCCTCAGCACGTCCATGTACGCAGCATACATGGGCGCGCTTGCTAAAGCCTACCAGCATAACGCAACGGGTTGTGCTGTTGAGAAAAGTATATTGCAATGAACGGCTCTGGCCATGCTCCTTTTGGAGCATTGTAGGGAGTATAAAAACAGGCCAGGTCTGCACTCGTATACTTGCCGTTTCGACAATCACGCCATTAAACGAGTACAAGGGACAGATACGTTCAAAAGCAACACAAGCGGACCTGGCCGGAAAATGTTCCATTCGTCCTACCGAAGAGAAAGCTGCTTCGCTCATGAGCAGGGTCATGCTGTTTAGCTTGAGATTGCCGATGGGAAGAAGTGCAGTTGGCGAGTAGACAGCACTTTGAAGGCTTCGGCCAAATGGGCTTCACCGTCGGGCGCATCCGCGTTTCCAGCGCGAAAGACCTCCTGAGCCTGATAAGTCAGGAAACCAGATAACAACGGCCACTCAACGTTATCAAACTGGCTTTTATGGGCCAGCAGAGCAGCCAGCTTGCGTTCCCAATACGCGGTCACATCAATGAACGTGTTGGGATAGCTGGTCGCGTAAAACGCCACCTGGGGAACCGCATACGGCTCTCCATTGCCGCGCTGCGTGGAGTAATTGCCCGCGAAAAGCACCGCTTGAGCGACGCCATAGCCGGTCTTGATGTGATCTGGATGCGCCTCGTACGGCATCCAGGGATCGACCGTCATCACCAGCTCGGGACGATGTTCGCGGAGAATGGGGATCAGACGCTGAGCAACGTCATCCGCCGAATAAACACCGGCATCCGGGAAACCCAACTCCATCTGCTCCATCACACCGAGCAACTCACCAGCCTTGAGCCGTTCCGCTCGTCTGATCTCAACCAGTTCTTCGCTCGTCATATTGGGATCGGGCAAACCGGCTCTGCCATCCGTGACTGTGACATACATAATCTTGCACGAGCGTTCCGCCAGCGCCAGCAACGTCCCCGCCGCCCCGACCTCGTTATCATCAGGGTGCGGCTGGACACATACAACAGAGCGCACATCCAATAAATCGGGAAGACCTAGAACTTTGCGAATATCCATGACACCAACCTGTCTTCTGAAAATGGTCTCAAATGATTACGTCAACTATATCATGCTCATCAGGCAATGTAAATCTGCACATAATGCTGGCAATTTCTGTGAATGTAGCAGCGCGCATGGACATTGAGTCCACTACAATCGCGATGGTGGGGCATCGAACGGCGGACGCGAGGAGCGCAGCTACATTCACGCCTTAGACGCGGCTCAAAAATGCCTGGATCTGTGGCATGGTTTCCGCGTAACGGTCACGATGGATGCAATGGCCCGCGCCCGCAATCTGAATCACCTCTCCACGCGACATAAGGCTCAGAGCCTCCTGAGCAGTATGAGACGTGACAATGGCGCGAGATGCGGGATCGCCCGTCACCAGTAACGCTGGACAAGTGATGCGCGGTAATATTTCGCGCCAGGGCATCACGCGCTCCAGGCGTTGAAAAACTGCGGGGTTGAAGGCGATTTTCGACTCGACCCAGGGAGCCAGCTCAACTTCGTCCCAGAGCGGATTGTACTGACGCGCAAAGGCCAGGCGCTGTTCAGGTGGGAGATTTCTCAATTCGAGGATGCTCTGGAAAAATTTCAGCATCTGCGCTTCCCTCTGCTCATCGCCAGCCTGCACAGGCGCGGCATTCATAAAAGGCGGATCTTCCAGCACCACAGCGCGCACCAGTTCGGGATACGTGGCCGCGACCAGTGCCGACGTCATCGCGCCCATTGAATGCCCGAACAGATACACCTGCCCAAGATCCAGCGCGCCGATCAAAGCCGCGACATCAGCCGCCAGTTGCTTATATGAAAAAGTATCCAGCGAGCCGCCTGTCTTACCATGCCCGCGCGCATCGGCCATGATGATGTCAAATTGCTCCTGCAAATCGCGAGCAATGGGTACCCAACCCAGGCCATCATCCATCACCCCATGCAACAGGATCAGAGCTGGTTTGCCACTTCCGCCAGTGCGGTAATAATGAATATTGAGGTCGTTTGCCTGTGCGTAATGATCGGGCCATCCTGCCATGTTTTGCTCCTCTCTTCATATCGCAGCGAAAATATATACATATTACATATATTCACAACGGCAATTCAATAGATACTATGCTTCCAATTGTGCCAGGTCCACCGCAATGTTACGCACACAACAGAGCAATGGTTTAACGTACGGCTTTAATCGGACGCAAGACGAGAATGCCGAGCAACGTCACTACACATCCTGCCACAAACAGAGCAAAATAGCTATCAATATCACGTTCAGCGCCTTTGCGCGTCCGGCCCTGACCACCATCAGCATTGACAACGTCGCACTTGGCCAGCGTGGAATAGAAATTCTGGCCGCTTTACAAAAAGGTGAAGTGCTGCCAGGCGAACTGACCCGTCCAATTATCCCCCAACTGATCGCACGGGCTTCAACATAATATCAGCGACAAAAAACGCTTGCAAGATCAAGAGGAATGTGGTAATATAAGAGAGCATCAGAGTGGACGAATGTTAATCTGAATGCACAACTGTTCGGGGATGTCGGGTTTCGACAGACGGGCAGGTTGAGGAATTGCAAGCCGAGGTGTCGGTATGCACTCTCGTTAAACAACCGACAAAACAATAGTTGCCAAAAAACCAGCAACTCAACTCGCTCTCGCTGCTTAATAACCAGTGACGCGACGCTTTCCCGGCCTTAGCCTCTGGGGCCGGATCGAAGCGCCAAACACAGAGGCTGCTCTGACGAGGACCGCCTGCTAATCGCCAGCTAAGACCAGCAGGCCAGCGCGACGAAATCCTGTCGATGGGAGTTCATCACGAAAAGCAAAACATCGACTAAGCTTGTAGTATATCCCTTGATTCGCACGCTTGGACAGGGAGTTCAACTCTCCCTCATCTCCACCACTGAAATGGCTCGTAGACCCGCTCTGCGAGCCATTTCATATTGTTAAGCTAAGAAGAGCTGGGGGCAAAACTGGGGGCAAAATGAGAGAAAAGCAATGCGCTGTTCGTCCTCATCTCTCAATTGCTCGCCTCATTACTCCGCGTATTGACACATTTTTCCTGCATAAGAGGCGACTGAGAGCCAGAAGAAAGGGCTGAGAGACCAATCAGGGATTGAAAGCGGTGCTTTGTGCAGACAATAAGGAGAAGCAGATAGCAAAAACTCCCTCATCATTCCCCTTGTCATTTACTCCTCAGTTTTGATCGGGGAGAACTTCCCCGCGAGCCATCATTGCAGTGATTGATCAGTCGCGTCTGGGACAAAGCTCCACTGATAGGGAGCAGTGTACTCATCGCAGGCCACTGCGCGTTTCCCTAGACACAGCGGAAGACCACATGGGAGTCATCAGTCTATCTTTTGATGCTCATATGACGCACTGCTGTCAATTCTCACGCGGGAAGACTCCGTGAAAACGGGTCAAGATCAAGAGAAGGAGGTGTCGAGAAAAAGGAGCAGAAGAGATGAAAAGAAGTCAACATCGCATGCCAATGACGCTGGGCAGGCAAGCGTATCCGTCCGATCTGACGAACGAGCAATGGGAGTTGGTGGAACCGCTGGTGCCAGCGATTTCGCCGCATGCCGCCTATCACGTTCACACGCGCCGTAAAATCCTGAATACCATCTTGTACGTGTTGCGGAGCGGTTGCCCCTGGCGAATGCTACCTCACGAGTTTCCTGCGTGGGAGACCGTCTATTGCTACTTTCGCCGATGGGAACGCGAAGGCGTCTGGGAGCAAATCTTGCGAACCCTGCGCATGCAGATGCGCACCAAGCAAGGGCGAGATCCTGAGCCGAGTGCGGCGATCATCGACAGTCAATCGATCAAAACCAGTGCGGTGCGCGGCCCGGAGAAAGGCTACGACTCAGGGAAAAAACCGTCAGGGCAAAAGCGCCGACCGAGAAAGGGTGGTATATTCAGGAAAGAACGTCGTGTGACTGACAGCCGCATGAGGCAGGCCCATGAAAACCACTCGGAAGTTCTCTCTGGTGACCAAGCGCTTTTATCGTCCCGAACAAGTGGTGTGTCCAGCGTGTCAGAGACGTTTACGTCGAGCCGTCACGTTATCCGAACGAACGATTATCACCTTAGATGGGGTGATCAAGACGGTTCACGCGGGCTACCGATGTCCGAATGCGGAGTGCGTTGCTCCTCGGCGCACCTACCGCAGCGCGCAGGCGGATCGGCTTGCGCTTCCCGGTTTTCCCTTTGGGCTGGATATTGTCCTCCTGGTGGGGCACCAGCGTTTGACAGAGCATCACACGCTGGATGAAACGCATCGCCTCCTCTTAGAGCGCCTCGACCCTCTCGCTGTGTAGATTTCTCGCCGGGAGGTCCTCTCTCTTTTTGATGCGTACTGCACCCTCTTGCGAGCGGGAACGAATGTCAAAGAAGATCAAGGCTGGCGAGCTGA
>Ga0207674_10007581_pt1 | contig 12647 bp, 16 predicted proteins | sample KBSCornC72_FD_184303 | JGI IMG/M metagenome (GOLD analysis project Ga0207674, IMG submission 184303) | Corn rhizosphere microbial communities from Kellogg Biological Station, Michigan, USA - KBS Corn C7-2 (SPAdes) (version 2) | ecosystem: Host-associated > Plants > Roots > Rhizosphere > Soil ... | reverse complement strand
GGACAGGAACGCCCCTCGGCAACACAGGACGGCAAGGAAATGGGCGAAAACCGGGACAACGACCCCTTACTCATCAGAACGATGTTCTGAAATCGTCTCCTAGGGCGCACCATAAATCAACAACTTAGAAGGCATCATCAGCCGCTCCCTTCCGAATCTGTGTTCAATTGGGTTCAATTGACGCGGTAACTTTTCTCGCCACACTGCTCAGCTTCCGATCCAGCAGCTCGACGGCCGCTCGCACGCTGGACGGAATTTGCTGCATGTAAACATCTGCTGTGATGTTCGGCCTCGCATGACGAAGATGAGCCTGGATGTCTTTGACGCTGCCGTACGGCTGCATGTGCGTTGCGCAAGACCGTCGCAAGGCTTGATGGGTCAACGCTTCCTGCGTCGAAACAGACACCGTCAGGACCTCGCACGCGCAACAAGCCGCGACCACTATCTCAGTCTTCGGTCATGGGAAGCCTTCCGATAATGATACTCATCGGGCAACTCTCAGAACAGGATTTTCAGATCGGAAATGAAGGGTAGTTTCCGGATACGCCGTCATCCAGGACTCAACCGCCAGTGGATGGCCCTTGGTCTCCCAGGATACGAACGCCCTTTTGTTGTCGTCGCGAGGCCCGGGAAATCGCTTGTGATGAACTCCTTGCGGCCTTTTCGTGCCCCGGAGAAGGCGGGGCTGGCTCCGTCCCTGGGTCATTTGGAGGTGCTCCGGGATGGAGATATTCAAGCAAGCCGACCAGCGGAGGGGCGCTTGGGTGTAGAATCTTTTTGGCCGCAATGGAACTTCTGATTGAAATCTGCGCAGGGTAAAATTCCTTCGTATGACTCGTGTCGATCGCCGCACCGTGGATCTTTCTACCTATCCCGACTTGATAGTGATCATTCTGGGCATGCGTGTGAACGCGTGGACAGGCCTGAAAACGCTCCTCGGCCTGGGGCCGCAAATCGCGAAATCAGCGAAGGCGAAGCCGGACGGACTGCTGCTTCATGAGGATTTTCTCTTCTCGCTGTTTCCGCCACACGCGGGCATGCGCCAATATTGGCGCGATTTCGAATCGTTGGAACGCTGGACACGTTCCGAACCGCACCGCGCGTGGTGGAGGAATTTTCTGCGCGATTCGGGAGGCACCGGATTCTGGCACGAAACCTATTCCATCCGTGGCGGAATAGAAGCAATTTACAATGATATGGCCACGCCCATCGGCATGATGAAGTTCGCGCCCTTGGCCCCCGCGCGAGGCTCCATCTTTTCCGCTCGCCACCGTCTGCAACGCGAGGGCGCGGAGGCATCGCCCGCTCCTGCAACGGAAGCCGAGCTGTATCGGAATGATTGAATCTCGCGAAATTGCGCGACGGCTTCAGTGGGGAACGCTTTCAGCCTTATCAGACCCGCAAGCTGGCGACGGGCTCCGTTCCCGAGGAGTTTCTTTGGCAGTGCGAATCGAGCGCAGTCGACAATAACCTTCTGCAAGAACTGCTCGTTTGACTTCAGGTACGGAAGTTACCTCCCTCCGGTCCTGGTGTCTGTCTCTGGAAAGTTGGCCGAGGAATCGCGGCCGATAATACGAATTAACGGGCGACAAACTATCGTCTGCAGCAGGGCGGGGACCATTCTATGAGGTAAGCCCGAGTTGTCGATTACAAAAATTAATGGACGGTTAGCCGACCATACATCCACTATCCAAACAACTCCTTCCAATCAGAATTTTATTTGAAATTCTACTATCTCTGCTTATACGGGTAGGTCGTCGCGCGAGATGCGAGTACGATACATCTCACCCGGCTGGATTGCGAAGCGCGGTCTCATTGTTGCCTGACGAATTCCGCTTTGGCTTGCTTGAAGATCGGGATGTCAGCATCGGCGTCTTTCCAAAGAGTGAGGAAATCCTGGTAGGCAGACTTTGCGTTGGCTTTGTCTCCCGACAAAGCCAACGCCCTACCGAGTTGCAAATGCGCGAGTGCGCTTATGGGATCGCTGACCACGATATTACGGCCATCGACAACTTTTTGGAATTCCGCGGCGGCTTCGGCGCCGCGATTCTCGGCGAGATAAGCTAGGCCGCGCACATATATCGTATAGAATGCCCCGATGAACATTGGCGAGCTGGATGGAGGGATGCCCCGATCATAGGGCCGGGCGAGTTGAAGCAGGTCGATGGCCTTGGAAGGCTGTCCGTCGTTCAACTCAAGAAGCGCGCGAATCGCCGGCACGTAAAAGCCTTTTACCGCCGTATCATCCGGAAAACGCGTCTCCAGATCGTTCGCGAGCGATCGAGAGCGTGACGATTCCCCCGACAGAGCGAGGGCGAAGGCAGCGCCGTACTCCACATCGCGATCCTTGGAAAGGTCCGCTGCGGCAGCCGCGCTCTTTCTGGCCGCAGCCATATTGCCGAAGAACCCGTCCCATAGTGCCGGTCCGATTTCTATCAGGGCTTTTCGTCCCCGCTGGTCCGGCTGCGAATTCAAGTCCGCCACACGCTGGGCCGTCAGCTTTGCCTCTTTCAACCGGCCGGAATATGCCTGCACAAAAGCCTGCCGGTCATAGACCAGATCGTTGCGGGGGGATTGCTCGTGAGCCAGAGCCAGAGCGGCTTCCCTGTCCATTCCCACTTGGTCTCCTTTTAAGAAAGCGATGTCATATCGCTCGACGGCAAGCTCAGGGATCTCGAGTTTGCGGTCGGAGGCTAGCCGAAGAGTTTTCTCAGCTTGCACTAAATCTCCAAAGAATCGAGAGTTGAAGGCAAGCTGAAGATAACCGATATCAAAGTCCGGATCGAGCTCAATTAACTGTTTGGCTACCTCGACTCCCTTGTCATATTTGACGAGCATCGGGTAAACATATGCACCCAAGATCCCGCGCGGGAGTTTCTCGCGAGGATAAGCTTGCGCCCATAACTCACACGTCTGTAGCGCCTTCTCTAGGTTCCCGGTTACTTGTGTGTCGTACGTGGCAGCGATGAAGAACTTCTCCCGGTCACTGGCGCGATCCCGCAACTCGTAGGCTTTCTTGTTGCTTTCCGTGGAGAGTGCAGACTGTCCCAGAAGACCATACATAAATCCCAACGATGCATGGGCCACTGCGAATTTAGGGTCTATCTCAATAGCGTGCTGGGAAAGAGAAATAGCGGTGGGTAGGTCGTGATTCGTGTTGAGATTTCTCATTGCCACGCTATGGGCTTTCAAGGCTTCGAGCGATGTGGTAGTGGCCTCTTCGAGCGGAGTGCCGTGCTGCTTAACCGTGGTGAGCGATTCACCCACCTTGGTTCTGAACTTAATTGCAATTTGGCTCAGGGCGCTCATCACCTCTTCAATACGAGGGGCTTGCACCTGCTCTTGGTCGAGAATCTCTCCTGTACGGCAGTTCTTGGCGCGCAGCCCCAGCACGTATTGGCTTCCGAGCCTAGCAATCGACCCATCCAGAACGGCAGTGCTCCCCATTCGCTCGCAGATTTCCTTGGCAATTTCCGGGTTCAGCCGCGCCCCCGCCTTTTGGCCCATCAGACCAAGCGTCTTCTGGACGCCTTCGTCGGAGACCATGCTGAGAAAAGGGGACTGCTCAAGCTGTATCGCCAACCCTTGGCGAAGCGTCTCATCGAACACCGGATCACCGGTTGTGTTGGCGAAATCGGCTAGAACGATCGTGTCCTTGTCGGTGAGCAGCCTAGCTTGGCCCCGCTGCAGCCAGAAGAAGCCGCCCGCGGCCAGAATCAGCGTGACAGCGGCGACCATTCCGTATTTCAGGAAAGGCTGGCTTTTTCGGATTGCGGCGGCCGGGCTCGATCCGATTTGCAACCTTTGCAAATCGTCGCGCAGCTCCGCCGCAGACGCGTAACGCAACTCGCGATCTTTTTCCAAAAGCTCACTGATGATCCGTTCAAGCTCATCGGGGACCTTCGGATTCCGCTCATGAACCGGCTGGGGCGCCTTATTCAGGAGGGCATCGAAGATGATCGGGGATGTTGGACCGTCAAACGGCCGCGACCCCGTCACCATTTCGTACAGAACCACACCAAACGACCACAGATCGCTGCGCGCATCGACCACTTCGCCCTTGGCTTGTTCCGGTGACATGTACGCGACCGTGCCCATGGCCGTGCCTGGCTCCGTAAGCATATCCACTGTCAGCGCGTCGCTGTCTGCAGGCTGATTGTGCTTGGCTAAGCCGAAATCGAGCACCTTGGCATCACCGCGTTCGGTGACAAAAATGTTGGCTGGCTTGATATCTCGATGAACGATCCCCTTGGCGTGGGCGGCCTCCAACGCGTCGGCCACTTGAATACTTAGCGCCAGTGCGGCCGGAATATCAAGAGGCTGGCCGCCGATCCGCTCGCGAAGCGTTTTACCGTCAAGCAACTCCATCACCAGAAATGGATGGCCCGCCGCTTCACCCACGTCGTAAACCGCGCAAATATTGGGATGGTTGAGCGCTGAGGCGGCACGCGCCTCGCGCTGGAAACGTTCCCGCGCACCTTCCGTTGCAAAGGATTGTGGCAGAACTTTGATGGCTACTTCGCGTCGCAGCCGCGTGTCCCGAGCACGATACACTTCGCCCATGCCTCCCTTGCCGATGGGGACAAGGATTTCATAAGGACCGAGTTTGTCGCCAGGTTGAAGCGGCATCTTAGTGCTAGAGCCAAGTTTAGCCCATCAGAAAAGATAGATCTGGTTAACGGCGCATACGGAAGCTATCTCAACCTCGATCCCGTGCGGAAGCCTTCCGATAATGCCCCTTATCGGGCTAGTAAACTGGTGTTTTTCTCCGCCGCGAAATATCTATTCTCGTCGTTCGGTTCGTTGCGGCAAGAGTTCCTTCGGGATACTGGTCACTGAGTGCCACTCGACCTGGAAGTGACCCTGATAGCCGAATAGGCGCCCCCATGTCCGATTCTTTACGATGACTTCGATTCGAAAGGACTGATTCGCGTCGTCGTACCATTCGCACACATCGGCGACGCCGGAAAACAACATAGGGAAGGAGAATCCGACCGGCCCCTCATAGAAGCGCTGTGCACCCGATCGTAGCGACAGGCCGCCATTGGATGCGACCTTAAGATCGATGTCCACTGCCAGGTGCTGATGAGTGCCGAGATAATCGACGATCCGTCCGCGCTGCTCGCTGAGGATCATGTACGCATCAAACCGTCGGGGACGCCTGGTGTGAAATGTCCGAACCCACGTCATGGTCTCTCGGCCGTAAGCATCGACGTAGGCGTAATTCACAATTTGAAACGGCACATTTCGACCGCTCTCCGGGAACATGACGTGACGCCAAGAGCCCACATATAGGAAAGGCAGCGTATAGGGCGGTCCGTGCCAAACTTCCTCCATCACGCCCGTGCCAATGGAGGCCACTCCGTCTCCGCTGGAAAACCCAAATCGTCGCTGGATCTCAGGGTGAAGTCGATTGAAGTCGGAGCCCAGCGCCTGATCGTAAATCGACCTCATAAGGCCTTTTTGGGTGCGCTCCGAAGGCAGCGTGAGGCTGAAGGTAGGTCCGCCGCGGAAATGTATCCGATGATCGAGAGAAGAACCATACCGACGTTAAGGGTAACCGGGTTGAACGCAGCCACAAGATAGGATGGCGATCTAAGTGCGACCGCTATGAGTGCTCCCAACATGGCCAGGACATTCAACAGAAAAAACAACCGCCACCGCCAAAAGCATAGCGTCACAGCGGCGAATACCAATTCAAGCACGCCGAACGCCGGCACAAGTCCTTGCCACAGCCAGGTAAAGGCAATTCCAAACCGCGCGAAGGGCATGAATCAGTGTCATTCGCATGCTCGTTTCGGGGGGTATCCCGCGATCAATCCAGAGCCGAAGCCGATCAAAGCTCCAGGCTGTAGCCCAGCCGATAAGCCGCCGAAACAGCAGGCTGTCGACCAGTCGTCCGACGTGACCAAAGCGGGCCCGGTAGTCGTACCATGTTAAAAATCGAACTCCGTCAATGATTGGAAGGTACTGCCAGTATCCTGAGCCCTCTTCGATTAATGACTTCGCGTCAGAGGACTAAAACTTAAGAGCGGACGTGCGTGCGCCGATAGCGTCCTCGCGCGTTCCCGTGCTTTCGCCCTCCCCCTCAATACTTAGTCCAAACCCTATGCGCGTCGAATAAACGAATCGTTGCGGTTCGTCCTCCGAGCGTCTCGGAAGGTATTCTATGGCGGTAAAGCGTAAATCCCAACGTTCGTGAAGATCGGGAATCTGAGTGCGGCGCCAGATTTCGTCCGCGTCTGCGCAGATTAGAATTTCGACGTATATTCCCGGGTCGTCCGCCACCACCAGAAGATAGCATGCGGCTAACGCAAACGAATCCATCGCTCGTGGCGCAACAACTTTAGTGACTTAGTGACTTCGCAAGCCTTTGGAATAGGCGCGCGGGCCAGCGTCCGATAATGTGGGATAACGGTCGCCATCCCAGAGGCTGACTTCTGGATTCACACCCAGCCTAAGGATCGGTAAACACTAGGAACGACTTGACAGGAATGATCGGGCAGCCCCTATGGAACAGGCCCGATATGCAGATCAACACCGAGCGTCCTCCCCAAATAGATGCACGCGTCCGCCATTTGGCCCAGTGTCACACTGCTGCCGTGATAAGCGCTGACCCACTCGCCATTGACGAGGTCTTTCGCATTGCGGCCGAGGAACTCCTCCGCTGTGAAGTTCCGGAACGGCGATCTTCCGAGTGAAACGAGCACGGGGCGCGCCGGCGTCTTCAAAGCTCTTTCGAATTTGTCATACTCCGCGTAGGGTCCCCCTTGCGTGATCACTACAAAAATTCGACCAGGATAATCGGCCTCCAGTGTCTTGGTGATTCCGACAACACCGGGTAGGGAAGTCCGAAAGAGGTGTCCGGGCCCGTAGATGAGCAGCGCCCTGCCGTGCTTCTCAAGCACTTGCTCCTTCAGAATCGAGACGGCGGAGGTATCGCGATCGATGTGGGACCCGGTAGGCGGATCGCCCGCGAGTACGCGCACTCGCGCGCCGGCGGGCAGCTTCCTGTTTACTTCCCGGACGGCCGCAAAAAAGTCCGCATAAATCGGCGAGTCCCAAACCCCATTGGCTTGCGTTGTGGCTTTCCAAACCTGTTGAAGTTCCGCGAGCGGCACGTCTTCGCCCCGGATATAACGGTCAAGAGTTGGCTGCTGCGCGGTGCTCCCGAACTCCACCACGATGAAACGCACCTTTTTGGCGAATGCGGGATTACGAACCAAGGCGATTCGGAGGTCGGAGTCCAGCTTTCTCCAGTGGTCGTCGCCTAACGCAACAATGTCGACATGATCAAATGCCGAAACCAAGATCTTGACAATCCTGTCAGAGCCCGCGGTTTCATCGGGCAGGCGTAATTGTGGCTGCTGGCCAACAAGGCTTGCGCCAAATAGCAGCAACAATAGCCAAGCTTTCATTTCGTCCCAGTTTAGCTGGTTCCGAATTAGATCCTGCCAGACGGCGCAGCGTTTACCAATAACTCCCGTTGGATCGGTAATCCGGAAGTTGCTCTTTGGCTCGTAGATTCGCCGCCGCATCTCTACCGATAATGAAGCATAACGGACATCTTTAGGTGGCGATCATCAGTAATTATTCCGACTAGGTGGCCCAACTCGATTACTTCCGAGTCGCCTACCACTCGGACACAATCGTTCATGCCACGCCGGTTAACCGTTGAAAAGGGAATCCGAGACAACGACCCCTTACCCACTAAAGTGTTCTGAAATCGTCCTCTAAGGCGCACCAACAACTCTAAAGTCTCTAGTTCCTTTCGGGCAGGTTCTATATGGGCCCTTATGTCTTCGGGGCGATAGCGGACCAGCGTCCTAATTTCACATAGGGACAGCCCTGTCGCAGGAGTCGGTCTCGGCGGACGCTAGCTACGCTACGCTTCGTTATGCGCGCGTACTCGTGTTCCGTGAGCAGTGTTTCTAATTGGGGGTCGGCGGCGTTCTTGCGTTCGCTCCGCGGTGCGGTGTTCATATGTGCGATTTTTTCGCCGCGGGGATCTCAGATACCAATCGAAAAGCTAACTCACAGCAGGAAAAAGAGTTTTGGACGTGGGGTAGAAGCCTCACGTGAAGCAAAGTAGAAGCTTCAGGGCAGATACAGGTCTTCCACATCCCGCTTCATTCGATTGGCCAGTTTGGTGACGGCGTCGTCGCCGTGATAGTTGCCGTTGTTTCGCAGCGATGAGACGGTGCGGACACTGATCTTGAGGAGGTCAGCAAGCTCTTCTTTGTCGTAGCCCTCGTCGTCCATCCAGTTGCTGATCATTTCGACATTCAGTCTTGGTTTGGACGACGCCACGTTGCGAATGGTTGTCCCTGGGGACTCGAAGCGGATTGGTCCCCTACGAAATCGGACGTCTCTGTGCCAATGATTTCTGCGTCGTGTGCTCCGTCTTCACGAAGCTGTTCACTCCTCTGGATGGTGTCTTGCAAGTACAACCCAGCGGCTCCGCTGAGCCTCGTGATTGATGAGCGTAAGAAGACAACTGCTGACAGACAAGAAAGAATGTCTGGGGAGCTTCCCGATGAATCCGGTCAAGGCCATCAGCCAATCTAAGCCCTGTCGCTGAGTAACTCGCTTCGTAATAGAACTCTGACGCCAAACCTGCCAGGACCGAAAGAATTCGGCTGCCGCGGCCCACGATAGCGCAGGATGAAGCGAACGTGCGGTGATTTCGAGATCGTAAACGGCCTTGACGACGATCTCCGCTAGACTTATGTTGCATGAAGAAAATTGGCTTTCTCTCATTCGGCCATTGGACACCTAATCCGCAGTCTCGAACGCAATCGGCGGCTGACGCGCTTCTGCAGTCCATTGACCTCGCTATGGAGGCCGAACGCCTGGGAATAGACGGAGCGTACTTTCGCGTTCATCACTTTGCGCGGCAACTGGCGTCACCGTTCCCGCTCCTTGCCGCTATCGGTGCTAAGACGCGAAACATTGAAATTGGCACCGCAGTGATTGACATGCGGTATGAGAATCCTCACTATATGGCGGAGGATTCCGGCGCTGCGGATCTCATCGCCGGCGGGCGCCTGCAGTTGGGAATCAGCCGCGGTTCTCCCGAGCAGGTAATCGATGGGTGGCGCTATTTTGGCCACCGCCCGGTTGAAGGCGAGGACGATGCCGGCATGGGCCGGCGGCACGCCGAAGAATTTCTCCAGCTGCTGGGCGGCAAGGGCTTCGCTCAGCCGAACCCACATCCCATGTTCCCCAATCCGCCAGGGCTGTTGCGCCTTGAGCCGCACGCCGAAGGACTGCGCGATCGTATTTGGTGGGGGGCGGCGACTAATGCCACGGCCGCGTGGGCTGCCAAGCTCGGAATGAATTTGCAATCCTCAACCCTCAAATTCGACGAGACCGGTGAGCCGTTCCACATCCAACAAGCCGCGCAGATTCGCGCCTTTCGTGCAGCCTGGAAGGAGGCTGGCCACGTCCGCACCCCGCGTATTTCCGTCAGCCGCAGTATCTTTGCCTTGATTGACGATCGGGATCGTGCCTATTTCGGACGAGGAGTTCAGGAACAGGACCAGATCGGGTTTCTTGATACAACCACACGAGCGATTTTCGGCCGTGGCTATGCAGCGGAACCGGATGTTTTAGTTGAACAGCTTAGGGAAGACGAGGCGATCGCGGCGGCAGACACGCTATTGCTAACAGTCCCAAACCAGTTGGGTGTTGCCTACAATGCTCATGTCATAGAGGCAATTCTAACCACGGTCGCCCCTGCTCTCGGTTGGCGCTGAATCTCCGATACTGAGGCGATCCACCGCACGTCCGCCGGCGATCAGGAAGGATACCCCAGCAGTCGCGGTGAACTCGGTAAGCTTGAGGTCGGCTTAATTTGAGGGAGCGGAGGTGCATCCAGGGTGAAGGATAGCCTGCCACTGGTTTATCGCCACGGGCCATCGGAGGAGGAGACCCGCCCCTCAGTTATATAGATGTGACGCGGAGATTATAGTTGCAGTTCAGGACGGAAATGGAGGAAGTCGAATGACGGGCTTTATGCCACCCGCAGGAAGGGCTTTACCGGAATCGTATATTAACGCCAATAGGATCACGCACGTACGAATTACATGCGACGGCTGCCACACCCAAGTGACGGTTCCTGTAGCATCAGGCGCGACGCGACCGGTATTACGTGGCTGCCCGTCCTGCAATAAAGAGTTTCCGCAACAGTTGACTGATCGTCTTCGTGGCCTCCGCGACCTGCTCCGACAGCTACAAGAATCGGCTTCAGTTCTGGAGTTGAAAATCGAAGCGGGTATGTGGGAGTCTTTTCGTCGCGAAGTTCCTCGACCGAAGGATCAAGGGTCATCAGGTTAGAAATAGCGGAGCGGGACGCCAATTCGCTGCCGATAATAGTACTTAACGAGATCCTTTGAGGGACCTCTCGGACAGCCGGGCTACACGGCGAAATCGGCCCTTCATGGCTGCGGAATCGCTAAGGCGATTCGCAACAGCGGATCCGATCGAAGGGGGAAACTTCCGAGTTTAACCGCCGTGCGAAATACTACCGGCTCACGCCTGCGGGAAGAAAGCAACTTCAACGCGAGCATCGTGTCGAGCAAGCGATATGTGTCCGTGAGCGATTCGGCGCCACGCGCGTAGGCCGAGTACGTGTGGAGAACGTCGTCGTCGACCTGGAAGAAAACACTTAGACCGCTACTCACCCTCCATAAGGACGGGGTGGCCCTTGGCTGCCGCCATCTCAGCCTTGTTCCGATAGTTGTAGTCGGCCGGCGCAACCTTCGGGTCAAGCGTCACATGAAAGTCATAGTTGAAATCGCTGGCAAACGAGGAAAACCACGAAATGCTCCATTTCTTTTCCGCTTTGTAGGCGTCGAGCTTGGCCAGCGGCCCGGGACATTCGTTTGCACGCCGGACGCCAATTGTCTCAGCCGAGTTTGTCACGAACGCGACTTCGACGGCGCGAAATATCGGATCGGTGACGGACGCTAGGCCCCGTCACAAGTTGTCAGATTCGCGTTTTGGGGCGAGGGCGAAGACCGGCAAAGAGTAATGGAAATATCGCCGACCACTCGGAAACTATCGTTCACAACTCTTCTTCTTCGCTCATACCGCGCCTCAACGTCCGTTTTAGGATTAAAATGATCAGGTGCGCCGGATGGTTTTGCCTCTACTCGTAATGCTGGTAGCGTTGGGCCCATGTTTGCGGGCGCAGACGGCTTCGAAGGGTGCACGACCCTTACAGCCGCCAACGGCAACGATACAGGTTCAGTCCAATCTGAACCAGTTGATGCGGGGCGTCCTGTATCCGGCATCAAACGTGGTTTTCTCTGCGCAAATCGACAATCCAGCGGACGTGAAACCTGTCCCCGGGCAGGATCCATCGATGGCGACAGATCCCTTGGTAAGCACCTTCGGAGGTTGGCAGGCTGTAGAGAACGCGGCACTGGCCCTAACTGAATCCACCAACCTGCTGTTGATCCCTGGACGAAATTGCGCGAATGGCTTGCCCGTCCCGCTGAATAATCCGGACTGGCCGAAATTTGTTCAAGAGCTTCGGGATGCCGGAGCGAAGGCTTACAAGGCGGCCCAATCCAAGAACCAAGACAAGATGGTTGATGCCGCCGATACGCTGTCTGCGGCGTGTTCCGGCTGCCACAAAAAATGGCGCGAAAAGCCGAGGCTCGCAGACCGATGCAAATAGACGCGGCCTGTCCGAACGCGTAGTGCCTGAGTTACGGCGTATCCGGACAGAACCTAGGTAAGCGACGGATGGCCGACAATCTATTCCCTAGCCGGCCATTCGCTCCTCGAAGCTTCGCGTTACGGGGCCAAACACCGAAAACGAACCTTACTTACAGATGCAATCTTGCGCGTGCTTCCGGCTCAGTCAAACCCGCCGGCCAGTTCAAAACCACCGTCATGGACACGTTGGCCGAATGCTCCGCCGCCGTCGGAATCAGGAACCGGCCGTCCTTGCTGACGTCGAAGTTGGGTTGGTCGCTCCCAGGCGGACGTCGAACAGCGCCTTGGGGACCACCATTGGTCGAGATCTGCTACTTCTCCTCGGGCGTGGGAAAGCTAGTGGGTCATCTTATTCTTCGCGATCGTGTTCGAGGTGGCGGGAACCCTGACCCTCAAATTCACCGAAGGCATGACACGGCTGTGGCCCATGGTGCTGATGTTCGTATTTTATCTGGCCAGCCTCTTTGGTCTCTCCGTGGCCGTTTGCAAAATCCAGTCGTTACCGCCTACGCGGTCGGGTTGGGCGTGGGGACGCTGACAGAGGCGGTGACGGGCGCCTTTGGGCTAGTGTTTTTACTGCCGGCGGCAGCTCGGGTTGTAAAATGAAAGTTTGATCAGGCATAGGACCGGGCTGAATCTATGGCGCGTACACCCTTACTCGGTCTTGTTCAGTCGTTAGCGCGAGACTTTGCACGGGCGGATGCTTCCGGGCAATCCGTGCAAGAGGTTCAGGCCGCTCGCCTCAGCCGCCGCTCCAGCCGCCGCGAATTCCTTCGATCAAGCGGTATCGCCGTGGCGGGGGCATCTCTGCCTGCATGGGCCGGACAGATTGCTCCCAAAGTTGCTCCCCGAATCGCCATTGTTGGTGGCGGCATCGCGGGTTTGACCGCGGCGCTTACCCTGCGGGATGCGGGCTACTC
>Ga0207674_10007580_pt1 | contig 12648 bp, 12 predicted proteins | sample KBSCornC72_FD_184303 | JGI IMG/M metagenome (GOLD analysis project Ga0207674, IMG submission 184303) | Corn rhizosphere microbial communities from Kellogg Biological Station, Michigan, USA - KBS Corn C7-2 (SPAdes) (version 2) | ecosystem: Host-associated > Plants > Roots > Rhizosphere > Soil ... | reverse complement strand
ACTCACCGAAGAGGTGTATGTATCGCTATCGTCGATACCGGTCCGGGGATCAGGCCGGAAGATGCGGGCAAACTGTTTAAGCCCTTCTTTTCGACGAAGTCTGCGAAGGGTACCGGATTGGGGCTTTGGATCAGCCAGGGCATCATCCAGAAGTATGAAGGTAAGATCACTTTCCGCACGTCCACTGCATCGGGACGAACCGCGACCTGCTTCCGGATATTCCTGCCGGTTGGGTCAATGGAGCAGGCGAGAATAGCGAACGCGGTTGAAGGCACTGCAAGCAGGGAAGAGGCACTCAAAACGACGAATGGGGCAGATTAATGGCTAAGATCCTCTGTGTGGATGATGAGGAAGTGCCTCTATTCCTGAGGAAACGCGTTCTGGAGAGGAGCGGTCACGAAGTAGTGGCTGCCAATTCCGCCCAGGAAGCGTTGCGCCTTCTAAACGACAAAACATTCGATCTGGTTCTGTCCGATCAATTAATGCCGGACATGACTGGAACACAACTCGCCAGGATAATCAAAGAATCTCACCAGACCCTACCAATAATCCTCATCTCCGGAGTGAACGAGGTTCCACCTGACGCCGGGTATGCAGATCTGTTCGTCAGCAAGTTGGAGGGGCCCGCCGCATTGTGTCAGAAGATACTCGAGGTTTTACAACAGAAAGAGCTCAAGGCTGAGGCGGAGAAACGGTAATCCCTCAGACGCATATGCGCTAATGAGTGTTGGCCCCATCTCAAAGAAGGAAGTCGATTCGTTCATCCTGAACGAGATCGAAAGTGTTCCGCATATCGAAGCGCTGTTGATACTACGCAACCGACGCTCAGAGTCGTTCTCGATAGAGCAAATTGCGGCGCAATTATATATACCGCCTGAATCCGCGCAGAACATACTCCAGGATCTTGTACGCCGAGCGTTGGTTACACATCTGTCCGAAGAAGACAGCAGATATCAGTACTCCTCTTCACCTGAGCGTGAAGCCTTAATGCAGGAAGTAGAGATTACCTATCGACGCGAACTCGTCCGGGTCGCCAACATGATTCATTCCAAGGCGTCCAACGCAGTTCGTGATTTCGCGAGAGCGTTCCGTATCACCAAGGAGAAAGACTAGATGGCCTCCTTCGTTTATATCGTCGGAGCGTTAGTCATGCTGTCATGCGGGATCCTGTTGCTCCGCGGATACATGCGGGGCAAACAGAGACTCCTTTTGTGGAGCAGTTTGTGCTTTTTCGGATTAGCGGTATCCAACGCGCTGATCTTCGTGGACCTGGTGCTCTTGCCGAGCCGGGACCTCTACACGACGCGCCTCGCCACCGCTGGCGCCTCCACGCTGCTGCTGCTCTACGGGCTTATCTGGGAAGGAGGCGAGTGATGTTGAACGGTTTCCTGCTGGGCGTGATCTCCAGTGCCTCCCTGGCGGTAGGCCTGATCTTCCTGAAGTATTGGCGACGGACGCGCGACCCGCTGTTTCTCAGCTTCGCTATCGCCTTTATCGTAGAAGCTTGCAATCGCGTGTGCCTTTTGTTTATCGACAAGCCAAATGAGGGCAAGCCCGTCATTTACCTGGTCAGGCTGGTCGTGTTCCTGGTCCTACTAATTGCAATCATCAAGAAGAATGTCGCAAGGGGACCGGTTCGGAACTGACAGCGTGAAAGGAAGAACGCGGCCCCATTCCGGGACCGCGCTCGAGTCGAACCGGTAGTCACTGATTGGAACTCTCCAATTGCTGTGTAGCAACGGCCTGTGGAGGTTGCGAGAGCTTCACAGTGCGGAGAATCGAATCCAGGCGCTGCATCACCTGTTCGTGATTCACTTCCTTTGCCATGCCGCGCTCATTCTTGCTGCTAACTCCCATCTGGACTTCATAGCAGGTGCCATTGCTGTAGGCGATGTAGTTGCGCAGTTTGGTTGCACTGCCGCGACCGCCTGCTTCAGACTCTACCCACTGGAAGTCGACGCCATTGATGTTCTCGGTCTGGACCTTCGAACTTTCCGTCGCGCCAAGCGAGCCCGCGCAAGCTTCCTGGTCAAGATCCTGGTTGAGGCTTAGGGTGAGGTATCCGCGCTCGAAGTCGCTGTCCGGATAGAAACCCGCAGGAATCTCGACGGTTGCCAGGGTGAACTGGCCTTCGTTGCCGTCCGATTTTGGCTTCATCGAGTCATCCAGTTTCGCGATTGTCTTCGCGTTGTAAAACGCGTACTGCCACGGATATTGGAACGAGACACCATAGTCCCGGCTCTTGAACCCCATGAGTTTCGAGGCTGGAGGCTTCACGACCGAAGGCTTGGTTTCGTCGAGAGCTACAGCGGTCGGTTGCGCCGATTTCGATGCGGCACTCTCGTACACCGCCGGATGAAAGCTGGCACTTGCCGGCTGGGCAGATTTCGCGGCTGGCTTGGGGCTGCTGGAGCAAGCGGCCGTCGCGAACAAAACGGCTGCCGTACCTAACGCGATCAGGGTGAACTTGGAACTGGACTTCTTCAGAGAGTTTTTCATATGCACCTCCTCGGGGCACACGTGTAAGTGCACGGGAGGTGCCAGATCCAGCTCAATTGATTCCGCTGGAGTTAGCGAAACATCAGCAGATTTCGACCGTGTGGCCGCTGACACGGTGTGGTTGCCGAGATACAACCTGCCTCATCGTGAAGGTTTCGGCGGACTGGCGGCCTCGACGTTCAGCACGATCACTTCGTCGAAGACGTTCGGATCCGAAGGTGGAAGCTTCAGGAGTAGCCCAAACTCGCTCACGGCGAACTCTATCTTGCGACCATCTCGGAGCAGGGAGGCCGAGAGAACCTTTGCGGAGGGCTTAGGAAGTGCGATGCTAGGTCCGTCTGTATCGAGAACATGTACAAAGACGCGATCGCCTTTGTATGTACTCACTCCCCAGGACGCTGGCGGAGCGGGTCCGCCACGTGTTCCATAGATCGAATCTCCGTATTGCTGGAGCCATTTTCCGATCTCCTGCAGGCGGCTCACTGCTTCTGGTGGAAACTCTCCGTTTGGCATCGGTCCCACGTTGAGGAGCAGGTTCGCATTCCGGCCAGCGGCTCGGACCAGATAATGCACGAGTTCCCGCGTGGTCTTGAACTTGTTGTCCGTCAGGTTATAGCCCCATGAGCCGTTGATAGTGTCACTGCTCTCGAGCGGAAGGTCGGCAACAGACTGGCCGCTAAGCCCGGCCTTGTTCTCTCCCGGTAGATCTCTTTCGAAAGTTTGGACGTCTTCGCCGGGATTGGGCCGCTTGTGGTGATTCGCGACGATCAGCGCCTGCGGCTGGAGATGATGAATCACGCCGTAGGTCTTACTCAACTGCCAATCGGCATCTGGCTTATCCCACATGCCGTCGAACCAGACGCCGCCAACCTCGCCATAGTTCGAGAAAAGCTCGGTCAGCTGGCCATTCATGAAATCGAGATAACGATTCCAGTCGCCCTTCCGCTCTCGTCCGGCACCCCAACCCGTCGAACCGAGGGGATAGTAGTCGGGATGATGCCAATCGAGCTGCGAGTAATAAAAGAAGATACGGATGCCCTGTTTGTGGCACTCGTCGGCAAGCATGCGGATTGCGTCTTTGCCGTACGGAGTACGTTGCACGATGTTCCAGTCTGACTGTTTCGTATCGAACATCGAGAAGCCGTCATGGTGCCTCGTGGTTACGGTGATGTACTTCATGCCGGCCGCCTTCGCTACAGCAACCCACTGCTTGGGATCGAATTTGACCGGATAAAACTGAGGAGCCAGTTTCTGGTAATCACTTCCGGCCATGTGCCGGACTTCCATGACCCATTCGCCGTCCCCTAGTTCGCTGTAAATCCCCCAGTGAAGGAACATCCCAAATTTCGCATCCTGAAACCACTTGCGAGCTTCGAGGTTGGACTGCGAGGGCGTGTAGCTCGGCTGAGAATATGCGAGTTCAGAAAAGAGAATTAGTGCGAGTGTTGTCAGGAAAATCGTTAACGTTCTGTGAGCCGCAAGTTTCAAAATGGCCTCCGCACAGTCGCTAAGAATTTAACGGCCACACTGGTCGGAGTAAAGAAACAGAATTGGGACGAGTTGGAAGGATAGTCCTGCTCGGACATGGCTATCATTGTCGCTGGTTGTGAATCAATGACTTAAGGAACATAGTTAAACAAGTACTTCATTCTCTGTGTCCGGTGAACTTGGACTTTCATTTATTACGAGTTGACCCAGATCTTTTGAATCGATATCTTCGGCGCTCTTCGAAATCGCAGTAGCCAGTTCGCGCCATACGAATTTTCTCTCTATCGCCAGATGGTGGGTTATGAGCGCGGCTTCTGAGTCCAATCGTTGCTTCCGCACGTCTAGTGCATGAGAGGTAGTGGATGAATCGCGAGCAGCAGCGACTGAAGGACGCCACAGAACGCCGCAAGCACTGGAAGCGATGGGGACCTTACGTCAGCGAACGCGCCTGGGGAACCGTGCGCGAGGATTACAGCGCCACCGGAGAAGCTTGGGACTACTTTTCGCATGAACATGCGCGGTCTCGTGCTTATCGATGGAACGAAGACGGAATTGCGGGAATCTGTGACCGGCACCAGTTTCTCTGTTTTGGCCTGGCGCTATGGAATGAGAGAGATCCTATCCTGAAGGAACGCCTTTTCGGCCTCTCGGGGAGCGAGGGGAACCATGGCGAGGACGTGAAGGAGTACTACTACTACCTCGACAGCACTCCGACCCATTCGTACATGAAGTATCTCTACAAGTATCCGCAGGCGGAATTTCCATACGCGCGACTGAGCGAGGAGAACCGGAGTCGCGCGCAGACAGTTCCAGAGTTTGAGCTAATCGACTCGGGGGTTTTTGACGATGACCGCTACTTCGACGTTTTCGTTGAATACGCTAAGGCTGACGTCGAAGACATCTGCATCCTGATTACCGTTGCGAATCGTGGGCCGGAGGCAGCGCCCCTCAGGATTCTGCCCTCACTTTGGTTCCGCAATACATGGTCGTGGCAGGGAACTCCCGAGAAACCCGTCATCCGAAAGAGGAAGAAACATGCCGGCGTTCTCGAAGTGACGAACGAAGACCTTGGGATGTATGAGTTGCACTTCGAGGATTCACCGGAGACGCTGTTCACCGAGAACGAGACGAACTTCATGGCGGTTTATGGGCTAGAGAACCCAGGACCTTATGTGAAAGATGCATTTCATCGCTACCTGATCGGAGGCGAGGAGTCGGCGGTGAATCCGGAGCAGGTTGGCACGAAGGTTGCGCTTCACTACCAGCGTGAGATTGCTGCTGGAAGCGAAGTTACAATCCGGCTTCGATTAAGGAAGAGCAACGGCAAGGTAGTGCCGAAGAACATGCTTCAGGGCGATTTCGATAAAGTCTTCGCCGCGCGCAAATCGGAAGCCGACGAGTTTTATAAAGAGCTCATTCCACACAGCGTCGATCGGGACACGCGGGACATCATGCGACAGGCCTTTGCCGGTCTGCTCTGGACGAAGCAGTTCTATCACTACATCGTTCGAGACTGGCTGAACGGCGACCCAGCTTATCCGGCCCCTCCGGCAGTTCGCAAAGAGGGTCGCAACATCGCCTGGGGACATCTCTATAACTCCGACGTTATCTCGATGCCAGACAAGTGGGAATATCCGTGGTATGCGGCATGGGATCTGGCGTTTCACTCCGTTGCTTTGGCCCAGGTGGATCCGGAGTTCGCTAAAGATCAGTTAGTCCTGATGTTGCGCGAATGGTACATGCACCCGAATGGGCAAATTCCTGCGTACGAGTGGGCGTTCGGCGACGTGAATCCTCCGGTGCATGCCTGGGCTACCTACCAGGTCTACCTCATCGATAAGGAGAAGAATGGCGGCCAAGGCGATCGCGCTTTTCTCGAGCGAGTCTTCCTTAAGTTGTCACTGAACTTCACCTGGTGGGTGAATCGCAAGGATCCAGACGGGCAGAACGTCTTTCAAGGTGGCTTCCTAGGCCTGGACAATATCGGCGTCTTCGACCGGAGTTCGATGCTGCCCACCGGTGGCTTCATTGAGCAGTCCGATGGAACGAGTTGGATGGCGATGTATTCGCTGGACATGCTTGCCATTGCACTCGAACTGGCTTCGACGGAGCCTGTGTATGAAGACGTCGCCAGCAAGTTCTGGGAGCACTTCATCTACATCGCTCGCGCCATGAACCACATGGGCGACGACGGCATGAGTCTCTGGGACGAGAAGGACGGTTTCTTTTACGACGTTCTCCACACTGTACAGAATGAACGAATCCCGATGCGGGTGCGATCCATGGTTGGACTCATCCCGCTCTACGCTGTGCAAACGTTGGAGCCAGATGTACTCGAGCGCATGCCGGCTTTCCGGCGACGGCTGCACTGGTTTATCGACAACCGGCCTGACTTGACCGAAAACCTTGCCTGCATGAAGACCAAAGGCAAGAAAGAGCGGCGTCTGTTTTCGATTGCGACCGAATCACAGTTGAAACGGATACTGGAGATCATGCTCGATGAACGCGAGTTCCTCTCGGCCTATGGGATTAGGGCACTCTCCCGGTATCACAAGGATCATCCTTACATGCTGGAAGCCGCGGGCATGTTGCATTCGGTTGGCTATGAGCCAGGCGAATCATCTACCGAGCTCTTCGGTGGCAACTCCAACTGGCGTGGACCGATCTGGATGCCGGTGAACTACTTGCTGACCCAGGGACTTCGCCGCTTTTTCCAATATTACGGCGAGTCCGTGAAGGTGGAATGCCCGACCGGTTCAGGGCAGTTGATGAATCTCGACGAAGTTGCCGACCAGATTACCGAACGCCTCGTAAATATCTTTCGCCGGGACCAGAACGGACAGAGGCCTGTCTTTGGAGACAACGAAAAATTCCAGACTGATCCGCATTGGCGAGATTACATCCCGTTCCACGAATACTTTCACGGAGACACTGGCCGCGGTGTGGGCGCGAGTCACCAAACCGGATGGACCGCCCTGGTCGCCTCGATGATTTGCGAGTTGGCGGTGCAGAGATCGCAAAAAACCGACACGAAGATCCCGGCGGTTGCGTCGCATTAGGGAGTAGATATGGGCAGTCAAAATTTACCGCTGATTCATTTCGGAGCGGAGATATGCAACAACTTTGATGAGGCCATAAGCCGCGAATGGCTTGAGAGCAACGGAATTGGTGGCTACGCTTCCTCGACCATAGCCGGCCTCAACACTCGGCGATATCACGGTCTCCTCGTTGCGGCCACGAAGCCACCGGTGGGACGCATGCTGATGGTTTCCAAGTTGGAGGAGACGCTGGTTGTAGGGGATGAACGTTTTGATCTTTCAGCCAACGAGTACCAGGGAGCGGTCCATCCGCATGGGTTCGAGTTTCTGAATCGGTTCCGCCTTGATCCATGGCCGACGAGTGTATTCGGGGTGGGTGAGGTGGAGTTGGAGAAGTCGGTGTTCATGCAGCACGGATCGAACACCACCCTTGTCAGCTATCGACTGCTTGGAACTCCGAAGTCAAAGAACGTGGCGCTCGAGGTTAGGCCCTTGGTGGCCGGACGCGACTACCACAGCACTACTCATGAGAATGGCGCGATCAGCCGCGAATTAGAGTCCGCCCCGCACCTGGTCAGCATGGCTTTGTACGGCGGCGTGCCGCGGGTTTACTTCGCTCACAATGCCGCGGCGGTGGAGCAGCAGTTCGCCTGGTATCGCAACTTCCTGTTTCGTGTGGAAAGGGAGCGGGGAATGGATTTCCTGGAAGATCTATTCAACCCATTCCTTCTGCGGTTCGATCTGTCGAAGACTCCCAGTGCGAACGTTATGCTTTCGACCTCTCCGGTGAAGATTGAGGACTTCGAATCAATCCGCCGCGCCGAGTCGCAACGTCGCACGGCGGTCGCGAACGCGGTACCGGTGGATGATCCATTAGTCCGGCAACTGGCGGCCGCTGCCGATCAGTTCATCGTCAAGCGGGGAGAGGGTTACACCGTCATGGCCGGATATCCGTGGTTTACGGATTGGGGACGAGACACCATGGTCTCGCTGCCTGGCCTTACTCTCTTCACGGGGAATGCTCGGATCGCAAAGGGAATTCTGGCGACGTTTGCAAAGAACGTGGACCAGGGAATGCTCCCCAACCGTTTTCCCGATAGCGGTGAGCAGCCCGAGTTCAACACCGTCGACGCCACGCTGTGGTACTTCGAGGCAATCCGCACATATGCGGCAGCAACAAATGATTACACGTTTGTCCGCGAAGAGCTGTACCCAGTACTGCAATCCATAATCGATTGGCACATCAAGGGGACGCGCTACAAAATTCGCATGCAGGAGGACGGCCTGTTGAATGCCGGAGAGCCCGGCGTGCAACTCACATGGATGGACGCGAAGATCGGAGACTGGGTGGTTACCCCTCGAACGGGGAAGGCTGTCGAGATACAGGCGCTCTGGTACAACGCGCTACGCACCATGGAGGAATTCGCCGGCCGCTTCGGCGACCAGGTAAATAAGAAGCTCTATGCAAACCTTGCCGCGGCTGTGGAAGCGACCTTCAATCGCGTCTTCTGGAATGAAGAGGCGGGTTGTCTCTTTGACGTGGTAGGCGACGGTGAGGCCGACGACAGTATCCGTCCGAACCAGATAATCGCGGTGAGCCTGTTCCATTCCATGCTTCCGGCCGATCGGGCACGAGCTGTCGTGGATGTAGTCGAACGGGAATTACTGACGCCTTATGGACTACGAACTCTCAGCAGGTCTCACCCGAAATACGCCGGCCACTATGGGGGTGGCCCGGTTCAACGTGATTCTGTCTACCACCAGGGAACTGTATGGCCGTGGCTGCTCGGCCCCTACATATCCGCAGTTCTCAGAGTGAGCGACCATTCTGAGTCAACGCGAAAACGAGTTCTCGATTCACTGGCACCGATCAGAGAACATTTATCGCAAGCCGGACTGGGGCAGGTCTCCGAGGTGTTCGACGGCGATAGTCCTCACAACCCGGGAGGGTGTTTCGCACAGGCGTGGAGTATTGGTGAGATTATGCGCGCGCTTTGCGAAGGCGTATTCACAGCGGCAGCGCAGAAGGCTGCTTAAACGCAACAGGTAGTTAGCTTCGGTCTATTTTGTGTAACTGCTCAAGGCATGAATGTGCCTCAGGATCACCTATGAATGGAAAAATTGTATTGATCACCGGGGCGAAGGGTGGACTGGGCACCGACGTCACCAAGGCATTTCTTGGTGAGGGTGCAACGGTCATCGGAGTCTCGCGCAGCATAAAGCAGGCAGACTTTCCGAGTCCGAACTTCACAGCCTATCCCGTCGACATCACGCAATCGCAGCCGACTCGAGAACTCGTCGAACAAATTGTCTCAAAGCATGGTCGCATTGACGTTCTTGTTAACGTTGCCGGCGGCTTCGCAGCTAGCCCGGTGCATGCGACCGATGACGAGGGCTGGAACCATCTGCTGAGTCTGAATCTTTCATCCGCATTTTACGTTGCGCGAGAGGTTGTGAAATCCATGCGGCAGACTGGTGGAGGACGACTGATTGCGATCGGAAGCCTCGCGGCCGTTGAACCGCACGAGGGTCTCGGTGCATATGTCGCAACCAAAACGGCTCTCCATGTTCTGTATCGAACGATTGCGTTGGAGAACCGGGACAAGAACATTACTGCCAACGTAATACTTCCAGGAACGATGGACACACCGGCGAACCGCGCGGCGATGCCTAAGGTTGATCCGGCAAAGTGGATGCCACCAGCCGAGGTCGCCAGGGTGGCGCTTCTTTTAGCGCAGGAGCAAGCGGCGCCGATCAACGGAGCACTGATCCCCGTGTCTCGCGATGAATAGGCACCACGCTAATTTCATCGCGGAGACACTCTCGAAATTCATGTAATTTCAATCGAACCACAGGCCAACAGCTCTGCATTCGGAGACTCTCGGGCCAACAGGCACCTCGTTACAACGCATCGGAAGTTATAAGAGTACGGCGGGAGTCCCCGATGCAGAGCCTTCGTAAGTTCCCCAGCATTCATTTCGTTTTCATTCTTCTGATCTTTTCCTCATTGGTAATGGTGACAGCGTGTGACTCCGGAGGGACGAGTTCCTCGGGTAATGGCGGAACCGTTATCGGCAATGGTGGTGGTACCGGAGGAACCAGTGGAGGAACAGGAGGGAACAACGGCGGAGGGAACAACGGTGGCTCGGGCGCCTCTTCACAAACTCTGCTCTATGCAGCGCAGGACGGCGGAAGCGGCATTCAATCGGGCATTGTTGATACCAACGGCAACATCACTCCGGGACCACCCTCCGACACGGGCGCGCAGGACATGATCGTTTCCATGACCTCAACGCCGGATGGCAAGTTTATGTACACGACGGGTGTGGCTGGATCATCCTTTGGAAATCAGCTAGGGAACAATGCGATTTCAATGTTTGCGGTGAACGCTCAGACCGGGGTGCTCTCGCCGGTTCCCGGTTCGCCGATGATCATGCCCGATCGAGTGGGAGGTCTGCTGGTTACTCCAAATGCCGCGAACGCATATGTTCCAGAGAACGGTCAATGGACGAGTTTCACCATCGATCAAACGACCGGGCAGCTAAGCCTGTTGAGTGTTGGCGGCCTCTCTGGCCTGGTTCCGCAGGATGCGGTCTCGCCGGACGGACATCTGCTGGTGAGCGCGCAAGGCTCCAGTCTGTTCATTGATACCGCAGACGGCGGAACTGTAACCAACATTCCCGGTTCACCATTTACCGTAGCTGCTGCGAACACCAATGTGACGGCGCTGGCGATCGCTGCCAACGGATTGCTCTTTGTGGCTACGCAGCTGTCTAACGATACTAATCCGCCGCCGACCACAACGGTCGCAGGCGGGATAACTCCGTATAGCCTCTCGACCACCGGACAGCCGACCGCTTTGAGCAGCGCGCCGTTTCAGACAGGGCAGCATCCGTTCAGCATTGCGATCACTCCAGACAGTCATTACCTCTATGTGACAACGCAGGCCTTTGGTGGAGGCAATCAATTTGTCGAGGGATATGCGATCGGTGTGAATGGGGCGTTGACGCCGGTGCCGGGATCTCCGGTGAGCGGAAACCAGCCGCTGGCTCTAGCGATTGATACTGTGGGTCACTTCCTGTTCGCCACCGGAGATTCGGGGACGACTGTCTATACGATCGACGCAAGTACTGGAGCGCTGACACAGGTCTCTACGTCGCCGGTTCCGGCCGGAGTGTTCTCGACGGCGATTCCATGATGGAGAGAGACCGCATTCGCGGCCTCTCATCTTCCAGAAACTCTAGACCTTCGGCTTTATGACTACGGCCGTTCCGTAAGCCAGAACCTCGGTTACACCCTGCATGATCTCGGTCGCGTCGTAACGCGCGCCGACGATGGCGTTCGCGCCGATCTCGCTGGCGTGGCGGATCATCAGCTGGAACGCTTCCAGTCGCGTCTTCTCGCAGAGTTCGGACAGCAAAGTGATGTTGCCACCAACCAGCGTCTGCAAACCGGCTCCGATGGTGCCGAATATCGATCGTGAACGAACGGTTATTCCGCGAACCACACCAAGGTTCTTCACGATCTCGTATCCATCGAGGTCGAAAGCTGTGGTTACGAAGTTCGTGTGTACGCCCGAAAGCGGCACCTGCGTTGTGCTCATGTTTCCCCCTGGAATGATCTTCAGCAGATAGTACGGAACGACGGGCGAAAAGGACTCATTTCTGGGTGTACGCTCCCAGCCCCACTAAGTCGATCCTTTGTTTTCAAGGCGTTACGGAAATTCCGCTTGTAATGCTATGAAAACAAATGGCTTAAGCCACGAAGTGCCCAAGGACGGGCAATTCGGCAGATTGGAAGTGGGTCATAGGGAAGCCCGAGCCCTTTCGTTAGAGCTGCGCCATTTGGTAACAGGTAGAAAACTCCATCGAGGGCTGACGTTGAACTGTGAATTTTGGAAAGAGCGGAAAATGCGAACGGCGCTCACTGGGAGCGCCGCTGGATGGAATGTGTCCAGGACAATTGTAAATGGAAGGGAACGGGTTTCGGCGGTTCGAACGTTATGAAATTCTCATGGAGTACCAAAATGGGAATGGTGGTTGGACATGAAAACACGAGCGAGCCGGACTCAGGAACACATAGGTGTTGATGTATCGTCTTACTCAGTACTTCCAGAGTAGTCGGTTCGCAGTGACAGGACCTGTGTAACAGCTCTTTAGCCGAACTCAGCAGCACATAGACATTCAAGAATGAGCCCTGTGAATGCACAAATTCGGAGAATGCTTGCGTTCGAATTGAAAGTGGAGGAGCAAGCGCTGACGGACGACTTCCGTTGGATGGATGCCATGGGGAGTGAAGACGCGGAGTATTTTCTTGCGGACGTCAACCATGTATTTACCCGGCTGTCGCTCGGTTTCAGTTTTGGGGCGGGTAAACAGCCCTTCGTCAACATTACCGCCGATACGCTGGAGCAGATTGCGACGGTGAGCGGTTTAATCGCGCACATTGAACGGCACGTCGCTAGCGGTCAATATTGAGCGCCGTTGCCCTACGAAGCAGAATTCGTCCTTAGATAGGTTCCGGGATGGGCCAATACCGCAAACTATCTGCGATGCAGAGTTCATTTGTGTCCGTGAGAGACCGGAGGTAGAGTTTGGTCGCTATGAAATCACGGAAGATACTT
>Ga0207674_10007579_pt1 | contig 12648 bp, 9 predicted proteins | sample KBSCornC72_FD_184303 | JGI IMG/M metagenome (GOLD analysis project Ga0207674, IMG submission 184303) | Corn rhizosphere microbial communities from Kellogg Biological Station, Michigan, USA - KBS Corn C7-2 (SPAdes) (version 2) | ecosystem: Host-associated > Plants > Roots > Rhizosphere > Soil ... | reverse complement strand
CGCCGGTTCTTAAACAAGGCGGTGATACAAACACGATCGCAGTTGTGGATGGCGTTCGAAACGTTGTCAGCCACCTGGTGGACGTTCCCAAGGAACTCGTCACCAATGTGCTCTTCGATCAGTCTCGCTTCGTGAAGACTGCCATTCGGACATTACTCGACGAAGGCGCTATCGGGCTGTTTCTAACCTCGGTGATGATTCTGGTGTTCCTGGGAAGCATGCGCGCGACCGTCGCTGTTTTCTTCTCCATACCGCTTTCCGCGCTGGCGACGTTCATGGCACTTTCGCTAGGCGGGGGAACTGTCAATAGCATGGTCCTCGGCGGGCTGGCGCTGGCTTTGTCCCGCTTGATCGACAACTCGGTGGTCGTGCTTGAAAACATCTACCGGCACTTGGAACTTGGCGAAGAACCCGCCGTCGCTGCGGAGAAAGGCGGCAGCGAAGTGGCCTTGCCGGTGCTCGCTGCTACGCTCACGACTGCAGTTGTGTTCTTTCCGGTGACTTTTTTGTACGGCGTCAGCCAATTCCTGTTCTCGGCGTTGGCGCTCGCAGTGGTGCTGGCGCTGTTCGCCTCGTATGCTGTCGCGATGACTGTAGTGCCTCTGTTCTGCGCGCGATTCATCAAAGCCGCCTCGCATCACGGGACACCCTCCTCCGAGGAGCCGGTCGAAGTCCAGTTAAAGAGCAGCCATAACCGTTGGCGGTTGGGGGAACGTTTCAACGTTTGGTTTAATGATCGTTTCGAGTCGTTCCTGCGGGTTTATGACTGGATGGTGGGTGGCGCTCTGCGGCGCCCCTGGCTCACCGTTGGTCTGTGCGGAGCGTCCTTCGTCGCGAGCCTGGCCCTGTTCCCCCGCCTTGGTTTGTCTTTCTTCCCACGCACGGATGCGGGCATATTCGCGATCAATGTGAAGGCGCCCTCCGGTTCGCGCCTCTCTGTTACTGAAGCCGAAGTTGCCAAAGTGGAGGCGTTGATCCGGCAGATAATCCCAGAAAGCGATCTGAGCGTGATTCTTTCGAATATCGGTGTCACGCCCGGCTTTTCCTCGATCTATACGAGCAATTCGGCACAGCACACCGCCTTTGTCCAGGTGGGCCTCAAAGATGATCACAAGGTGGGCAGCTACGAGTACATGGCTCGGGTGAAACAGAGAATCGCGGAGGAGCTTCCGGAGCTAAGCACCTATTTCCAGTCCGGAGGCATGGTGGATGCCGTGCTCAACCTGGGTCTGCCGGCGCCCATCGACGTTCAGGTGTCCGGCTCCAATCTGACGCGCTCTCACGACACGGCACTGAAACTAGCCTCGGAAATCCAGCAGATTCCCGGTGTCGCGGATGTCTTCGTACCGCAGGATATCGACTATCCCGCTCTAAAGCTGGACGTGGATCGGACGCGCGCGAGCGAGCTCGGCCTTGATCAGCAAGAAGTCGTCGGGAATGTAATTACGGCCCTCACAAGCAACCAGATGATCGCGCCTAGCTATTGGGTTGATCCAAAATCGGGCCAGGATTACATGCTTACCGTGCAGTACACAGAGGGACAGGTAAAGTCGCTGGCCGACCTTAGAGCTATTTCCTTGCGAGCTTCCGGCAGCTTGCTGCCGACTCGCTTGGACACGATCAGTTCAGTGAAGCGCGTCCAGGCGCCGACGGAAGTGGATCACTACCAGATCCGACGTGTCACCGATATCTATGTGCGCCCGCTGGGCGAGGAGCTCGGAGCCATCGCGGACCGCATAGATCAGATTATCGGGCGGACAAAGATTCCAGAAGGGCTCAACGTGACCATGCGCGGGATGGTACAAGGAATGCGCGCTTCATTCCGTAGTTTTGCGATCGGGCTGACGCTTTCCGTAGTATTGCTCTATCTCATTTTGGTGGCCCAATTCAGGAGCTTCGTCGATCCACTTCTGATTCTATTGGCCGTTCCACCCGGTCTCACCGGCGTACTCCTCACGCTTTGGTTGACAGGCACCACGCTGAACGTAATGTCGCTCATGGGTGTCGTGATGTTAACTGGAATCGCCGTTTCGAATAGCATTCTCATCGTCGAATTCACACGCCAACTACGTGAGCAAGGAATGCAAGTGCGGGAAGCGGTGGCTATGGCGTGCCGCGTCCGCTTGCGGCCCGTACTTATGACTTCGCTGGCAACCATTATTGGGCTTCTGCCGATGGCCTTGAAGCTTGGTGAGGGTAGCGAGAGCTATGCACCTTTGGCACGCGCACTCCTGGGCGGACTAACAGTTTCCGTCATCCTGACCGTATTCCTGGTTCCGGCTGGCTACCTTCTCGTTTATGGAAGGAAGACAGCCAGCTAGTCATGCGACTTCTCGCTGCTTGTCTTTTTACGGGATCGTTGTGGGCACAGCAGCCGATGGCCCTGAGCCTGTCAGACGCCGAGAAGTTAGCGATCCAAAATAATCCCAAATTCGCCGCAGCACGGCTGAACGCCGCAGCGTCGTACCAAGTCCCGCTGGAGTTCCGCGCAGGACTCTTGCCAACTGTATCGGGCGCCGTTACCGGGGTCGGAGCCGACTCAGGAAGCCGCCTGGCGGCGGGCGGGCTCAATAATCCTGTCGTCTATAACCGCGTGGCCTCGGGTTTGCTGGTTAGCCAGCTCGTTACTGATTTTGGCCGAACCGGCAGCCTCGTTGCTTCTGCTAACCTGCGCGCCCAGGCGCAGGAACAGGTAGCTGAGACCGCGCGCGCCGATATTCTGGTGGTCACAGCGCGCTCGTACTTTGCTGTCCTCCGGGCCAATGCGGTCCTCAAGGTGGCACAACAGACCGTGTCGGCGCGCCAACTCGTATCCGACCAGATCACGGCACTATTCAATAGCCAGCTCAAGTCGCAGCTGGACGTGAGCTTTGCGAATGTCAATCTCGCGGATGCTAAGTTGCTGTTTTCGCAAGCGGAGAATGACTTGAAATCTGCCGAAGCCGCATTGGCCGCCGCAATCGGTCTGCCTGGGCAAACCTCATTTTCCCTTTCAGAGGAATCCATGCCCCCCGCGTTGCCGGATCAGGTCGATCCTTTTGTTCAGCAGGCACTTCAGGATCGCCCTGAACTGAAGGATCTGAGGCTTGAACAAAGCGCCGCTGAACGCTTCGCCAAGGCAGAGCATGCGCTCAAGTATCCAACTGTTAGCGTTGCGGGAACTGCCGGGTTCGTACCCGTGGGAGAAGCCGCAGTCCCAGGCCGCTATGGCGCCATTGGTTTGAACGTGAACATCCCTGTGTTCAACGGCGGACTATTTCGTGCCCGGCAGACCGAAGCAGAAATGCGCGCCAAAGCAGCTGCGGAACGGGTGAACGATCTTACCAACAGCATCACCCGAGACGTGCGAGTCGCATACTTGAATGCCAGGACTGCATTCGAACGCGTGGGCTTAACCGCTCAGTTACTTCAGCAAGCCTCGCTTGCGCTAGATCTTGCCCGAGGCCGCTACGATCTGGGGCTTAGTTCGATCATCGAACTCAGTCAGGCTCAACTGAACCTGACTTCAGCCCAGATCGCCAACACCTCTGCCAAGTACGATTACCAAGCGCAGCGGACGCTCATAGACTACGAAATAGGCGCTCTCCATTAACGCCTCGCTGACCTCAGGCAGATGACAAACTTGGCTAAATGGACGAGACGGGAGTAGGAGGAAGGCTGGCGCTGGCTGATCTCTGTTTCGACCAGTTTGAAAATTCCGAGGTGGCTCACTTGCTTTTCGGCTTGTCAGATAGGGAGCGCCTGGCGATATATCGTGTTACGATAGAGTGTGGATCTTACAGAATACGACTATCGAGCTCTGGCTGAGTTTCGTTACCAGCTTCGTCATTTTCTCCAGTTCAGCGAGAGGCGGGCAAGAGATCATGGGATCGAGCCACAGCAGCATCAAGCCCTTCTGGCGCTCAAAGGACTGCCCGCAGGCACCCGTCCGACGATCGGTGAGTTGGCGAACCGTCTTGCTTTGCGCCATCACACCACCGTCGAGTTGATTAATCGCCTCGAACTGGCGGGCTTCGTTAAGCGCCAGCAAGACCGAGTAGACGGCCGCCAGATCCTGCTCCGGCTAACTCCCCAAGCAACAGCCAAGTTGCGCGCGCTATCGCTGGCGCATCGCGACGAACTCCAGGTTAAAGGTCCAGCTCTCGCCAAGGCCCTGCGAGGCATTCTGCGTGGCAGCCAAGAATTTCACGCAGCATGAGCGATTACAACGCCCTTCAAACAAACACAAGTCCGGCCAGCGAGCAGCTGGGCGACTTCACGGTCACGCCTCGAGTCCTCATCTTATCGGTCCTGGCGATTGCGATTGGACTCCTGAGCACCCTGGTCGCCGTCGCTCTCCTAAAGCTGATCAATCTATTTACGAATATGTTCTACTTCCATCGGTGGAGCACTGCACTTGCGTCGCCAGCCCACAATACATTGGGCGGTTACGCCGTGCTGGTTCCCGTGGCTGGAGCGCTGATCATCGGAATGATCGCCCGATACGGCTCCGAGCGGATACGCGGCCACGGGATCCCGGAGGCTTTGGAGTCTATCCTGATCCATGGAAGCCGCGTTCAGCCCAGATTGGCTGTGCTGAAGCCACTGTCGGCGGCGATCTCTATCGGATCGGGTGGTCCCTTCGGAGCCGAAGGTCCGATCATTATGACCGGTGGCGCGTTCGGGTCGATGATTGCGCAGTTGTTCCATTTGAGTAGCGCTGAACGTAAGACGTTGTTGGTGGCGGGCGCCGCAGCCGGAATGTCGGCGACCTTTGCGGCGCCTCTGGCCTCCCTATTGCTCGCGGTGGAGCTGTTGCTATTTGAATGGAAACCCCGCAGCCTGATTCCTGTGGCTCTAGCCAGCGCGACGGCGGGTGCGGCACGCCGTTATATCCTCGGGGTGGGTCCCTTGTTCCCAGTTCCTGCGCATTCGGTCTTCATCGGCCCCGGGGGGCTGGCCGGATGCGTGCTTGCAGGGCTGTTGGCCGGGTTGCTGTCAGCACTCTTGACGTCGGCCGTTTATGCTGCCGAAGACGCATTTCAGAAGCTGCCCATTCATTGGATGTGGTGGCCGGCGATCGGAGGCCTGGCAATCGGAATCGGCGGATTGATCTTTCCGCAAGCTCTTGGCGTCGGCTACGATACCATAGGCTCCCTGCTTCAAGGGGACGTGCCCAGAGCGACGATTGCCGGGATTCTGCTGGTGAAATCGCTCATCTGGGCTATCGCGCTCGGGTCAGGGACTTCGGGCGGCGTGCTTGCCCCGTTGCTGATGATGGGAGGCGCCTTGGGCGGATTGGAAGCTATGTTCCTTCCTCAAATGGGCGTTGGATTTTGGCCGCTGATCAGCATGGGCGCGATTCTTGGCGGAACCATGAGATCGCCATTTACGGGAATCGTATTTGCGATCGAGCTTACTCACGATTTCAACGCCCTGATGCCGCTGCTAGTGGCGAATGTTCTCGCATACACGATCAGTGTTCTCGTGTTGAAACGATCCATCTTGACAGAGAAGGTGAGCCGCCGGGGGTTCCATTTGAGCCGCGAGTACTCCGTTGATCCTCTGGAGATTCTGTTCGTTCGTGAAGTCATGCGAACCAATGTTGTTGCGTTCGCCTCGGCGACTGTGATTGCCGAAGCGGCCGCGCATCTACGACCGGATCATTCGCCACTCGGTCAGCATCTCTATCCGGTACTTGATGAAAAAGGTAAGGTCTTAGGCGTAATAACGCGTAAGGATCTTCGGCGATTAGCCGAGGAAAAACACGCCAGCCGTGAGATCGGGGCTTTCGTTCGAAACGAACCCGTTGTAGCCTCGCCGCTCGAACCACTTCGCGTGGTTGTGAACCGCATGGCATCGAGCGGATTTACCCGCATGCCAGTTCTCGATTCGGACGGTGGACTGGCCGGCATGGTTTCGCTGCAAGATCTCCTGGGCGCCCGAACGCGGAACCTTTCCGAAGAACGCGATCGTGAACGGGTGATTCGCATCCGGCTACCTTTCGGTTCTTTCACGGCTTCGGCGAAGTAATCCTAGCTTCGGAATGCGAGGCTCCAAGATCCCACCCATGGTAAGACCTCCTGAGTGAAGTCCTGACGAAAGGGAATGTAAAATCAGGACCGTCAAGTCGGTTCAACGCTGGGGTATAGAACCTCGCAGCCGTTCACCAGTACCGCCAGCTTCGGTCTGACGCTCGAAGACCTCAGTCTGAGGTTTCTGACCATGATCTAGGGGTCATGCGGACGGCTGGCAATCCGCGTCGGCGGGCGATTGAACAGTTATCACGTGCCCGCTTTCTTCCTTCCCGGATATCCCGACATCGACGGAATGCCATTTGTGATGCCCGCTGTAATCGGAGTGGCGAAGCTCGCGTATCTGTTCTAGACAAAAAAGTCCCCGCCGGTTACTGCTGATTCCGGCGGGGCGTCGCCCGGGCAGGGTGCGATAAAAATGGGTCTCGAACTAGTTCGCGGCAATCAGATGCGCGCGACGATTCTTCTGCCAGCAGGTCTCCGATTCCTCAGTGCAGACAGGCCTCTCCTTACCGTAGCTCACTACGGCCAATTGGATGCCGGGAATACCCATAGAGGACAAGAAGTCCTGGACAGCATGCGCTCGGCGATCGCCAAGCGCCAAATTATATTCGGCAGATCCGCGCTCGTCTGCATGGCCTTCGATAATCAGCTTTTGACTGGGATAATCGGCCAAAATATCACGTATCACGTTCACATCGTCACGTAGGGCGACGCTGGCGTCGGAACGAATAGTGGTTTGGTTATAGTCAAATAAGGCGTCCTCCAAACGGGCCACTTCGTCACTCAGCCGTTTGCGGACCGCCGCTGGCATCGTTGTCGGCTTGGCTGGCTGTGCCGCAGCCTGTCTAACCGGAGCTGAAGCGACGGTCTTGGCTTTGGCAGGAGTCGGAGCCGGTGAAGGCCGTGCCGAAGCAGTGGCTACCGGAGTAATGTCGGGAGGCTTGCTCACGGTAGCCACCTTATGTGAACAGGCTGCGACGGAAAACAGGGCAATCGCAGCCATCCCCGCTACAAGAACGTTTGCTTGGTTCATAGGCCTTGCTTCATTAACGCATTGGCCAGCAAAGCTGGCAATCCCATGTTGACTGTATTCCTTATTGCTACCTGCAGGTTAGACTTAATATTCCGATGTGGTTATCGCGGAAAATCGGCGGGCGGCCTTTGCTTCTGGCGGGGTTTGGAAGCCTATTGGTTCTGATGCTTGTGGCCGGCGGATACGCTTTGGGGACCCTCGAACAGGTCCGCAGAACTGACCTCAAGGAGCGTGACACCCACCTTCAGCGCGATCGTGCGCTCAACCGGGTCCAGACTGGGATCTACCAATCGGCGATTATTATGCGAGATTTCCTGCTTGCGCCGGACGAGACGAGTGGCAAGATAGAGATCGAACGATTTGCCGCAACTCGGGACCAAACCGATGTAGCAGTGGCAGAATGCGCGAAGCTGATCGAGCCCGCAGAAAACGATGCACTACGCGAATTGAAGACGGAGCTCCAGGTGTACTGGAAACTGCTGACGTTTATCTCAGAGATCCCGGTCGAGAACCGGCTACTGCGGGGCTCCGAGTACTTATCCAAGCAGGTCCGTCAGCATCGGACGGAACTGATCCAGATGGTGAACCAGGTGGATGCAATCAGCGCCCGCCAAATGGCGGCTTCTGACGCCCGGATGAATGAGACTTTCGGCCGGCTGCGGCAAAGATTAATGATAATCGTGGCGCTGGCCGTGGGTGTGGGACTCCTTCTGGCCGGGTTTACGGTTTGGCGAACCTTGCGCCTGGAAAGGGAGCTTGAAGAGCACTATCAGGAGGTCTTGAATACACAGCACGAGCTGAAGGAGCTGTCCGCGCGCCTGGTTTCAGCCCAGGAAGAAGAACGTCGCAGTATTTCGCGGGAGCTGCATGACGAGGTGGGCCAGTCCCTTTCGGCGCTGTTGATGGAAGCCGGCAACGCCGCCGCTGCCGCCAGTGTCCCGTCGGATGTTGCCCACGTCCGACAACATGTGGATTCTATTAAGAAGCTGGCGGAAGCCAGCGTGAACATCATCCGTAACATGACGCTACTGCTGCGACCCTCCATGCTGGACGATTTCGGACTAGTGCCGGCCTTGGAATGGCAAGCGCGCGAGGTTTCCAAACGCACGGGAATTCGCGTGCAAGTTATGGCGGTTGATTCAGCCGGAGAGTTGCCGGACGATCTGAAGACCTGCATCTACCGAGTAGTCCAGGAGGCCTTACATAATTGCGCCCGGCATGCGCAGGCTCGTTCCGTGCGCGTTGTCGTTCGCCAGCAGGATTCCAAGATTATCCTCTCGGTGGAGGACGATGGACGAGGGTTCGATTCCCGACGCGTGCGCGGCCTGGGCCTAGTGGGTATGGAGGAGCGGGTGCGTCATTTAGGCGGCGCATTCCATATTCGTTCGACACCAGGCACCGGTACCAAAGTAGACGTGGAGTTGCCCTTTGCGAGTTGAAACTGACGTAATCCGTATTTTGCTTGCCGATGACCACACCGTTATGCGCAACGGCTTACGCCTTCTGCTTGAGCGCAAGCCAGGACTGCAGGTGGTCGGCGAAGCGGCGGATGGCCGCCAGGCGGTTGACTTGGCAGCGGCCGAAAATCCAGACGTCGTGGTCATGGACATCGCTATGCCGCAACTGAACGGCGTGGAGGCCACCCGCCAGATCGTCAACCGAAGTCCCCGTGCTGCGGTGGTGATCCTTAGCATGCACAAGGATGAGAGCTACGTAATCCGCTCGCTTAAGGCTGGCGCGCGCGCTTATCTGCTGAAGGATTCCGCGGAAGCCGATCTGATCGCAGCCATTGTGGCCATCACCCAGGGCAAATCCTTTTTCAGCCCGGCGATTCGGAGTCTGCTGAAAGAGGATTACATGCACCAGCTCGAAGAGCTCGGTGCCGAGGATAGCTACGAGCTGTTGACAAACCGTGAGCGGGAAGTCCTGCAGCTGGTTGCCGAGGGCAAGAGCAACAAGGAAATCGCCGCGCTGCTTAATCTCAGCCTATACACGGTGGAAACCCACCGTACGCACATCTTGCAAAAACTCAACCTGCACAGTGCGCCTGAGCTGATTCTATACGCCGTGCGCAAGGGGATCATCAGCTAATCACTTTGAACTCCTGTGCGGGCTGTGCGTCGCGATAATAGTACTGGACGCCGCTCCGATGCCGTCGTCTCTTAGTCTGTGCGGTCGCATAAAAGATGAACTTCCACCCCCAACCGGCTTTACTTTCCAGATTCAACAGAGTTGTGGAAAGACTGCGGCAAAACGAAAGCCAGCTCACCATCGTCCTTAGCCTTCTGATCGGTGCGCTCGTTGGCTTGGTGATCGTGGCCTTTATTCTCCTAACTGGTCGCCTGGCAGCACGCATGTATCCTCCGGGCGGAGCCGGCTGGCATCGCATTCTCGTGCCCACGCTTGGCTCCGTGAGCACAGGGTATCTGTTGTGGCGCTACTTCCCGCTCGCGCGTGGCAGTGGCATTCCACAAACCAAGTTCGCACTCTTTGTGAACGAGGGCCGCATCTCATTCCGCACAGTATTGGGGAAATTCTTCTGCTGTTCAGCGTCACTGGCGAGCGGCATCGCATTGGGACGCGAAGGTCCGTCGGCGCATATAGGGGCAGGGCTGGCATCGGTGATTGCTCGAAAGTTAGGTCTCAGCCCGGAGCGAGTGAAAGCGCTGGTGCCTGTGGGCTGCTCGGCTGCGCTGGCCGCGGCGTTTAACACACCCATCGCCGGCGTCCTGTTCTCACTCGAAGAGGTAATGGGGGATCTGCACGCGTCGGTGTTAGGCACCGCTGTCTTAAGTTCGGCTACGTCCTGGATGGTATTGCACCTGGTGCTTGGTGACGATCCTTTATTCCATGTCTCAGGTTATCGTCTCGTCCATCCATCGGAATTGGGCATCTACGCAGTGCTTGGCGTTGCAGGCGGCTTGGGGTCGGTGTGCTTCGTGAAGCTTTTGCTCGGGCTTCGAGCATGGTTTATGCGTCTGCCGAAGTGGAGTGTTTGGTTGCAGCCAGCTGTCGGTGGATTGGCCGTAGGCGTGATGGGTTACTTTGTGCCCGAGGTGATGGGAGTCGGGTACAACTATGTGGAAAAGGTGCTCAACGGCGACCTGGTACTCCAAGTCGTGGTTTTGCTGGCGGTATTGAAAATCGTGGCCACCGCTGTCTGCTACTCCTCTGGAAACGCTGGCGGCATCTTTGGTCCGAGCCTATTCATTGGCGCCATGATGGGCGGCGCCGTTGGCAGCGTCGCGCATCATTTCCTGCCCAACTACACGGCGGGGCCAGGTGCCTATGCTCTGGTCGGCATGGGGACCGCCTTCGCGGGAATCGTCCGCACGCCAATGACCTCGGTCATCATGATCTTCGAAATGACGCGGGACTACACGATTATCGTGCCGCTCATGATCTCGAACCTGATTGCCTTCTTTATCTCGCAGCGGCTTCAGAGAGAACCGATCTATGAAGCTTTAGCGCACCAGGACGGTGTGCATCTTCCAACCCCCGAATCCCGATCCGATCACGGCAAGGTTCGGATCTCTCAAGTGATGCGAAGCGCGCCGGTGTTGCTGGCAGCCGACACGAGTGTGAACTCGGCGCTCGATTTAGTGAAAGATCATCATGCGATGGATAGCACGCGCGTTGTGCCTCTGGATGCATGGCCGGTAGCAGAAGGGCGTGAGTTCCTCGGCATGATTCAGGATTCGCAGCTCAAACAGGCCGCATCCAACGGAAATGCCACGCAAACGGTTGGCGAACTCGGCGACTCAGGGTTCCGTCATCACCGCCCCGAAGCGAAAGACTTTCCTCACGTCCACCCCGATCACACCTTAAGCCTTGCCTTGGAGAGGATGGGAACAACCAAACTTCACGTTTTGCCTGTCGTGAGCCGGGCGAATGTACGGCAACTGCTCGGAATTGTCGTCCTGGAAGACGTGCTTGAGGCGTACGGCGTCGGCCGGACTTCCGCGGCGCAGGAGTACAACGAATAGCGTATGCGACGCCAGACCTTGCGATCGGGTACGTCGTTTATCGGCACTTTCGTTCTCATTTTCCTCGCACTAGCCATTCTCTTTGCGGCCGATACCTTTCTGGTCAGGATCGAGCGAGCTGAAGACCGGACCGAGGCGACGCGGCTCGTCGCAGAGGGCCGTGAACTGATGCAGGGCGGGCGCTACGCGGAGGCAGCCGAGCAATTCACGGATGCCCTCTCAATTGAGCGGGCCAACCGCAACTATCACCTTGCGCTTGCCGAAGCGCTCCTCGCGGCCAAGGACTTCACCGAAGCAGAGAGTGCCCTGGGTGAGCTGCTCCAACGAGATTCTACGGACGGCGATGCAAACCTGGCGATGGCGCGGGTAATGGTCGGAGAGATGAAGTTCACCGAAGGAATCTCGTTCTATCACCGCGCAATCTATGGTCAATGGCGGGCGGATGCCGCCCAGAATCGTTTGAAAGTATGATTCGAGTTAGTGGATTTGCTCGCCCGACAGAATGCAAAAGAGGAACTGCTGGCTGAGTTGCTGCCGCTCCAGGATGAAGCGTCGGCTGACCTTCAAACTAGGACACAGATCGGGGAACTGTTTCTTTCGGCGGGATCTCCTGCCCGCGCGGCTGAAGTGTTTCGGGAGATCCTACGTCACGATGCGCAAAGCCCGGATGCTTACGCCGGACTCGGCGAGGCAGAGTTCGCCCGTGGAAACTATCCAACAGCGCGTACCCACTTCCTCAACGCATCTCGCTTGAAGCCGGACGATGCGGCCATTCGCAAGAGGCTGGAATTGTCCGAACAGATCATATCGCTGGATCCAACGCGGCGCGGTCTGGCTTCGAACGAACGGTACCAGCGCAGTCTCAAGCTGGTCGCCTGGGCTCTGGATGAAATGTATCGTTGTTCTAGAACTCAGGCGCCTACAGTCGCGACGGACCTTGTGGATGCCGCCAATAAGGCGCTCAAGGCCCGGGTGCGTGAGTTACGTCAGAACGCCGCAACAGAGGGCAATTTGGACCTGACAGAGCACCTGTGGCAGGCTCGCGGCAAGGATTGCGGCTCATCAACACCAGCGTCCGACGACCCACTCGCACTGGTGCTGGCGAAGATCGATCAATAGGGGAGCGCTTATTCTGCAGCGGAAACCGATGTTGTAGTCGACATCGGTTTTCTGGAAGTGTCTACGGTATGACACGCGAACCAATTTAGGATCGTCCCACCGCCCACCCCCGCGCAGCTCTACGTATTCAGCGGTGCTTGGACCCGTGGGATTGATGTTTTCCTGGTTGTGCTGGACCCAGTAGAAGGTGTGAGTCCACTCCACGACGTTGCCGAGCATGTCATAGAGCCCGAACGCATTGGGTTTCTTCTTTCCCACCGGATGAGTGGAAACTTTGCTGTTGCCGTAATACCAGGGCCCGCAGTCAAATTTAACACGTCAGCAAAACTCGTATTGCCCCCAGCTCGGTGCCGAGGATAGCTACGAGCTGTTGACAAACCGTGAGCGGGAAGTCCTGCAGCTGGTTGCCGAGGGCAAGAGCAACAAGGAAATCCCCGCGCTGCTTAATCTCAGCCTATACACGGTGGAAACCCACCGTACGCACATCTTGCAA
>Ga0207674_10007575_pt1 | contig 12651 bp, 10 predicted proteins | sample KBSCornC72_FD_184303 | JGI IMG/M metagenome (GOLD analysis project Ga0207674, IMG submission 184303) | Corn rhizosphere microbial communities from Kellogg Biological Station, Michigan, USA - KBS Corn C7-2 (SPAdes) (version 2) | ecosystem: Host-associated > Plants > Roots > Rhizosphere > Soil ... | reverse complement strand
GGAGCTCGGGGTGACCAAGCTCGTGACGATGTCCGGGAATCCGGGCGACGGTGCGGGTGGCACGGCGGTGAACTTCGTCTGGTACCCGTGGCCCGAGGGATCGATGGCGCTGCTCGAGCGCCAGTGGGACCAGGCCATCGCGTTGTGGCAGGGCCTCGGCGCCGAGGCCAACGCCGCCGGCATCGAAGCCCTCGCGTTCGAGCTGCATCCGCTGCATCTCGTCTACAACGTCCCGACCTACGAACGGATGCGCGACGCGGTCGGACCGATCATCGCGGTCAACCTCGATCCGTCGCATCTCTTCTGGCAGGGCATGGATCCGCTGGCGGTCGTCCGGGCGCTCGGGCCGGCGGTGCGCCATGTGCACCTGAAGGACACCGAGATCGTCGCCGACCAGGCGGCCATCGCGGGCGTGCTCGACTCCAGGCCATTCGCCGACCCGGCGCATCGCGGCTGGGTGTTCCGGACCGCTGGCGCGATCCACGATCGAGCGTGGTGGACGGCCTTCGTCGACGAGCTGCGTGCGGCCGGCTACGACGACGCGCTGTCGATCGAGAACGAGGACGCGGGGTTGCCGCCCGAGGCGTCGGTGGAGAAGGCCGCCGCCTTCATGCGACCGATCATCGAGGCCTAGCGGCCGGCGATACGAGACCGTCCAGACCGGGGGCCTTCCGGAGACGTCAGTCGGGCGCGGCGAGCTCGGCGCGATGGGCGACGAGGAACTCGTTGGTCGCCTCGACCAACCGATCGACGTCGTCCTCCGTATGGGCGCCGGTGAGGAAGCCCCGGATCATGTAGTGCGGGTGGACGTAGATCCCACGCTCGAGCAGCCAGCCGCGGTACGCGCGCTGGATCGGGTGGTCCTTGTCCATCGCGAACCGGGCGAAGTCACGGAACTTGCGGATCGGCGAGTCCGTGAAGTAGATCGTCCAGACGCCGGCGGACTCGCGGACCTGGACCCGTGCGCCCGTCTCCTCGATCGTCGCCTGGATGCCGTCGGTGAGACGGCGGCCCAGCGTCGCGAGGTGCTGGTGGATGGCTCGTTCCTGGACGATGCCGGTGACCTCGAGCGCGACCGCGACATCGAGCGTGTGACCGGCGAACGTGCCGGCGAACAGGACATCGCCCTTCGGTCCGAGGCGGTCCATGATGTCGCCCCGACCGCACAGGACCGAGATCGGGAAGCCGTTGGCGATGGCCTTGCCGAGCGTCGTCAGGTCCGGCGTCACGCCGAAACGTTCCTGCGCGCCACCCGGCCCATGCCGGAAGCCCGTGATGATCTCGTCGAAGATCAGCAGCGTCCCCGCCTCGGTGCAGGCCTCGCGCAACGTCTCGAGAAAACCGGGGTCCGGCAGGACCACGCCGGCGTTGTGGAACACCGGCTCGAGGATGACCGCGGCGATGGTGTCGCCCTCGCGCCGGAGCGTCTCGCGGACACCCTCGGCGTCGTTGTACTCGCGGACGACCACCAGATCGCGGACCGCGGCCGGGATCCCCGCCGATGCGGCGACCGGTGTCGGCTCGCCGTCGTCCTCCGTGGCGAAGTGGTGGCTCCAGGCGACGTAGTCGTGCCAGCCGTGGTAGTTGCCCTCGAACTTGAGTATCCGCTCGCGTCCCGTGAACGCTCGGGCGAGACGGATCGCGTGGAACGTCGCCTCCGTCCCGGTGCACGCGAAGACGACCTGGTCGGCCGAGGGGATCATCCCCACGAGCCGCTCCGCGAGCTCGACCTCGAGCGGGTTCGCCGCTGAGAACGACACGCCATGCTCGTCCATCGCTCGCCGCGCAGCGGCATTGACGCGCGCGTCGTTGTGACCGAGCAGGACCGCGCCGAACGACGAGTGGAAGTCGATGAACTCGTTCCCGTCGACGTCGCGGATGCGCGACCCCTGCGCCTGCGTCATGAACAGCGGATACGGCCGGGCGCCGCGCCCCTCACCCTGGACGCCACCCGGCGAGACGCGGCTTGCGCGCTCATGGAGCGCGGCAGACGCGTCGGTCGGGATCGGCCAATCCAGCGTCGGCTCCAGCCCCGCACGGCGGTCGACGGTCGTCATGCCGTCAGCGCCTGGGCGACGGACGCAGGGAGGACGACCGCGGTCCGGGCACCGCTCACCGCCGAGGCGTAGAGCGCGTCGATGACCGCGCTGTCGCGGACGCCGTCCTCGAAGTCGGCATGGGCGCCGCGACCCTCGTCGATCGCGGTCAGGAACTCGGCCCACATCGCGCAGACCTGGCCGATCCAGCCGACCGACGTCCCATCCGCCCCGCCGACGAGCAACTCGGCCGCGCCGGGATGCTGCGCATTCACGAGCACGCGCCGGTAGCCGAGGGTCGCCTCGTCGCTCGGGAGACAGACCTGGAACTCATTGCCGCGTTCGAGGTCCCATCTCGCGGACCCGATCGTCCCGGACACTTCCACCTCCATCGCCACCCGCCGGCCGCGGGTCACGCGGCTGGTCTCGAGGACCCCGTATGCGCCGTTCTCGAACGTGACGATCGCCGCCGCCGCATCCTCGACGTCGACTGCGCCCATCGCCACGGCCCCGGTGCCTGCGTCCGATCCGCCGCGGTTGCCGATCGCGTCGGCGCCCGGCAGCGGGCGCTCGGGGTAGGCGATCGCGGTGAGGCCCTGCACGGTGTCGATCTCGCCGACCAGATAGCGGGCGGTGTCGGCGAGGTGATAGCCGGTATCGATCGCGATGCCGCCACCGGCGAGGGCCTTCTGGAAGCGCCAGAGCAGCGGAACGTCGGGATCGGCCGCGTAGTCGAGCAGGAAGGTCGCCCGGATGCTGCGGATCTCGCCGAGCTCCCCTCCGTCGATGAGCTCGCGGATCGCGCGGAGCGCCGGGGTCCAGCGGTACGCGGCGCCGAGTCCATGGAAGACACCCGCCCGACGACACGCGGCCAACAGCTCCGCCCCGGTCTCGGCATCGGTCGCGAGCGGTTTCTCGCTGACGACGTGCTTGCCCGCGGCCGCCGCGCCGAGCACCACCTCGCGGTTGTATGACGGTGGCAGACACGTCACCACGAGATCGACGTCTGGCGCCTCGACCAGGGAGCGCCAGTCGGGCTCCACGCGGGCGTAGGTGTAGCGCTCGGCCAGCCGGGATGCTAACCGTTCGTTGACGTCGGCGACGGCGACGAGGCGCGGTCGGAGAGGCAGGTCCGGGTAGAGCGGCGGGAGCATCGACAAGGCCAGGCTATGGGCGCCCGCCATGGTCCCCGCGCCGACCATGCCGATCCCGAGTGTGCGCGCGTCGGTCATGCAGGAACCTCGCCCGCACTGACCGTGGCGGCCATCTCGGCCAGCGTGACGCGCCGCTTCTCGGTGGCGGCCGTGATGACGGCGTCGCACATCAGCGCCGCCTGGTAGCCGTCCTCGAAGCTTGCCTGTTCGACGGGGAGCGGCTGATCCTCGATGACCGCGGTCAGGAAGTCGCGCCATTCGTGGGCGAAGCTGTGCTCCCAGCCGACCGTATGACCTGGCGGCCACCACATGTCCATGAATGGATGATCGGGCTGGCTCACCAGGATGTCGCGGAACCCACCGGTCCCGTCCGCTTCATCGCCCGGGTAGAACACGTGGAGGCGATTCAGATCCTCCATGTCCCACCAGACCGAGCCTTCTGTCCCATTGAACTCGATGACCTGGCGGCCTTTCCAGCCCCACGCGACGCGCGACGCCTCGAGCGAGGCGATGCCGCCGCCACGCAGCTCGACGGCCGCGACGTACGCGTCCTCGAGATCGACCCCGATGTCGGCCGCGGTGAGCTTGGCGGCCGTGGCCTGCACCGCTTCGGCCTCGTTCCCGAGATAGCGCATGAAATCGATGATGTGGCAGTAGTCGGTGATCGCCCGCGAGGCATTCGGTTTCCGGCTCGGCGAGGTCCCCGCCGCGTGGTCCTGGAGGTAGACCGCGCGGAACTGGAGACAGCGGCCCAACCGGCCGCTGTCGACGATCTCGCGCGCGAGACGCATCGCCGGCATATAGCGGTAGTTGAAGCCGACCGCCGCGTGGACGCCTGCGCGTCGCGCGTCGTCGAGCAGCGCCGCTGCCTCGAAGCGATCGCGGCCCAGCGGCTTCTCGCAGAGGACCGGCTTGCCGAGCGCGAGCGCCGCCTCGGTCGCCTCGAGGTGCACGGTCTCCCCGAGCAGGACCGCGATGACATCGATGTCGGGGTCGTCGACCACCTCCCGCCAGTCGGTGGTGAAGCGGTCGATGCCGAGGTCGCGTGCCATCGCCAGGCCGCGGTCCGGAGTGCGTGCGGCGAGCGCCGTCAGCTCGATCGGCCGGCCGAGCGGCGTCACGTGGTTGAGCGTGTGGAGCGCGTGGCCGTGGGCGCGGGTGATCCAGCCGGCCCCGAGAAGACCGATGCGGATCGGGTCGGACATCGTCGTCCTCAGGCCGGCACGGGCGGCGGGGTCGCCGCGGACCCGAGGAACCGCTCCGGATCGGCCATGACAGACCGGATCGTGGCTGCGTACTGCTCGATCAGCTCGCTCGATTGGAGGAAGATCGGGTAACGCGCCTCGCAGATCACCAGCGACGAATCGAGCATCCGATTCGCCTCCGGGTAATCGGCCGGGTCATAGCCGCGGTCCGCGAACACCGGGAACGCCGGTGCCGGCTCGGTGTGCCACAGCTCGCACCCGACACCCGCGGCGAGCAGCGCCTGCCCGAGCGCATCGCGGAAGACGGTGGGCGCCACGTGACCGAGACCGATCGCGGCGGGATCGAGCCGGACGCGGTAGTGGTAGTAGGAGGACGTACGGTCGTTCGGGACGTACGGCGGCGTCATCCCGGGCAGGCCGCCGAGCGCCTCGTCGAGGATCGCCGCGTTCTGCTGGCCGGTGGCGATGTACTCCGGCAATCGCTGCAGCTGCGATCGGGCGAGCGCGGCCGGCATCTCCTGATGGCGGTAGTTCCAACCGATCGAGAACCCGGTGTACGGCCGGAAGTTCCAGCCCGTCAGCTTGCCGAGCTCCGGGATGTCCTCTCCGAAGGTCCGGAGGCGGCGCGCACGGGCGAGGATGTCGGGATCGTCGGCGACCATGAGGCCGCCCTCCCCGCCGGACAGGATCTTGCTCGAGTTGAGGCTGTAGCAGCCGATCACACCGATCGAGCCCACCTGGCGGCCGTGATACGTCGCCCCATGGGCCTGGCACGCGTCCTCGATCACGTAGAGACCGTGCCGGTCAGCGATGGCCAGGATCTCCTCGAGATCGGCCGGCATCCCACCGATGTGGACGGCGATGATCGCCCGTGTCTTCGGCGTGATCTTCTCCTCGATCCGGGCGGGGTCGAGGTCGAAGGTCCTCGGGTCGATATCGACGAATACGGGCACGGCGCCCTGGTGGAGGATCGGCTGCCAGGTGCCGCCGAACGTGTACGCGGTCGTGATGACCTCGTCGCCGGGCTCGATCCCGATCGCGTAGAGCGCCGAATGGATCGCCGCCGTCCCTGAGTTGAACAGCAGGCACGCATCACGACCGACGAAGGCCGCCCATTCGTTCTCGAGGGCCGTCATCTCGGGAGCACCGACGCCGCCGAGGACCCCTCGTTCGAGCACGGCAGCCACCGCCGCACGGTCCTCAGGACGGATGTCCGGCCAGCGCCGCTTCAGCCCTTCCGGGACGCGATCAACCTCGGGAGAGCCCATCTGACAGGCCCCTTCGCGATACGGCTCGACGGTCGATCGATCGTACCGTACGGCGACAGCCGGAACGGGCCGGTCCTACCGGGCGGACCCCTGCCCGAATGGCAGACGGGGGTCGATGCCCTGGTCACCCCAGGTCTCGCGAACCCATGTGTGTGACGGGTCATCGGGCGCGCGCCAGGCACGCTCGCCCGGCCCGGCCATCACGTTCAGGTAGTAGAGGTCGTAGCCGGGCGCGGCCATCGCCGGCCCATGCCAGCCGTGAGGCACGAGGACCGTGTCACCCGTGGCCACCGTCGTGAGGAGGTCGATCGGGCGGTCAGCGGTCCCGTAGATGTGCTGATACGCCAGGCCCGGGCCGGCGGGTCCGTCCGTGACGATGTAGTGGTAGATCTCCTCGAGCTCCGTCTCGGTGTCGCGCATCTCGTCGTGCTTGTGCGGCGGATACGAGCCCCAGTTGCCGCCGGGCGTGAGCACCTCGACCGCGATGAGGCGATCGGCCTCGAACCAGAGAGCCGAGGCGAAGTTGCGGACCTCGCGCGAGCATGCCCCCGCGCCGCGCAGCTCCACGGCGACATCCGTAGCCGGCACGTAGCGCGCGGGGAAGCGCGCCTCCGCTCGCGCCGCTGCTACGGCGAAACGGCCACCGCCGGCGCTCGAAACCTCGACGCCACAGCCGGGCGGGACATAAACGAAGTCGCTCGGCCCGGCCCACACGCTCTCACGACCTTCGAGGTGGTACGTCTGCCCTTCCGCGGTCACGTCGAACGCTCCCGCGAGCGGCAGCACGACCACCTCGTCGCCGGCGGTCTCGAACGCCAGACCAGCGCCCGCCGCGAGTGTCGCGGCGCGCATCCCGCTGAACTGCCAACCGGCGGACTCCGGCGTGAGGACGACGGACCAGCCGCCGTCGGCGAGCGAACCGGCCGGTCGGTACAGCGAGGAACCGGCGGCGGTCACGCCGGCTTGAGGTCGGGGTTCGGGACCAGTGCGTCGGCGACCTGGTGGAGCAGCTCGTGGTAGGAGCCGATGAAGGCGCGCAGCGTCCTCGCGCTCGGCCCGAACGTGTCGAACTCGTCCGGTGAGATGCCATCCGGCTCCATGGCCCGGACGAAGTCCGGGAAATGGCGGCTGAGGTCATCGACGATGCGTGGATCGACCGGGTCGTCCATCCGGGGCCGGACCTCGACGTCCGAGGCGTTGAACCGCCGCTGCCAGCTCGACGGGATCGTGATGATCACGTCCCCGCCGATCAGCTCCGACCAGTGGAGGTGGTGTCGGATCGCAGCACCCAGCGGGCGGGCCCGGAGCCCGCGACGCTCGAATTCCTCGACGGTCCGCTTGAACACCGCGACACCGGACCAGGGCAGCGCAGTCGGGTCGGCGATGATCGCGTCGCGCTCCGTCTGGAGGCGGAGCCAGTCCTCGAGCCGGCCCATCATCACGGTGATCACGGGGCCCATGTCGTCGACCCGCAGACCCTCGGCCTCGCGGCGCTTCAAGCCGCGCTCGACAGCCTCACCGGCCGCCACGGCTTGCGGGACCGAGAACGACACCGTGGCGTTGACGTTGACGCCGCGGTACGTCGCCTCCTCCATGACGCGCACGCCGACCGCGGTCGTCGGGAACTTGACGATGATGTTCGGGGCAAGGCCCGCGAAGTGTTCGCCCTGGGCGAGCATCCGGTCGAACGAGCGGAAGAGGGTCGGGTCGGTCTGCATCGAGAGCCGGCCCTGGCGTCCGCCCGTCGCTTCGAAGGCCGGAAGCAAGAGCGGCGCGGCGCGGAGCGACATCTCCTCGACGATCGCCCAGGCGAGGTCGATCTCGGTCGCATCCGCTCGCTCGTTCGCGAGCGCTTTGACGCGGTCGCGCCAGTAACCCGGTTCCGCCTTCCAGACGTCGTGCACGATGGTCGGGTTCGCGGTCGCTCCGACGGCTCCATAGGAGATCGCGTACTCCAGCTCCGACACCGAACAGGAGTCGTTCCAGATGTCGGTCGCGGTGGTGGAGATCGTCCGACCGAGGGGCGAGTCGGCCAGCGGCAGCGTCGTCGAGGCGTTGATCGTCTGCGTCGCGCTTCCCACCGAGGAACCTCCCGCTCACCGCATTGACACTGGTCCGTGGCCGAGATACCGTCCGAACCCGGTCTCAGCGTAATCGATTACGCGCGACCGCTAGGAGGGGACGTTGCCCGACGCGCCCGCGGTCGTCCACGATACGCCACCGCGCCGGGATACCATCGCCGCAGCGCGCGTCCTGGAGGGGGTTGGTCGAGGAGGGTCGATGGCCGTCACCGTCGATGACGACGCGCGCGAGCGTCTGCGCGGCGATCACGATGCCCTCCCCGACGCGTCGATCGGGACGGTGCCCATCCTCTGGTACAACGCCGATGACGGGGTCGGTCGGGATGCCGCCACGATCCTCGATGAGATCGCCCGGCTCGGTTTCGAGGGGACGCAGCTGGGTCACGATTTCCCGCGCGGCCACGCGCTCCGCGACGAGCTGACCGGCCGGAACCTGCGCCTGGCCGAGGTCTATGCGGCTCTTCCGTCCACGGTCGATGGCCCGAACGACGACGCCCTTGACGTCGCCCGTGCCTGCCTTCGCGAACTCCACGACGCCCGCGGGGACGTGCTGTGCGTCGCGGTCGACGGCTCGTCGGACCGGGATCTGGCTGGAGGCCGTGCCGGTCGGCCGGGGACACCGGCGTTCACCGACGGGGCCTGGGACGTGCTCGCCGACGTGCTTCACACCATCGCCGACGAAGCCGGGGCGCTCGGCCACCCGACGGTGTTCCATCCGCACGCCGGCACCTACGTCGAGACACCGGCCGAGATCGAGCGACTGCTCGCGACGACCGATCCCGAACGCGTCGGCGTGTGTCTCGACACCGGCCATCACATCGTCGGCGGCGCCGATCCTGTCGCCGACCTGCGACGGCTCGGCGAGCGGGTCCGTCACGTGCACCTCAAGGACGTCGACCGGTCGGTGCTGGAGGGACTCCGGGCGGGTGGCTACGCCAGGCTCGAGGAGGCCGTCCGCGACGGCCTGTTCACCGAGCTCGGTGCCGGCGTGCTCGATCTCGACGGGGCCCTGGGGATCCTCGACGGGCGTGGCTATGACGGCTGGCTGATGGTCGAGCAGGACCGGAGCGTCGGTCCACCGTCAGAAGCGGCGGCGATCGGACGGCGCGTGCTGGCTGGCGCCCTCCGCCGGCTGGGTGGCGACGGCGCATCCCGCGGGCGGGCGATGAGGACCGTGGCGTGAGGATCGCGCTCATGGGTGCGGGGCGCATCGGCAAGCTGCATGCGCGCCTGCTTCGGCAGACCGAGGGCGTCGATTCGGTCGTGATCGCCGATGTGAACGCCGAGCTGGCCGCGACCGTGGCGCGTGATGCCGGCATCGATGCGGCAGCCTCGATCGATGCCGCGTTCGACGGGGCGGATGCGGTGGTCATCGCCGCCACGACGACCGCCCATCCCGGCCTGATCCGGCAGGGCATCCAGCGAGGACTGCCCACGTTCTGCGAGAAGCCGCTCGCGGCCGACCTCGAGGAGACGATCGCGATCGCCGCCGAGATCGATGCATCCGGCATCCCGTTCCAGCTCGGGTTCCAGCGCCGGTTCGACGCGGGGTATGCCGAGGCGCACCGCCTCATCCAGAGTGGCGCGCTGGGCACGCTCTACAACATCCGGCTGGCGGGCCACGATCCGGCCCCGCCACACGAGGCGTACATCGCCCAGTCGGGCGGCCTGTTCCGGGATTTCTCGGTCCACGACTTCGATGTCCTCCGGTTCATGACCGGCTGCGAGGTCGAGGAGGTCTACGCCGATGGCGCCGTGCGTGGCTTCCCGGTGTTCGGGAAGTACGACGACGTCGACACCGCGGTCGTCGCGATGCGGCTGATCGATGGCCCATTCACGGTGATGACCGTGGCGCGCCACGACCCGCTCGGCTATGACATCCGCGCCGAGATCTTCGGGTCCAAGGACAGCATCGCGGTCGGGCTCGGCCCGCACACGCCCATCCGCTCGGTCGAGCCGGGTGTGCCTGCGCCGGCCGGTCCCCTCTGGCCCGACTTCCTCGTTCGCTTCGAACCGGCCTATGCGGCCGAGTTCGCAGGCTTCGTCGCGTTGGCGCGCGGCGACATCCCAAGCCCTTGTACGGCCCAGGACGGCGTTGCCGCTTTGCGCATCGCCGAGGCGGCCACTCGCTCGCTCCACGAACACCGCCCGGTGCGGCTCGCGGAGGTCCCCGGCTGAGGGGAGGGCTCCGCCCTACCCCTCGAGACGTCGGGACGAAAGGAGGTGTCCATGGCGGCCAGCGTGGCCGCGAAGGCAGATCCATCCCCTCGGCTCCGCCACACGGGTGGATGACATCGGGGCCGCGGCACTCGTCGCGGCAAGCGAACAACGGAGGAGAAGGAACGGAATGACTGTGAGGAGCAAGGTCCTCGTCGCGCTCGCCGGCGCGGCCATCGTCGTCGCCGCGTGTCAGACCGGCACGCCGTCCGGGTCGGGTTCGACCGGAAGCGGGTCGGGGCCTGACGGCGCGCTCGTCAAGCGCAGCGACATCAAGATCGAGATCGTCACCCACGGCCAGGCGCAGGACGGCTTCTGGGGCGTCGTCCGCAACGGCGTCAAGGCCGCTGCATCGCAGATGGGCGTGACGGCGAACTACAGCGCTCCGGGCGCCGAGAGCGACATGCCAGGCATGGTCTCGCTGATCGACGCCGCGGTCGCCAAGAAGCCGACCGGTCTGGTCGTGTCGATCCCCAACCCGGACGCGCTGGGTCCGGCCATCAAGAAGGCCGTCGATGCGGGCATCCCGGTCGTCTCGATGAACTCGGGCTCTGACGTGTTCAAGAGCCTCGGCGTCCTCGTGCATGTCGGCCAGACCGAGTACGAGGCTGGCCTTGGCGCTGGCCAGCGGTTCAAGGACGCGGGTGTCAAGAACGCCGTGTGCTTCAACCAGGAAGTCGGCAACCAGGCGCTGACGCTGCGCTGCAACGGCTTCTTCATGGGCCTCACGGGCAAGGAAGACGGCAAGGTCCTGCAGGGCAGCATCTCTGACCCGGCCGGCATGCAGGCGACGATCGCGTCGGCCATCCAGACCGACCCGACGATCGACGGCATCCTGACCCTCGGCCCGTCGGTCGCCAAGCCGGCGCTCGACGCCGTCACGGCATCCGGCAAGCAGATCCACCTCGCGACCTTCGACCTCAGCGCTGACGTGCTGACGGCCATCAAGGACGGGAAGATGGACTTCGCTATCGATCAGCAGCAGTTCCTCCAGGGCTACCTGCCGATCGTGATCCTCACGAACTACGCCGAGACGAAGAACCTCCCGACCGGTAACGGCGAGGGGCTCATCATGACCGGCCCCGGTTTCGTGACCCAGAAGGACGCGGCCGATGTCATCGCGCTCGCGGCCAAGGGTCTCCGCTAACCCGTAGCTCACGCCGGCATCGCCGGCGTACTGGGGGGGTCGGCGCCCGCCGGCCCCTCACCACCCCTCGGAGGAGACGGATGGCGAGCACAACGACCGCGGCCCCGACGGCACCCGGTTCCGGCCGACTCCGGCAGATCTCGCTCACGCAGCGCGTCCTTGCCCGCCCCGCGGCCGGCGCGCTGATCATCGTCATCTTCGTCTGGGTCGTCTTCCTCGTGCTCTCCCTGGCACGGGGCAACACCGCGTTCCTCAGCCTGGCCGGCACACTCAACTATCTCGACGTGGCCGCCCAGATCGGCGTCATCGCGACGTCCGTCGCGCTGCTCATGATCGCGGGCGAGTTCGATCTCTCGATCGGGTCGATGGTCGGGTTCGCCGGGATCATGATGGCGATCGGCGTGACGATCTGGGGCCTGCCCGTCTGGCTCTCGATCATCCTGGCGATGATCCTCACCACATTCCTCGGCGTGATCAATGGGTTCATCGTGGTCCGCACGGGCCTGCCGTCGTTCATCGTCACGCTGGCGACGCTGTTCATCATCCGGGGCTTCTCGTCGGTGCTGACGTCCAGCGTCAGTCCGATCACCTACATCCCGATCGACCCGACCCTGCTCAAGACCGATCCGCTCGCCCAGATCTTCGGCTTCAGCGCCACGATCACGAATGCGGACGGCAGCACGACGAGCGTCCAGGTCTCGATCCTGTTCTGGATCGTCATCGCCATCGTCGGCGTCTATCTGCTGGGGCGAACGCGCTTCGGTAACTGGATCGCGGGCGTCGGCGGCTCCTCCGCGGCAGCCCGCAACCTCGGCGTCCCCGTCGCGCGGGTCAAGATCGCGTTGTTCGCGTTGACGGCGCTATCCGCGGCGATCCTTGCCGCGATCCAGACCACCCGGTTCACCTCCGCGGACATCCTGCGCGGCACCGGGTACGAGCTCGACGCGATCACCACCGCCGTCATCGGCGGATCGCTGTTGACCGGCGGCTATGGATCCGTGGCCGGCACGGCGCTCGGGGCGCTCGCACTCGGGATGGCCCGCCAGGGCATCGTGTTCGCCGATATCAACGCGGACTGGTACAAGATCGCGATCGGCACGCTGCTGCTCGTCGCGGTCGTGCTGAACGGCTGGATCCGGCGCCGGTTCGCCGGGCTGAGCTAGGAGGGCCGACCCGTGGATGCCACACCCATGACCGACGCCCTCATGGACAAGAAGCCGTCCGCGACGGCTGGCGACGCGCCGCCACTGCTCGAGGCACGCGACGTCTCGAAGTATTTCGGGGCGGTCGTCGCGCTCGAGGGGGTCTCGCTTACTGTGCGGCCGGGTCGCGTGACCTGCCTGCTCGGCGACAACGGCGCCGGCAAGTCGACGCTGATCAAGACGCTGTCCGGCGTCCATCGCCCGGATGAGGGCACGCTCGCGGTCGACGGGCAGCCCGTCGAGTTCAATTCGCCGCGCGACGCGCTCGACGCCGGCATCGCGACCGTCTACCAGGACCTGTCGGTGATGCCGCTGATGAGCATCACCCGCAACTTCTTCCT
>Ga0207674_10007572_pt1 | contig 12653 bp, 10 predicted proteins | sample KBSCornC72_FD_184303 | JGI IMG/M metagenome (GOLD analysis project Ga0207674, IMG submission 184303) | Corn rhizosphere microbial communities from Kellogg Biological Station, Michigan, USA - KBS Corn C7-2 (SPAdes) (version 2) | ecosystem: Host-associated > Plants > Roots > Rhizosphere > Soil ... | reverse complement strand
CGCAGTCGGGCCCGTCGATTCGCTGAGTGGCTCTTTCGCCTGACAAAACGATGACCGACACGACTGCTGAACCGATGCGCGTTGCCGCCGTGCAGATGACGTCGGGCGCGAGCGTGGACGAGAACCTGCGTGCTGCAGCCGAATTGATCGGCATTGCGGCCGGAGGCGGAGCGGAACTCGTGCTATTGCCCGAAAACTTCGGGCTGATGGGGCTTCATGCGCGCGACAAGCTCGCGATACAGGAGCGCGACGGCGACGGGCCCCAGCAGGCATTCCTCGCCAGGATGGCGCAGGCGCATCGCGCGTACGTCATCGGCGGCAGCGTGCCGATCTCGTGCGACGATCCGGCGCGCGTACGCCAGACGCTGCTGGTGTACGGTCCCGACGGTGCGCGCCGCGCGCGTTACGACAAGATCCACCTGTTCCGTTTTACGCATGGCGACGAGGATTACGACGAGGCGAAGACGATCGTCGCCGGCAGCGAGCCGGCAACGTTCGCCGCACGGTGCGGGCGCGTCGGGCTGTCGATCTGCTACGACCTGCGCTTTCCGGAGTTGTATCGGGCGCTTGGCAACCTGGCGCTGATCGTCGTCCCTGCCGCGTTTACGGCCCGTACGGGAGAAGCGCATTGGGAGGCGCTGTTGCGGGCGAGGGCGATCGAGAACCAGTGCTACGTGCTGGCTGCGGCGCAGGCCGGCACGCATCCGGGCGGACGGCGGACATGGGGCCACTCGATGTTCGTCGGCCCCTGGGGCGACTTGCTGGACGTTCGGGCGGAGGGTGCCGGCATCGTCGCCGGGATCGTCGAGCCACCGGTGATCGCAGAGGTCCGCAACAAGCTTCCCGCATTGCAGCATCGGACGCTCGGGGCGCGTTGACGCAACCCGTTGTTTGCTACATGCGGTCCCGGTTGTACGCGCGTCAAAGTTTGCGCCGTTATCGGCAGGTACAAATCGGCGCGATTGCCGTTAGAATCCACGCGAGCCAACAGCAACGGCGGTCGCGCAGTGGGCGCGATCGGAAAGCCCATGACGCAGGAAGTGCGCACGATGCGCGGATTCGTGGTTCTGGTCGTCGACGACGATACCGACAACCTCGAACTCGCCGCACGGATCGTCGAGTCGTTCGGTTGCAGTGTGCTGAAGGCAAGCTCGTGCGCCGATGCGCTGGCGATCCTCGATTCGGGCGCGCACGTCGATCTCGTGTTCTCCGACGTGGTCATGCCGGAGACAAGTGGTATCACGCTGGCGCGGCTGGCCCACGAGCGCAACCCGGGAATGCCGATCGTGCTTGCCACCGGCTTTCCGGACGCGATCGACGACGTGACGGACAGCGGCGCCATCCCGCTGATCAAGCCCTACACGATCGCGCGGCTCGAAGCGGTATTTGCCGAGCAACTTCGCGTCGACCGCGGTCCACTCTCGTCCTGAGGTGTAGCGGCACGCTTCCGCTCGATCGGCCGAGGGCGACGGGCGCATCCGAACGACCGTGGCCCCGACGTCGCTAGCTGGCCGTCCGTTGATCGGGCGTCGGCCGCACGTTGCGCTGCCGGTTGCGCACGAGGTCGACGATCGCGTCGAACAGCTCCTCCATGCCGAACGGCTTCGCCAGATGCGCGTCGAATCCTGCGCGCAGCGCGCGCGCGTGATCCTCGTCGCGCGCATAACCGGTAATCGCGACGGCAGCGACGTGCTGGGTGCGATCGGGAAAATCGCGACGTAACGATTCGACGAGATCGTAGCCGTCGCGGTCCGGCATGCCGATATCCGACAGCAGCACGGCGATGTCCGGCTTGTTGCGGAACTTGTCGAGCGCATCGGCGGCGCTGTGCGCGGCGGTGACCGTCGCGCCGCCGAGCTCCAACATGGACGTGAGCATGCCGAGCGCATTCGCATCGTCGTCGACGGCGAGCACGTGAATGCCGAGCAACCGCTCGTTGGATGGATCCGGTCGCGATGGTTGCGAAGCAGTTCCCGGCAGGACCGCCGAGGGCTCGGCCATTCGCGGCAACCTGACGATGAACGTAGCGCCATGGCCGGGACCGGCGCTTTCCGCAACGACACTGCCGCCGTGCAGGTCCATGATGTGGCGTGCGATCGCCAGTCCGAGGCCCATGCCCCCGTGCCTGCGCGTGATCGAGCCATCCGCCTGGCGAAAACGTTCGAATATGATCGGGAGCATCTCCGGGGCGATGCCTTCGCCGTGATCGACGAAGCGGATCTCCACGTCGTCACCGATGCAGCGCATCGCGATGTCGATCGCGCCGTCGGCCGGCGAGAACTTGATCGCATTGACGAGCAGGTTGGTGAACACCTGCTGCAGCCGCGACGGATCGCCCCATACGATCGGACTCTCCGTCGGTAACGCGAGATTGATCGATACGCGACGGGCGCCGGCCTGCGGTTTGACGGTGTCGATCGCCGATTCCAGGATCATCGACGGGAACGACTTGTCGCGTTCGATACGCAGCTGGCCGGTGATGATCCGCGAGACGTCGAGCAGGTCGTTGATCAACTGGTTCTGCAGCCGCGCGTTGCGTTCGATCGTCTCGAGCGCCTGCGTCTCCTGATCGGACTTGAGCTTGCCGCTGCGCAGCAGGTGCAGCCATCCGAGCACGGCGCTCATCGGCGTGCGCAGCTCGTGACTCAGCGTCGCCAGGAACTGGTCCTTGAGCCGTGCAGCGTCCTCGGCCGCCCGCCGCGCAGCGGATTCGCGCTGCAGGAGATCATTGCGTTCGACGTCCGCGCGACGCCGCTCCGTGATGTCCAGCATGACGCCGATGAAGCGCGTCCGCTCGCGTGTCTCGTCGAGGTGGAACTGACCCGTTGCGGCAAGCCATCGCTCCGCGCCATCGTTCGCGCGGATGATCCGGCATTCGTGCCGAAAGGGCAGGTTGTTGCGCTGGGCAGCTTCGAAGTTCTGCAGCGTGTCGGCGACGTCGTCCGGATGAATGCGATCGGTCCACATCGTGAGACTTGCGGGCCCGTGGTCGGCCGGGAGGCCGAGCATCCGGAACATGTGCGAGCTGAAGACAGCACTTCCCGTTCGCGTGTCGACGTCCCACGTGGCGAGGCCGGCGCTTTCGGTTGCGAGGCGCAGGCGCTCCTCGCTCGCAGCAAGTCCGGCTTCGGTATGCCGCAGGCGCAGCAGTGTGCGAACGACGGTGATGAGCTCCTCGGGCGCGATCGGCTCGACGAGGTAGATGTCGGCGCCGCTCTCCATGCCGACCTGCTGGTCGGCCTCGGTGATGTGCGTCGCCGAGATGTGCAGCACGGGCGTGCGTCGCGTGGCGGGGTCGTTCTTGATCCGCCGGCAGACGTCGAGGCCGCTGATGTCGGGCAGCTGCACGTCGAGCAGCACGAGATCGGGCGATTGGGACGCAACGAGGTCGAGCGCCGTCGTACCGTTGCCTGCCTCCAGGACGGTGAAGCCGGCGCGGCGCAGGATGCGCGTCTTCGCATAGAGCCCCGGCTCGTTGTCGTCTACGTTGAGCACCGTCGGAGTTGTCGAAGGATTCATCATCGTGGGTCCACTGCGGAGGGAGAGTGTGCGCTCGATGCGATGGCGACGTTGGCCACAATGGTGCCGAGCATTTCACGCTTCGACAAGACGACGAGCGCCTGCGATTCGAGCGTCGCCCGGTCCACGTCGCTGAGGTCGTGGGCCGTTGCGACGATCACCGGGATATCGCGGGTGGTTGGCGACGCCTTGAGCCGGTCCAGCATCGAGAAGCCATTGACGTCGGGCAGGCCGAGATCGAGCACGATCGAGCGGGGCTGCGCCACTTCGGCCACGCGCAGTCCATCTTCGCCGGTCGCCGCCTCGAGCACGACGAACTTCGCGTGCTCGAGGAGCTTGCGCATCGCGTAGCGCGTCGTTGCGTCATCGTCGATGATCAGCACGCGCGATGCCGTCGCCTGGTTCAGCAATGCGATCAGCGCCTCCCGATCGACCGGCTTCCGCGCGAACAGATCCGCACCGAGCGCCAATGCCTTGCGCTCCTCGTCGACGCTCGTGATGACGACGACGGGGATCGAATGCGACTCCGGCGCAGCCTTGATCTCCGCAAGCCAGCGCCACGCGTCCTCGTGGCGCAGGAGGATGTCGAGGATGATGGCGGCGGGCCGCACGCGCTCGATCGCCGCGCTGGCCTGGTGCAGCGTCTGGGCGGCGATCGTCCGGTACGGCGTGTCGCGCAACGTCTTCTCGTAGAACAGCTGCAACTCGCGCTCGTCCTCGACAACGAGCACTGGAATGTGCCAAGGCTCCGGTTCGGGGGACGGGGGTCGCTCGACGATTGTCTGTTCGGCTTCGACGTAGCGTAGTGGAAGCCGCAGAAAGAACCGGGAACCCGCACCAAGTGCGCTCTCGACGGACACTTCACCACCGAGCACGGTCGCGAGACGCCGGCATAAGGGAAGGCCGAGGCCAGTGCCTTTGACGCGCCCCTGCAGACGGCTTCGAACCTGCACGAACTCCTCGAAAATCCGTTCCTGGTCTTCGGGCGCCACGCCGATGCCGGTGTCGGCGACGCAGAACATCACCTCCTGGTCGTCGGCGCGGGCCGACACCGTCACGCTGCCGGCCTCGGTGAACTTGAGCGCATTGGAAATGAAGTTCCGCAGGATCTGCGACACCTTCGCTTCGTCGGTGTAGAGCGTGGAGAAGCCCGCTGCAGGCTCGAAGCGAAGTGTTACGGCGTCGCCGACCAGCAGCGGCCGCAGCATTCCGCGCAGCGCGCTGAACAGGTCGTCGATCGCGAATTCGGCCGCATGGATCTCGAGGCGTCCGGCTTCGATGCGCGCGAGGTCGAGCAGGTCTTCGACGAGGTTCGACAGGTCGTCGGTCGCCTTGCGGACCAGCGCGACCTGCCTCTCCTGCTCGTCCTCGAGTGGACCGTCGACGCGTTCGAGCAACAGTCCGGTCAGCGCGCGGATCGAATTGAGCGGCGTACGGAACTCATGGCTCATGTTCGACAGGAAGCGCGACTTCATCTCGTCGGCGCGGCGCAGGTGGTCGGCCTGCTCGTCGAGCTCTGCGTACAGCGCGACAACGCCGCGATTCGTGTCCTCGAGCTCGCGATTGAGCCGCGCGAGCTGCTCCTCCCGTTCGCGCGCATCCGCGAGCGCCAGTAACAGCTCCTGCTGCTGTTGCTGCAGCTCGTCGACCTGCGTCGTGCCGCGCTGGGTGCGCAGCGCTGCTCGGATGCGCTCGATCCCTGCCGTCGCGACGGGCTGCGCGCGGGAATCGAATAGCTTGCGCATCAGCACGGTCGTGCCCTTGGGGCTCGACGCAATCTCGCACCGGTCCATCAGCCGGCGCGCGCCGGTGAGGCCGATACCCATGCCGGTCGTCGATTTATAGCGGCCTTCGAGGATCTCGTCGAGATTCGCGATGCCCGGACCGCGGTCGGCGATGCGAACCAGCAGGATCTGCGGCGGGCGCTCGCCCTCGACTTCGTACGCGATGCTGCCGTCGTGCGCATAGCGGATCGCGTTGCGCGCGATCTCCGACACCGCGGTGGCGATCCGCGCCTGATCCTGCCGATCGAAGCCGAGCATGCCGGCGATCTCCCGCGCCTTCTGCCGCGCGATCACGAGGTCGTGCTCGCGGACCAGCGGCATCCGGTCGATCATCGTGCTCATCGCGGGCCTGCGTCGTTGCGCAGCACGGCGACCGTGGCGTCGTCGCGAATGCGCGCATGATCGCGATAAATCGTCGCCGCGATCACGGCGGGATGGTGACGCGTCAGGCCCGGATACGCCGAGAAATTCCAGTGCGTCGCGATGCCGTCGGAATGCATGACGAGCAGCGCGCGCTTCGCGAACGTGAACTCGAACGCCTGGAACTTGCGCACCTGATGGCCGAGCGTGCCGTTATGCGAGACGAGGTTCCGCTCGCCGTCGTGTGTGTGCACGAGGCCGCGGATGTTGCCGATGCCCGCGAAGACGCCCTTTGCCGCGTGCGGGGCAACCGTCGCCGCCGCAGCGGCCGCGCCACGCGTCGTGCGTAACGCCCCGTGGAGCGATTCGAGGAGGGCGACCGGATCGAGCGCGGCGGCTTGCTCCGCGACACGCAGCGCGGCTTGCGCGGCGGTCGCAGCCCCCGTGCCGTGGCCGAGTCCGTCGACGACGAGCATCCGCCACTGTCCGTCCGCTGCCTGCATCGTCCAGGCGTCGCCGGCGACGTCCTCGCCGGGCTTGGCAATACATACGCCGCCAAACGACGCCGCCGTCGGCGGAAGTCCTGCCGCACCCCACACTTCGAACCGCATCACCGTACCGACGTCCTTCTGCGAATAGATGTCGAGGTTCGACGCGAGCCGCGAAATGGATCCCAGCCCAAGGCCCGGGCTGCCGGCCGTCGAGTGCCCGTCGCGCATGCTCGCCGTGACGTTCTGCATGCCCGGTCCATTGTCCATCGCGATCACTTCGACACCGACGGTGCCCCCCGCGGGAAGCGGGCTCACCAGCAGTCTCCCGCCCGTGCCGTGCTTGACCAGATTGGTGGCGGTCTCGGTGACGACGAGGCCGAGGCGGTCGGCGACGGCGTCGTCGATCGACAGGCGGCGCGCGAGCGCCACGGCCTCGCGCCGCGCCTGCGCCACCTGGCTGCGTTCCTCGACGACGATTTGCACGGTCATCGCCAGCGGATGATGGTGACGCGCGTGCCGCTTCCGGGCGACGACTCCAGCGCGAACTCGTTGGTGAGCCGGCGTGCGCCGCCGAGGCCGAGTCCCAGGCCCGATCCCGACGTGAACCCGTCCTTCATCGCGAGCTGGATATCGTCGATGCCCGGACCCTGGTCGATGAACGTTAGCCGCAGTCCCTTGCGCGGACCCGCGGCAAGCTGCGCGATCTCGACGTCGCCACCTTCACCGTAGAGGATTGCATTGCGGGCGAGCTCGCTCGCCGCGGTGACGATCTTCGTCTGGTCGACAAGGCCGAAGCCGAGCGTTACCGCACGCTCGCGGACGACCTGGCGCATCCGGACGATGTCCTCCGACCGGCGCAGCGGCATTGCTTCGACCTGCATCACGGTCGCAGCCAGCGCTCCAAATCCCGGGGAGCGAAAGACGCCGGCGCTCCCGGCGCGATCACTCACCGTGCGCAGCGACTTTTTGCCGCAGCAGCGCCATGCCGCGCTCGACGTTCAATGCCGTGAGGACGCCCTCGAGCGTCATGCCGAGCTCCACCAGCGTGATCGCCACCGCCGGGCGCATGCCGGTGACGACGGTCTGCGCGTCCAGCACGCGCGCCATCGCCGAAATATTCGCGATCATCCGGCCGATGAACGAGTCGACGACGTCGAGCGACGAGATGTCGATCAGCACGCCCGTCGCCGAGTCGGTGCTGATGCGCGCAGTCAGGTCTTCCTGCAGCTGCAGCGCGAGCTGGTCGTGCATGTCGACCTGGATCGTCACGAGCAGGAAGTCGCCCATCTTCAGAATCGGAATGCGATCCATCGGAATGACCGGCGTGTCAGGTGGAACGCGATGTGAGCGACGCGCCGGTCATCTTCAACGCGACGGCGAAGGCGTCGGCAAGCGTCGCCTTCGTGATGACGGCGCCGAGATCGACGCCGAGATGCACGATCGTCTGCGCGATCTGCGGCCTGATGCCGCTGATGATGCAATCGGCGCCCATCAGCCGCGTCGCCGCGACGGTCTTCAGCAGATGTTGCGCGACGAGCGTATCGACGGTCGGCACGCCGGTGATGTCGATGATCGCGACTTCCGAGCCCGTCTCGACGATCCGCTCGAGCAGGCTCTCCATCACCACTTGCGTGCGCGCACTGTCGAGCGTGCCCACGAGCGGCAGCGCGAGGATGCGATCCCAGAGCCGGACCACCGGCGTCGACAGCTCGAGCAATTCCTGCTGCTGGCGCGCGATGATCTCCTCGCGCGACTGCTGGAATGCTTCCATCGTGAAGAGTCCGAGCTGATCGACGATGAGCGAAATGCGCCATGTCTCGTCGGCGACCTGCTGCGGCTGCGCGCCGAGCTCGCGGCGCACGAGATCGAACAGCGGCTGCTTCAACGAGAACACGAACGACGCCGTTTCGTTCGGCGAAAACCCCTGGATCGCCCGTGAGCGGGAAATTTCGCGCAACAGCTCGCGCGCGTCGGCCCATGCGTTCGAAGACGGATCGTCGTACGAGCCGGCGTTGAGGGCCGCCTCGACGCTGGCAAGAAAGCGCTTGGACTGGTCGTCGAGCTCGCTGTTGCTGATGAGGTCGAACCGGGCGGCGGACGACGCGCGCTGCTGCGCAAGCCAGGAAGCCAGCAACGGCTTCGCGTTGCGGGATACAAGCTCCGGAAGACGCGACGGGGTCGCGGATGCCATGTCATGCTCCTGAGGGTTTTCGTTGGAGCGCACCGCGCGAAGCCCACTGCGGTCATGCGCCGATACGGGAGACCACGGATTCTAACGGTAAAGCAGGTGCTGCCCGGCGGGCCTGCAACGTTGCGCCGCCGACAGGCTAGCGTCCGCGCAGCAACACGACGACGGCGCCGCCGCCGCCGGCGTGACGAGCGGCCTCGCAATAGGCGAGGACGTCGTCCCACTGCGATAGCCACCGGCGCACCTTGCCTTTCAGCACGGGCTCGCGGTTCGGCGACGTCAATCCCTTGCCATGGATGATCCGCACGCAGCGCAAGCCACGGTTGCGGGCGTCGAGCAGGAAGTCCGCCAGCGTGTCGTGCGCTTCGTCGGTTGTCATGCCGTGCAAATCGAGCACGCCCTGGGTCGTCCAGTGCGCGCGGCGAAGCTTGACGAGGATGTCGGTGCCGAGCCCCTTGCGCAGGAACGTCTGCTCCGCATCGAGTTCCTGGCCGATATCCCACGAATGCGGCGACGGCTCGGCCCCGTACTTCGACAGCTCGAGCGCTTCCCGCTCGTCGGCGATCCGCAGCCGCGGAATGGCTGTAGGCTGCGACCTGATCGGGGCCGCGCGATTGCGCGGCGGAATCCGGGTCACGTCCGCGAACGCCTGCGCGATGTCGATGTCGGCCGTGGCGTGCTTGGTTGCCGCTACCTGACGCCGCGGCGTCGCGACCTTCCCGGTTGAAGTGGCGCGTGCGGGGGCACCGGCAGCGCTGGCGATGGCACGGGCGGCCGGTTTCGCGGCCGCTGCGGCCGGCGTTTCCGCCTCGTGTTTTTGCCGCGCGGCGTCGACGAGCGAGCGAAGGTCGGTGAGCTTGGCCACGCGCCGACCCGCGCCGTTATGCGACGGGGACGGCCACAGCGCTCGTCGCGACGCCCGTCGAGGCGGGCGTTGCCAGCGACTCCAGGAACGCCTCGGCGTCGAGCGCCGCCATGCAGCCCGTTCCCGCCGACGTAACCGCCTGGCGGTAGACGTGGTCGGCAACGTCGCCGGCGGCGAACACGCCGGGGACGCTCGTCGCCGTCGCGTTGCCTTCAGAGCCGCCCTTGACATGGATGTAACCGCCTGCCATGTCGAGCTGGCCTTCGAAGATCTGCGTGTTGGGCGTGTGGCCGATCGCGATGAACACGCCGTGCGTCGCGATATCCTGCGACTTGCCGCTGTGAACATCCGTCACGCGCACGCCGATGACACCTGCATCGTCGCCGAGCACGTCGCTGACCGTGTGATTCCAAAGCAACCGCACGTTGCCGCCCGCACCCGTCTTCGCGACGAGGCGGTCGACCAGGATCGCCTCGGCGCGCAGCTTGTCGCGCCGATGGATCAGCGTGACGTTGCGCGCGATGTTCGACAGATACAGCGCTTCCTCGACGGCCGTGTTCCCGCCGCCGACGACGACCACATCCTGACCTTTGTAGAAGAATCCGTCGCACGTCGCACACGCCGATACGCCCCGTCCCATGTGCGCCTGCTCCGACGGCAGCCCGAGATAGCGGGCCGATGCACCAGTGGCGATGACCAGTGCGTCGCACGTGTACTCGGCACTGTCGCCGACGAGCTTCAGCGGCCGCGCGCGCAGATCCACCGTATGGATGTGATCGAAGACGAGCTCGGTCTCGAAACGCTCGGCGTGCTTCTGGAACCTTGCCATCAGGTCGGGGCCCATTACGCCGTCGAAATCGGCGGGCCAGTTGTCGACCTCGGTGGTCGTCATCAGTTGCCCGCCCTGCGCGAGGCCGGTGATGACGACAGGTCGGAGATTGGCTCTCGCGGCGTATACTGCCGCGGTGTAGCCGGCGGGTCCGGAACCCAGGATCAGCAGGCGGGCGTGCTTCGCAGGCATGGCATTCTCGTCAGCGCAAAACCCCCAAAGTCTAGCAGTTGATGCAACGTTGCTCCGCATCGGCTCCTGTCCCACATGGGGACGCGATCACCAGTCGCAAGCAGCCTCCGATGCGCGAAACGATTGCGCGGCGCGGACTTGGCTGCGTATAATGCATTATGTGAGGTTCTAGCGGCAATACCATGTTTTTGAAGCAGAATGGAAATTCTCGACGAAGGGCTAAAGAGCCTGCGCCCGAGCTTTCGCCGCGGATTGCGCGGTTGCTTCGAGAGTCGTGGTGGCTGCTGGTCGTCGCAGCACTCCTCTACCTCGCGCTGACGCTCGTCACCTACACGAAGAGCGACGCCGGCTGGTCGTCGACCGGTACGGGCGGTCCGATCGCCAATCGCGGCGGCGTGGTGGGCGCGTGGATGTCGGATCTCCTGCTGTACCTGTTCGGGTTCTCCGCGTGGTGGTGGGTCGTTGCCGGAATCGTGCTCGTCGTCGCGGGCTATCGCCGCGTCGTGCGCCCCGATCATTCGAGCGATCATCCGTTCGTGCTCGGCGCCGTCGGTTTCGCGCTGGTGCTGTTGGCGAGCGCTGCGCTCGAATCGATCCGTCTCTATCGGTTGCCTGCAGCGTTGCCGCAGCGGCCAGGCGGCGTGCTCGGCGATGTCATCGGCCACAACCTGGAAAATGGTGTCGGCTTCAACGGCGCGACACTGCTGCTGCTCGCACTGCTGGCCGTCGGCACATCGCTGCTGTTCGGCGTGTCGTGGCTGCGCGTGATGGAGCGGATCGGCACCGGCATCGAGACGCTGTTCCTCCGCGCAAGGCGCCGGCGCGAAGAAGCGCTGGACCGTCGCATCGGCGATGCGCACGCGGCGGAACGCGAGCTTGCAATCGAGCACCTGCGCGAAGACCCGGCGGAACGCGAGCCGATTGTCGTCGTTCCCGCGGTGACGGCCGTGCAGAGGTCCGAGCGGGTGGTGCGCGAGAAGCAGCGGCCGCTCTTCACCGACATGCCGGATTCGCCGTTGCCGCCGCTGTCGCTGCTCGAAGATGCGCCGCCCGCAACCGAAACCGTCGGTGCCGAAACCCTCGAGTACACGTCGCGCCTGATCGAGCGCAAGCTCGCCGATTTCGGCGTTACGGTGAAGGTGCTCGCCGCGTATCCCGGCCCGGTGATCACCCGCTACGAGATCGAGCCTGCCGTCGGCGTGAAGGGCGCGCAGATCGTCAACCTGGTCAAGGATCTGGCGCGCGCGCTGTCGGTTGTTTCCATTCGCCTCGTCGAAACGATTCCAGGCAAGTCGTGCATGGCGCTCGAGTTGCCGAATCCGCGCCGGCAAGTCGTGAAGCTGGTGGAGATCCTCGCGTCGACGACGTACAACGACGCGCCCGGCATGCTGACGCTCGCGCTCGGCAAAGACATCGCCGGCAACGCCGCGATCGCCGACCTGGCGCGGATGCCGCATCTGCTCGTCGCGGGCACGACGGGATCGGGCAAGTCGGTGGCCGTGAACGCGATGATCCTGTCGCTGCTCTACAAGGCAGTTCCCAAGCAGGTGCGGATGATCCTGATCGATCCGAAAATGCTGGAGCTATCCGTGTACGACGGCATTCCCCATCTGCTCGCGCCGGTCGTCACCGACATGAAGCTCGCGCCCAACGCGCTCAACTGGTGCGTCGGCGAGATGGAGCGACGGTACAAGCTGATGTCGACCCTCGGCGTGCGCAACCTCGCCGGCTACAACCAGAAGGTCGTCGACGCGAAGAAGGCAGGCAAGCCGCTGACCAATCCGTTTTCGCTCACGCCCGATGCGCCGGAGGTGCTCGACGAGATGCATCTGATCGTCGTCGTCGTTGATGAACTCGCCGACCTGATGATGGTGACGGGGAAGAAGATCGAAGAACTGATCGCGAGGATCGCCCAGAAGGCCCGTGCGGCGGGGATTCACCTGATCCTTGCGACGCAGCGTCCGTCGGTCGACGTGATCACCGGCCTCATCAAGGCGAACATTCCATCGCGGATCGCGTTCCAGGTCGCAAGCAAGATCGACTCGCGGACGACCCTCGATCAGATGGGCGCGGAAGCGCTGCTCGGGCAGGGCGACATGCTCTACCTGCCGCCCGGCACCGGCTACCCGATGCGCGTGCACGGCGCGTTCGTGTCCGATGCCGAGGTGCACCGCGTTGTCGAGCACCTGAAAGCGCAGGCCGAGCCGCAGTACATCGAGGGCATTCTCGAAGGTGGTGTAGCGGGCGACGGCGATGATGCGTTATCGGTCGAGGGTGCCGATGCGGAAACCGATCCGATGTACGACCAGGCGGTTGCTGTCGTGCTGAAGACGCGGCGGCCGTCGATTTCGCTCGTGCAGCGGCACCTGCGCATCGGCTACAACCGCGCGGCACGGTTGATCGAGCAGATGGAGCGAGCGGGAAT
>Ga0207674_10007571_pt1 | contig 12653 bp, 11 predicted proteins | sample KBSCornC72_FD_184303 | JGI IMG/M metagenome (GOLD analysis project Ga0207674, IMG submission 184303) | Corn rhizosphere microbial communities from Kellogg Biological Station, Michigan, USA - KBS Corn C7-2 (SPAdes) (version 2) | ecosystem: Host-associated > Plants > Roots > Rhizosphere > Soil ... | reverse complement strand
ACAAAGGCAAAGTCAAGTGGTTCAACAACGCCAAGGGCTACGGATTCATCGGACGTGATGACGGGCCGGATGTTTTCGTCCACTACTCGGCAATTCAACTGGATGGTTACAAGACTCTGAAAGAGGGCGATGATGTGGAGTTCGACATCGTCCAAGGGCAAAAAGGTCCTCAGGCGGATGCCGTTATCCGCATGAGAGACGCAGCCACCCACAACGCTGCCTAGCTAGTTCGGAGACTCTGGAGCGTTTCACCGAACCGCTTTCGGGCGGGGAGGGAGCCCGTTGCTCCGGGCCAGGCTGTCGCTTCAACTGAACAAACTCAAGAGAAGCTCGGTTCTCCGCGTGCTTTCATTCTGAACTCACAGGGCCAAGAAGGTGATCCTTCTCGGCCCTTTAACTTTTTGCCTGCGTGTTGCCCGACACCCCACGAGAACCATCAGTTGTTCAATGCGCCTCACCCGAGGCGGAAGATTCTGTGCTGCGCTGGCCGTCTAGCTCCGCCAGGAAGCCAGCCAGAAGTCGATACGTGTCGTAGTAATCACTGAATTTGATGGCTGAAAGCGTATCGAGCTCACTGTGAAGAACTCTCTTGTTCTCGTTCGTCACGCTGTGGACCGTAATCGTTCTCACCCCGCGTTTGATGAAGGGCTCCTCATCAGATTCCCCAAATCCATCGACGTTTACTCCGAAGAGAGGGAGCTTCATAAGCTGAGCGGTAGCGTTTAATAACCCGACTGCTTTCCGATCAGAGCGACTGACCCACACCTCAGTTGGTCCGAGCCCGATGCTATCGATCGTAATCATCAACTTGATCTGACTGAGTTCACTACCGGAGAGACTCTTCACATAGAAGTCAGATCCGATTTCACCCTCCTCCTCGCTTGTGAAGCCAACAAAGACGAAAGTGTATTTGTGTCTGGAACCGAGAAGGCTCTGAAACAGGCTAGGCAGAAGTGATGCACCACTCCAGTTATCCACAACCCCGGAGCCGTCGGAAACGTGGTCGAAATGAGCTCCGACAATAATCTCATTGGGTGAGTCACCCGGCAGTACGCAAATCAGATTTGGCCCCTTTCGCTTAGGGACGGGTTGTTCGGATAGGTGCTCAGCTGCGCACCCTGCCTCAACAAACGTTCTGAAGAGTGTCGCTTCACGTTCTCGATCGTTCCCTCGGTATCGGGCCAGTCTGGCCTGCACGATTTCCGACTTAACGAGTTCAAACCGGACTTGGGCGGGAAGGTGGAGAGCCAAAGAGAAGTGGACCAAGACTATTGCAGTGAGGAGCCCTCGCCGCATCTCGACCTCCGGAGAAACCCTAAATACCTGCTGTGTTTTGGAGTCATTCTACGCTGTCGAGGCGCTCGGATCATCTGCAACTGTGTTCCGATAACCTATTCGGAAAGGATCTGCGAAGAACGGATGAGATAGATCGAGACTGCTTGTCTTGGCGGAGCAGGCACTAGTGATGAAAGATACTGATCGCGGAGAATTCTTCTGATGGACAACGTAACGATTGCCTGTCTGTTCAACGAGACGGCCGATTTGATGGAGATTGATGGGGCCGATGGGTTTCGTGTGCGCAGCTATCGCAATGCGGCGGATGCGGTGGAGCAGACGACGGCGGATCTGGCGTCGGTTTCGGGCGAGGTGGCGCAGCTGCTGGCGATTCAGGGGATCGGGAAGAGCATGGCGGCGAATATCCAGGCGATTGTGGCGACGGGATCGCTGCCGGTGCGGGATGAGCTGCTGGCAAAGTATGGGGCGGGATTGCTTGAGCTGCTGAAGCTGCCGGGGATGGGTCCGAAGACAGTGGCCCTGCTGTGGGATGCGGGGAAGGTCAAGAATATTGATCAGCTTGCGGAGGCGATCGAGGCTGGACGGCTGAAGGGTCTGCCGCGGATGGGCGAGAAGCAGATCGAGAAAATCAAGAAGGGAATCGACGACTACCGTAAGGCGGTGGGGCGGTTCCGGATTGACGAAGCGGAAGATGCGGCGGAGCGGCTGACGGCATACCTGATGTCCATGGACGGGATTGAGCGGGTGACTCCAGCGGGGTCGCTGCGGCGCGGAAGAGAAACCGCGGGGGATCTGGATCTTCTCGTGACAGGACCGGCCTGCGCGCAGGGAAGTTCCGATGCGGCGGTGGAGTATGTAGCGACCTATCCGGGGATTCACGACATGATCGCGAAGGGCGAGAACAAGGTGAGCTTTCATCTTGCGAACGGGCTGCAGGTGGACGTGCGGCTCCTGCCGTCGCATTGCTATGGGGCGGCGCTGCAGTACTTCACGGGTTCGAAGGCCCACAACGTGGTGCTGCGGCAGCGCGCGCTGAAGATGGGGTACACCCTGAATGAGTGGGCGCTTTCGCGTCTGGATGATGAATCGGTCGTAGCCAGCGCGACAGAGGAGCAGATTTACGCAGCGCTGGAGATGGACTGGATGCCTCCGGAGATGCGAGAGAATCTGGGTGAGATTGAAGCGGCGGCGAAGCGCTCCGTGCCGAAGTTGATCGAAGCGTCGGACATCAAGGGCGATGTTCACATGCACACGACGGAGACGGACGGGCGCAATTCGATTTCGGAAATGGCCGAGGCGGGGATTGCGCGGGGTCTCCAGTACATCGCGATCACAGAGCATACGAAAAACTTGGCAATGACCAATGGCCTCGATGAGAAGCGGGCGCTGGAGCACATGAAGCGAATTCGGGAGGTCGATCAGCAGTTGGAGGGACGGATCCGGGTCTTTACCGGGATCGAAGTGGACATCCTGGCCGACGGAAGCCTGGACATGGACGATGAAGTCCTGGCGCAGATGGATGTGGTGATCGCGAGCGTGCACAGTCACTTCGGGCAGCCGCGGGAGGAGATGACGGCTCGGGTGATTCGCGCGGTGGAGAACAAGAATGTGCGTATCCTGGGGCACGCGACAGGCAGACAGATTCTCCGGCGTGAGCCGTACGCGATGGACACCGGCGCGGTGATTAGGCGATGCGCGGAACTGGGCGTAGCGGTGGAGCATAACGCTGCGCCGGAGAGGCTGGACCTGAGCGACAAGGATTTGCGGCTCGCAAAAGAGTGCGGGTGCAAAATCGTTATCAACACCGACGCGCACATGACTCGCGTGGTGGGCGAGTGGCGGTACGGGATCCGACAGTTGCGGCGGGCCTGGCTGACAGCGGGGAACGTGCTGAATACTTTGCCTGCGGGAGAGTTTCTGGGGGCGATGCGGAAGAGGTAGATGAGTTTCGGTTCCCGGTTCCCTATGGCGAGGGGCTGGAGGCGCCTGGCATAAAGTCTCGTTCATTGCGCTCGCGGCTGGATTGTTCACACGCGGTGGGGCTAAGATAAGGGCGCTATGAGTCTGCTTCAACAGGAATCGCGAGAGGCTACCGGAGAGTCGTACACCAAGGGTACGAGCCACGTCATTATCGCCACGGTAATTGCGGTGGTGCTGGTCTCCGCGGCGGTGACGGTGTATGTGATCTCGGGCGAGAAGCCTCCCGCCTCCACGGGCGAGGTTGTGGAGGTGTGGGCGCATCCGATGCACACCGAGACATCAGGGTGGGACGCGAACGGGGCGTCGATTCCCAAGGAGGAGATCGATCAACTCCTGCTATTCACGCACGTCAAGCTGCACAACCAGAGCAAGCAGCCGATCTTCCTGCACCAGGCGCTGGCAAATCTGACGCTGCCAGATGGCGTCCACTCGAGCTACGCAGCCATGCCGTCAGACTATGAGCGGTTGTTCAAGGCATACCCAGACCTTCAGCAGTGGCATGCGCCGCCAATCTCGCCTGATTTAACAATTCAGCCGGGCGAAACAAAAGAGGGCACGTTTGTGTGCTCCTACCGCATGACGAAGGCGGACTGGGAGACGCGAAAGGGATTGAGCTACACGTTCAACTTTCAATATCTGCCCGCGCTGACCGTCGATTGGAAGGGCGCCGTTACTGAACGTTAGGCGGAGCCGGAGCACCTTTGGGCGTTGAGAGATAGCCTGAAATGGTGTTCTTGGACGGAACTGAATTCACCACAATCTCATAGAGGGCAGGATCTTTGCCGGCATAGAACTGGAGCGGCTCGTTCACGTAACGATCCTTCTTGTCGTACTGCTTGTCATCAGAGAAAACCGCTAGAGTAAAGCGGCTTTTCTTCTGGTCGGCCTTTTTCAGTTCGAGGCTTACGGTGCCCACCGGTTTCTTCTGACCCTTGGTCAAGGTGAATTCGTAATAGTTGCGATCGCCTTTGTGCTTCAGGACATCGAGTTCATCGTGATTACGCGCGATGAGGCTGGAATGGCTGTCGAGGTCGCCCTTCATTGACTGAAGCTGACCGACGGCGGTTGCGAGATCGGACTGCGTCTTAGTCAGGTCTGTTTTGACGCCGCCTACGTCAGTCTTCACGGTTGAAACGTCGGACTGCACGGCGCTGACCTGCTGAGCGGTCTGCTTCTGCGCGGCATCGAGGCGCTTCGCGTCGGCAACCTGGCGGGCAATGATCTGCTGTGCACGCTCGTCCATCTGCTTCTGGGTGAGGCCGACGCTGCGGCCTAGCTCGTCCGTGGCAACGCGGAGGCGAGCATTCGTTTCGCGCAGCTGGGCTTCGAGTTTCGCGTTCTGCTGATTGGCCTCGGAGAGGGCTGTTTCCTGGTGAGCGATGCGACCGCTGAGGGAATATGTCCAGATGAGGCCGCCCAGAGCAGCTAAAACTGCGATGGCGATGGCTGCCAGGAGGGCGCCGCTGTAGGAAGGCGTGGATTCAATTACCGTGGTTCTGTCGTCGCTCATCGTTCAAGTCTCCTCTGGAGCACATGGGACCAAAGCTGGACTGAGTTCGACGGGTCGGCCGGGTACAGGCTCCCGGCGGACTTGGGTGAACTCTGAAAGGCTTCGGATGGCTACAGAGAAATATAGAGGAAGGAGTTGGAATTTGGGAGGAATTGCGGCGGAAGCGGAGCCATGGACGTAACTGCGCGTTTGGCTCTCAGCTTCCCGTCTTGCCGAGCTTGCCGGTGAGCAGGTGGGCGCAGGGAACGAACCCGGCTTTCTGCAGAGTGCGGCGGGAGGCAATGTTCTCGGTGTTGCATCGAGCGCATGGCACGCTTCCGGCTTCGTAGCAGATGCGCTTAAGTTCCTGAACGAGATAGGTGCCGAAGCCACGCATGCGGAAGGGATCGGCCACCTCCATCCATATATCGCCATACGGCCGGTTGTAGTGGTAGAGAATGCCTCCTGTGGCCGCAACTTCGCCGCCGACCTCCAGCAGCATCCAGTCGCCTTCGGGTTCTCGCGGACGCAAGATAGCGCCTGTGACACGGAAGGCTGTCCTGAGCCTGTCTTCGAAGATGATTTTTTCGCTCACCACGTCATGTGCCCAGGTGTGGAGCATGGCGGTGAGCATCACGTCATTAGTCTGGGTTTCGATGGCGTCGGCGGCGCTGATGAGCATGAAAACTTCGAAAGCTTCGAAGAAGCGCGATCGCTGGTTCTCGGAGATATAGAACTCGAAGATGGTTCGCGTGCCCGACCAGGGCCCGCTTATAGCCAGGGACCCGTAGCCGCACGCATCGCCCGCAGATTCGATGACGTAAGGCTGCGTCCAGCCCTCGCGCGCGTGAAGGGAGTCGTGGATGATCTGGCAGTTCATCTCCTGCCGGTAGAGATCACGCCAGGGCAGAATGTCGGGGACGGAGACGGGCCTGACCGTGAATTCCATAGGATCAAAGACCTGCGCCATCATAGCGCGATGCGGCACGGGCAAGGCAGGCCAAGTGACAACCCTGTTATCAACCATTTATAAAGAGCTTTACCGCTTTCTTCGCTCGGGCCTTGCTTTGAGTTCGCGCGAACGCCGAAGTCCAGATCGCATCCAACCACCCAAAGAGGGGAGTCATATAGGCCTATGTCTACCGCTGTCGCTGGTAAGGGACTTGAAGGAATTGTCGCCGCTAACTCCGGGATTTGCTTCATCGATGGCGAAGCGGGCGTGCTTGCATATCGCGGCATCGACATCCACGAACTGGCCGAGCGGTCGAATTTTGAAGAGACGACCTATCTCCTGTGGAATGGCCGGCTGCCCAGCGAACTGGAGCTGCGGGAGTTCTCATCGCAGCTGGCGCTGGCCCGTGAAGTGGATCAGCGCATCGTCGAAATGCTGAAGACGTTTCCGACTACCGCGACCCCGATGGAGGTCCTGCGAACCGCGGTGTCGGCGCTCAGCTTCTATGACGCCGACGAAAAAGACAACAGCCATGACGCGAACGTCCGCAAGGCTTATAACCTCACCGCACAGATCGCCATGATCGTTGCGATTTACGACAGAATCCGTAAAAAGCTCGACATCATCCCTCCTGACCGCACCTTTTCCCATGCAGGCAATTTCCTCTGGATGCTGACTGGCGTCAAGCCTTCTGAGACAGCGACGCGAACGCTGGATATTGCGCTGATCCTTCATGCGGATCACGAGCTGAATGCTTCAACGTTTGCCGCGCGCGTGATTGCTGCAACTCTGTCGGATATCCACTCGGCAATTACGGGGGCTATCGGAGCGCTGAAGGGGCCGCTGCACGGCGGCGCCAATGAAGGCGTGATGAAGCTGCTGCTGACCATAGACAAGGCCGGCGCCGATCCCGTGGATTACGTGAAGAACATGCTGGCGGCCAAGCAGAAAATTTCGGGCTTCGGACATCGCGTGTACAAGACTGAGGATCCGCGTGCGACGCATCTGCGCCGCATGAGCGAGAAACTGGGAAAGGATGCGGGTCAGCCGAAGTGGTACGAGATGTCGCGTGCCATCGAGCTCTATATCAAGCAGGACAAGAAGCTCAACGCGAACGTCGATTTCTATTCGGCTTCTACATACGCGACTCTGGGAATCGACATTGATCTCTACACGCCGATCTTTGCCGTAAGCCGCATCGCCGGCTGGGCTGCGCACGTCATTGAGCAGCTTGACGACAACCGGCTGATCCGTCCGCGTGCGGACTACATCGGGCCGGTGTATCCGTCCTCGTACGTCCCGATGAGCGAGAGACCGTAAGGGCAGATTTCACTGTTGAGTGAGAACGGGGGCCGCGGCTCCCGTTTTCTTTTGCTCTCTTTATGTTGGATTCTGAATCATCGCGGCATTTCCAGAACTCCATGGCGAACGAAATTCAGCCCCTGTTCACGTCGAAGAAAGAGCTGCCACCGCTCTCTTCCAAAGCGATGCCAATACCCGGAAAGAGTAGCTTCCGAGAGTCCCCCGGTCACTCGCCCTCAAACAAAGAATGGTCGGGCCTAGCGGATTGTTGTTAGCTTGACCCGTATCCGGCTTCGAGCTACCCTCGTTGCTGGTTCGTCCTTTGAGTTGTACAACCATCCTCAATCGACAAAAAGGGACTGTGCTCATGAGAACCGCGATTCCAGTCACATCACTTCTATTCGTTGCCTTCACACTGAACGCCCAGAACATCAAGACCTTCGACTTCCCCAACGCAAGCGACACATCTCCCTCTGCCATTTCCTCGTCAGGCGAGATCGTTGGCATTTACTACGACAACACTGGCGGACACGCCTTTCTGCGGGATTCCAAAGGTAAGTTCAAAACATTCGATGATCCGAATGGGTTTCAAACAGTTCCACTCGCGATCAACTCGCGTCTGATTGTCGGCAATTATTTGTCGAATCAGTTAGACCCTCATGGAATGCAGCTTCAGCCTGGCTTCATCCGAGACAACAAGGGTGCGTTCAGCGATTTCCTTCCGCCATCCGCGTTAGCAGTGTTCCCCACCGGCATCAGCAGTTCAGGCGTTGTTGTTGGATGGACCGTCCAAACTGACTTCAGTAGAGATAGTTTCATCAGAAGTCCCGATGGCACGATAACCCTGCTCACCTTTGGCTCCGTAGAATCGCAAATCAATGCCATCAACCCTGCGGGCCAGACAACCGGCGACTACTTTCCTGACCCAAACAGCTTGGATGTCATAGGATTCCTGAGAGAACCGGATGGAAGTGTCACGACCTTCAACGTGCTCGACCAAAGCCGCACGTTTCCCTTTGCCATGAATGCAAGAGGGCAGATCGTCGGGTTCTCGCAGGACTTGGCTACAAATACCAGCCATGGATTCTTGAGGGACGTCGATGGCACTATCACCATCATTGACTACCCCGGCGCAATCTCAACAGGTGTCTTTGGCATCGACTCGCGCGGCCGAGTTGCTGGGAACTACAGCATTTCACCGAGTGAGGTAGGAGTATTCGTTCGAGAGGTGGATGGAACCTTCACAAACATCGAGGTTCCCCCTTCGCAGTTTACGAGTGTAAGTGGCATGAACCCTCAAGGCGAGATTGTCGGGACGTTCGGAGACGAGAATCTGCGCATACACGGTTGGCTGCTGGAACCGAAACACGACAATAAGCCCTAAAGGGCGACGACTAGAAGGCCGTAACTTCCGGCTTGCCGGTGACGGACTCCTAATTTGGAACTCGGAAGCTTCTTTCTGCTAGAAGAACACGGAAGCCTTCCGCTAAGTTTTTTGCTCTTAAAAGAGTTACAGGACATCATTGTCTGCAACCTGCTGATTTTAGAAATCATGTCGCCATAATAGGGGTACACCCCCCCGCCCTCTGACTTCCCTGTTCCCGACGTTTTACTTCCCAAGCAATCCGAACACCGCCACTCCGTTCGGGGTCCCTATGTATACCTTGCCGTTGACCACCAGGGGCGTGATGAACTTGTTCCCATTGCCGAACGCGTCCCGTCCGCCAGCGGCCTGTTTGCTGTTGTAGAGTTCCTTGCTCAGGTCGGTTGCATCGTAGGCGTGAAGGACGGCGGGTGCGCTGGTGTGGGATTCAAGTCCCCAGACGATCCCGTTTTGCGTGCCGTTGGCGGAGACTGCGGGCGAGGTCCCGGGATAAGCGAATGAGATTGCTGTCTGGCTTGAGGGCGATGTGGCGAGCTTTCCATTGGTGATCGGATATGCGCGGAGAGGACTGCCGACGGTTCCCAGGTACAGCACGCCATTGAAGAAGGCCGGGGTGGAAAAGATGTTTCCGACGCTGGGAAGCTCCTGGTAGAGGTTGCTGTTATCGGAGCCGCCGGCGTTGAATTTGCCGAGGTTGTCGCGATCAGCAATGTAGAGATTCTGGTCTTTGCCACCTCCGACGAGGAGATGACGAGTCGCACCGGCGGAGTCTGTAACGTCGGGCAGCAGAACGATGCCGCCTGCTCCGAGGTCGAGGTCAGCGCCCGATGCGGAAATGGTGTTGTACTGCACGAAGTAATCGGCGACAGAGATCTTGCCGGGAGACACTGCCAGCTTCAGGATGGAGTTGCCAAAGTCACCATTCGATGGGAACCCGTTGGCATCGAGTGTCGTGTCGAACTTCCCGTTGGCATCGAGTAGAAAGAGATTGCCGGCCGCGTCGGCTGCGATGCCGTCGCCGCTCATCCAGATGGAGCCGTCGCCTCCATTGGGCGTGAGGTTGAGGACTGCTGTCTGTTTCAGAGTCGACTCGCTGTATGCCATCACCCAGCCTGTGTACGGCGAGAAGTCGCAGTGCGAAGACCAGCCGAGATAGATGTTGCCGCCGCTGAGCAGAAGCGCGGCGCGCTCCTTATACATCTTCGGATCGAAGGTATTCGTGCCGCCCGATGAGCCGTCGCCATTGCCGGGGTAGGTCGCTCCGATCTCTGTCGGGCTGCCGGAGATCTCGCTGCCGGTGGTGATGTCGAGCGCGTGAAGGCGGTGATGGTAGTTGCCGCTGGAGTCTTTGCTCATCGCGACAACGTAGATGGCCCCATTTGCGCCCTGCTTGCGGTCGATGACGGGTGTTGCAGTGATGCCGATCTCGGGGCCGACCTGGCCGCAGCCGCGATCGTCGCTGGTAGTTTCGCCAGAGCCGAGGACCGACGTCTTCCATATTTGCGCGCCGGTGTCGGCGTCGAAGGCATACACGCTGTCGTGCTCTGTGGCCACGTAAAGGACGTTGCGCGTTGAGCCGCCTGCGTTCACGTCGGCGAGGAAAAGAGGCTCTGCGTCTACTTTCCCGTCGACCGAGTCGAAGCCGACTTTGCCGAATTGCGTGGAGTTGACGTTCGCCAGGGTGAGAGTAGTTTCCTGTGCGTTGAGGCCGTCCCGCATGTTGTTGTCGTGAAACGTGGTGATGTCAGGCGCGGGATTCTTCGTGGGCGGCTGCGACGGCGACTGGACGGTTGCGGCCACGGTAGCCGCGTGGGACAAGCCTGAGGCTGTGCCGGTAAACGTGACGTTGCCCGTTGCACTGGATGCTGTGGAAGCGGCACTGAGTGTGACTTTCTGCGGGGTTCCGGGAGTGACACTGACCGAGGAAGGCGAAGCAGTCACTCCAGTCGGAAGCCCGGAGACAGCAACGGAAACCGAACCGCTGAACGAGTTGAGCGCCGTGGCAGAGACGGTGATGTCGGATCCCGAGCCGCCCGCCTGAATCGTGACAGATGCCGGCGAAGCGGAAATTGAAAAATCAGGCGAGGCTGGCGTTGAAGGAGAAGAGGTGCTCGAGCTGCCCGACTTAGAACCTCCGCAGGACGTGAAAGCTATAAGACAGCACGATATGAAAAGAACACGAAATATGGATGGGGAGCCCATGCCTGAAAGACCTCTAAAGCGAAAGATGGCAACAACCTCGTAACCCAACGAACTTGGAATGGCGAATGGGGCTGGGAGGTTGGCCGTTGGCCTGAATTCGGGAAGTCCTAAAATCTTAGTTGACGAGATATGGGAATCGGAGTAATGTCCTAAAAATATAGGAGGCGGGCATGGGTGTACGGCCGACGAAGAACGGGCTGACCAGGCTGGAGCTGAAGATCATGCAGGTGATCTGGAAGCAGGGTGCGAGCACGGTGAGCGATGTGCAGAACGAACTGGAGCCGTCATTGGCGTACACGACGGTGCAGACGATGCTGAACATCCTGGAGCGAAAGGGAAAACTCGAACGTGAGCTGCAGGGAAGAGCATATGTCTATCGCGCGAAGGTGAGCGAGGAGAAGGCGATCGGGCAGAGCCTGCGCGATATTGTCGAGCGGATGTTTGGGGGGTCGAGCGAAGAGCTGGTCATGAGCCTGCTGAAGAGCCGGCAGATCGACGCGAAGCGACTTGCGAAGTTGACCGAGAAGTTCAAGGAGGAGGCGGAATGAGCGGCATTGAAGCGGTTGTGATGGCGTATGCGCTGAATTCGCTCTGGCAGGTTCCCCTGATCGTGGTCGCGGCGTGGATCTCCGCGCGGATTATCCGGCAGCTGGGGCCGAACGCGGAGCATCGCGTGTGGGTGGCAGCTCTGCTGGGGGAGGCGATGTTGCCGGCGATGTCGCTACTGCCGTGGGAGCGGATAAATGTAACGTGGCCCTGGCATATGCATGCGCAGCAAGCTATTCAAGGAGGCGTGCTAGTACAGGTCGGAAGCGGTGTGGCTTCGGACGGGTTTAGATTCCCTGGGGCTGTGATTGCGTTGGTCATTGGCCTGTATGCAGGCGTGACGCTGTATTTCGCGACGCGATTTGTTTGGAGATGGGTGCGGCTGAAGGACCTCGAGCGGAGCGCGGAGGTTGTGAATCTGAGCGGAGCAGCGGAAATAGTGTGGCTGCGCGGAGTGCAGCGGTTCGGAGCGGAGCGAATTGCGCTGGTTTCGTCGTGTCAGATTTTCGCGCCGCTGACGATGGGGATTGGGAAGAGGTGCGTAATGCTGCCCGCGGGGATGGTTGCGAATCTTGGAAGTGCCGAGTTGGAGACGGTGATCGGGCACGAACTGGCGCACGTGAAGCGTAACGATTTTTCAAAAAATGTGATGTACGAATTGCTGTCGCTAGCCGTGAGCTATCACCCCGGTGTGTGGTTTACGCGGCAGCGGCTGACCGAGAGCCGCGAAATGGTTTGCGATGCGATGGCGGCGGGGATTTCGGGAAGCAAGGAGTATGCGCAGTCGCTGCTGAAGCTCGCGGGATTGTTGCTGCAAGGCAAGACGGTTGGAATTCCATATGCAATTGGAGTGTTCGATTCAAGCACGCTGGAGAGGAGACTTATGAAGCTGACAGAGATGAAGAAGGAGATCGGACGCGTGCGCCGCGGTGTTGCGCTCGGCGCATGCGTTGTACTCGGGGTTGCGGCGGCAACTTCGGCGGTGGCATTGCGGGTTGGCGTGGACCAGCAGAGTTCGGCAGACAAATCGGCTTCAAAGGGCATTCCTTCCTCGGTACCTGCAGAAGAGATGCAGAAGAACTTGATCACTAAGATTCCGCCGGTGTATCCACCAGAAGCAAAGAAGGCTCGTATTCAGGGCAAGGTAGTGTTGGAAGCGGTTATAGGCGTTGAAGGACATGTAGAGAATCTGAAAGTTGTCTCCGGGCCGAAAGAGCTGCAGCAGTCAGCTCTGGATGCGGTGAGGCAGTGGGTGTACAAGCCGTATCTGGTGAATGGAAATCCGGTAGAGGTGACCACGACGGTAAATGTGACCTATTCGCTGTCGAAGTGAGAAGTCGGGGAGTAGGAAGTAAAGACGGCGGCTTACCAAGGTGAGCCGCCGTTGTACTTAGAGGAGTTAATTGAGGAACATGGTGCGATAGAGAGTGTCGCGCTGGACGGGTTTGAAGCCGGCGTCGCGGATGATGCGGCGGAGTTCTTCTTCGGTGGTGCAGTTCGAA
>Ga0207674_10007570_pt1 | contig 12654 bp, 10 predicted proteins | sample KBSCornC72_FD_184303 | JGI IMG/M metagenome (GOLD analysis project Ga0207674, IMG submission 184303) | Corn rhizosphere microbial communities from Kellogg Biological Station, Michigan, USA - KBS Corn C7-2 (SPAdes) (version 2) | ecosystem: Host-associated > Plants > Roots > Rhizosphere > Soil ... | reverse complement strand
GAAAGACAGAATGTGCAGGCGGGTATATCCCGAAATGCCCGACCCATCCGCGAGAAGCTGGCGCTCCAATTGGTACGTCGTTTGCCTTGGGGCGATCAGCAATAGTGGGGCGCCATCAGGAGATGCGGACAGTGCGCGGCGCAATTCCGTCAGGCAACGGAACGTCTTACCACTCCCGGCAGGTCCCAATAACAACCGCACTTGCACGCTAATATCTTCCGTCAGAGCGCTTCTGGCGCAAAGGTTTATTTCGGGTTGTTGGGACTTCGGTAATCCAACAGTTGTCGAGCTGACTCCGGTTCCTCGATTACCGCCGCAATTGTCGCTTCCAGGATTCTTGCAGGCTGGCGCGCCAAATCCATCAGCACCTGCGCCAGCGAGCAGTCCTCAGGCATCGCCGCCAACAACCGCCGCCACAATTCTCCGCCAGATTGCAGCATCCACGGCTCCAGGTCGAGCCGATCGGTCGCATAGAGAACGCGCTGATAAGTATCGTCGCTGAGTTGGTTCAAGCCATGCAGGCAGACTAACTCCGCGGTTCCCTTGACCAGCTCCTTGGTAAGTAGATGCCAGTTGATTGCATTCGCCGCCACCGCCAACTTGCCATCGTGCCGAACTACGCCTCCAATTCCGGCAATGCAGCTCCCCAAGATCGTATCCCGGAAACTTCGAACCGGAATCGATCGCCTCGCTCTGATTCGATCCTCCAGGGTGCCATTCAATCGGTCCGCTGGAATTCCCCAGATCATACTTGTGACTTCTTTTGCAAGCTCAATGAGCTGGTAGCGATGAGGCGTTTCCAATCGACGCAGGCGAACGATCAAGAATGCCGTCTGAAACGAAAATGCGAACGGCAATACAGTCACTCCTTTTTCTTTGCAACGCTCACGAGCCCGCCTTCTCGTTTCTTCGGCAAGCATCCCGCCGTATCTTGATAATAGCGTATGACCAGAGAAAGGGTGACCACGATTTGTTGCCGCCCTCTTCCAAAATCGCCGCGGCGAGCCCATCAGGAGCTTGGACTGAAGCCGCCAATATTGAAGGACTATTATCAGCGCAAGCTGGTCGTATGGCCGGACCAATCGCGGGTCGATGGCGTTCAGCTCATCACGCACCAGATAATGGGAGGTCGCTCCTGCATGCTGCGAGGCTCCCTGTATCAGCCAATTCAGCGTGAACCGCTTCTGAATCTCATCCTCGAGAACTTCGCAACTCATCTATATAGTTAGAACACCAGCTTTGGGCGGGGGTAACGGCCGCTTCTCCGGCCACTCAGGCTCAAAAGGATCGGGACCGGGCTTGGGTTCAACCGGTTCTCTTGGCTGAGGTTCCGGCTGGGGCTCCTCTACTGGCCTGCTCGGCGGTGTGACCGGTTCAGTTTGCGGCATCGGCGCTCGAATCAATCTCGTCCAGCAAGTTGGCGGCGCAGAATTCGACCTTTCGCTTCGCATCACCAAAGGTCAAAATTACAATTCCCAAACAGAAACCGAAAGATCCATCTTGGAAGACAAGATTTCCCGCAGAGTTCTTTACTGGCTAATTTGCGCCCTCGCCGGAAGCTAGGTTCCGCTAACGAATGTAAGGCGCGATTGGCAGCCCCTGCCTCGGGCTGCCAACCGCGCTGCTTGATGCAAGACCAAAAATTACTGTTGCAGTCGCTTCGACAGTAAATCACCTGATGCGAATATCATCGCGCACATCAACAACGCCGGGGACGCGTTTCACAGCATCTACAATGGCGCGTCTCTGCGGCCGACTCTCGGCGGTTCCATAAATGAATGCACGACCGCCACTAAGGCTGACCGTCACTGTGGGGGTCTCGCCAGTCAACACTGGGTCAGCGCGGACCGTATCAATGATTCGTTGAGCACAGTCTCGATCCGCATCGGTGGTCGCTTGAACCTGCACATTCAAGGTACCTATTGCAACCGGTCCGGTCACTTCAGGACTTGCAGGAGGAGCCGATTGAGGAGCTGGAACGGCAGGCGGAGCCACATAAGTGCTTTCAGATGAAGGCGCTGTATAGACCGTGCTTTGATTGTAAGTGCTCGTCCCAGTAGGCGCATAGATCACCGCCAATTGATTATCAACCCTGAGGACGCCGCTTGTGTTCTTCACGCAAGCCTCCATCATTTCTTTGTCTCGCTCGTTTGGCACTGAACCGCTCAACGTCACGACGCCATCCCGACACGCGATTTGCAAATTCGATGAAGCCGCGGCCAAATCTCCGTAACGAGTAATTTCGTAGCGACACGAATCCTCCAGTGACCGATCCGCTGCCCGCTCTGCTGCGAGAGCTTGGGAGCCGTGCGATGTGGGACTACTATAACCATATGCTCGATATGTCCCCTCGCCTTGCTGATATGCGCAACCGGAAGCCAACACGATCGACGACAGTGTGAGTAAAACATTCGTGATTCTCATAATTCATCTCCAACGATTCGAAAATTTAACCCTTGAATTAATCTCGACGCAGGTCACAGACATGCCCATGGGGTGTTGGACCTAACGTAAATTCATCCCGGTCCTCGCTCCCCAAGCTATTGGCTATTTGATTCGTTGCTTACCAACCGTTTCCGCTATTCGTCCCGGAATGGGGTGAAGAAAGTATTAGGAAACGCCTTTCGTCTGGATAACCTTCTGGATTCGAAACTAGGGATTCGACTTTAGAAAATCGGCGAGTATTATCGCGCCCCACATCATGCTGAATTTGCAGAAATTTTCTTCGTCTGAATTGCGGTAGTACATCCAATGAATCTTGCAATAAAGAAAGCAGCAGTCGCCGTCGCTGCCATCGTCATGCTGGTTCTCCCGGTCGGCGCCCAGCATAAGATGGCATCCCCAAACGGCACGAATGAATTCATTGCTCCCGCCTCAAACCAAGGCGAAGTCGCCATCAAACGCTTTCAAGTGGTCACTGGACTGAAAGTCGATCTTTGGGCGGCGGAACCGATGCTCGCGAACCCGGTCGCATTCAACTTCGATGAAAAGGGTCGCGCTTATGTGTGTGAAACCTTTCGCCTCGGCGCCGGCGTCGATGACATCCGCCAAATCATGGATTGGCTCGATGAGGAACTGGCTTGCCGCACAGTCGATGATCGCCTCGCAGAAATGAAGCGGCATCTCGGTGACCGATTCAACAGTTACACCAATCACAGTGAGCGCGTTCAATTGCTCGAAGATACCAATGGCGACAACAAAGCCGATCGCTCAACCATTTTCGCCGAGCAATTCAATACGTCACTTGACGGCATTGGCGCAGGAGTGCTCGCCCGCAATGGCACCGTTTGGTATGCGAATATTCCCAATCTCTGGCTCTTGCGCGACACGAATAACGATAGCGTAGCCGATGTTCAGAAATCGCTACATTACGGTTTCGGCGTCCGCGTCGGCTTTCTCGGTCACGATTTACACGGCGTTCATTTCGGTCCGGACGGCAAAATCTATTTCAGCATCGGTGACCGCGGATCGAACATAAAAGTCGCGGACGGACATTACGTCGGCAATCCGGACTCCGGCTCTGTGTTCCGCTGCAATCCCGACGGCTCCGAACTCGAACTCTTCGCTTTCGGTCTCCGCAATCCACAAGATCTCGTTTTTGATCAATATGGAAATCTTTTCACCGGCGATAACAATTCCGACAGTGGCGATCAGGCGCGTTGGGTTTATGTCGTCGAAGGCGGTGACAGCGGTTGGCGCGTCGGTTTTCAATTCATGGAAAACCCATACTCACGCGGACCCTTCAATGCCGAAAAACTCTGGTATCCAGCTTTCGAGCATCAAGCTGCAAACATTGTTCCGCCGATCGCCAATATCGCGAGCGGCCCATCCGGCGTTGCTTATTTCCCCGGCACCGGCTTGCCCGATAAGTTCAAAGATCATTTCTTCCTTGTTGATTTTCGCGGCGGCGCAACCGACAGCGGAGTGCACATGTTCAAACTGAAGCCTAAAGGTGCTTCCTTCGAACTGGTTGATCGCGACCATTTCATTTGGGGCATCCTCGCGACCGACATCAAATTTGGCCCTCAAGGCGGAGCTTATGTCAGCGATTGGGTCGAAGGCTGGGGAATGACCGGCAAAGGCCGAATCTATCGCGTTCACGATCCCGCGCTCGATCAGGATGCCGCAACGCTCGAAACAAAAAAGTTGTTGGCGGAAGGAATGACCAGGCGCTCTGCCAGCGAACTCGCAAAATTGCTGGCTCATGTTGATATGCGCGTTCGCCAGGAAGCGCAATTCGAACTGGCTGATCGCGGAATCGAGTCCGCGGACACATTCATTGAAGTCGCACGCAAAAATTCAAACCAACTCGCGCGCATTCACGCGATTTGGGGAATTGGCCAAAGACTCTCCCAAGTCAAAAGCGCTCCCCAGATAAAGGCCATTTCTCACTATGTCGAAACGCTCACAGCACTGCTTTCGGATTCCGACGCCGAAATCCGTGCTCAATCGGCCAAAATTGCCGGCGAACACCGATGCATGTCCGCCTACGACGGCTTAATAAAATTGCTCAGCGACTCCTCTTCGCGCGTTCGCTTCTTTGCTGCAATGGGCCTCGGCAAGCTCGGGAAACGTGAAGCCGCTCCAGCGATTGAAGCCATGCTGCGTCAGAACGCTGACAAAGATCCGTATCTCCGCCATGCGGGCGTTATGGCCCTCACCTGGATTGGCGATGGCGACGCCCTGGTCAAGGCTGCCAAAGACGAATCCTCCTCTGTTCGCATGGGCGCGCTGCTCGCAATGCGCAGATTGCAATGTCCAGAAATCGCGATGTTTCTGCATGACCGCGATCCTGAAATTGTCCTTGAAGCTGCCCGAGCTATTAATGACGAACCAATTAATGGAGCAGCACCGGATTTGGCGGCGTTAATTGCGCAAACGCAGTCGAACGCAACTTCGACTCATCCGGACGAGAATGAGGCATTGTTGCGCCGCGTCCTCAACGCGAATTTTCACGAAGGCACTACGCAGAATGCAAAGGCACTGGCCTCGTTTGCGGCGCGTAAGGACGCTCCGGATAATATGCGCGCCGAGGCGCTCGAAGAATTGGCCGACTGGGCGCATCCATCAGGGCGCGACCGCGTCATCGGCCTTTGGCGTCCTGTCGCCGCGGTTCGGCATCGAGAGACTGCCATTCAAAGCCTCGAACCCATTCTCGACGAATTGCTGCGCAAAGCACCGGAGAGCGTGACGATCGCCGCCGTCCGCGCTGCGAAGCACCTGGAAATTACCAATGTCTCACCCAATCTGGCCAGTCTGGTCACAACCACCAATCTCAAGGCGAACGTTCGAATTGAGTCACTGAAAGCACTTTCGACTTTGGACGCTTCAGCATTCGAAAAAGCGTTAAATGTTGCTCAAGTCGATTCGAATGAAGAACTCCGCAAAGCTGCGACCGAATTGCAGGCGCTTGCGAAAACCTCTGACGCCTCGGAAAAGCTCGCAACCACTCTCCAGCGTGGCTCAATGGGAGAAAAACAGGCCGCGCTTGCCGCACTCGGAAAATTGCCTTCTTCCGCTGCGGATGGGGTCCTCTCAAAATGGCTCGATAAACTTCTCGCAGGCCAGGTGCCTAAAGAGCTTGATCTCGACTTGCTCGAAGCCGCCGGAAAACGTTCGTCGCCCGAGGTAAAACAGAAAGTTGCGAGATATCAGTCATCGAAACCTAAAGACGATGCGCTGGCCTCTTACCAGGAGTGTCTGTTCGGTGGGAACTCCGATGCTGGCAAAAAGATATTTTTTGAACGCGCCGACGTCCAATGCCTCCGTTGCCACCGCATCAACGGCCAGGGCGGCGACGTCGGACCCGACCTTAGCCACGTCAGCGCGCAAAAAGATCGCCGCTACCTCCTCGAATCCATCGTCTTTCCAAACCGCCAAATCGCTCAAGGTTACGAAAGCGTTCTGGTTACTCTGAAAAATGACGAGTCTTACGCCGGCGTCTTCAAAAGCGAAAACGACAACGAACTCGTCCTCAACACCCCTCAATCCGGCCTCGTCACCATCAAGAAAAAAGATATCGAAACCCGCCAGAAGTCCCTTTCACCGATGCCTGAAGGCATGGCGCAGATTTTGAACAAGCGCGACTTACGCGACCTCATCGCGTTTTTGAGTACGCTAAAATAAGACAAACCCTCTAGCCTGGTAGTCCTTAGTAACCCGTTAGTAACTCATAGTAACCTATAGCCACCAAATTTTTCTACGGCACCGGCTGCGCTTGAAACCTCCGCCTTTATTTTCACTTCGACCTGTGCTAATTCAATACCGTGTTACTACCTGCTTCTTCCCCAATCAAACTGCTCGCTGCGTCCTTGCTCTGCCTAGGTTTCGTTACAGACGCCTTTGCACAAGTCAATGTTCTCACCTTCCACAATGATAATGCGCGAACCGGCCAAAATACGAACGAAACGACGTTGACACTCGCAAACGTCAACAGCAATACATTCGGAAAACTGTTTTCGTATGCAGTCGATGGACAGCTTTACGCCCAACCGCTCATTCTCTCCAACGTCGCGATCACTAACAAGGGCACACACAACGTCGTCTTTGCCGCTACAACTCACGGCGGCGTCTATGCCTTCGATGCCGATACGAACGCTGGAACGAATGCAACCCCGCTGTGGCAAGTGAGTTTCATCAACCCGGGCGCAGGCATCACAACCGTGCCCAACGGTGATGTCGGCTCAGCAAACGTTGCGCCGGAAATTGGAATTGTCGGCACGCCGGTAATAGATCCTGCTTCCGGCACGTTGTACGTCGAAATGAAAACGAAGGAAGTGTCCGGCGTGGCGACGAACTATGTCCATCGATTGCATGCATTGAACGTCGGCTCAGGCGCGGAGAGATTTGGCGGTCCTGCTCTCATTAACGCGAGCGCAAATGGCACCGGTGATGGCAATGATGGCGCGGGACACGTCATCTTTAATGGACGTCGTCAAATGAATCGCCCCGGCCTGCTGCTGTTGAACGGCATCGTTTATATCGCTTACGGATCGCATGGTGATCAATCCCCTTACCACGGATGGGTGCTCGGTTATGATGCACAGACACTGGGGCTGAAAGTTGTCCATAACACAACCCCGAACGGCGGCCTCGGCGGATTTTGGAACGGCGGTTGTGGTTTAGCCGCCGACGCCAATAGCAGTATTTACGGACTCACCGGCAATGGCACTTTCAATTCCTCGCTGAACAATTACGGCGACAGTTTCATCCGATTAACAAACACTGGCACCGGACTGGCATTGGTTGATTACTTCACACCGTACAACCAACAGGATCTCGCAAACACAGATGCAGACCTGGGCTCGGGCGCGGTTATTGTGCTGCCGCCATCGGTCGGCGCTGGCACAAATCTGGTCGTCGGCGCGGGCAAGAGAGGATATATCTACCTCGTCAACAGCACGAACATGGGTCATTTCAACGCCGCAGGCGATTCACAAATCGTGCAATCCTTCAATGGCATCGCCGGTTCATTCGGCACACCAGCTTATTTTAACAACATGCTCTATTACGTCGCCGCGGGCGATCGGTTAAAGGCATTTCGATTTTCGAACGGACTGCTGGTCACGACGCCGGCATCGCAAAGCTCAACTACGTTCGCCTGGCCGGGCGGTACTCCGAGCATTTCAGCAAATGGAACCGCAAATGCAATCGCCTGGGTTCTCGAAGTATCCGGCGCGGGCGGCGGCGGCGGCGGCGGCCGCGCAATCTTGCACGCCTACAACGCGACGAACGTTGCAACCGAATTGTACAACAGCTCCCAGGCAGGCACTCGTGATGATTCGGGTGCAGCGATGAAATTCGCGCTGGCAACCGTCGCGAATGGAAAAGTATATGTCGGCGGCGCGTCGCAATTGACTGTGTTCGGCAATGGCGCATGGGTGAGCCAGCCCGCCTTCTCCCCGAACGGCGGTTCGTTCTCGAGCAGCGCAATCGTCTCGCTCAGTACAACAACTCCCGGAGCGCAGATTTACTTTACGCTCGATGGTTCGACGCCAGGTGCAACTTCTACGCCTTATACCGCGCCCTTCTCGGTCACGAACACAACCGTGGTCAAGGCCATCGCGATCAAAGCAGGGTTTAGCGACAGCGCCGTGAGCAGTGCCCTTTTCGTGAAATCGTTGCCCGTCGTAACTCTCTCAGGCTTTGGCAACAGCGGAACCGGCTGGACGCTGAACGGCGGCGCGACTATCACGAACAATGTCCTCACACTAACAGATGGACAAGGCAGCGAATCGCGCAGCGCGTTCTACAACGTGCGCCAGCCAGTGACAAATTTCACGGTTCAATTCATTTATCAAAGCACTGGCGGCGCCGACGGCGCGACGTTCTGTATGCAGAATGCACCGGCGGGAGCTGCCACCGTTGGTGGCGGCGGCTCCGGACTCGGCTTTAGTGGAACGACCAACAGTGTTGCCGTCGAATTCAATATCTATAGTGGCCAGGGTGGCTCCGGAACACGCCTGGCGACCAACGGCGTCACAACAGGTTATGCGTCGACTCTTCCGCTCGATCTTGCCGGCGGAAATCCAATATTGGTCACCCTGAACTACAAGGGTTCGACTTTGACTGAAGATCTCATCGATATGATCGCAGGGCAAAATTACCACACAAATTATATCACCAGTCTCCCGAGCGCGTCCGGAGGCAGTCCCGCCTACATCGGATTTACTGGAGCTACTGGCGGCGTTGCATCACGCCAAACCGTCACCGGCTTTACCTTCGCGCTTAACAATCCGCCGCAAATCACATTGCTGGGTCCGGCTGACGGAACGGTATTCACCGCGCCGACAAACATTGTCTTGAGCGCAAGTGCCTCCGATCCGGATGGCACGATTAGCAAAGTCGAATTTTTCCAGGGCGCGTCCAAGCTCGGTGAAACAAACATTCCGCCATATCAATATACCTGGAATAACGTCCCCGCCGGTTTGTATTCGTTGACCGCAAAGGCCACAGACGAATCGGGCGCATCGACAATATCAGGCACCGCGGCGATTCGTGTCGCCGCGCCAAACGTCAGCGCAAGCTACAATGCCGGCCAAATTGTCATTTCGTGGGCGACGGCCGCCGGAAATTATACCTTGGAAGTAACCGATTCCTTGACGCCGCCGATAAACTGGAGTGCCGCGCCGGAAACACCGCTTGTGAACGGACAGCAAACAACAGTAACCATCACGGCTGGGACGGGTAATAAGTTCTATCGACTGCGCTCTCCTTAGAATCCTTGCGCTCGTGGAAATTGCCCGAGTGGCCTAAAGGACCGGCAAACAAGTTTGGCAAAACTGGCCCTGAACGAATTATTCAAGCGCCAGGAATTCAGGCCGAACTTCCTTCGCAGTACAGTGGAGAATTGCAACGCTGCGCGGCATTCCAAAACGCGATTTGCCAGCGTAACCCGGATTGAAAAACAGAGTTGAATCGATGGTTGCTGAAAACGGCTTGTGCGTGTGGCCAAAGACGACCACGGCAGGCTGCACACGATCCAACTTGCGTTTGAGCGCTTCCTCTGGCGCGTGAGGATCGACAATGTGGTGGATAAGAAATTTGCGCCCGGCGAGTTCAACCACCTCCGTCTGCCGGTAATGGAAACCCGGATCATCGGTGTTGCCTGACACGGCCGTCACGGGAGCTATCTCTTCGAGTTGAAGAATCAAGCGTGGCTGGCCGATATCGCCCCCATGAATAATATGATCCACCCCTTCGAAGAGTTCAGGAATTTTTGGATCAAGGAAATTATGGGTATCAGAAATGACGCCGATGCGAGGCATGTTAAATCTTTTTGCGTCCTTTGCGCGAGGCGCCGGAAATCAAGTCTCTTCGGCAGCCGGTTCACCTTCGGGGTCGGCTTCTTCAGGTGGAGCTTCCTTGGCCTCTTTCTCTTCGGCCGATTCAGAAGTAGTAACTTCAAAGGCTGCGGCAAATAAAGCAGTAAAGAGTCCTCCGCTCATAAGAGTGTTGCGGAAGAATTCCCAGGTTTGCGGCCAACCGGAAGTGCCGGTCGTCAAAGCGCGAATCAGGCCCTCGAGATTTTTCGTATATTCGGGATTATTAAATGGATTAAAAAACCACGAAGCCGTGTTCGTAATCAGATAAAACAAAATAGCACCTAAAAATCCACCACTTAGTAGCGCCAGAAAAGAAGCCTTGCGTTTAAACCTGCTGCCCAGCCAAATAAGGACGGCAAAAGCCGCGTAATTAAAGAGTTGATAACACAAAACTCGCAATTCAAAGACGTTATAGCCGCGGTGCAAATAATAGAGATTGAGGCAAAGGTCGGTTACCACAAGTGTCCCGAGCGGCAATGACCATTGTATTCGCCGCGGGAAGAAGGCCCCAGCGCAAAAAGCCAAAGCGTAAAACGCGCTGAAGTTGGGTGGGAAAAGCCCCGGCCAACGCGACAGTGCCGCGATGAGCATGAACAAATACGGCAACCATTTGTGCCACTTTCCTTTCACAAGAAAAGAATAATCCCGTGGGCAGGAAAAACAAGAAGTGACTGATCAACGGATCGGCGCCAGTCGTCGAACCGATCCATTGATTGGCCCCACTCTCAGGACACAACCAGCTCAACATTGCAGAGGCGAATCAGACAATTCATTCACCACGAAAGGCAAATGACTTGTGCGAAAGCCATTTGTTATTTCGAGATTGCTTTGAATTTTGAATTTCGAATTTCGGATTTTCCCTCTCACGTATTCGGATCATCTCGGAGTGATACCAAACCTTTTGCAATGGCGAAACGCGTCAATCCGGCGACCGAATGAATATTCAGTTTCCTCATGATGCGCTCGCGATGAGTTTCGACCGTCCGGACGCCGACATTCAGGCGGGATGCAATTTCTTTATTGCTCAGACCATCAGCGATCAAAATCAACACCTCACGCTCGCGATTGGTGAGATCCATTGCGCTCGGCCCTTCACCAGGCCCACGCACAAATTGATTCAAAGCCATTCGCGCCACAGCAGGGCTGAAAAAGCTTTCACCCGCACTGACACTCTCGATCGCCTGTACCAGTTCCTCCGGCGCCGCGTCCTTCAAAACGTATCCCAGCGCGCCAGATTGCAAAATCCGCAAAACAGACTCGGTCTGCCGATGCATCGAAAGAATCAGCACTTTGATATGGGGCATTTCCTTCCGCAGCATTTGAGTGACAGTGAGCCCGTCCATTTGAGGCATGTCCACATCCATCAAGACAATGTCTGGATTCAATTCCCTGGCTTTACGAAGAGCTTCCGCCCCATCGGAAGCTTCGCCAACAATTTGCAGGTTCGGGTATTTCGCCAAACAGGACCCGATGCCTCTACGCACAATCGGATGGTCGTCCACCAGGAGCAACTTGATCGGACTTTTCATATTACCAGTACGGCTTGTTTCAGAACGCACGTTTCGAACCTCTTTCGCGTGTAATTTTGAGCCGCTCGCGACGGCGAGGGGTGGGACGGTTTTTGCGACGTTGGTGACACTAAAGGTCTGCATAGGATTTTTTTTCGAATTGAATCGAATCAATCTGACTAAGGGGGTGACTATCCTTGACTATTAGGACTCAATGCCGTGTTGATTATGGAGCGTGCAGTCAGCTGACTGCCGTAACCACCGCTGTGAACGTCCGTAAGCGAACCGGCATCAATTCGCGTCGAACCGTTCTCTTCTCGCCTGGAGGCGTGTCCAATTTTCATACAAACTTGTCCTGACTCTAGACGCGGTAGGCACCCGACAACAATCGGGGCAGGACACGTTTGTGTTACCGGTGTTTATTGGGATTAAACCCCGGGGAATCCCTTGTAGCGAAAACTATCACCATCTCCGCTTGAAGTTTGCCGCCTGGGTTTTGGAGCTTCCGTCAGGTCGGCTCTTCGCGCTCGACCCAGGACGTTGCGTACTGGGTCAATTCAGACGCGCTTTTCAGATTCAGTTTCTTCTTAATTTGCTCGCGATAATATTCGATCGTCTTGATGCTCAAATGAAGTTCATCAGCGATGTCACGCGTTTTTTTCCATCGGCCAATCAGCTGAAAGACTTCCATTTCGCGATCGCTCAACTCGCTGACCGGTGATTGCGTAATGTCCGTTTGCCCACGGACCTGTCGTTGCAACATTTTGGCCGCCAGCGCGTCACTTACATAGATCGAACCGCTAAGAACCCGACGAATCGCAGGTATCACTTTCTCCAGCGCTTGATCTTTCATCAAATAACCCAGCGCACCCGCACGAAATGCAATCTCTGCATAAATCGATTCATCATGTGCGCTCACGACCAATACTGGCAATTTTGGATCCTGCGCTTTGATATTACGCATCAGCTCCAATCCGCTGCTGTCCTTCAAAGAAATATCAGCAATAACGAGGTCTGGCTTAAGTGACGTAATGGTACCCAACGCCTTCGAAGCCTCCTCTTCCTCGCCGCAAACAGTAAGATCGCCTTCGCGATTGATGAGTTGCGCGATTCCGTAACGCACCACTGCATGGTCATCCACGAGGAGGATACGCGTGCGGCGATCCTTCGGTTGAACCTGGTTCTGTTTAGCCTGTGGCATCGTTCTTTGGGCGATCGGTGCTACCATTTTGCCGCTTTAAGAGCTAATTTCGGACCAATAGCAGCGAAAACTCATGAATTTTGCCGTTCTACGACTCCAGACGCAACCTTATTGTCCCTTT